>WNFI01010670.1_pt1 | contig 31423 bp, 26 predicted proteins | sample 5400471 | NCBI WGS metagenome assembly WNFI01 (sample SAMN13153348, study PRJNA577476) | soil metagenome | isolation source: 100 cm saprolite on Douglas fir-dominated hillslope | place: USA:California | collected 2013-09-17 | reverse complement strand
ACGTATTTGCGGCCGGCTTCCTGCGCCATGGCGATGGCGTCGGGCAGCGTACGCTCCTCGCGCACCTTGGCGAGCTTGACCAGCATCGGAAGATTGATCCCCGCCAGAACCTCCACCTTGGGCCGGCTCATGCAGGAGATCGCGAGATTCGAGGGGGTGCCGCCGAACATGTCGGTAAGAATGGCAACGCCGTCACCGCTGTCGACGCGATTGACCGCTTCAATGATGTCGCTTCGACACAAATCGGCATCGTCTTCGGCGCCGATCGTGACTGCTTCGATTTGCTTTTGTGGCCCCATTACATGTTCAAGCGCCGCCTTGAACTCGTCGGCAAGGCGCCCATGGGTCACAAGTACTAGACCAATCATCGGAAACTCCTCGTGGGTGCCTTTGGTGCACCGCACGAAACGGCCACTTTGACCATCCGGAGCCCCTATGCAAGAGGCCTCTTCGCGTTTTCTCCCGAAAAATGCGAGGGTAGCAGGGAGCCGGCGCAAGTCTATTCCGTGGCAAGTGTGGGCCTAATATGGTTACCAATTCCCTTCGAACAATCATTCAAATGTCGTACCGGGGCATAACCTTCGATTGTCGTGAGTGACGCTACAACCAGAGGAAGCGGCGAATAGTCTGCTTTTACTGGGATTCGTGGCAATTCCACCCGGGCGATCGTCGTGCGAAGCGCTTCCGGTGGCGGCAGGCGCTCGGCGTCATCAGCGCAGAGATCGACGACCAGACCCACAATGGCCTCGGCGACGAAGTCGCAGCGGCGGATGCCGAGCCCGCGAATTTCGATCAAGCCGGCAAGCGCGCTCGCCGGTTTGACGATGAGTTGGTTCTGGGCTGCCTCCAGGGTCACCCGGTCATCTCCGACCAGCAGGGCGGGTTGGATCTGTCCGGCACGGGCAGCGAGGATGAGATCGAATGCCAGGCGCGATTTGCCGGCGCCCGACGGGCCACGGATGAGCACCGCACGGTCTCCCACCAGCACTGCCGATGCGTGGATGCTGGCACCTCCCGGATCGGTCACGACGCGGGCAGCCGCAATACGAAGCGCGCACCGGCAACCGTTGCCTCGCCATCGGCGCCGATCGGGCCAGCGCGATTCTCTGCCCAGATCCGTCCGCCATGGGCTTCGATGATCTGCTTCGAAATCGAGAGCCCCAGGCCGGAATTCTGGCCGAACCCCTGATGCGGGCGATCCGTGTAAAACCGCTCGAAGATTCTCTCGAGGGCGTCATCCCGAATGCCTGGCCCGTCATCGTCGATGACGATTTCGACTTCGGATTTCAGGCGGCGGCAGACGAGGCGCACCTTGTCGCCGGCGCTGGAAAACGATTGGGCGTTCATCAGGAGATTGGAGATCACCTGTCCCAGCCGGGAATCGTGGCCGGGAACCGAAAAGGCATCCGTCGGACTTCTTCCTTCGAAGCGAACTTCGACGGCGACGTCGTGGCCGAGCCGGGTCTCGTTGGATACCGAGGTCAGGGTGGTGAGCAGGCGGCGGATATCGACCGGAGCCACGTCCTGACGCTGCAATTCGGCGTCTAGGCGGCTGGCGTCGGAGATATCCGAGATCAGGCGATCGAGCCGTTTCACGTCGTGTTCGATCACCGCGAGCAGCCGCGAGCGGCTGTTCTCATTTCGGGCAAGCGGCAGCGTCTCGACCGCCGATCGCAGCGAGGTCAGCGGATTTTTCAGTTCATGCGAGACGTCGGCGGCGAACCTCTCGATCGCCTCGATGCGGTTGTAAAGCGCGTCGGTCATGTCGCGCAGCGCCCCGGACAAATGGCCGATCTCGTCGCGGCGGCGGGTGAAGTCGGGAATCTCGACCCGGGTCCGGATGCGGCGGCGAACCCGCTCGGCGCTGTCGGCCAGGCGCCGGACCGGACCGGCGATGGTGCTGGCGAGCAGCAGCGACAGCACGATCATCACCGCGGAGGCGACGCCGAACACCTTGAGAATGGCCAGGCGCTCCGCGGTGACCATCTGATCGATGTCATCGCCCTGGGTCGAGAGCATCAGCGCGCCATGTACGGCGCGGAAACGCTGCACCGGCACCGCGACCGAGACGATCACCTCGCCGCGCTCGTTGATACGCACCATGCTGCTCTTCTGGCCGTTCAGCGCTTGCTGGACCTCCTGATAGCCATTGCCGTTCTCCGGCCCGAGCTCGCGATACAGCGGCAGGTCGCCGCGATTGAGCCAGGTGCGGATCGCGATCAGGGCGCGCTCGGCGATCCCCGGCTTCTCGACCGTGGGCGGCGGAAGCTCGAAGCGAAGCACGTCGCCGCGGCCGTACAGGCTGCGGCTGTCGAGGATCAGCACGCCGCCGAGATCGAAGATCCGGGCACGGGTCTTGGTCGGCGAAATCAGCCGCCGCAGCACTGGCGCGACGCGTTCGGGATTGATCGGGAAATCCAGCCCGGAAACCTCGTCGGACGCGCCATAGGTTTCGCCGGGCTTGAGGTCCAGCAGCCGGTCGGGGTCGATGGTGATGGTGTTGGTTTCAACGGTCGCCGACGCCGCGATTGCGCCGGCGATGATCTCGGCCTGCACCAGCAGGCTTTGCGCCCGGGCGTCGATCAGGCCGGCGCGGAATTGCGAGAGATACAGAATGCTCGCCACCAGCGCGATCAGGCCCGCCAGATTCAGCGAAACGATGCGGCGGGTCAGGCTCGAGAAGCTGAGCGTGAAGAAAAACTGCCCGGCCAGGCGCAGCCAGCCGAACGGGCGCTGCCAGCCCGGCGCGGGCGCCGCGCCGCCGGCATTTGGCTCCGGAACGAGGGCCGGTGAGGCGCCAAACCGCACGGAGTGCGTGTTTTAAACCGCACGGAGTGCGTGTTGCCTCAGGTTTCCTTGAAGCGATAACCCACGCCATAGAGCGTTTCGATCATCTCGAATTCATCATCCACGACCTTGAATTTCTTGCGCAGCCGCTTGATGTGGCTGTCGATGGTGCGGTCATCGACGTAGACCTGATCGTCATAGGCCGCGTCCATCAGTGCGTTGCGGCTTTTCACCACGCCAGGGCGGGTGGCCAGCGCCTGCAGGATCAGAAACTCGGTTACCGTCAAGGTGACCGGCTCATTCTTCCAGGTGCAGGTATGACGCTCCGGATCCATCCGCAGCAGCCCGCGATCGAGCGCCTTGGCGTCGGTTTCCTTCGGCGCCGCGGTCGGATCTTTCGGCGCAGCGCGGCGCAGCACGGCTTTGACGCGCTCGACCAGGAGGCGCTGCGAGAACGGCTTGCGGATGAAATCGTCGGCGCCCATCTTGAGGCCGAACAATTCGTCGATCTCTTCGTCCTTGGAGGTGAGAAAAATCACCGGCAGATCGGATTTCTGTCGCAGCCGCCGCAGCGTCTCCATGCCGTCCATGCGCGGCATCTTGATGTCGAGGATCGCGAGGTCCGGCGGACTGGTGCGGAAACCGTCGAGTGCCGACGCGCCATCCGTATAGGTCATGATGCGGTAGCCTTCGGCTTCCAGCGCGATCGATACGGATGTGAGAATGTTGCGGTCGTCGTCGACCAGAGCGATTGTGGGCATGAGCCTGCTTTCCGAGGCGGGAGTTGCTAAAACGGCGAACGATTCAACACCGGCCGTGTGATGTGGCCTTTGAACACGGTCACCGAGCAATGCAAGCTGGGCTGAAGTGTGACCGAGTTCCCTGAACGCATGGGTAGTGCGCGGTTCCAACCCCATATAGATACCCGTTTGGCAGAGAAAAGGCTACTTTTGCAATGAGATTCCGGGATTCTACCGATGCAGCCGGCCGCTGATTTCAGCGCCGCGGAGATGGCCAGGGGGCTGCTGCGGCGCAGCCGGCAGGGTGCTCTGGCGACCTTGATGACCGGGAGCGGTGACCCCTATTGTTCCCTGGTCAACCTTGCCAGCCACCCGGACGGTTCGCCGATCCTGCTGATTTCGCGCCTTGCGCTGCACACCCGTAACATTCTCGGCGACCCCAGGGTCTCGCTGATGCTCGACGAGCGGACCGCCGGCGACCCGCTGGAGGGCGCGCGGATCATGCTGGCGGGGACCGCGGAGGATTCTGGCGGCGAGCATGCGTCGGTCCTGCGGCGACGCTACCTCAATGTCCATCCATCCGCGGAAGTGTTTGTAGATTTTAAGGATTTCTCGTTTTTCCGGATCCGGCCAAAGGCTGCGCATCTGGTGGCGGGCTTCGGGCGGATCGTGGATCTTGCGGCAGACCAGTTCCTGACCGATCTCGGCGGTGCCGAGGCGCTGCTGGAGGCCGAGCAGGACACCATCGAGCACATGAACGCCGATCACCGGGACGCGCTCAACCTCTACGCGACAAAATTGCTCGGTGCGGAGACGGCGGAGTGGCGCTGCACCGGCTGCGACCCCGGGGGGCTCGATCTGCAGGCCGGCGCCAAAACCTTGCGGCTGGATTTTCCGCGACGCATTGTCACTCCCGCGGCACTGCGAAACCTTTTGAAGGCGCTCGCCGATCAGGCCCGCACCGCAGCAAACGATTAACGCACCTCACGCGCCGCAGAATAAACCAAATCCTGCGGGATCAGCTTGGCAAGTTCAGCGTTGGCCACTATTAGGTCGCGGCATCGAGGCCGGTAGGCTATATTGGCAGTTACCGCGATCGGCGCGCGTTGCGACATTCGCGCGGCCGAAACAAGCGGATTCGAGGAGGAAGTTTCGTGCAAGAGACCGGCGTTCGCAACGGTGCCTTCGGTGCCGACAAATTTGGCTTAAAGAATCTCAAGGGCGTGAACTGGAATTTTGGCGCGCCGCAGCTGTATGAGCATTCGCTCGGCGCTGGCGAGGCCGTGATGTCGGCCGACGGCGCCCTGTGTGCCGACACCGGCGACTTCACAGGCCGCAGCCCGAAGGACAAGTTCACAGTTCGCGACGCCACCACCGACAAGAACATGTGGTGGGCCGGCAACCAGTCGATCACCTCGGAGCAGTTCGAGGCGTTGTACACCGACTTCATCAAGCACGCCGAAGGCATGACGCTGTTCGCGCAGGACCTTTATGGTGGCGCCGATCCGAGCTTCCAGATCAAGACCCGCGTCTTCACCGAACTCGCCTGGCATTCGCTGTTCATTCGCACGCTGTTGATCCGCCCCGAAGCCTCCGCGCTTGCGAGTTTTGTGCCCGAACTCACCATCATCGATCTGCCGAGCTTCAGGGCCGATCCGAAACGCCACGGCGTGCGCTCGGAGAATGTCGTCGCGATCGACTTCGCCCGCAAGATCGTCCTGATCGGCGGGTCTTATTATGCCGGCGAGATGAAGAAGTCGGTATTCACCACCCTGAACTATTATCTGCCCGAAAAGGGCGTGATGCCGATGCATTGTTCGGCCAATGTCGGGCCCGATGGCGACGCCGCGATCTTCTTCGGCCTGTCCGGCACCGGCAAGACCACGCTGTCGGCCGATCCCAAGCGCACGCTGATCGGCGACGACGAACACGGCTGGGGCAAGGACGGCATCTTCAATTTCGAAGGCGGCTGCTATGCCAAGTGTATCAATCTCTCGGAGCAGGCCGAGCCGGAAATCTATGCGGCCAGCAAGCGCTTCGGTGCCGTGCTCGAGAACGTGGTGCTTGATCCGCACACTCGCGAGCCCGATTTCAACGACGGCTCCAAGACCGAAAATACCCGCTCCGCCTATCCGCTCGATTTCATCCCCAATGCCTCGCGCACCGGCCGCGCTGGCCAGCCGAAGAACGTGGTGATGCTGGCAGCGGATGCGTTCGGCGTGATGCCGCCGATCGCCAGGCTGACGCCGGCGCAGGCGATGTATCACTTCCTGTCCGGCTACACCGCGAAGGTCGCCGGCACCGAGCGCGGTCTCGGTTCCGAGCCACAGCCGGAATTCTCCACCTGCTTCGGGTCGCCGTTCCTGCCGCTCGATCCTTCCGTGTACGGCAACATGCTGCGCGAGCTGATCGCCAAGCACGACGTCGATTGCTGGCTGGTCAACACCGGCTGGACCGGCGGCAAATATGGCACCGGCCGGCGCATGCCGATCAAGGTGACCCGCGCGCTCCTCACTGCGGCTCTGAACGGCTCGCTGCGATCAGCCGAATTCCGCACCGACAAGTATTTCGGTTTCGCGGTGCCGACCTCGCTGCCCGGCGTCGAGCCGCATCTGCTCGATCCGGTCAAGACCTGGGCCAACAAGGCCGAATTCGACAAGACCGCGCGCGCGCTGGTCGGCATGTTCCAGAAGAATTTTGCCAAGTTCGAAGCGCAAGTGGACGCCGACGTCCGCGCCGCCGCGCCGGAAGCGAAGCTCGCGGCGGAGTGATAGCAGGACGACCGGTAAGGTGAATCAAAAAGGCGGCCGAAAGGCCGCTTTTTTTATTTGTTGGAAATGATGTCCTGGAAACGACAGAACTGTGCGGCGTTTTGCGCCACTATCGCGTCCTTTTCGTTACGCTGCAGACGTGAAGGCGCGCCGGTTCCACGGCGCCAGCGAAAGTAGCCGCGCCATCATGCAGGTGCCGGACGCCCCGGCAAACACCAGCCCGGCGCCGACGAACGCCGAGAGAGCATAGAAGCCGGGATGCACCAGCATGCCGAGCGCTGCGCCCGCGACCACCAGCGAGCCTGCGACAATCTGAACCTGCCGCATCAATTCGATCGGCTGTTTGCTGTCTTCGACGACCGGCAGTCCGGCGCCCTTCCAGGCGTCGATGCCGCCGTCGAGAATGAAGGCCTCGCGGCGAGTTGAACCGGCAAGGCGTTCGGCATTGGTGGCGGTTCGGTTTCCGGTGCGACAATGGAAGATTACCGCCAACGCATCCTTTCCGACGTCGAGCTGGCCCAGACGCGACAGCGGCTCATGGCGGGCCCCGGCGATGCGCATGCGCGAATGCTCATCCAGCTCACGGATATCGACGAGGACGGCGCCGCGATCGATCAGCGCTTTTGCCTTTGCGGCGGAGATGCCGGGAAGTGACATGGCCAAACTCCTTGCGTGGATGTCAGGTGGAAGGGGTGGCGCGGCAGAACAGGCGGTGCAGCTCCGCCATCAGTTGCTCGATGCGGGGATCACTGATGCGGTACCAAAGGGTCTGGCTGTCGCGTCTGAAGGTCACGATGTTCTCGTCGCGCATCCTGGCGAGATGCTGCGACAGCGCCGACTGGCTGAGGCCGACCGCCTCGACCAGCGCGCCGACCGTCATCTCGCCGGCCTCGACCAGCTTGCACAGAATCATCAGCCGGCGCTCATTGCCGAGGGCGCGCAGGGTGTTGGCGACCTCGAAGGCGTTGGCTTCGAAATCCCCGATATCCATGGCCGGCGCTGGAAGCATGGAAGCCTCTTGAATCAGATTTTTAAATTAGACATTGCTTATTTAGAGTATACTAATATAAAAGTCAATAGCATCCCGAGATTAGGAGTTTGACCATGACCCCATCGTCAGCCCCCATCATCAAGGCCTTCTTCGACCAGCCCACCAACACCATCAGCTATCTAGTGGCCGATCCCTTGACCCGCCGCGCCGCGGTGATTGATCCCGTGCTCGATTACGATCACAGGGATGGCAGCGTCGACGTGCGGTCGGTTGAGGCCATTTTGCAGGCGGCCCGGGATGATGGCCTGACCATCGAGTGGGCGCTGGAAACCCACGCCCATGCCGATCATCTGTCGGGCGCGCCCTACATCAAGGCGAAGACCGGTGCCGGAATAGGGATCGGCGAGCACATCAAGGACGTGCAGCGCATCTTCCGGCCGATCTTCAACGCCACCGACCTTCGCACCGATGGCAGCGATTTCGACCGGCTGTTTGCCGACGGCGAAACCTTCCGGATCGGTGAGCTCACCCTCGAAGTCCTGTATACGCCTGGCCATACGCCAGCCGATCTGTCCTACAAGATCGGCGACACAGTGTTCGTCGGCGACACCCTGTTCATGCCGGACTACGGCACCGCGCGTGCGGATTTCCCGGGCGGAGATGCGCGGCAACTATACCGCTCTATCCAGAGGTTGCTGGCGCTGCCGCCGGACACGCGGCTGTTCATGTGCCATGACTACAAGGCGCCCGGGCGCGATGTCTATGCCTGGGAAACCACTGTGAGCGAGCAACGCGACGGCAACGTTCATCTGCGCAGCGGCGCCACCGAGGATGACTTTGTCGCCATGCGCACCGCGCGCGACGCGACGCTTGCTGCGCCAACCCTGCTGCTGCCATCGATCCAGGTCAACATTCGTGCCGGGCGCTTTCCCAAGGCCCAGCAGAACGGGGTCAGCTATCTGCTGGTGCCGGTTCACGCCAAGCCTGGCGCCGAGGCCGGTATCGCCTCGTGACGGCCCTGGTCATCTCCTGGGTCACGCTTTGAAAGACGCGATCGGATGGGTGGTCGGGAGCAGCTGGCGCCCGGCGACCATAGCTCGCCGCTCTGGTCGCCTCCGCCGTGGGGGCGTCCCGAGGCGCTCCGGGCAGCCTTTTTTGTTTCTATTCGTGTCTGAGCTGGCTGCAGCAATAGCCAGACATGACGGTCAATCTCCGATTAATCAAATTCGCCGCTAATGCCCAAACCCTGAATCCGCGCGGAGTATCGTCATGTCGGATATCATGAGCGTCCTGTCGTCCAGCTACACCACGGCCGCGCTGACGTCGCCGTCGAAGACGCCCTATACCAACGTCGATGCGGCCAGTTACCAGGGCACCTGGAGCGGCACCTATTCGAATAACCAGAAATTCCAGCTTACCGTTTCGCAGGTCAACGGCTTCCGCGCCCAGGTGAAGTACGAGAGCGGATCGACGGTGAAATTCCAGAGCGTGCTGATCAAGGACAGTTCGTTCAGGGTCGGAGACAGCAAGTTCACGCTGACAAAGGCCGGCACTCCGGCACAGGCGGCTACCGCGAACCAGCCTGCCACTGCGGCGAAGGGCGGCACTGCCCAGGTCAAGACCGCCGTGACCGATCCCGTGACCGGCAGCACCAGCCTGATCACCGGCAATGCCACCCAGGCCTCCTGAATACTTGGGTTTGCGCGTCTGGCGCTCCGCCAATTCAATTCAGCCGTCACCACCGGCGAAAGCGGTGGACCCGTCGGCTCAACCGATCCGGACTAAGGGGCCGTGAGTCCTCATCCTGAGAAGCGCGCTCTTCCGGCAGCGCACTTGCGCTGTCCGGTCGCGCGTCTCGAAGGATGAGACGACGCGCACACCTCATGGTTCGAGGCGGCGCTGAGAAGCGCCTCCTCACCATGAGGATGGTTGCTACGAGATCATCGACGCTCTGGAATACTGGGAATCCTAGTTCGCCCGATCAAGTCGGGCGACGACGATTTTTTGTTGCCGTCACGGCGCCTTGCGCTGGGCTTGCCGGGCGACTGCGGACTGCGCGTCCGCCCCCGCCGGCTTCACCGGCACATTCCAGATATCCTCGGCATATTCCCGGATGGTGCGGTCGGACGAAAACCAAGGCATGCGCGCGACGTTGAGGATGCCCGCGCGGGCCCATGCGGAGCCAGCCCGCCAGCGCGCGTCGATGCCGCGCTGGGCGCCGAAATAAGCGTCGAAATCGGCGCTGACCATGTAGTGGTCGAGATGACGCAGCGCGTGCGCGATCGACGTGAACCGCCCGGGATCGTCGGGGGAAAAGTCGCCGCTTTCGATGGCCTTGATCGCGCGCGCCAGATGCGGCGATCGCGAGATCACGTCGGTGGCGTCCAGCCCCTGCTTGCGGCGCACCACCACATCCAGCGCTTCCATGCCGAAGATCGCGATATTCTCCGGGCCGACATGATCGCGGATCTCGAGGTTGGCGCCGTCGAGCGTGCCGATGGTCAGCGCGCCGTTGAGCGCGAGCTTCATGTTGCCGGTGCCGGAGGCTTCCATCCCCGCGGTGGAAATCTGTTCGGACAGGTCGGCGGCCGGAATGATCACCTCGGCGAGACTGACATTGTAGTCGGCGAGGAACGCGACCTTGAGCTTGCCGCCAATGGCAGGATCGTTGTTGATGGTCGCGGCGACATCGTTGATCAGCTTGATGATCAGCTTGGCATAACGATAGCTCGCCGCCGCCTTGCCGGCGAAGATCTTCACCCGCGGCACCCAGTCGCGCTGCGGCTCGTCCCTGATCGCGTGATACAGCGCGATGGTTTCCAGCACGTTGAGCAGCTGTCGCTTGTATTCATGGATACGCTTGATCTGCACGTCGAATAACGCGCCGGGATCGGCCTGAATGCCCAAGCGCTCGCCGATCAGCCGCGCCAGCGCGACCTTGTTGTGGTGCTTGACCGAGCGGAACTGCTGCTGAAAGGCGCTGTCGCCGGCATAGGCCTCAAGACGCGCGAGCTGCGACGGATCATCCAGCACGGCTTCGCCGCAGGCCGCGCGCAACAGGTCGGTCAGCTTCGGATTGGCCAGCATCAGCCAGCGCCGGAAGGTGATGCCGTTGGTCTTGTTGGTGATGCGACCCGGATAGAGATAATTCAGATCGTGGAACACGGTCTCCTTCATCAGGTCGGAATGCATCGCCGAGACGCCGTTGACGCGATGCGACCCGACAAAAGCCAGCTGCCCCATGCGGACGCGGCGGCCGGCCTTTTCGTCGATCAGCGACACCGAGGCCCGGAAATCGACGTCGCCGGGGCAGCGGGATTCGGCGAGGCTCAGATGCGCGGTGTTGATGCGGTAGATGATGTCGAGATGCCGCGGCAGGCAGCGCTCGAACAGGTCGACCGGCCAGGTCTCCAGCGCTTCGGGCAGCAGCGTGTGATTGGTATAGGACAGGGTGTCGGTGGTGATCTGCCAAGCTTCGTCCCAAGGCATGTTGTGGAGATCGACCAGGATGCGCATCAGCTCGGCCACGGCCAGGCTGGGGTGGGTGTCGTTGAGCTGGACCGCGGCTTTTCTCGCCAGCCCGCGCAATTGCCCATCGGCCTCGTAATGCCGTTTGACCAGATCCTGCAGCGACGCCGAGACGAAGAAATATTCCTGGCGCAGTCGCAACTCGCGCCCGGCCGGGCTTTCGTCATTGGGATAAAGGGAGCGCGTTGACGTGCTGGCCGCGCCAGCCGACGATCGGCGTGTCGTAGGCGACCGCCTGCACCGTTTCCGCCGGACGCCAGACCACGCGATCGCGCCCCTTGGCGTCGGTCACCTGCTCGACAGTCCCGCCGAACTGGACCTGATAGACCACCTCCGGCCGCTGCAATTCCCATGGATTGCCGAACCCCAGCCATTCGTCGGGATATTCCTGCTGCCAGCCCTGGGCGATGATCTGCCGGAACAGTCCGAAATCATAGCGAATGCCGTAGCCGACCGCCGGGATATCCAGCGTCGCCATGCTTTCCATGAAGCACGCCGCGAGCCGGCCGAGACCGCCATTGCCCAGCGCCGCGTCGGGTTCGCATTTGCGCAACTCGTCGAGCCCGACGCCGAGATCGCCCAGTGCCGCATCGAACAGCGGCAGCAGTCCCATATTGTTCAGCGCATCGGTAAACAGCCGGCCGATCAGGAATTCCAGCGACAGGTAGTAGACCCGCTTGCGGCCGGCGTCGTAGCTTTGCTTGTCCGTCACCAGCCAGCGGTGCACCATGCGGTCGCGCAGCGCCAGCGCCGCCGCCTTGTACCAGTCGTGCCGGGTCGCCATCGCGGCATCCTTGCCGAGGGCCAGCGTAAGCTTTGCCAGAATGGCGCTTTTGACTTCGGCAAGCGCGAGTTCGTCGAGCGGCGGCTTCTGCGGCTGAAATTTTGCTGGTGATTGATCTGGCAAGCCTGCAATCCCGAACCTGTGGTCCTAGTGAAATCATACCCGCATTATACGTGGATCGGAACCCGTTCGGACGGCGTCGTCATGCATCGTGATACATCGCTTTCATGCAAGTACCGGGCCGCTTTACGCAATTCTGCGCCGACCGCATCGCTGCTATGATGGAACCGGACCCGATGGCGCGGCCGAATGAAGTGAGGGAGGAATACACCATGAGACTGGTGATCGAGATTGCTGCCGCGGTACTGCTGGTGATCTGCATCAGCGCGACCAGCGCCGCCTTCGCCGCCGATGGCAAGGCTGTCAAGACAGGCGTTCAAGCCGACGGTCTGAGTTGCGCCTTCAGTGTGGCGAAATCCGCCTCGCCCGCTGCGCGCTGCGCCGCGATCCGCCGCCAGTGCGGCGGGAAATTTTTCGCCAATGCGTGTGGCGACAAGATGCTGTCGGCGGTGTGAGGACAGCGAATTAAAGGGCGGCGTCGTCCCGGCAAGCGAGCTTGCGAGCGCAAGCCGGGATCCATAACCCCTGACGTTAAAGCAGGTGGGACAAGTCGCTCCAATCCAGATTGTCCTTTTCGAGCAATTGAATCTTCCAGTCGCGGCGCCAATTCTTCAGCTGTTTCTCGCGCTGTATGGCCTCTTGTGGTGACGAAAAATCCTCCACATGGACAAGGTGATGCACGCCGTATTTTTTTTTGACAAATTCCGAGCCGTGACTGGGGCGATGCTGGTCGAGCCGAGTCCGAAGATTAATTGGTGACGCCGATGTAAAGCGTTCCATGCCGGCCGCTGGCCAGGATGTGGACGGTGTAGGCGCCTGCTGCGCTCATGCTTTGGCACAACCTTGCGACATCTGTGACGCCAGGGGGTATGGGTCCCGGCTTGCGCCGGGACGACAACCATATCATGGGAACAAATTAAGAACAATTTAGCAAGTCTTTGATATATCATTGTGATTCGGTGCCTTGCCGATACAATATCTATGGTCTGTCCAGCCTTTGAGGACTACATGTCCACCATTGCCTTCGATCAGTTCGCGCTCACGCGGATCGCCGACTTCGCGCGTTCGCTCTCCAGATTGCATCTCGTCGCCCGCCGGCAGGTGGTCGACGACGACCAGATCGACCGCGAGTTCAACGCCGTCTGCATGTCGGTGTGGGGCTACACCACCGACGATTTCAGCGATGCGCTGTTCTCCGACTCCGACCACGCCTTTCTCGATACGCTCGATGAGGCGCACGCGCGGATTTTCGCCGCCGAGCATGGCTACGACCTCGTCGACGACGGCGGCATGCTCACGGACTGGTGGGGTTATTGCTGGATGATTCTCGCCGAGAAGCGCGGATTGCTGACGCCGGAGAACCGGGCGGCGGCACGGGCCGACATCGAGGAGAAGTATCTGTCGGCGCCTAACGTGATCGGCGTCATCGTCGGACGCTAAGGGTTCTACAACGCGATCGTCTCAATCGATGTCGGCGCGTTTGGCGCGAATAGAAGGGCTGGATTTCGGCATTGACGTGACCGGTGGCTCGACCTCGGGGGTGGTCTCCGGCGAGGGCGCCTCGTCGGCGATCATCTCGGCGCTCACCGGCGCCACCTTCATTCCGCCGAGGCGGGCGCGGACCTCGGACGTCAACCCGGGATAGGAGGCGACCGGGGTGAATTCCGCGGTCTGGTTGGCACCGACCCGGACGCCGGAATAAGCCACGAGGCCGCTGGTGGTCGCGATCACGTCGCCGGGTCGCAACGAAGGGTCGAGGGTGAGATCGACCGGGGCCAGGCCGGCGGAACTGCGGCCATTGCAGGTGCAATCAGCTTTCAGCGCCTTGCGATAGGCGAAGGCGTTTTCGCTGTCGGCATAGCGCTCGCCATTGCTGGAGGCCGCGCCATCGATGGAGCTGCCGAAGAACACCCGCGTCGGACTGGCGGGGCAGAACGCTTGGCACATCTGTGCCGGCGTCGAGCCTCCGCGCGCCAGCACCGGAAAATACCTGCCATCGCAGGTCCGCACGCAAAACGCCGGTCCGGAGCCGCCGCCGGCTGACGTCACCGGGCGCGGCGGGGTTGGCGCGGGCTGGTTGAGGCCGAACGGATCGGCAAAAAAATTGGCCTGGGCAGGACCTTGGGCCGGCGCCTGGTGCTGCTGCTGTTTCTGCGGTGCGCCGCCGAACAGGAAATCGAACAGGCCCTGGGCGGAGGCCATCTGCGGCGCCAGCGTTGCCGTGAGCGCGACGGCGGAGCCCAGCATCCTGCGACGCCGGTTGCGCGAAAAGCCCAACTCTGTACGCAACGCCCCACTCCATCCGCGCAATTGAAAACCTGCGCCGGAGCCGCAAGGCTTCAGCACGAATCCACATTAGTGCGGGATGGTAAACGAGGCGTGAGCAAGCGCCGGCATGTCGAAAAGAATGACCGTCGCGCGAGAGGGAGAAGGACTCACCCCTTCAAGAATTCGCTGGCCTTGTAGAGCGAGCGGAACGGCACGCCGGCCTGCGCGAAATTTTCCGTGGCGCCTTCCTCGCGATCGACCATGGTGTAGACCAGCACGACGTCGCCGCCGGCTTCCCGCACCGCGTCGAGCGCCTTGATGGCGGAACTCCCGGTGGTGGTGACGTCCTCGATGATCACGACGCGCTTGCCCTGCAGGGTTTCGCCTTTGGCCAGACCCTCGACCTCGAGCCGGGCGCCGTGTTCCTTCGGCTTCTTGCGCACGAAAAACGCGGCGATCGGATGGTTCTTCAGCCACGATAGCTGCGCAATCGCCCCCGCCAGCGGCACCGCGCCCATCTCGAGCCCGCCGACATAATCAAGCTTGTCGTCTTTCAGCGCGTCGAAGGTCAGTTCCGCCAGCAGCGCGGCGCCCTCGGGGTCGAGCATGGTCGGCTTCAGGTTGAAGTAGAAGTCGCTCTTGCGTCCGGAGGCCAGCGTGATCTCGCCGCGCCCGAACGAGCGGGCACGGATGATGTCGGCGAGACGGGCGCGGGAGGCTGATTTGGACAAGGCTGAGATCTCTCATTCAATAGGTTGTGCGTATTCTACCGCAGATAAGTCTACGCTATCTGCGCAAGCTTGGTTGCGAAGCAAAACCGGCGCCCACTTTTGCGGAATACGCGCCATGCTGGAACGGCGCAATCTATCGGGCGCATCGGCCACATTCCAGAGCGTATACGCTCTCGTCAACAGTGCAGCATGTCATCAGCCGCCAAAGCGAATTCCAGCAGATCGGGAGGTGTTGTGATGCCGATGGGTTTCGCGGTACTGGGTACGTCGCTTTCGCGAGGATCGACCGAAATGACCATCGAACTGCACACCTGGAATACGCCGAACGGCCGCAAGATCAGCATTGCGCTGGAGGAAATGGGGCTGCCTTACACGGTTATTCCCGTCAACATCAGCAAGAACGAGCAGTTCGCTCCGGCTTTCCTCGCCATCAGTCCGAACAACAAGATCCCGGCCATCGTCGATCCCGATGGTCCCGGCGGGGCGCGCGTCAGCGTGTACGAGTCGGGTGCGATCCTGCTCTATCTCGGCGAGAAGACCGGCAAGTTCCTGCCGGCGCCGCTGATTGAGCGGATTCCGGTACTGGAATGGCTGATGTGGCAGATGGGCGGTTTTGGGCCGATGCCGGGCCAGGTGCATCACTTCATCGCGCTTGCGAACGAACAGGATCGCGCTTACGGCCTGAAGCGCTATTCCGCCGAGACCGTTCGGCTCTATGGCGTGCTCGACCGGCGGCTTGCCGGTCACGAATTCGTCGCTGGCCCCCTATCAGTGGCCGATTTCGCCATTCTCGGCTGGGCGTGGCGCCACGAGCGCCACAAGGTGTCATTCTCGGATTTCCCCAATGTCGGCCGCTGGTATGAGCAGCTGATGGCGCGCCCCGGCGTCAAGCGCGGCTTCGAGGTGAAGCTGGATTGAGTTTGATCGGAGCTGCCTTGAGCGCCTGATGCACTGCCGCTCATTACATAGCAAATATCGACTTGACCAACCAAGAAGGCGTCGGTGATGTCTCGGAACAGGTGTCGGTCATGTCCCATCAAGCCGGGCGATGACGGTCAACTGTTGCTGGCCTTGCTCTACGTCCGCTGCGTCTCAAGCGCCATCCGCATCGCCAACCCTGCCAGCACGGTACCCATCAGCCAGCGCTGAATGAGCAGCCAAATTGGTCTTGTGCCCAGGAACAGCGCGATCGAACTGGCGGCCAGCGCGATCACCGCGTTGACGCTGACGCTGATGATGATCTGGATAAATCCGAGCGCTAGCGACTGGATCAGCACGCTGCCCCCCGCGGGATCGATGAATTGCGGCAGCAGCGCCAGATACAGCATCGCGATCTTCGGGTTGAGCAGATTGGTGACGAACCCCATCGCGAACAATTTGCGCGGACCATCGACCTTGAGCTTGCGCACCTGGAACGGCGAGCGGCCGTTCGGCTTCAATGCCTGCCACGCCAGCCACAACAGATAGGCGGCGCCGGCGAGCCGCAGCGCATCATAGGCATAAGGCACCGCGAACAATAGCGCGGTGATGCCGAAAGCCGCGCACAGCATGTAGAACACAAAGCCGAGCGCGACACCGCCGAGCGAGATCAGACCGGCGCCATGGTCCTGGGTGATCGACCGGGAGATCAGGTAGATCATGTTCGGCCCCGGCGTCAGCACCATGCCGAGTGAGACCAGGGCGAAACCGAGCAGTGCGGGGAGATGGGGCATGGGGCGTCTCATTGACGAAAGATGCGCGTGTTTAGCGCGCGCAGCGATGCGATGCCATTTCGTAAAAGGCGTTGCTGGTAGTCGAATATTTCAGGGATGATTGCACGCCTTTCTTCCGTGCACTGCCGTCATCGCCCGGCTTGACCGGGCGACCCAGTACCCCCTGACGTCGTTGATGGAGCGACGCGCTGAGCAAGGTCGGCAGTATGAAACGCAGAGGTCGAAAGGAAGCGCTCTGCAATACTGGGTCGCCCGGTCAAGCCGGGCGACGACCGTCACAGCAACGAGCGGGGCGAGGTGAGAAAACGGGGCGCCTCTTCTAACTAATGCGCCTCGTCCCAATTGTTTGCGGCCCTTGCATCGACGTGCAGCGGCACCGACAGCAGCACCGCGGGGAATGGCGCGTCCTGCATCACATGCTGCACCACCGGCAACGTCGCCGCCACCTCATCATCGGGCACTTCGAAGATCAGTTCGTCGTGAACCTGCAGCAGCATCTGCGCCGAGAGATTTTTCTCCTTCAGTGCGTGTTCCATCCGCACCATCGCGCGGCGGATGATGTCCGCCGCTGTTCCCTGCAGCCGTGCGTTAATCGCGGCGCGCTCGTTGAAGGAACGGATCGAGGCATTGCTGGCCTTGATGTCGGGGTAATGGCATTTCCGTCCGAACAGCGTCTCGACATAGCCGTTGGCGCGGCAGAAATCCCGCGTCGCATCCATGTAGGCGCGGATGCCCGGGAAGCGCTCGAAATATTTCTTGATGTAGGCGCCGGCTTCCTCGCGGGCAATCCCGAGCTGGTTGGCGAGGCCAAACGCCGAGATGCCGTAGATGATGCCGAAATTGATCGCCTTGGCTCTCCGGCGCACTTCGCCCGGCATGTCCTTCACGGGCACGCCGAACATTTCCGATGCGGTCATGGCGTGAATGTCGAGGCCATCACGAAACGCCTGCTTCAGCACCGGGATATCGGCGATCTCCGCCAGCAGCCGCAATTCGATTTGCGAATAATCCGCCGACACCAGCTTGTTGCCGGGCGAGGCGATAAAGGCACGGCGGATCTTGCGGCCGTCCTCGGTGCGCACCGGAATGTTCTGCAGATTGGGTTCGTTCGACGACAGCCGCCCGGTGGTGGTCGCTGCCAGAGCATAGGTGGTGTGGACGCGATGGGTTTGCGGATGCACGTAATTCGGCAGCGCGTCGGTGTAGGTCGAGCGCAGTTTTGAGACCTGCCGCCAGTCGAGGATTTTCTTGGGAAATTCGTGGCCGGCTTCAGCCAGTTCATCGAGGATCTGCGCCGAGGTGGACCACGCGCCGGTCTTGGTCTTGCTGCCGCCGGGCAATCCCATCTTGCCGAAGATGATGTCGCCGAGCTGCTTGGGGCTGCCGGGATTGATGTCCTCGCCGGCGATCTCGCGGATCTCGCCTTCGAGCCGCGCCGCGGTCTGCGCGAAATCGCTCGATAGTCTTGAGAGCACCTGACGGTCGATCGAGATGCCGCGCCGCTCCATCCGTGCCAGCACGCTGATCAGCGGCCGCTCCAGCGTCTCATAGACCGCGGTCATGCGCTCGGCGACCAGCCGCGGCTTCAGCACCCGCCACAGCCGCAGCAGCACGTCGGCATCCTCGGCGGCGTAGGCGGTGGCGCGGTCGATGGCGACCTGATCGAAACTGAGCTTACCTTTGCCGCTGCCGATCACCTCGCCGAAAGTGAGCATGCCGTGGCCGAGCCAGCTCTCGGCAAGCGCATTGAGCCCATGCGCGTGGCGGCCGGCGTCGAGCGCATACGATATCAGCTGCACGTCATCGTGATTGCGGATGACGATGCCATGCTGGGCCAGCAGCACCGCTGAAAATTTGATGTTGAAGCCGACCTTCAGAAGGCCCACGGATTCCAGGAGCGGCCGCAGCGCGTCCAGCGCATCGGACGCCTTGATCTGATCCGGTGCGAGGCCGGCCGCGAACAGCCCGGAGCCGTCGCCGGACTGCTTGTGGCCGAGCGGAATGTAGCAGGCGTCGTTGGGTCCGAGCGCCAGCGCGATGCCGGAAAGCTCCGCCTGCATCGGATCGATCGAGGTGGCCTTGGCTTCGAACGCGAAATGGCCGGTGTCATGGATGCGCCCGATCCAGCCATAGAGCTGATCGAGGGTGCGGACGGGCTGATAGGCGTTGCGATCGACCCGTGTCTTTCGCGCCGCTTCGGCCCGCGCGGCAGCGAGGGAAACGGGGGTGAGACCGGTGTTCGCCAAGCGATCTGTTCCACCTTGGCCCCTCATCGCATGCTGCGCGCTCCCTCTCCCGCTTGCGGGGGAGGGCGGGGTGGGGGCGCTTTCGTCGGGGAACAAGCCTCCAGCCGCCGCGCTTTGCGCGTTGACCTCCCCCGCAAGCGGGAGAGGTAAAGAGGAGCCGTTCCGTGGCTGTGGTTCCGGGACCCCGCCACTCTTCGCTCCACCCTCCGCCTCGATATCCGCCGGATCGATCTGGGCATATTCCGCAACCCTGCGGGTCAAAGTGGAAAATTCCATTGCCTTCAGAAACGCGATCAGTTTGCGCGCGTCAGGCTCGTGTACCGCGAGTTCATCAAGCGGCACGTCGAGCGCGACCTTGTCGTCGAGCAGCACCAATTGCCGCGAGATCCGCGCCTTCTCGGCGTTTTCGATCAGCGCCTCGCGGCGCTTCGGCTGCTTGATCTCGCCGGCGCGGGCCAGCAGCGTTTCGAGATCGCCATATTCGACGATCAGCTGCGCCGCGGTCTTCACACCGATGCCGGGCACGCCCGGCACGTTGTCGACCGAATCCCCCGCCAGCGCCTGCACGTCCACCACCCTGTCCGGCGGCACGCCGAATTTCTCGATCACTTCGGGGATGCCGATACGGCGGTCCTTCATGGTGTCGTACATCCTGACGCAGTCGGTGACGAGCTGCATCAGGTCTTTGTCCGAGGAGACGATGGTGGCGGTGGCGCCGCGCTCGCAGGCCAGCCGCACATAGGTCGCAATCAGGTCGTCGGCCTCGAACCCGATCTGCTCGAGGCAGGGCAGGTCGAACGCGCGCACGGCGTCGCGGATCAGGGAGAACTGCGGGATCAGGTCGTCCGGCGCCGGCGGCCGATGCGCCTTGTAGTCGGCATAGAGCTCGTTGCGAAAGGTCCGCTCGGATTTGTCGAAGATGATGGCGAGATGGGTAGGCCGGTTGTCCGGCGGCATGTCGCGCAACAGCTTCCACAGCATGTTGCAGAAGCCGAGCACGGCATTGACCTGCAGCCCGTCAGACTTGCGGTTGAGCGGTGGCAGCGCGTGATAGGCGCGGAAAATGTAGGAGGACCCGTCGACCAGAAAGACGTGGTCGCCCTTGCCTGGAATTTTGGCTTGGGCCTTGACGGCGGCGGGTTTTACGGCGGCTTGTTCTGAGGTTTTGGGCATGGCCGCAACTTAAGGATTTTTGTGCGGAATGACACCCTGTCCGAGGAGGATGTGCCAGGAAATTTGAGGACGCATTCCACGGGAAATTCTGGCGTCCCCACCGAGAAAGCGGGGTGATCCAGTATTGCAGAGCGTTGATATTCAGATGCGAAAGCGCTGGAATACTGGGTCGCCCGGTCAAGGGGCCGGGCGAAGACGTCTGGATATGGATCCTGCGCGTGAGCGCTATTCCGCGGCCTGCAGCGCGCTACGCGGCTTCTTCGGCGCGATCCAGAACGTGGCGGGCCGCTCGAACAGGAAATTCGCCCGCACCGCCAGCGCTACCCGCCAGATTGCCAGCGCGCCGAGGACACCGGCCACGGTGACCGTCAGCGAGATGGTGCCGATGTCGTGGAACGGAGCGAATTTCAGGAGCAGCGTCCGGGTCGTCGCCATCGGCAGAAAGAACGCGAGATAGATGACAATGGAATGGTGGCCGCAGTATCGCAGAAAATTCAGCCATTGCGCGCGCGCCAGCAGCGTCCCGATGACGATGATGGCGCAGGCGCCGCCGAATCCCAATAGCAGCGAGATCACGGGCCACTCGCTGCAGCCGTCATAGACGATGGCGGCATTGATCAGCGCCCAGGCCGCGAGCCCCGCAAGCGCCAGACGCGGGCGCGCCCGCGCGCGATCCGACAGCGCGAATACGTTGCTGGCAAACAGATAGCCGGAATAGAAATAGACGAAGCGCGCGGCAAATTCGTCGATCACGGTCCAGCCGGTCGAGATATGCGCCATTTCCAGCATCGCGGCGAGGCCCCAGATCGCCAGCGCGGGCATTCGCCGCGTCGCCTTGGTGACGACGAAAAAAATCGGCAGCAAGTAGATGAACCACAGCGTGCCGAACGGCTCGATGAAGGATTCCAGATAGAGTAGGCCGACATGGGTCCAGCCTTGTTCGGCGGCGAAAGACGGCGCTTTGAAGCCGAACTGGATCGTTACCCACAGCGCGTAGAAATACGCGAAGTGCACCACCTTGCGATCGAGATAGGTGCGCCAGTCGCGGTCGATCACGACCGACAGAAACAGCCCGGAGATCAGGAAGAAGTCCGGCATCCGGAATGGTTTGGCGAAGGCGACCAGAAGATGCATGAAGCCGGTCCGGCCGGCGGCCAGTTCCACCCCCAGCACCGAATGCATCATCACCACCATGACGATGCAGATGCCCTTGGCGTAGTCCACCCAGTCGATTCGTCCGGCCGCTGATTGCGCCGGCATTGGCGGTTCGGGCCGCGCGGTGACGGCGAATGTGCCGTTTGTGGTCATCGGTGTTCCTTTTCGGCGCGGCTTTGGCGCATTTTCAGGCCGATCGGTTTCATTCTCCTTATCCCGTTCAAAGAATGTGCCTGGGAGATGTCCGGTAGCGCGCGCGCTGGTTTGGTGGTTAACGCGTGTTAACGGCCTTGGCGTTCGGAAAATGCGTCGTCACCGGGCAAAAGCGCGAAGCGCGTCTTTATGCTTTATGACCCGGTGACCCATCAACTTTTTCAAGATTGATGGATACGCGGATCAAGTCCGCGTATGACACGGTGCATGCGACATCGGACATCAACGTGACCCGCAGCTTCGACACGCCCCTTCCGATCGACGCCGTGCTGGACCAACTGGCGCGCGCGCTCGCAGGCAACAACGCGGCGGTGCTGGTGGCGCCGCCCGGCGCCGGCAAGACCACGCGGGTGCCGCTGGCGCTGCTCGACGCAGCGTGGATCGGCAACAAGAAAATCATCATGCTGGAGCCGCGGAGGATCGCGGCCCGCGCCAGCGCCGAGCGAATGGCCAGGACGCTGGGAGAGCGCATCGGCGAGACCGTCGGCTACCGCGTGCGATTCGGCTCGAAGGTCTCGCGCGCGACCCGCATCGAAGTGGTCACCGAAGGCATTTTCTCGCGGCAGATTCTCGACGATCCGGAACTGAATGGCGTCGCCGCGGTGCTGTTCGATGAATTCCACGAGCGTTCGCTCGATGCCGACATGGGCCTGGCGCTGGCGCGCGACGCGCAGATCGGCTTGCGCGAGGATCTTCGCATCCTGGTGATGTCGGCGACCATCGATGGGGCGCGGGTCGCAAAGCTGCTCGGCGATGCGCCGGTCATCGCCAGCGAGGGGCGCGCTTTTGCGGTCGAGACCCGCTATCTCGGCCGCAAGGTTGACGCGCCGCTGGAGCGGCAAATGGCGGATGCGATCGCGATGGCGTTGCGCGCCGATGCCGGCTCGGTGCTGGCGTTCCTGCCCGGTGCTGCGGAAATCCGCCGCACCCAGAATTTTCTCGCCGAGCGTGTTCACGATGCCGCAATCGAGGTCGTGCCGCTGTTCGGCGCGCTCGATGCCGGCGTGCAGGACCGCGCCATCGCGCCGGCGCCGCCGGGGTGCCGCAAGGTGGTGCTGGCGACCTCGATTGCGGAGACCTCGCTGACCATCGAGGGCGTACGCATCGTGGTCGATTCCGGGGTCGCGCGGGTGCCGCGTTACGAGCCCGATATCGGCCTGACGCGCCTCGAAACCGTGCGGGCGTCGCGCGCCGCGGTCGATCAGCGCCGCGGCCGCGCCGGCCGCACCGAGCCTGGCGTCTGCTACCGGCTGTGGGACGAACCGCAGACCGCGTCGCTCGCGGCTTACACCCAACCAGAGATTCTCAGCGTCGACCTGTCGTCGCTGGTGCTCGATCTCGCGCAATGGGGCGTCGGCGATCCTGCTCAGCTAGCGTTTCTCGATTCCCCGCCGGCGCCGGCGCTAAAAGAAGCGCGCAGCCTGCTGCGCGAACTCGGCGCGCTCGACGGCGATGGCCGCATTACCGCGGAAGGCCAGAGCCTGCGCGCGCTGGCATTGCCGCCGCGGCTGGCGCGAATGATCGTGGATTCGCACCGGCTCGGCGCAGGTGAAGCCGCAGCAAACATTGCCGCAATCCTGACCGAGCGCGGGATCGGCGGCGATAGTGTCGATCTCGACGTACGGCTCGACCAGTTTCGCCGCGACCGCTCGCAGCCCGCAAGCCAAGCGCGCAGCCTGGCACAACGCTGGGCATCGCAGGTGGCGCTTTCTTCTCCCTCCCCCCTTGCGGGGGAGGGTCGGGGAGGGGAGATACCATCCACCGGCGTGATGCTGGCGTTGGCGTTTCCAGACCGCGTCGCGCGCAATCGCGGCAATGGTAGCTTCGTGCTCGCCAACGGGCGCGGTGCGTCGATCGATCAGACTTTGGCGCTGGCGCGTACGCCCTTTATCGCGGTGGCCGAACTGACGGGCACCGCGGCGAACGGGCGCATCCTGCTGGCGGCGCCGATCATGCAGGCCGACATCGAACTGCGTTTCGCCGATCAGATCGAGACTGCCGAAGAGGTAACTTTCGATCGCAGCGCCATGGCGCTGCGGGCGCGGCGCAAGCGAACCCTGCATGCGATCACGCTGTCGGAGGCGCCGATGGCGCTGTCGCCATCAGTGCAGACCGCGCGCGTGTTCGCCGATGGCCTGATCGCCGCAGGCCTCGACAAGCTGCCATGGTCGAAACCGCTGAAGCAGTGGCGCGACCGGGTGATGTTCTTGCGCGCCGCCGAGGGCGAGCCGTGGCCCGATCTGTCCGACGATGCACTGGCGGCACGGCGCGAGAGCTGGCTGGTGCCGGCGCTCCATGACAAGACCGCGCTGAAGGAGTTTTCGGCGGGCGATCTGTCAGATGCGCTGATGGCGCTGTTGCCGTGGGACCAGCGCGCGCGGCTCGATCGCGAGGCGCCGACCCATTTCGAGGCCCCAACCGGCACCATGCTGGCGATCGATTACGAAGCCGAGCAGGGGCCGACCATTGCCGTGCGATTGCAGGAATTGTTCGGGCTCGACGTCCATCCGTCGCTTGCCAAGGGCGCGGTGCCGCTAGTGCTGGAATTGCTGTCGCCGGCGCACCGCCCGGTGCAGGTGACGCGCGACCTGCCGGGCTTCTGGCGCGGCAGTTATGCCGCCGTGCGTTCCGACCTGCGCGGCCGCTATCCGCGGCATCCCTGGCCCGAGGATCCCGCCAGCGCGATGCCGACAAAGCGGGTGAAGCCAAGGGGAACGTGAGGCGCTGAGGTTGCCGCCGCGGCCCTCTCCCTCCCCCTTGCGGGTCTCACAAGCGGGGAGAGGTGAAAGAGCCTCCGCCCGCATTAACTCTTCGCTCATCCTTTTCGCCAAAATTGCAGCCTTCGCGGCCGCCATTAGGCGCGGCTTGCGGGCGGGTGTGGTGATATCGCGGCTCTGGCGAGCCAACCTTCAGTGAGTATGCGTGATGCGCAATTTGATGATATTGGCGGCGCTGCTGGTCGGCGCAGGCACCCTGATGGCGCAGATGGCGGACAAGATGACGGCGACCACGCCGGCGCTGGCCATGGCCTCGTCGCAAAAGGCGGCGTCCGCAGCGCAGGACGTCACCCCGGCCGGATCCCGCAGCATCAGCATTCCGCGCGACGCCCGCGGCCATTTCCAGACCGACGGCCGGATCGACGGCCAGCGCATCGACTTCATGGTCGATACCGGCGCCTCCGTGATCGCGCTGAACGAGAAGTCGGCGGCGCGGTTCGGCCTGCGGCCAACTCCCGCTGACTACAAGATGACGGTCAGCACCGCCAACGGCACCATCAAGGCGGCGCGCACCCGGCTGGCGATGGTCGACATCGGCGGGCTCATCGTGCGCGATGTCGATGCCATGGTGCTGCCCGACGAGGCGCTGTCGGAAAATCTGCTCGGCCTGTCGTTCCTGTCGAAGCTGAAGCGGTTCGAATACGCCAACGGCAAGATGGTGCTGGAGCAGTAAGCCCGCGCCGAAGCCGCCGAATATGTCTTAATTGCGACCCGGATTCCGATCCGGATCTTGGGTTCCCGCCTTTCCACCGGCACGCGCATTCGCTATGGCTGCGGCACTTTCATTGCAGCGTCAGTTCCCGCGAGGCCATCCGAATGTTTCCGAAGCCGCAACCCGTCCTGACACCGAACACCTACGCCTATGAATCCGAGCCGATGGTGAAGCCGACCGGCTTTCGCGAATACGATGCGCGCTGGCTGTTCGGCAATGAAATCAACCTGATGGGCATTCAGGCCCTGGGCATGGGGCTCGGCGCGCTGATCGCGGAGCTCGGTCAAAAGCAGGAGATCGTCACTGCGCACGACTTTCGCGGCTATTCGGCCTCGATCAAATACGCGCTGATTTCCGGATTGCTGGCATCGGGCTGCAGGGTGCACGACATCGGCCTCGCGGTGACGCCGATGGCCTATTTCGCGCAATTCGAACTCGACGTCCCCTGTGTCGCGATGGTGACGGCTTCCCACAACGACAACGGCTGGACCGGCGTCAAGATGGGCGCCAATCGCCCGCTGACATTCGGCCCGGACGAGATGACGCGCTTGAAGGAGATCGTGCTCAACGCTGAGTTCAACAACAAGGCCGGCGGCTCTTATCAATTTCACGAGAATTTCCCGGCGCGTTACATCGCCGATTTGACCAGGCGGCCGAAGTTGAAGCGCAAGCTGAAGGTGGTGGTCGCTTGCGGCAACGGCACCGCGGGCGCATTCGCCCCGCAGGTTATGAAAGCGATCGGCTGCGAGGTGATCCCGCTCGATACCGAGCTCGACTACACCTTTCCGAAATACAATCCCAACCCGGAAGACATGGAGATGCTGCACGCGATCCGCGACGCGGTGCTCGAACACAGGGCCGATGTCGGCCTCGGCTTTGACGGCGACGGCGACCGCTGCGGCGTGGTCGACAACACTGGCGAGGAGATTTTCGCCGACAAGGTCGGCGTGATGCTGGCGCGGGATATGTCCTCCATCATCAAGAACGCGCAGTTCGTGGTTGACGTGAAATCGACCGGCTTGTTCGTCACCGATCCGGTGCTGCAGAAGCAGGGTGCGACGACCACCTACTGGAAGACCGGTCATTCCTACATGAAGCGCCGCACAAACGAGCTCGGTGCGCTGGCGGGGTTCGAGAAGTCCGGTCACTTCTTCTTCAACGCGCCGCTCGGGCGGGGCTATGACGACGGCCTGATCTCGGCGATCGCGATCTGCGAGATGCTCGACCGCGCGCCCGGCAAGACCATGGCCGACCTGAAGGATGCGCTGCCAAAAACCTGGTCGTCGCCGACCATGTCGCCGCATTGCGCCGACGAGACCAAATACGGCGTGGTCGAGCGCGTGGTGAAACATTTCGAGGCCGCGCAGAACAGGGGCCACAAGGTCGCGGGGCAGCCGATCCGCGATCTCGTCACCGTCAACGGCGTGAGGGTGACCTGCGAGGACGGCAGCTGGGGGCTGGTGCGGGCATCGTCCAACAAGCCGGAACTGGTGGTGGTGGTCGAGAGCCCGGTTTCAGAGCAGCGGATGCGCGACATGTTCGAGGCGATGGACTCCGTGCTGCGCACCCATCCCGAAGTCGGCGAATATAATCAGAAGATTTGAGGTCGCCTCCAACGCGTCATTGCCGGCTCGACCCGGCAATCCATCCATTTCGAAAAACGCGTTTTGTGAAGATGATGGATCCGCGGGCCAAGCCCGCGTATGACGGCTGTTTCGCAGGATCGATCGCCCTACACCGCCGGCACCGGCAGCGCGGTCACCGACTTGATCTTTTCCATGGCGAAACGCGAGGTGACGTTCTTCAGCGCCACCGCGCTGATCAGCTTCTTGTAGAACACGTCATAGCTCTGCATGTCGGCCACGACGACGCGCAGCATGTAATCGACGTCGCCGGCCATTCGGTAGAATTCCATCACTTCCGGCATCGCGCTGACGGCGTCGGCGAATTTCTTCAGCCAGGCCTCGGAATGGTCGCTGCTTTCCACCGACACGAACACCGAAATGCCAAGCCCGATCTTGTTCTGGTCGACCAGCGCAACCCGGCGCAGGATCACCCCATCGGCTTCCAACCGCTGGATTCGTTTCCAGCAGGGCGTCGAGGACAACCCGACCCGGTCGCCGATCTCGGCGACGGAGAGTGACGCATCGTCCTGCAAAACCGTCAGGATTTTGCGGTCGATGGCGTCGAGGCGGCGGTTGGGCTCAAGCGTGTGAACGGCGAGATCGGTCATGAGAAGAACATTGTTCCATTTCTGCGGCCAATCCACCTAATATAGAGAAAATTCTTCTAAGGCAAGTCTGTTTAAGGCCCAGGCTGGGCCGACGCCGTGGCCTCGCTCAAGAATTTTTCCACTTCAGGGCGTTGCGGACAGGCCAACGCGCCGCCGAACCGGGTGCATTTCAGCGCTGCCGCGGCGGACGCGAACCGCAGGGCGGCTGGGCACATCCTGTTTCTCAGTAATCGCCAGGGCAAACGCGCCGTGGAACACGTCGCCGGCGCCCAGTGTATCCACCGTGTGCACGGGAAAGGCCGGAGTTTCGCGCAGCCCCTGCTGGTCGTCGAGCCAGATCGTGCCCAGCGGGCCGCGGCTGCCGGCCAGGAAAGATGGCGTCAGCCTGGCGATCTTCTTCAAAGCCTCGGCGTCATTGGCAATACCGGCGGTGGCCCGCAGCGCTTCAGTGGAGAAGATCAGGTGTGATGACGCGGTCAGCAGGCCCTCGCGCAGCGACATCGCGCCGTCGACACCGACGACCACGGGAATTCCACGTTTGCGGGCCTCGGCGCACAGATCGGTGGCGAACTCCGCGCAGCGGCTTTCGGTCAGGATTGCATCGCAATCCTGCAGCAGCTTGTCGGAGTCGGGCAGGCGCACCTTCCACAATTGCGGATCGCGGAACGTCACGATGGTGCGCTCGCCGCTGGGATCGATCATGATGGCGGAGATCGGCGTCACCAGGCCCCGCATGTGCACGAGGTCGGTGGTATCGATGCCTTCATGAGTGAGCTGTTCGAAGATGAGCTTGCTCGACGTTTCGCGGCGATCGCCGATCGGACCGGTCAATGAGGCATGGCCGCCGAGCCGCGCGATCCCGATCGCGGCATTGAGCCCATTGCCGCCGCAGATTTCATCCCAATGGCTGGCATTGGCCTTCGACCCGCGCTCCGGAACGCTGTCAACGCGGAACGTCAAATCGCGCACCGGCATGCCGATGCACAGAATGCGGGGCAATCGCTTGGGCGCCGCGGCGTGGTGAAAGTTCATGCCAGACTCCGTCACGTCGATCCGCCGATCCGGCGAAACCAAACTTTTCGGAGTAATCTCCTGAACGGCATCATGTTCCGTGAGTGGTTAGGTATTATGATCCGGCTGCAACCAGCGGCCCAGAAGATGGTGGGCGATCGCGAACGGATGCGGCCCTGTCATGCCGTCGGGATGCTCGCGCCGCAGCATCAGGGCAGCCTCTTCGCGGCTGAACCAGCGGGCGTCCTCGAGTTCGGCCCGATCAACCACAATTTCGTCGGTGGTGGCGCGCGCGGAACACCCGATCATCAGGGACGAAGGGTAGGGCCAAGGCTGCGTCATGTAATAGGTTACATCGGTGCAGCGAATCCCGGATTCCTCGAAGATCTCACGCCGGACCGCGTCCTCGATGGTTTCGGCGGCCTCGACGAACCCTGCCAAACAGGACCACATTCCCGGCGGAAATTGCTTCTGCCGCCCCAGCAGGCATTTGTCGCCTGAATGTACCAGCATGATCACCACCGGATCGGTGCGCGGGAAATGCTCGGCCTTGCAGTTCGGACAATCGCGCTTCCAGCCGCCCTCCTTCATCGCCGTGCGGGTTCCGCAATTGGCGCAGAAGCCGTGGCGCTGATGCCAGCTCACCATCGATTTCGCCATCGCGATCGCCGACAGCTGGTCGGGCGGCACCACCCCCTGCATCGCCATGCCGCGCAGTTCGGTGACGGCGACGTCATCGCGGGTCAGCAATTTTTCCGCGGCGGCGGCGCTGATGCCCATGCCGAACACCGGGGCGCCGTCGCGCAGCCCTAAAAAGACCGTGCCCGGATTGGCGCCGAATTTCAAAGCCTCGTCGATCGTCAGCAGCGCGCGGGAGCCATTGGCGTCGCGCTTCACCACCAGCGAGTCGCGATGCACCACATAGGCGCGGGCGTCGCGGTGGTTTTCCAGCGCGAGCAGTTTCTCGTCATTGCTCCGCAGATGCGCAGCGCGATCGAGGGTGTGCGAAATGAAAGCCGGATGCCCGAGCGGAAAGGAATCGTTTGCTGTCATGTTTTTCAACCAAGCCAGATCTTGCGGCGCAGCGCGCCGATGAAATTCTGCACCTCTTCCGCGTCGTGCGCGAGCGGAGGCATCACGCCCCAGACCGGCCGCGGCCATGCCACGTCGCTGGAGCGCCGCGCGATGATATGCACGTGCAGTTGCGGCACCAGATTACCCAGCGCCGCGATGTTCAATTTGTCGCACTTTGTGATCTCTTTCAGCGCGCGCGAGACGCGGCTGATTTCGGTCATAAGCTGCGCCTGCTCGACCTCATCGAGATCGATGATTTCCGACGCCTCGGCGCGGCGGGGCACCAGCAGCAGCCACGGGTAATGGGCGTCCTTGATCACCAGCACGCGGCAAAGCGGCAGGTCGCCGATGTCGATGGTGTCTTTTTGAAGCTGCGAATGCAGCGACCAGTCGGAGGCGGAGGAGGGCATTGGCGTTCTCGAACAATTTCGGCAGCATTGCAGACAGTGTCACAACACCCGTCATGCCCGGCTTTATGCCGGGCATCCACGTCTTTTTTCGCGCCAGGCGGGAGGGCTAGACGCGGATGGGGGAGATTGGCGGTGGACGAGCCACTCGCCAACCGGGTCAGGTCCGGAAGGAAGCAGCCCTAACGAGGTCCGGATCGGGTCGCTCGTCAGTCTCCTACCAGTTTTTTTGCCTGTTTTTCGAGCGAGTCGCGCAAAAGCCGCTATCGTCCGTGCGCCGGATTCGTTCCAATTGTTCCGCAAGCCGGCTTCGAGAGACAACACATTGCGGATCGATCGATGACCGATGCTGGCATTCCCGTAAGTTCCTCCGACGATCCCAACAGCACCCACCAGGGCGGCTTCGAACTCGGCGGTAGACCTTCGGATTCCGCCGCCGCCGGCACACCCTATCGCGTGTTGGCGCGCAAATATCGTCCGTCGAGTTTCGCCGATCTGATCGGCCAGGAGGCCGTGGTTCGCACCGTCTCCAACGCGTTCGAAACCGGACGGATTCCGCAGGCCTGGATCCTGACCGGCGTGCGCGGCGTCGGCAAAACCACCACCGCGCGGATTCTCGCGCGCGCGCTGAACTACGAATTGCCGGACGGATCGGTGAAGGGGCCGACCATCCACATGCCGGTTCCCGGCATCCACTGCCAGGCGATCATGGAAAGCCGGCACATGGATGTGCTGGAAATGGACGCCGCTTCCCACACCGGCGTCGATGACGTGCGCCAGATCAACGACAGCGTGCGCTACGCGCCCGCCAGCGCGCGCTACAAGGTCTACATCATCGACGAAGTCCACATGCTCTCGACTGCGGCCTTCAACGCCTTCCTGAAGACGCTGGAAGAACCTCCGGAGCACGCCAAATTCGTGTTCGCCACCACCGAGATTCGCAAAGTACCGGTGACGGTGCTGTCGCGCTGCCAGCGTTTCGATCTGCGACGGGTCGATGCCGACGTGCTGATGGCGCATCTTTCCAATATCGCCGGAAAAGAAAACGTCGAGGTGGAACCGGAAGCGCTCGGCATCATCGCGCGCGCCGCGGAGGGCTCGGTGCGCGATTCGCTGTCGCTGTTCGATCAGGCCATCGCCCATGCCGCGGGCCTGGTGCGCGCCGATGCGGTGAGGCAGATGCTCGGCCTCGCCGACCGGACGAGGGTGATCGATCTGTTCGATTCGCTGGCGCGCGGCGACATTGCCAGCGCATTCAGAGAATTCCGCGAACAATACGACACCGGGGCCGACCCGATCGTGGTGCTCAGCGACCTCGCCGAGTTCGTCAATTTCGTCACCCGCGTCAAGATCGTGCCGGCGACCGCCGACAATGTCGCGTTCGGCGAAACCGAGCGCCTGCGGGCGCGCGATTTCGCTGCAAAGCTGTCGATGCGGGTGCTGTCGCGGATGTGGCAGATGCTGCTGAAGGGCATCACCGAGGTGCAGGGCGCGACCCGGCCGGCCGCCGCCGCCGAAATGGTGATGGTGCGCATCGCCTATGTCGCCGACATGCCGACGCCGGACGAAGCCATCCGGATGCTCGACCAGAATGGCGGTTCTTCTCCCGTGATTGGCGGCAATGCAGCGCCGCGCAGCGCGCCGGCGGTAACCGCGTCGGCTTCAACCGTATCATCGGTGCATTCGTCGCCGGCCCGCGCGGTGTCCGCGCCGCGCGCCGGCAGCGAGGCTTCGGCGCGGCCGCAAATGATCGCGCCGATGGCGCAGCCGCACTCGGCGCCGGGCGCGCTCAGGATCGCGAGCTTTCCCGAGCTTGTCGCGCTGGCCGCGGAAAAGCGCGACCTCCTGACGCGGGCGGCGCTTGAGGGCGATGTTCGTCTGGTTCGCATCGAAGACGGACGGCTCGAACTGGCGATGGAGCGCAGCGCTTCGCGCACCTTGATCAACGATCTGTCGCGCAAGCTGGAGCAGTGGACCGGGCGGCGCTGGA
>WNFI01100305.1_pt1 | contig 31425 bp, 25 predicted proteins | sample 5400471 | NCBI WGS metagenome assembly WNFI01 (sample SAMN13153348, study PRJNA577476) | soil metagenome | isolation source: 100 cm saprolite on Douglas fir-dominated hillslope | place: USA:California | collected 2013-09-17 | reverse complement strand
TACCGCGCCCAGCCGCGTGCCCGGGCGGCCGCGTTCCGCCTTTCGTCCCTGCAGGATCACCTGCTGCAATTTCCTGGGCCAGCCGCCCTCCGGTGTACCGAGCGCTCCTGAAAACATTTCGACCACGGAATTGGGTATTGCAAGGTGATGATTGGGCCCCAGTTTCTCGAACTGCTGGATGGTCATCCCGTGGGTGACAAGAAAAATTGCCATATCGCCCACTACTTTGCTGGAGGGCGTCACTTTCACGATGTCGCCGAAGGCCAAATTGACGTCGGCGTAGGTGCGCGCGATTTCGTGCCAGCGCGTGCCCAAGCCCATCGCCTCCGCCTGCTCTTTGAGATTTGTGTACTGGCCGCCGGGCATCTCGTGGATGTAAACTTCCGCGGTGCCGCTGGGTGGCCCGGTGTCGAAGGGCATGTAAACGGCGCGAACGGCCTCCCAGTAATCCGCGCAGACGTTGAGCGCGTCTAGATCCAGCCCGGTCGCTCGGCTGGTGTGCGCCAGCGCCGCGACCATCGAATTGAGGTTGGGCTGGCTGGTTTGCCCGCTCATCGACGCGATTGCGCCATCGGCCACGTCCACGCCGGCATCGCTGGCTTTCAAGACCGACGCGGCGTTGATGCCGCTGGTATCGTGCGTGTGGAAATGGATGGGAATCCCGACTTCATCGCGCAGGGCCTTGACCAGCTTCTCGGCCGCATAGGGCTTCAGCAGACCGGCCATGTCCTTGATGCCGAGCACGTGCGCGCCCATGCGCTCCAATTCCTTCGCCATTTTCGCGTAGTACTTGAGCGAATACTTCTGCCGCGCAGGATCGAGAATATCGCCGGTGTAACAGAGAGCCGCCTCGCATACTTTGCCCGTACGGCCTACTGCTTCCATCGCCACTTTCATGTTGGGGAGCCAGTTGAGCGAATCGAAGACGCGGAAGATATCGATGCCCTGGCGTGCGGCTTCTTCCACGAACGCCCGCACTACGTTGTCGGGATACGCCGTATAACCGACAGCGTTCGACGCGCGGAACAGCATCTGGAAGCAGATGTTGGGAATGGCCTCGCGCAGCCGCCGCAAGCGCTGCCAGGGATCTTCGTGCAGGAAGCGCATGGAAACGTCGAACGTGGCGCCGCCCCACATTTCGAGGCTGTACAAATTCGACAGCCGGTGCGCCACGAAATTGGCGATGGCCATCATGTCGTAGGTGCGCAGGCGCGTCGCCAGCAGCGACTGGTGAGCGTCGCGGAATGTCGTGTCGGTCAGCAGCAGGCGCTTTTCATTCCGCGTCCAGGCGGCGAACTTCTCGGGCCCCAATTCGTCGAGCAACTGCCGAGTGCCACGCGGCGGCTGTGACAAGTCGTGCTCTGGAACCACCGGGGCGGGGAAGCGCTCCGGCCAGCGTTTGCCGGCAACTTCCGGATTTCCATTGACGATTACTTCGCCCAGATAGGAGAGCAGCTTGGTGGCGCGGTCGCGGCGGGGCGTGAAGCGCAGCAGCTCGAGATGTTCGTCGAGGAACGCGGTGGTGACATCGCCCGCCTGGAACTGCGCGTTGTTTACGACGTTTTCGAGAAACGGAATGTTGGTCTTGACGCCGCGCACGCGAAATTCGCGCAGGGCGCGGTCCATGCGCTTACAGGCCTGGTCGAACTCGCTGGCCCAGGCCGTGACTTTCACGAGAAGCGAATCGTAAAACGGGGTGATGATGGCGCCGCTGTAGGCCGAGCCACCATCCAGCCGGATTCCGAAGCCGGCGGGCGACCGGTAGGTGTGGATTTTGCCGTAATCCGGCACGAAATTGTTGGCCGGATCTTCGGTCGTAATGCGGCACTGGAGTGCGTGGCCGTAGAGCGGAACTTTGTCCTGCGCGGGAAGCGAGAGCGGCGGACTGTGCAGCGAGTGGCCTTGCGCGACCAGGATCTGGCTGCGCACCAGGTCGATGCCGGTCACCATTTCAGTCACCGTGTGCTCCACCTGGATGCGCGGATTCACTTCGATGAAATACCACTCGCCGCTATCGGCGTCGACCAGAAATTCCGCGGTGCCGGCGTTATAGTAGCCAGCGGCTTTGGCAAGCTGGACCGCGGCTGCAGCCAGGGCGCGCCTGATTTCTTGCGCCAAACCTTGGGCCGGAGCAACCTCCACTACCTTTTGGTGCCGCCGCTGCACCGAGCAATCGCGCTCGTACAGGTGAAGGATGTTGCCGTGACGGTCGCCGAGGATCTGAACTTCGACGTGGCGCGCGCGGCGAATATAGCGCTCGAGAAAAACCGCGTCGTTGCCGAAGGCCGCGCCTGCTTCACGACGCGCCTCCTCCAGGCGCCCGGCAAAGTCGCCCGCTTTCTCCACCACGCGCATGCCACGGCCGCCGCCGCCGAACGCCGCTTTGACGATCAGTGGAAATCCGATCTCGCCGGCCATCTTGCGCGCGGCTTCGGTGCTGGTTACTGGACGCTCGGTGCCCGGCACCACCGGGACGCCCGCATCCTGCGCGAGCTTGCGCGCCGCGCGTTTGTCACCGAGCAATTCGAGCAGGCGCGCGTCGGGTCCGACAAACGTAATGCCGGCGCGCTCGCAAGCCCGCGGCAAAGCTGGATTCTCCGCCAGAAAGCCGTAGCCTGGGTGGATTGCGTCAATGCCTTTTTCTTTCGCCAGCGCAACGATGCCGTCGACGTCCAGATAGGCTTCGACCGGCCCCTTGCCCTCGCCGATCTCGTAGGCTTCGTCGGCTTTAAAGCGGTGTAAACTCAGCCGGTCTTCTTTGGAAAAGATGGCGACGGTGCGCAAGCCCAGCTCGGTCGCCGCCCGCATGATGCGGATGGCGATTTCACTGCGATTGAGCGCGAGCAGTTTTTTCATGCGGAGACGTTTCAGTTCTTTCTTTTGGACCGCCGGCCTGGGCCATGGCTTTCGGCCGCAGCAGATTCATGGGGTCGCCTGCGGCCGGCAGCGTCAAGTCGAGCGTCCCGACCATCATCTCATCCCAGCTTTGGTCGCCCCAGTGGACTTCCTTGGCGGGATCGGGATTGGCGGGATTGTTGGCAGAATTGTCGAACCATGCGGACAGTTCGATGCGGGTCCCCTTCGGCAGGGCTAATTGCTCCTTGGGATAGTACTGGAGTTGCCAGGCGAAACTGTAGTTGGGCACGCGCAGCAAAATTTGCTTTTCGCCGGTCGGGTACACAGCGCGAAATTCGAACGCCTTGCCGCGCAGGTGCATGTGGGGATTCATGCTCACGAGCTTCGTATTGTCCTGGACGATCATTTGCGCATCGACTTTGTAATCTGGCGTGCCGGGCGGGATGACGAAGTCGTGATTGATTACGGGCAGTGTGTAGACGCGCTCTGTGGGCGGCTCCTTCGCGAAGATCAAGCCGAGGCGGCTGCGGTCCTTGGCGGGTTTGCCGTTGGGCGTGTAGTGCATCTGCAAAATCAGATCCGAGCCGGCCGGGATCAACTTCGCCTGTCCGGGCGGCAAGGCGTGCGGAACGCTGCCGGGCACGTGAAAATCCAGCATCTCGTCGGAAAGGTCCTGGTTCTCCGAATCCTGCGACGAGAACGCCTGGCCGACTTTGGCTTCGCGCATCCATCCCGATTTTGGCGGTCAGGGGTGCCGATGTTCCAGCCTTCGACGAACGCCACGGGTTTAGGTGCGTCCTCGGGATCGCCCTCGAGCGCGCCTCCCTGCGTCCATGCAGTTAGAGTGGCGATATCGTTCTGCGAGAGGCGGCGATCGTTTTGAAAGCTGCCGTGTGCCGGATCCGCGAACCACGGAGGCATCTTGCGCAGGAGCACGGCCTCGCGGATGGCTTTGGCCCACGGGCGCGTGTCTTTGTAGGTGAGGAACGACATCGGACCCGCTTCACCGGGGCGATGGCAGCCCTGGCAATTCTTCTGCAAGATCGGCACGACATCTTTATGAAAAGTTGGGGCGGCGGCGCCTGCCTGCACGGCGAGCGCCAGAAAGTAAGCGAGACGCATGTAGACAGAGTAGCATCGCGTGCGGCGGCGGCCTGCAGACGAATCTCGCACCGTTTGTTAGTCTTTCATGGCCTGCTGGATGCGCTCAGTGAGCAGATCCACGAACCGTTCAGGGTTGAAGCCGTTCATGCGGCTCGATATTTCGCCGCGTTTATTCACGATGATGGTAGTGGGGATTGAGGTAATACGCAGCATGCTGGCGAGACCATCCTCGAAGTAGACTGGGTTGGTCCAGCGATGTTCTTTGAGAAACGGCGCGACCAGAGCGCGCTCTTCATCGGTGCTGATCGATAAAAACAGGACGGCGGAGTTATCCTCGAATCGGCTCATGACCTGCTGATAGAGCGGATGCTGCACGCGGCACGGACCGCACCACGTAGCCCAGAAATCGAGGATGATGATCTTGCCCTTGAGCGACGAGAGCTTCAGCGGGTCGCCATTCGCGGCGGCGAGCGTGAAATCCATGACCGAGGCGACCTGGGCGTTCGGATCGCTCTCGCGCTCCCGCAGCTTTCGATCGGCCATGAGCGCGGTGGTGCGATCGTAGGATTCGAGAATCAGATCGCCCAGCCCTTTTTCCGACCCATTCAGCTTGGTGTAGAGTTCGCCAATGCGCCGGCGGTCCTGCACGCGGGCTTCGTCGGTATTACGGCTGTCGATGATCGTGAAGGCGTCCGCCATGTGAGCAATGGCTTCCGGGTCGCGGCCCAAACGGGTAAGCCATTTCGCGATTTCTCTGGCTCCCTCTGCTGTCGGATAGCGGTCGTAACTCCTGCGCGCGAGCGCCAGCGCCTCATCTAACTTGCCCAGATTGCCGGCGGCGCGCGCTTGGAGCGCCAGACCGCGCGCCTCGCCCCGGTCGATCTCCGTGATCCACTCCGCCTTGGCGGCATGGCCGGTAAGCGTGGCGCTTCGCAGCCTTTCCACTTGTTCCATGTAGCGCGTGGCGTATTGGAGCGCCCGTTCGGAAGTGTCGCGCGCTTCGCTAGCTAGCAACGCCCGCGCCACGCGTTCCAGTATCTGCGGATCGCCGGGCTCACGGTTCAGCACGCGCTCGCCATACAGGATGACGCGCTTATCGTCTTTCATCTCGATGGCGGCTTTGGTCAGCGCGCGTTCGATCTCCGGCTTCTTTGGCGATTGCGGATATTTCGCCAGGTGATTTTCCAGGGCGCGCACCAAATCGATTTGGCTGGTACCAGCCTCGGCCAGGGCGTTGCTCAGCTCCTTTTCTTCCACGGCGGCAGTGGGCGCCTGCGCGGAGCCGGCTGCCGTCAGTAAAAGAAGAGAAATCCAGAGCCTCATTTGGAGGCGCGAATGGCGTCCGCGAGTCCGGCCGCGCGTTCCCGGGACATGTGCATGAAGGTTTCGTTCTTGGCGATGCGGTCGAGCAGGGGTAACAGTTGCTCCGGCGCCACAAGGCGCTTTCGCTCAAGGGAGGTTTGCAGCAGGAGCAGCGACCTGTTCACCCCGAGCTTGTCGTACTTTGCAGAGCGCTCCAGGTTGATCAGGTTCTGCTCGGTCTCGACGATGCGTTCGAACCAATCCTGCAGCAGCCGCGCGTCGGGGTCTTCGGAGAAATTGTATTTCACTTCGTTCTTCTCCGCGCCACTCTCGAAGCGGTATGTTTTCATCCCCATGAACGCGACTTTCAGGGGCGCTTCCAGCGGATGGGTGAAGCGACCCATCTTGTCGACGAGGCCAAAAATCTCCACGGCATCTGCCTCGGCGAGCTGAAACTTGAGCGGCTGATCGTCGTCGGGCGCCTCTTTGTACTGTGTATCCCCGTTGCGCTCGATGGTAACCTCGACAAATGCCGGCACGCTGCCGGGAAAGGATTTGGAGTAGACCAGGCGCGGCCCATTTCCCGCGATCAGTGGCAGAGCGGCCAGAACGAGCACCCACTTCATGCGCGCGCCTTTTCCAATCTGCGCTGCATTGCGCGATTCGTGGCATGACACATGGCTACGGCCAGCGCGTCGCACGCGTCTTCGGAGGAAATGGGCGCCTCCAGGCGCAGCAGGGATGTGATCATCATCTGCACCTGATGTTTTTCGGCGCGGCCGTAGCCCACGACGCAGGTTTTGATCTCGAGGGGCGAGTATTCGCCGAACTCGAGCCCGGCTTCGGAAATCAACAGCAGCGCGACGCCACGTACGTGGGCGAGTTTAAGCGCCGTCTTGACATTGGTGGAGTAGAAAACTTCCTCGACTGCCGCGGCTCGCGGTTCATCCCTCGCGATCACGCAGCGCAGCTCGCGGGAAATTTCCTGCAGGCGGGATTCAAGCGGTGACTTGGTGTTGGTGCGAATGACGCCAGCCGAGATCAGGCTGTGCGTGCGGCCGTCGCTGTCGATTACGCCGTAGCCCGTACGCTCGGTTCCGCAATCGATGCCCAGGACCCGCATTCTAGTGAGCCAGGGCCTCCAGCTCTTTTTCGTCGACGTCAAAGTTCGAATAGACACTCTGTACGTCGTCGTGATCTTCGAGAGCTTCGCTCAGCCGCAGCATGGCGTCGGCCGTCTTGCCTCCGAGCTTCATCAGGTTTTTGGGAACCATGGCGATTTCAGACTGAACCGTTTCGATGCCCGCCTTGGCCAACGCCGCCAGCACCGCTTCATGACTTTCAGGTGCCGAAAGGATCTCCCAGTTGGGGCCGTCAGCGCGCAAATCGTCTGCGCCCGCGTCCAGCACAATGGCCATCAACCCGTCCTCGCTGGCTTTTTCCTGCGGAACCAGGATCTGGCTCTTGCGCTCGAACATCCAGGAAACGCTACCCTGCTCGCCGAGGTTGCCGCCGTTCTTGGTGAACATATGGCGGATTTCGCTGACGGTGCGATTGCGATTATCGGTGGCGACGTTCACCAGAACGGCCGCGCCGCCGGGCCCGTATCCTTCGAACATTACTTCATCGATCTGGCCGCCCTCCAGCTCGCCGGTGCCCCGCATGATGGCTTTCTTGATGTTGTCGGCGGGCATGCTGGCGCCTTTGGCTGCCAGGATCGCGGTACGCAGGCGAGGATTGGAGTCCGGATCGCCGCCGTTGCGCGCGGCGATCGTAATTTCTTTGATGATGCGCGTGAAACTCTTTCCGCGCTTGGCGTCCAGAGCGGCTTTCTTATGCTTGATGGTCGCCCATTTTGAATGGCCTGACATATGGATACCTCAGGAAGGCCCGGCTCATGACCGGGAGACAAATTGTACCGTTTCCAACCAATGAGGATAGCAGATTGAAGCAGTACTGTCGCGCTGGGACAGGCCTCCCGGCTGTGACGGGTTACACTACCTGCGGCCGTCTCGCCGGCCAGGATCATCACCAGGCGGTCAAGGCCAAGCGCGATCCCTCCATGCGGCGGCGCCCCGTATTCAAGCGCGTCGAGAAGAAAACCGAACCGTCGCCGCGCTTCCTCATCGCTGAAGCCGAGCGCCGCGAAAACCTTCGACTGCACATCGCGCCGATGAATACGGATCGAGCCCGAGCCCAGTTCCGTGCCGTTCAGCACGATGTCGTAGGATTTCGCCCGGCAGCGCGCCGGGTCGGCGGTGAGTTTATCGAGGTCCTCGTCGTGCACCGAGGTGAATGGATGGTGCGCGGCTTCCCACCGCTTCTCATCCGGATTCCATTCGAACATCGGAAAATCCAGTACCCAGAGAAATTCGAATCGCTGCGGATCAAGCAGCTTGTGGCGGTCGTTGTATTTTTGGGCAGCGAACAGACGCAATTGCCCGCACGCTTGATAGACGGTTTCCTCGGGGCGGTGTCCCGACGGTTCACCAGCCCACGCCGCCAGCATCAGCAGATCGTCTTCGGCCGTACCGACACGCTCGCGCACGCGGGCCATCGCCTCGGGAAAATCGCGTTCCAGCCGCTTGGCATCGTCGAATACGCGGAGGCCGCGCTCCGTGCCGAATGCCTTCAACTCATCGCGCTCCTTGCGGCTGAGCGCGCCGGTCTTCGGAATGTGAATCGCCACCAGCGGCAGCCCGTGCGCGCTAAGCGAGTTTTCCTGGAATAGATCCTCGACCGAATACATGGGCGGCACGCGGCGATCGGGTTTATCGCTGCCGTAGCTGCGCATGGCTTCGGCATACGTCAAGCGGGGGAAGGGAATCGTCACGTTATAGCCCGCCACGGCGCAGATTTTCTGCACCATCGGCTCAACGACGGCAAAGATCTGCTCCTCCTGCGGAAACGACATCTCCAGATCGATCTGCGTAAATTCCGGCTGGCGGTCGGCGCGCAAATCTTCATCGCGAAAACATCGCACGATCTGAAAGTACTTTTCGAAGCCGCTCACCATGAGCAGCTGTTTGAAAATCTGCGGTGACTGCGGCAGCGCATAGAAGCTGCCGGGCTGTACGCGACTGGGCACCAGGTAGTCGCGTGCGCCTTCGGGCGTGGATCGCGTCATGAAGGGCGTTTCGATTTCGAGAAATCCCTGTGCGGAAAGAACCTCGCGCACGGCGAGCGAAATCTGCGACCGCAGGATAATGTTCCGCTGCATGCGCGGGCGGCGCAGGTCGACGTAGCGGAATTTCAGGCGCGCGTCCTCAGAGACATCGACGTGGTCCTCCATGGGAAATGGGGGCGTGCGCGATTCGTTGAGGATCCAGATTTTGTCCGCGACGACTTCTACCTCGCCGGTGACCACGTTCGTGTTCACCGTATCCGGCGTGCGCTTCTCGACTTTGCCCTCGACTGCCTCCACATACTCCGAGCGCAGCAGTTCGGCTTTGGCATGAACTTGCGGGTCCACGTCGGCGTGAAAAACGATCTGCGTGACGCCCTCGCGGTCGCGCAGATGGATGAAAATGACCCCGCCCAGATCGCGGCGGCGATGTACCCAGCCCATCAGCAATGCGCGGGAGCCCGCATCTTTGGCGCGCAGTTGGCCGCAGGTGTGCGTGCGGCGCAAGTCGCCCAGAAAATCCAACGGTACGGTCTGCATATTCAGTTATTGACGTGGAGGCGCGGCGCAATTTCAGCGCGCGCGACCTGCTCTTGTTCGCCCGAAACCATATTCTTGAGGGCGTATCGGCCAGAAGCGATTTCGTTCTCGCCCACAATCAGCGTGTAACGCGCGCCCAGTTTGTTCGCCAGTTCCATGGCGCGCTTCAACTTTCCATCCGGCGCCACTTCGACGGAATATCCCGACTGCCGGATCTCCCGCGCGAGCAACCCCGCCTGATGCATAGCCGGTTCGCCCAAAGAGGCGATAAACAGGTCGAGGGGCGAGCCTTTCACCGCGTCCTCGACGGTCATCACCAGCCGGTCCTCGCCGATTGAAAATCCGATTCCCGGCGCCGGCACTTTCGACCCCAGCGCCTCCGCCAGCCCGTCGTAGCGCCCGCCTCCCAGCACGGAATTCTGCGCGCCGAGCGCTCCATGCACCACCTCAAAGGTCGTTCGCATGTAGTAATCGAGTCCGCGCACCAGGCGCGGGCGCACTTCGAACGTAACGCCGCGCTCGCGCAGCAATCGCTGCACCGTTTGAAAGTGCGCCCGGCACGCTTCATCCAAGGAGTCCAGGATCGAGGGCAGTTTGTCGATGAGCGGCTGATCGTCAGGCACCTTGCAATCAAGCACGCGCAGCGGATTGGTCGTCACGCGCCGCTGGCAGTCTTCGCACAATTTCGGCGCGACTTTCTCCAACTCCTCCCGCAGGCGCTTCAGATATGCCGGGCGGCAATGCTGATCGCCCACCGAGTTCATTAGCAGCGTAAATCCCTCGAGGCCCGCCTGCTTCAGCAGATCCACCACCATCTCGATCACTTCCGCGTCCACCACCGGCGATTCTGAACCAATGGCCTCGGCGCCAATCTGAAAAAACTGCCGGTAGCGGCCTTTCTGTGGGCGCTCGCGCCGGAACATGGGGCCCATGTAATACAGTTTTTTCACGCCGGGCTGCTGGTCGAGCCGGTGCTCGATGTACGCGCGCATCACCGAGGCTGTGGCTTCCGGACGCAACGTCAGCGACGTGCCGTCGCGGTCCTCGAAAGTGTACATTTCCTTGGTGACGATGTCGGTTTCTACGCCAACGCCGCGCGCGAAAAGTTGCGTCTCTTCCAGGATGGGCGTGCGGATCTCGTGATAGTGATAGCGCCTAAAGACTTCGCGCGCGACTGTCTCCACACGGTTCCAAACCGCCGTGGCTGGAGGCAATAAATCCCTGGTTCCTTTGACCGCCCGAATCAAATTTCATCCTTATTGCACAACTGTGGGAATGAATTCCATGCTAGCACGCCGCGTTACAATCGGGGTTATATGCACATCCGGGTAGCCCGGGCTTTTCTGCCCGTGCTTCTGATTTTCCCGCTTTCCGCGCAAAAGCAGCCGTTCAATGCGCAAGCCATGATGCAGCTCGCGCGCATCGGCGATCCACAGCTTTCACCGGACGGCCATTCTGTGGCGTTCACGGTGCAGACCATCGACGTCGCCAATAATACCCGGCCGAAACAGATTTATGTCGTGGCGCTGGATGGCGGCGCGCCGCGCAAGAGCGCCGATGCGGCGGAGCGGCCGCGCTGGTCGCCCGACTCAAAAAAGATCGCCTTCGTTTCCGATCGCGGCGGCTCCTCGCAGATCTGGCTTATGGATGCCGACGGCGCAAACGCAAAGCAGCTCACGAATCTGGCGACCGAAGCCGACGGTGTGCTCTATGCCCGCGATGGCAAAAGCCTGGTTTTCACGAGCGAAGTCTATCCTGAGTGCGGCGCCGATGACGCGTGCAACAAGCAGAAACTCGACGCCGACAAAAACAACAAGGTCAAAGCGCGAGCCATCAACGCGCTGCTCTACCGGCATTGGAGGGCGTGGCAAGGCCCGCGGCGCAGCCATCTCCTGGTGATACCCGTTTCCGGAGGAGCGGCCAGGGATTTGACGCCGGGCACTCGCGACGTGCCGCCGTTTTCGCTGGGCGGCCCTGAAGATTACGCCATTTCGCCCGACGGAACGGAAGTCTGCTACGCGCTCAATGCCGACGATGTGCCCGCGCTGAGCACCAACACCGATCTCTACGTGGTTCCCGTCGCGGGCGGGCCATCGAAGAAGATCACGGTGAATCCCGCGGCGGACAATTCCCCGCAGTATTCGCCCGACGGCAAATATCTCGCGTTTCGCGCGCAGACGCGCCCCGGTTATGAAAGCGATCGCTGGCGTCTGATGTTGCTGGAACGGGCCACTGGCAAGCTGACCAATCTCACGGAGACGCTCGACCGGTGGGTAGAAAGCTTCGCCTGGTGGCCGGATTCGTCGCACTTGTTCTTCACCGTACAGGACCGGGGCCGGCAATCGATCCAGTTCATCGCCGTCGCGGGCGGCGGCGCGCGCGTCGCGCTCAGCGGCGACAGTTCGCTCGACGACATGCAGATCACGCCCGATGGCAAGATGATGATCTACACCCGCCAGAGCGGCGCAAGCCCGGCGGAAATCTTTCGCGCGGCCTCAGACGGCGGCACCGAGACCGCGCTCACGCACCTCAACGATGACGTATTGAACACGCATCAGCTGACGCCGCTCGAAGAATTCTGGGTGGATGGAGCGGAGAACGCGCGCGTGCAGGGCTTTATCTTGAAGCCGCCGGATTTCCAGCCGAACAGGAAATATCCCGCGCTCATGCTGATTCACGGCGGGCCGCAGGGCCACTGGGGCGAAGAATGGAGCTACCGCTGGAATGCGCAGGTTTTTTCCGCTGCCGGTTATGTGTTGGCGATGCCCAATCCGCGCGGCTCGACCGGTTATGGCCAGAAATTCGTCGACGATATTAATGGCGATTGGGGCGGCCGTGCTTACGACGACATCATAGCCGCGGCCGACTACGTGTCTAAGTTGCCCTACGTGGATGGCAACCGCATGGCTGCGGCGGGCGGCTCATACGGCGGCTATATGGTCGATTGGATTCTCGGCCACACTCAGCGCTTCAAGGCCCTCATCTCCCACGCTGGTGTTTTCGATCTGCGCGGCGAAGCCAGTGAGACCGAAGAGCTCTGGTTTCCCATCTGGGAATTTGGCGGCATGCCGTGGGACAATCCCGAAATGTACCAGCGCTGGTCTCCCAGTCTGTTTGTGAAGGAATTCCACACTCCCACGCTGGTATTTCATGGCGAACTGGATTTCCGCGTGCGCTATGGACAAGGCCTGCAACTTTTCACGGGCCTGCAGATGCAGAAGATCCCCTCGCGGCTCATCGTGTTTCCCGACGAAGGCCACTGGGTTTTGAAACCGCAGAACAGCCTATTTTGGTACAAGAATTTCATAGATTGGATTGATACCTGGACTAAAAAGTGAAAATACTGCTTGTTGTCATCCTTCTGGTGGTGATAGCTGTGCCCCTGTCGTTATTGCTGCTGTCAGGCGGGACGGTGCTTAAGCTTGATCCTCCTGTGACGACGGTCGGTGCTCTGACGCCGGTCCAGGTGCAGACCGAAAATCCGCATGGCGTGCGCCGCGTTACCGCCATCATCGAGCAGAACGGATCGCGTTATACGGTTTTCGACTCTCAGGACAAGCCGCAGCGTCTTTTATTCTGGCGCCGTCACGCACCGCCCCAGGTCCGAAAGTTCCAGGTGGGAAAACAGCAGACGCCCGCGCTCACCGATGGCAAGGCCCGGCTGATTATTGAAGCGCAGTCCAATGATCTTCGCGGGCGCACCGATTCCATCGCACAGGACGTTCAGATCGTCACCCAGCCGCCGCGCATCTCGGCCGATGGCGCGCAGCATTACATCAACCAGGGCGGTTGCGAGTTAGTGGTGTTTACGCCTTCCGGGTACGTCACCGATTCCGGCGTCCGCGCCGGGAAGTATTCGTTCCGCAGCTTTCCCCATCCCGCGCAAGCTGGCCAGCGCTTCTCACTGTTCGCATTTCCCTGGGACCTGGCGGCCGATGTTATGCCCGTCGCGTACGCGCGCAATCCCGCGGGCGCGGAGGCAACAGCGCGCTTCTGGTTCAAAGTGTTTCCAAAGAAATTTCGCTCCCGCGATTTGCCGATCGATGACGCGTTTCTCGGCAGAGTGGTCAACCAGATTGATCCCGGCGGATCTGGCGACCTGTTGGCGCGCTTCCTGAAGATCAACGGCGAAATGCGCCGCCAGAACAATCAGACGCTGGCGGATCTGCGTAAAAAAACTGCGGATCATTTTCTCTGGTCCGGGCCGTTCCTGCCGCTCGCCAATGCCACCGTCGAATCGGCGTTCGCCGACAAGCGCAGCTATATCTACAAAGGCAAGAAAGTGGATGAGCAGGTGCATCTCGGATTCGATCTCGCAGTCACGCAGCATGTTCCAGTGCCCGCTGCCAACGATGGCCGCGTGGTGTGGGCGGAAAACCTCGGCATCTACGGTAACTGCGTCGTCGTCGACCACGGCTTTGGCCTGCAATCCATTTACGGCCACCTGAGCGCGTTTGCGGTGAAGGCCGGCGACACAGTGAAGAAGGGACAATCGCTCGGCCGCAGCGGCTCCACTGGCCTCGCCGGCGGCGATCATCTGCACTTCAGCATGCAGGTGGATGGCGTGCAGGTGAACCCCATCGAATGGTGGGACGAGCACTGGATCACGGACCGGATTCTCAGCAAAGTGGGCGCCCAGTAGTTTCCGCGGCCCGAACACTTGCGCCCCTTCGCGCGCTCCTGTAGAACAGTTCCAGTGAACCGGTTTCAGGAAAAGGTCGCCTTCATCTGGGGTCTTGCCGATCTGCTGCGCGGCGACTACAAGCAATCGGAATACGGCAGTGTCATCCTGCCGTTCACTGTATTACGCCGAGTAAGCGGTCAGCCTAATGCGAGCGGCATTGGCTTTGCCGATCTCGCTTGCAGTCCTGACAAAATCTCGCGTTACCTTGCCGGATTCTCGCCGGACATTCGCACAATTCTCGAAAGTTTCCGCTTTACCGAACAGATCGTCAGGCTCCGTCGAGCCGGTCTCCTGTCGCTGCTGCTCGACCGTTTCCGTGAAATCGACCTGCAACCCGAATCTGTCTCCAATCACGAGATGGGCGACATCTTCCAAGAGCTCATCCGTAAGTTTTCGGAGCAATCCGGCGAAACCGCCGGCGAGCATTTCACGCCGCGCGAAGTGGTACAGCTCATGGTGCGGCTGGTATTCGGTGACGATTCGGGCAACGGGAAGTCGTTGTTCGATCCGGCTTGCGGCACCGGCGGCATGCTTTCCGGGGCCGAAGAGTACGTGCGGGCGGAGCATGCGGATTCCCGCATAAACGTTTACGGCCAGGAGCTGAATCCGGAATCGTTTGCCATCTGCAAAGCCGACGCGTTGCTCCGAGGGCACGATGCCGGCAGCATTGCGCTCGGCAACAGTTTTCTCGATGACGCTTTCGTCACACAGCGTTTTGATTTCATGCTCTCGAACCCCCCATTCGGGGTCGATTGGAAGAAGGCCGAACGGCAGATTCGTCACGAACACGAGCGGCAGGGGTTCGCCGGCCGCTTCGGCGCCGGGCTTCCGCGCGTTACCGACGGCTCGTTGCTATTCCTCCAGCACATGCTTTCCAAAATGAAACCCGAAGGCACGCGGCTGGCGGTGGTTTTCAACGGATCGCCGCTTTTCGCTGGTGAAGCGGGGTCTGGTGAAAGTGAAATTCGCCGGTGGATTTTCGACAACGACTGGCTGGAAGCGATTGTCGCGCTTCCCGACCAGCTTTTCTACAACACCGGTCTCGCTACCTATATCTGGCTGCTCAGCAACCGCAAGACTCCGGCGCGCAAGGGCAAAGTGCAATTGATTCACGCGGTGAATTTTGCGGAAAGGCTGCCGCGTTCGCTTGGCGCCAAACGCAATCATATCCCGCTCGCGCAGATGGACGCGATTTGTGCGATTCACGGCGAGTTTCAGAATGGCCCACACTCGAAGATTCTGTGCCGCGAAGACTTCGGTTACCGGCGCATCACGATCGAACGCCCCTTGCGTTTGAACTTTCAGGCGTCCTCCGCACGTCGCCTTCTTGTCCAGCACAAGTTCACACCGGCTGTGCGGGACGCGCTAGCGAGTATGGATCCTGACATCGTCTATCGCGACCAGGTGGCATTCGATGCCGCGCTGGCGGAGGCATTCCAGCGCGCCGGTGTGAAGCTCGGACGCACGCTGTCCAGAAAGATTCGCGAAGCGCTTTCCGCGCCCGACGTCGGCGGCGAACCCTACTGCGATGCCAAGGGACGCCCGCTCCCCGATCCCGAGCTTCGCGACCATGACGATGTCCCGCTCAACCAGGACGTGCACGCGTGGTTCGAACGCGAAGTGCTGCCACATGCCCAGGACGCCTGGTTCGCGCCCGCCGAAGCCCGCGTCGGTTACACGATCCCATTCGCGCGATTTTTCTACGAACCGGAGCCGGTGCGTTCGGTCGGCGAGATCGATCGGGAAATCCGCAGCCTGGAACAGGAGACGCAAGCGCTCCTCGCGCAGTTAGAGTCCGCATGAACCCGATCTTTCTACACGCGCCCGCGCGTTGGCAAACCGTGCGGCTCAAACAGACGGTGACCGCCTGCCAGAACGGCACATGGGGCGACGAACCAAATGGCGGCGCCGGCGACTTGATTTGCGCGCGCGTTGCCGATTTCGACCGGTTGCGCTTGCGCGCTGATCTTCGCAACCCGACCTGGCGAAGCGTGCCCCAGCCGTACCGCCGCGGCCGGATGCTGGTTCGCGGCGATCTTTTGCTCGAAAAATCGGGCGGAGGTGACGGCCTGCCCGTAGGCGCGGTGGTGCTTTATGAAGGCGAGACGGCGGCCGTCTGCTCCAACTTCATCGCACGCATGCCTGTGGCGCCGGGATTCGACGCGCGCTTTCTCTGCTACCTGCACGCGGCGCTGTACTCATTGCGCGTGAATTGCCGCTCCATCAACCAGAGCACGGGCCTACAAAATCTGGACAGCGGCAGCTACCTTTCAGAAATTGTTCGCGTCCCGGATCTGGCGGAACAGCGCCAGATCGCCTGCCATCTCGACGCGAAAACCGCTTTGGTAGATCGCCTCGTGCAAAACAAGCAGCGCCTGCTTGAATTGATTCTAGAAAAACGGGACACGTTGGTCACCCAGGCCATCAGCGCGGGTCTCGACCCCGGTGTGCCGCGGAGGCGGGCAGGAATGGCGTGGCTTGGCGAAGTTCCCGCGCATTGGCGCGTCACACGCCTGAAATTCATCCGCTCCGGCGCGTTCCTTTACGGAGCCGGCGAGCCTGCGGACGTGGCGGACCGCAATTCCCCGCGCTGCATTCGCATCACCGATCTCACCGATGACGGCGTGCTGCGCGAAGACACGTTTCAGTCGCTGCCCGAGCACCTGGCTGCGCCGTACATGCTGCAGGATGGCGATGTGCTGTTCGTGCGAAGCGGCGCAAACGTCGGGCTGACGCTCCGTTACCGGGAAGAGTGGGGCCGCGCGTGCTTTGCCAGCTATCTGGTGCGGCTGCGCCCGGACCGCCGCCAAATTGTGCCCGAGTTTTTGTACTACTACACGCAGAGCCGCCCGTTCCATCATCAAGTTCGCCTTGGCACGGTCCAGGCCACTATCGCCAACCTGAGCGCCGATCGCTATGGCAATTTTGCAATTCCGCTGCCGCCGATGGCGGAACAGCAAGCGATCGTCGTATTTCTTGACGCCCGCACGCGCGCGATCGATTCGTTGGCGCGAACCATCAGACTTCATGTCGTGCGGCTGCAGCAGTACCGGGCGGCGCTGGTGGTGGATCTTGTAACGCGCGGACGCCGCGAGACCCCCTGTGAGAGGCCCTCGCGCGCCCCCGCAACTCGATAGGCGCCACGTGTGACCGGGTGTCGGCTTTCAAACGGTCGCAGCGGCCGCCAGCGGCAACGAGTGCGGCCTGGCGGCAATTAATCTGGGGGCTGAATTACCGCAACCGCAACATTCATGCTCGATCGAACGAGTCATGCGTGTGCCCACACGCAACATCGGATACCGCAAATCCGTCAGCGAGGTCATGAGTAGCTCCGCTTCAGCCGTTTCTTCGAACGCCGCGCTCTCCGGCATCACGTGCAGCCCATCGTGTGCTTCGCATTCGTAGGCCACTACGCGCCCATCGAATCCGACGCGCTGCTCGAAAACCGGCACCTGAAAAACGCGCCAGAACTGCTCGCGATCTTCTTCTTTCAATTCCCCCTGATCGCCGTCTGTGAACGAGACCACGAAGTGCTTCAGCGCATGCGCCTCCTGCTGGCCGCGATCGATCGCGGCTGCAATTTCTCGCAAGACAGAAATGGGCGCCGCCAGTGCGCTGGCGCCAAAGTGCTTCAGGCCCGGGCCCAGTTGTTCTGGTCAACCGCTCTTACTGTCGAGGTCTGTTCGAAACCCCGCATCAGGATGGCCGTCTTGGGCGTGTGGTCGAGGAGTGAACGGAACGCCTGCAGCGTTGAGCGCATGCCCGCCGGGCTTTCAAACGCCGCTGGTGAACTCCGAAATTCCGCCAGGTCGATCGCTGGGAGCCGCTCGAGCGTCCGCTCCACTGAACCCACCCGGCCGATGGCTTCAAACGTAGCCAGTCCCGCAATTTCCAAAATGGGTCGATACGCCTGGGTCCTTTGCGCCGCGCGCAGCACGCGCTTGAACCTAGCGAGGCGCACGTCGCCCCCCGGACGTTCCTGAGAACAGGTCCACCTTAGAATGACTTGCATTGAAATATTTTTTGAACGTGATCAATCGCCGGGCTCTGATATGCCGGCCTGCATCCACCGCTAAAAATTCAGAAAACTGCCGCCCTTAACTTGAGAGTGTGCGCATCCGCACGGTTCTCTCAGCTTTTGTGGCAGGTTCGCAAGAAAGTGTCTGTCACTTGCTCAAGAGTGCCTGCAGGTTCCTGCCGAAGATACAGGAGGCATCCGCGCTCGAAATTCCAATTTGGTACAAGGCCTGCGCCTGTGCTTCGAAAATAGCGCTGTGCCAGCCGCGCGGGAAGATCGATGAATCCGAGCCGAACAACAGCCGTTCGGGTCCCGCAACGTCCAGCGCTCGCCGGAACACCTGCGACAGATCCAGCATTTCGGATTGATAGCGTATCCAGCTATTGCTGCTCGATGTATCAAGGTAAACGTTTGGGCAGAGGTCGCAAATCATCAAAGCTTCGCGGAAATAGCCGGCGCCGAAGTGAGGAATCACAAAGCGCAGCCTGGGAAAGGCGAGGGCCACGGCGTGCAGATCGATCGGATTGGAAAAGCGCATGTCAAAAAGCGAGGGCAGTCCCAGCTTGGCGCGCATGCCCACCGTGAGCACGCCGCAATGGACGAACACCAGCGTTCCCGGGTGTGAAGCCACGATCTCCAGCACTCCGCGGGCGCGCTCGTCCTGGATGGAAAAGCGGTGCATCGCAGGAAACAGACAGATGCCGTGAAGATGTCCGCCGGCCAGTGCGGTGCGCACTCGTTCTACCGCGTCCGGAGCCACCGGGTTCACCATGAAGTAGCCGTAGAGACGATCGGGATAGGTGCGAGCGGCGGCCGCAACGGATTGCTCATCTCCGGGAATGCTCGCGATCATGGCCGCGCGCCGCACGCCGTGACGGTCCAGTTCCTTGACCCACATCGAAGCTAGTTCTTCGGGTGCTTCCGGCGGAACCTGCCAGCCGAGTGCAGCGGCAATACTCTCCGGCGACTCCACTCTCTGCCCGGCTGGCGCCTGCGACGCCCTTTGCGCCGCCAGCGCGGAGAAGAAAACGTGAGAGAAGAAATGTACGTGCGCGTCAGCGACTTCGATTTCGCCCCATGGACTTTGCATACGGCTGGATGATGAAGTTCCAAGTATGGCGGATGGCCACGGGGTGCGTCCAGCGCATGAGATCCTCCTTACGTCCCGCTTGCATGAGTCCCGCGATACGGCTAACATCCAGTTTCCCCATCGGTTTCGAAATGGCGAATCGTCATGCGCGCGAAGCGTCTTCTCCAGCGCTGAACGTCCGGACACGCTTCAGTGCATCCGCCAGCGCTTGCTGGATCTCGGCGCTGCGTGATGGCGTCTGCGTTTGGTGTTCTTCGATCTCTAGCCGCAGTAGCTCGAGCTGCAGTCCGGTGCTGCTCAGACATTGGGCCACGACGTCGTGAAGAAAACGCTCGGTCCGCGTTCGTTCGGTGCGCAATACTTGCAAAATCGCCAGCGCCGCAAGCTCCAGTTCTCGAACGTCTGGCGCCGGTTTCCCCGCGGGGAACGAAAACTCGGCCACATACGCCACACTTGCATCGCGCGCGTGTATGGGCAGGTGAAGGATCACCCGGTCGAGTTGCGCGGTTGAGCTCGCCGTGTCGGAAGTGGAAGCTCCCGAGAAAATCCGGTCAAGCCGGGCCGACCAGCTTCGGCTCGCATCGTCGATCAACGTGACATTCTGGTGAAGTAATTCTTCCGGTGGACGGCCGAATATGTCCGTGTTACCGCTGACGTACAGGAAGCGCCTTGATTTTGTGAATGCCCAGTGGCAGAGCGGAGAGTTCGCGATCAGAACGGGCGCGACGTTCTCGTTCCAATCTGCTTTACTCATTTAAACCGCCCTGATTCCGTCTGTGCCAAGACAAAAGACTGCTACGTGAGATTGTGACACGAACTGCCGAATGTTACATGCATAAAAAAGCGTTTCCCGGAAAAACCCGGCAGTTTCACAAGTTAGTCAGGCGTTGGTTTTTCGGCTCAACCGTCCGTGCGGGCAGGGACTTGCGCGGGTTTGGCGGCCGGCGTATGGAGAAACGCCAGAAACTCCTGAGGATTCCGGGTCAAGCTGGGAAAGGTGGCGAGCACTTTGCCGTCGCCGTCAAAGATCGCATAGTACGGGATGGCGATGGTTCCGAAGGTCTTTTCTTCGAACTCCTGGTTGACGCGTGAAGCGTCATCGGTCCCGTCCGTGTACAGGTCCACCAGCACAAATCCCTGCATGGCCGATCGAATTTCGGGACGCGTGAACATATTGGCCTTCATCCAGTGGCAATTGGTGCAGGCATAACCGGTGAAATTAACCAAAACCAGCTTGCCTTCGCGGCGCGCTTTCTCCCGGGCTTGGGGGAATTGATTCTTCATCCAGGCAGGGGCGGGTTCGCCACCAGCCGCATTCAGTCCGGCCGAATTTGAAACCGGCGTGTAAGCGTCCAGCTCGCCCAGCTTGGCGCCGAACATTCCGGGAACCAGGCTGATGGCAAACGCCATGAATGCAATGCCGATCATGAGCCGCCAGAGACTAAGCGGCTCGTCTTTCGAAACCCCTTCCAAACGCACGTAACCCAGCAGGTAGAGCCCAGCCATGGCAAAAAGCACGATCCACAGGGCCAGGAAGCGCTCGCGCGTCAGGAAATTCCACTGCAGCACCTGATCGATGCTCGAAAGATACTTGAACATCACCGCGAGAATGACGAATCCCATCACCACTTTCACGCGCGCCAGCCAGCCGCCGCTCTTGGGCATTTTCTTCAAGAACGACGGGAAAATGGCGAGGAGAAAAAACGGCAGAGCCAGTCCCGTGGCGAACGTCAGCATTCCGAGAAGCGGACGCATGCCGCCGCCCTGCACCGACGCCGCCAGCAGCGTGCCCATGAACGGCCCTACGCACGCGAACGACGCCAGCGAAAATGTCAGGCCCATGACCAGCGTTCCCGCCGTGCCACCCTGCTGTGACACGCGGTCGAGGCGCGTCAGCACCGCCGATGGAATCGTGATCTCGAACGCGCCCAGCAGGCTCAGGCCAAACACCAGGAAAATGGCCGCAATAAAGCCATTGACCCAAACGTTCGAGCCGATTTGCACGATCCCGAACGGTCCGAGCACCGCCGTCGCCAGCAGGCCCAGCCCCGAGAACAGCACGATGATGCCGATGCAGAAAATCGCCGCTTGCGTGACACTATCCGCGCGCGAGCCCGACGGACGGTTCAGGAAATATGACATCGTGATCGGGATCATGGGGAAAACGCAGGGCGTGAAGATGGCGGCGAGCCCGAACCCGAATGCGGTGAGCAGAAAAAAAGCCAGGTCTTGCGTATCACCTGCCGCGTCCGGCGAAGCGGACTTCTGCGTAGTCCGGGTGATCGCGCCAGGCTTGGCTTCGGCATAACCCGCTGGAATCACAACAGCCGCCGCTTTGGCGCTCGCATCCATCGTCAGGGTTGCGGTGGCGCGTCGCCTCACCGGTGGCAGGCATGTCTTCTCGGTGCAGATCTGATAGCGAACTTCCGCCACCAATTCGGCAGGTCCCGCTGCCGCGTCTTTCTTCGTCTCGATTTCGATCAGAAACGCCGGCTCGCCTTCGTAAGTTTCGGTCTCCAATCCAAAGGTGGGATCGAAGAAGCTCTTGGGCTTGGGCTCGAAGACGCGAAACCGGGCAACCGCGGCGCTATCCGCAATGCGAATGGTGGTCGCGGTAGGTCCGCCGGCAGGCGTCGTGAGCGAATAGAGGTGCCAGCCTGGCTCGATTTTGGCCGCCAGCCGCGCTACCAATTTGGAGCCCGGCGGCGCCGTCGCTGGCTGCAGCTCGACCGTCCACTTGGCGGGGTCAAGCTTCTCGGCGCGGGCCGAGCCGCCTGCCAGAAATACCGCCACAGCCAGAAGCGGCCGGACTAAGAGTAGAGACCGGAATCGATGCCCAATTTTCAACCCATTCATTTGGATACAACAATGTGGACGAAGAATCCCGACTTAAGTCACCAGGTTGGCGGCCGTCCAGCGCTTGAATTCACTCTCGATACGCTGATTGATCTTGCCGCCTGAAAATTCCGCCGCCACGCGGATCGCGTTCTTCATGGCGTTGGCGTTGGAGCGCCCGTGGCAGATAATGCACACGCCCTTGACGCCCAAAAGTGGCGCGCCGCCGTATTCCGCGTAATCCACGCGGCGCTTGAAATCGGTGAAGGCCGCTTTGGAGAGAACGTAGCCGATCTTACGCGTCATGGTGGCCTCAAGCGATTCCTGCAGCATGCTCTTGATCATCTCGACGAGGCCCTCGCTCACCTTGAGTGCCACGTTGCCGATGAACCCGTCGCACACGATCACGTCGGCTTTGCCGGTGTAAATATCGCGGCCCTCGACGTTGCCGATGAAGTTGATGGGCAGCGACTTCAGCAGCGGCATCGCCGCGCGCGTCATCGCTGAGCGTAGGGAACACACCCGCCAGCGCCGGCCGGTCAACACCCGGCACCACGCCCTGCACCATCTTGGCCGTGGCCATCACGGCGCCGGTGTTGCCCGCCGAGACGAATCCCTGCGCGCAACCGTCGCGTACCAAGCGGCTCGCCACGCGCAGCGAACTATCGCGCTTCGACCGCACGGCGCGAGCCGCACTATCGTGCATCGTGATCTGTTCGCTCGCGTGATGGACTTCGATGGGCAGAGAGGCAGAGTCTTCGTGGCTATCCAGCTCGCGCCGGACCACGTCTTCGCGGCCCACGAGCACCACTTTGACGCCCAGCGTCTTTGCCGCTCGAATGGCGCCTTCGACCTCCGGTTTCGGGGCATGGTCCCCGCCCATGGCGTCGACTGCGATAGTCATCATAGTGGAGGCATTGCGGCTTGCCGCGCCGGATACATTCTACTCCTGCTCGACTTCGATCACCTCGCGGCCTTTATATTGGCCGCAATGCGGGCAGGCGCGATGCGGCAGCTTCTGCTCGTGGCAGTTGGGGCACTCGGAAAGCCCGGGCTGCTTGAGCTTGTCGTGCGCGCGGCGGTTGCCCCTGCGGGCGGCTGAATGTCGTCGTTTCGGGTTCGGCATCTCTGTACCTCAGAATCTCAATTTCGTTCCGCGTTTTTGTCACACCATTCGGCCGCGGTGGCCGGCACTTCGTTTGCCCGGGCTTCAAGCCGGGTCCGTTATCCTTGCGAAATCTTCCGCAGCGCGCTCCAACGATCGTCCCCCGGCTCGACGTGGCAATCGCAAGAACTCTCGTTGCGGTTCCTGCCGCAAACCGGGCAGATGCCTTTACAATCGGCCGAGCAAACGCACTGCATGGGCAGCAGCAGCAGAATCTGCTCTTTCAAAATCTCTTCCAACTCGATTCCCGCGCCCGCATAAAATCCCATTTCCGCTTCGCCCTCGTCGATGGCGACTTCTTCTTCCAGCGCCAAAGACTCACTGGGGCGATAGAACAGATCGAAATCACAATCCAGCGGAAACGTCGCCATCGCCAGGCACCGGTCGCACGCCGATTCCATTTTGGCGCTCAGATGGCCCTTGATCCGGATCTCGCCATCTGTATTGGCCAGCAACTCGGCAACGCCCTCCACGTGGAGCGGATCCGATTGCCGGACCCCGGCGTCAGAAAAATCGATTTCACCCGGCTGGAAGGTTTCATCAAAGCGCACCTTCCGTACTTCCATCTCCTTGACGCTGAGCAACATAGCTTGTCTTGTGGGGGCCGGGAAGAAACTATTATAGCGCGGGCCGGAAATTCCCGCGCTTATGGCGCATCTGCGCCGACGCTCAGCCTGCGCGCTTCACTTCGGGCAAGAACCGGCGAACGCCGTAATCGTAAGCCGCGGCGCCCAGAATTCCGCCTAGAATAGGTCCTACAATCGGGACCCAGAAGACTTTCGCCCCGTCCGTGAGGCCGTTATTCTTAAAGCCGGCAACCGCCGTGAACAGCCGCGGACCGAAATCGCGCGCCGGATTGATGGCGTAACCGTGCATCCCGCCGAACGACATGCCGATCGCCACGACAACCGCGCCAATCAGGACCGGCGTGAGGTTGGCGCCCGGCGGCTGATTGCGTTCATCGATGATGGCGAGCACCAGTAGCACCAGCAGCGCGGTCCCGATGGTTTGATCCAGCAGCCCGGCCGACGGGACCTCGGGAAAAGCCGGAAACGTGGTGAATACCCCCGCGGTGTGGTCGAGGTGCGGATCGACAGCGCGAAATGCCGGAGCATAATTCCAATAGACCAGCGCGGCGGCCAGGAAGGCGCCTAGCACCTGGGCCCCGATGTAGGGTCCGACCTTCCTCCATGGGAAATCGCGATAGATGGCCAGCGCGATGGTGACCGCGGGGTTGATATGCGCGCCCGAAATTCGGCCGGCGATGTAGATCCCCATGGTGACGCCAAGTCCCCATCCGAGCGTGATGTTGGTGAAACCACCGTGCACCACCTCGCCCGGCGTACCTGTGCCGAAGAGAACAACCATGGCGACCACGCCATCGCCGAAAAGAATCAGGACGAGCGTGCCGAAGAATTCAGCGACCAACTCGGGTAGCATGCTTTTCATAAGCAGCGGGAATTCTACCACGAGCGTGCGGACGGAATCCGCCTTGTAGTCGTTGGATTCGGCGATGAGTTGGGTTGCTTCCGCCGTGTCATCTGCCCGCCACGAGATCAGGCGGTAGAGGCCGCCAGCACCTCGTGGCTGAGCTTCCCAACCACGCCGTTCATTACGGCGGCCTGCGGCGCCCTTTGTTTCCCAGGCCCACGGCTTCATTCACCACGCGGCCGATACTGTGGGATACAACTTCGGGCAGCGCTTGATCTGGCTTGTCGATCCGCGCTTCAAGATCATGATGGAAGCGGTATAAGCCAGCGCGCAGTTCGAAAGGTTCCCAACCAGACCCAGTGGACGAAGTCGCGCCGCCCGGGGATCCGCGGGGCTACAACTTCAAAAATGGCCTGAAAATCGTTCCTGGAATTGGCGCCCCCATTGGCGCGGGTCCAAGCGCTGGCGAAAAGGGGTGTTTCTCTACCCTAGCTTCGAGCACCTTTCGTCAAGCGGCAGTCGGATTAGCGTGACGGCGCGCGCCTGTCGCTCTCACTCGCCCCAATCGAGTCCCACAAGTTTCTCGAACGTTGAAGGCAGCTCCTCCGGCAACAGCCGCGTTTCTCCAATAGTGCTCATGAAGTTAGCATCGCCTGTCCAGCGCGGAACAACGTGCATGTGGATGTGATCCGCCACCCCGGCTCCGGCGCTCGCCCCGATATTCATGCCGAGGTTAAAGCCGTCCGGCCGGTAAACCGCGTGCAGGTTGGATTCAGCGCGGCGCGCCAGTTGCATCATTTCAGCCAGCGTGGCCGCTGGTGTCCCTGCCATCGTGGCCACGTGCTGGTACGGCGCAATCATGAGGTGGCCGTTGGTGTAAGGAAAGAGGTTCAACAGAATGAAATTCAGTTTGCCGCGGTACAGGATGTAGTTCTCGGTGTCCTGATTCTCCGCGGCCTTCGTACAGAAGATGCAACCCTCGGATGGCAGCGATTTCGAAATGTAACGGTAGCGCCATGGAGTCCAGAGACGGTCCATGGCTGGTGGTTAGCGCGGTTGCGGCAGCGTGTCGGCCGGGGCGGGTTCTTTGGCGGCCGACGCGGAATTGTTGACTACGTCTTTCAATTCCTTGCTGGGCTTGAAGTAAGGAATCTTCTTGGCGGGCACCTCTACGCGCGTTCCAGTCTTTGGATTGCGCCCGATACGAGGCTGCCGCTGGCGCGTGCGGAAGCTGCCGAAACCGCGGATCTCGATCTTGTCGCCACCGCGCAGGGCTTTCACGATGCTGTCGAAGATGGACTCAACGATGACCTCAGACTCCTTGCGGGTCATTTCAACAACGCGCGAGACCTCTTCAATCAGATCCGCCTTGGTCATGTTCACGCCTCCCTAGTAAGCTTCGAAAAACCTATGTTCCCTCAACAGATTACAGACCGCAACAGTATCGCGTGCCGAATCGCCAATTGCAACGACTGTTCTCACCCAAATTAAGCCGGCTGGCCAATGCCCGGGATCCGTCAAAATATCGTTAACTCTTTTTTTCTTTTACACTTACAACTTCTTCGATGGTTGTCGTGGCGGCGGCAGCCTGGCGTTGATAGTCCTCGAGTCGCGCTCGTTCCTCATCTTCGGTGACGGCTTTAAGGCTCAGGCCGATCTTCTTTTCGGGCTCGTTCATCTTGATGATTTTAAAGTCGCTCTCCTGGCCAACCGATATGGGGAGCTCCTCCGACTTCCTTCCGCTGTAACCAGGCACTTCGGAATAGTGGCATAAGCCCTCGACGCCCTCGGCCAGCTCGATGAACGCGCCGAATCCGGCTAAACGGCAAATCCTGCCGTGCACCATGTCGCCAACATGATGCGTCTGAAAATACCGCTCCCAGGCGTCCGGCTGCAACTGCTTGATCCCCAGCGAGAGCCTGTGCGACTTGGCATCGATTGCAAGGATTACAGCCTGCACGATTTGCCCCTTCCGTAAAACTTCGGAAGAGAACCTTGCCGTGAACCACATCGCCAACACGGTGCTGGGTGAAGAAGGTCTCCCAGACATCGGGCTGGAGCTGCTTGACGCCCAGCGACAGGCGGCGATTTTCCGGCTCGACGCCGAGAACCACCGCCTCTACCTGGTCGCCTGGGCTGACCACTTTGGCCGGATGTTTCATGCGGCGAGACCACGTCATCTCCGTGACATGGATCAGCCCTTCGACGCCAGGCTCAAGCTCCACGAAGGCTCCGTAATCGGTGACGTTTACGATGCGCCCGACCACGCGCTGATTTACGGTATAGCGCTGAGCGACGCCCTCCCACGGATCGGGCGCCATCTGCTTCATGCCCAGCGATACGCGCTCGCGCGCCTTGTCGAATTTCAGCACTTTGACGGTAACTTCATCGCCTGGATGCACGACTTCCGACGGATGCGCCACGCGCCCATAGGACATGTCGGTGACATGCAGCAGGCCATCGATGCCGCCCAGATCGATGAACGCGCCGTATTCGGTCAGATTCTTGACCACACCGGTGACTACAGCGCCTTCCTCCAGATGCTCCAGGGTCACAGTCTTGCGTTCAGTAGCTTCCTGTTCGACCGCCAGTTTGCGCGACACCACGACGTTGCCGCGCCGCCGGTTGAGCTTGATAATCTTGACTGGAATGTCCTGACCGGCGAAAGTCTCGAGGTTGCGGACCGGGCGCGGATCAACCTGTGAGCCCGGCATGAAGCCCTTGATGCCGACATCCACCGAGAGCCCGCCCTTCACGCGGCCGAGAACACGTCCGGAAATAATCAGTTGTTCCTGAAAAGCTTTCTCCAGGTTCTCCCAAACTCGCAGCCGCGCGGCTTTGTCATGCGAGAGGAGGATATAACCCTCCACTTCCGGTCCATGATCGATCATCACGTCGATCACATCTCCGGCCTGAACGCGAATTTCACCACCGGGATCCCTGAATTGTTCAATCGGGACCAGGCCTTCGGACTTGGAGCCAAAATCTACAATGACTTCCGAAGCCGTGACCTTGAGTACACGGCCCTCGAGGATTTCCCCCTCAGATGGGGGGACGAAGTGGCTGTAGTCGTCGAGGAGGTGTTCGTAGTCCTCCGCATTGATTTGCACGGGGGGTTCCACCTTCCCGCTGTTGTGATCGACGGCCATTGCCAATCTCCGGAGTCACTGAGTTCTTAATGGTTCGCGGAAACACTGATCGCGCGATATCTCGTAAAACAGGGAGTGAACCGAGACTCCGGGTAGGAACCCCTCTAAGCCGAAATCGCTGCTCCTGGCCACGGACAAACCAATAATAATCAGTATGTTAACAGAATATAACCGAGACATTTGACGATGTCAACGCCAACACGCGCCGTGTAATAAGACTAAGAGAGTTGATTATCCAAAACGGCAAAGCCCCGCGACTTGGATAGCTTTTCCGCGCAGAGGTTGATTCGCGTTATGGTGGACACTTGCTGGCTGGCAAGACAATGAAATTCTTGTTTGTGGAATCGAGTGTGGCGCTGAGCTCAATTACATGATCGTCCGCCCGCGAATCCGGCGCATGTTTCACGTCGCGTGGTTTCTGCCTGCGCTGCTCGGCGCGCAGAAGTTCCATACGTATGTCGGCCAGATCGGCGCGACTTCTGCGCTGATTGCTTGGGGAACCACCGACTCATCGGGAAACACGATTGGCCGCGCGTCGAAATCCTATGGCCGCGCCGTGGTCTCGATCGGAAGCCGAACGCCCCGCCAGCGTGATCCCCAATATGGAAAAGGCCCACATCGCGGGCTGGGCCGGGCAAAACCACTTTCTGCTGGTCGAAATCCGGGGCGAGGTTATCTCCATCACGCCGATCTCCTTTGAGGCCATGAGAGTTCGCGACAAGAACGACCGGCCCATACCAATGCCAATCGAGGTGCACCTGCCGGAATCGGCGCCTTCAAACCTCAGGTAACGATTGAATTCCGAACGGTCCGCGCATACAATGGAACGCCGGACGAGGTCCGCTATGCCATCCAACAAACCGCGTTATTTTTCCTCCGCACTGTTGCTCGTGGCCGCCACTTGGCAGCTTGCGATTGCAGAAGAACCGGCGGTGCACCGCTCACGCGCCGAGATGGAACAGTTCCTGCTAAATGCCGAAGTTTTGCAGCGGAAGGGGATTGGCCAGGGCGTGACCAATTCCGAGAAGGCGCTGCTTTCCGATGGCAAGGTGCAGCATGAGGCGCACATCCAGAGCATCGACGTGCAGAACAACACCTTCACTTCGGCGCGCGGCACGGAGCTGAATTTCAAGGACAGCTATAAGTTCAATATTGCCGCGTACCGCCTCGACAAAATCATGGACCTTAACATGATCCCGGTTTCCGTAGTCCGGAAAGTCGGAGGCAAGACTAGCGCTGTCACCTGGTGGGTGGACGACAAGATGTTCGACGATGTGGATCGCAAGAAGCAAGGCATCGACCCGCCCGACCAGGATGGCTGGAACCAACAGATGTACGTAGTGCGTGTTTTCGATCAACTGATCTACAACACCGACCGGAATCTGGGTAACCTGGTGATCGACAAACAGTGGCGCATGTGGATGATCGACCACACGCGCGCTTTCCGCCTGCAGACGAAGTTGCTCAACGAAAAGAACCTAGTGATGTGCGACCGTAAGTTGCTGGCCAGCATGCGGAAATTGGACGAAGATACGCTGGAGGAACAATTGCAACCGTTCCTGACGAAGGGCGAGATCAAGGCCATGCTGACGCGGCGTGACCTAATCGTGAAGTATTTCGAAGACGCGGTTAAACAGAAGGGCGAGGGTGCAGTACTCTACGACATGCAGGCCAAGCAGTAAAGGTTAGATAGGCAGCAGGACGTCGACGGTTGTTCCCTTGCCAGGTATGCTCGAAATTTGAATCTCGCCGCCGTGTTCGAACACGATCTGGCGCGAGCTGAACAGGCTCCAGTTTCCAGTTGAAACGCGGCCCGCGGTGACTTTGAATCCCGGATCGAAAATCGTTTCCAGTTCGGCGTCATCCATGCCCCGGCCGTTGTCCTGAATTCTCACGCGGACCAGCGAATCCAATTTTCGCGTCGACACGGTAATGCGCCCGTCCGCGTCGAGTGCGTTGATGGCATTGCTCAAAAGGCTCGAAAGAACGCTGCTGATCTGTTGCGGGCGGCAGTTGAGGGGCGGCAGCGGCTGCAGATCGAATTCGAGCTGTACGTTGTTTTCGAGCGACGGCTTCAGCAAGAGGGCCACGTCGCCGAGCATGTCGTTCAAATTGGCTGCCTGGCGCTCTGTATGATGCAGGTCGATAAACCGCTGCAGGCGGGCGATGACGTTCTTGAGGCGATCCATGCAGTTGTTCACCGAGTGCCGCAGCTCGGATTGCATGGCGACCAGTCTCGGCTGCGCTTCCGGAGGCGCGGTGGCCTGTTTGGCGGCGAGCACGACCATGGTATCGACGGCGCTCTTGAGAGCACCAAGCGGCGTGTTCAGCTCGTGAGTCAATGCAGCGGCCAGCTTGCCTACGGAGATGGCGTTTTCCGAGAGCAGGGCGCGCAGCGGCGCGGTCGACAAGTCCTGCGCCAGGCGAAGCCTGTCCTGGTAGGCGCGATCGTTGGCCGTGCGCTGCGCGTAGAGAACCGCTGCCAGGCCGGTGCTCAGCAGCGTGAGCATAAGCAAGAACGCGAGATGCGACGGGTCCCAGGCGTTCCAGTCGAGCAGGTTCCACAGCACGCCCGCCAGGAATGCGACCAGATAGGAGACCCAGATCGACAGGCCGAGCAGGAAGGTTTCGATCGGCCGTAAGGGCGCCACCGTTATGGCGGCCAGCATGACGGTAGTAATGTGCACGGAGATGTATTCGTCAGACGAATGTGGCGTTAACAAGAGCGATGTCGCGATGAGCGCCGCGGACGAAAGCCAGGCGGAAAAACAGAGCACCATGGCTGCATATTTCCTGCCCACCCGTGTTCCAGCCACACCGAGTGTGGCCAAGCCCACCAGGATCACCAACGCAGCCTGCCAGGAGCGGCCCGTTCGGACGTCTATAGCGCCGGATTGGCCGGCGAGAGCCGCATCCGTAATCCGCTGCGCGATGAAAACGAACACCGCGACGGCAATTTCCGTGCCCCCAATCGCCCGCAGCCCCAGGTGATGGAGCCGCCGCATTTCCTCCTCAAGGCGACCGTTGTCACCGTCCGCACTGGGCAATAGAAGTCCCCGGATGCGGTGCAAATACATAGCCATACTGTAGCGCGGTCGGATAAGGTGGGGAAAAAAAGAGGTGTGGTAAGCTACCTAGGCACCAGTAACGGGATTCATGTTTCGAACGCTATGGAAAGGCTTCTTCGACGTCCGGGCAGGCGAGTATCTGCGCACTATCTTTATGGCGCTGTACTTGATGCTCGTGCTGTTCGCCTACTATATTCTCAAGCCGGTTTCCCGCGCGCTATTCCTCAATCAGTTCGATATCGATAAGCTGCCCTACCTTTACATTCTGATCGCGGTGGGCGGCGGCATCCTGGCCTACCTCTATACCAAGCTGGCGGTGAAATCGTCGCTGAAAGTAGCCGTGGGCTGGTCGACGGCGCTGACCGCGGCGTGCCTGGTAGGCATCTGGTGGCTGATTGGGCTGGGGCTCGACTGGGTGCTGTATCTCTTTAATGTGTTTGTGAGCTTGTTCAGCGTGGTGCTGGTGTCTCAAGGATGGCTTGTGGCGGCGAATGTTTTCGATTCGCGGCAGGCGAAGCGCTTGTACGGGCTGCTCGGGGTGGGCGCGGTAATTGGGGCGGCATTCGGCGGCACGTTCACCGCGCAGACGGTGAAGATTATCGGCCCGCGCCATCTCCTGCTGGCCAGCGCGTTCATGGTGCTGCTGGCATATGGCGCGTTCTGGGCTGTGACGCGGCTGAAGGGCGTAACGCTGGCGGGGGCGCGCGCGGCCGATAGCGAAGAGGCGGAATTCGAATTTCGCGACATTCTTCGTGCGCTGGCGCATCACCGGCATTTGCAGGTGATCACCGGCATTATTATTTTGACGTTCATCGTGGATGTCACGATTGAATACCAGTTCAACGCCATGGCCAAGCTGGCGTATCACAACAAGACGCAGCTCACGGCGTTTCTGGGCAATTTCTACGGCTTGTGGCTCAATCTGGTGACGTTCTCGCTGCAATTCTTCTTGACGGCGGCGGTGGTGCGCTGGTTCGGCGTGGGCGGGACATTGCAGATCATGCCCATCACCATCAGCGTGACGGCGCTGGCCACATTTTTTCTGCCGGGAGTGCAATC
>WNFI01703074.1_pt1 | contig 31471 bp, 29 predicted proteins | sample 5400471 | NCBI WGS metagenome assembly WNFI01 (sample SAMN13153348, study PRJNA577476) | soil metagenome | isolation source: 100 cm saprolite on Douglas fir-dominated hillslope | place: USA:California | collected 2013-09-17 | reverse complement strand
CCCGGCGCGATCTCGAAGAAGCGCTGCGGTCGGTGGTGGCGGGTAGACCCGTACAGCTAGCCAGCACGACGGCCATCGGCTGCTTTCTCGCTGACGTGCAATGAGGTGTGCGCTTCTTCTGGCCGCATGCACTGCCGTATTTCCTGTGACGACAGCGCACGCCGCGCCCGCAGTCATGTTCTACAAGCAGATCGCGCCGATTATCTTCAAGAACTGCGCACCTTGCCACAGGCCAGGCGAATCGGGTCCGTTTTCACTCCTCACTTACGACGACGTCAAGCGGCGCGCCACGCAAATTGCCGCGGTGACAAAGCGCCGCTATATGCCGCCCTGGTTGGCTGAGCCCGGGTATGGCGATTTCGTCGAGGAACGCAGGCTGAGCGACGCGCAAATCCAGCTCATTCAGGAGTGGGTGAAGCAAGGCGCGCCGTCGGGACCGATCGCCGACGCGCCCGCGGCTCCACGATTCAACTCTGAGTGGCAGCTGGGAACGCCGGATCTGGTCCTGCATGTCCAGCAGCCGTACCAGCTCCGTGCGGCCGCTCCGGAAGTGTTTTGGAACTTCATCATCCCGGCGCCCCTCAAGACCGCACGATGGGTGAAGGCCATCGAGATCCGGCCGGGGAATGCGCGGGTGATCCATCATGCGAGCGTGATTGTCGACCGCTCGCGTTCGGCGCGGCGGCGCGAGAAATCGCCCGGCTCGGGATTTGCGGGGATGGACCTGGCAGTCGCGGAGACGACGTTCGACCCAGACAGCACGTTCCTCGCCTGGAAGCCCGGCAGCGTGCCGGCGGCGGAACCGGACGGCATGGCATGGCGCGCGGACCCAGGCATGGATCTCGTGTTCAACGTACACTTGCGACCCTCGGGAAAGGCCGAAAGCGTCAGCCCGTCGATCGGCCTCTACTTCACAGATGCACCCCGCACCAAATTCGCCATGCTGATGGAACTGGAGCACGACGGCGCCATTGACATTCCGCCCGGCGAGCGCGACTACGTTGTCTCTGACGATTTCCGCACTCCGCTCGACCTGGCAGTGCTCGCCGTCTACCCGCATGCGCATTATCTGGGCAAGTTGATGGAGGGCTATGCCACGCTGCCCGATGGCACACGCAAGTGGCTGATCCGCATTCCTGAGTGGGACTTGAACTGGCAGGGTGTTTTCCACTGCAAAGAGCCGGTCTATCTGCCTCGCGGGACGGTGATTTCGATGCGCTATCACTATGACAACTCCGCGGACAACGCGCGCAACCCCAACAAGCCGCCCAAGCGTGTCCGTGGCGGCAGCCAGGCCAACGACGAGATGGGGAATCTCTGGCTGCAAGTGCTGCCGGTAGAAAAGGGCGACCTGCGCGCGGTGCTGCAGGATGCGCTGATGCGGCGGCTTTACGAGAAGTACCCGGAAGACTTTACCGCGAACTTCAACCTGGGCGATCTGCTCCTCAGTCAGGGCAAAGCGGCAGACGCGATTCCCTACTTCGAGCGCGCATGGAAAGCGGAACCCCGCAGCGCGCTGGCGGCTACGGAGCTGGGAACGGCGATGGCGTCGGCTTCCAGAATGCCGGAGGCGATAGGAATGTTCCGGAAGGCGCTCGAGCTCGATCCGCAGTTCACCGACGCGCGCTACGACCTGGCCAGCGCGGAAGCGGCAAGCGGCCGGTGGGAGACCGCGGCGAACGGCTTCAGACAGGTACTGAAAGAGCGGCCGGATGATGCCAAAGCGCGTCAGCATCTGGGTGAGGTGCTGTTCACCTGGGGAGACGAGCTCACAGGCGCAGGCAATCCCGAGGCGGCGGTGGAGCGCTATCGTGAGGCACTTGCCTATCGCGCCGAGGACGCCGAACTACACACCAACCTGGGCGTGACGCTGGCGCAGCTTGGGCGGTTCAAGGAGGCGCAGGCGGAGCTGGAGGCGGCGTTGCGGATCGCTCCGAATGCTGAGGCCGCCAGGAAAGCTCTGGCGGCCGTCCAGGCGCGGATCCAGGTGAAAGGCCAGTAGACAAACGCGCCGTCGCGTCGGACGGCCAAGCTCGAAGATCCGGGCTCGCGGTGCGCAAAAAAAAGCGCAGGCCCCGAAGGACCTGCGCTCGATACTCAAATCCAGACCGGTGTCTAGAAGCCTACGCGTAATCCAAATCGTATGCTTCGCTGATCGGATAGCGTACCGGCTGAACCGGAAATCTGCATGAATGCCGTGTCGTTGACGTTGCTGTCCGGCTGGCCAAGGTGTGGTGTATTTGTCAGGTTGAAGACCTCAGCCTTGAACGTTAACTTGAACCTTTCCGTAATATCGAAATCGCGGAACAGGCTCAAGTCGTTGTTGATAACGCCCGGTCCTCGCAGCGTGTTTCGGCCAATGTTACCGAAATTCGCCGTGGTGACCGGCGCGAACGCGGTGACGTCGTAGTACTCGTTGAAGCTGCCGATCTTGTGCACCGTGCCTACGAGATTGGCCGTCTGGCTGTTCCCGGGAGCATTGAGAGCAGACCCATCAGCACCGACGGTGAAGGGCGCACCCGAATAGATGGCGATGATGCCGTTGGCCTGCCAGTTCCCCAGCACAGCGGCCCCAACACCGCTATTGACGTACTTCTTGCCCTTGCCGAACGGGAACTGATAGACATATGCGAGATGGAAGTTCTGCGTGCGATCGTAACCGGCCGTCGCACGGTTCCGACCGAGCATCGGAGCGTAGTTGAACATCAGACCTGTCCATCCGTCGTCGTCTGTGTAGTCGATGGCGTGAGAATAAGTGTAAGCGCCCTTCAGGGTCAGGCCGTTCGACATCTGCCGCTGGAGGGACATCTGGAGCGAGTGATAGTGGGCGCCGACAAAACCGTTCCAGAACAGCGTTTCTGAAGTACGCCCGAACTTCTGGAACAAAGGCTGCCCCGCCTGCCCGGTACCCGGGGCAGCGGCGTTGCCATTCCAATCCGCGAAGCTGTCCACCGTCGCCGTACCCACGTAGCCAGCGGACGCCACCATCTTCCACGGCAGTTCCTTCTCAATGATGAAATTCCAGGATTGAATGTACCCGCGCCGCAAGTGGCCGTCGGTGATGAAGCGCATGTCCGCTGCAAGAGGCAGGGGCACCTTACCCGTGCTTTCGTCGGGCCCGACAACCGGGGGAATGCCCTGCGCCATCGTATCGTAAGGCACGAAGCTGTTGGCCTGAGAGAATGTCTCGCCAACCGTCAGCGGATAGAATCCCCGCAACGGGCGCGACAGCGGCATCGGATCGCGCGTGATCCCGTAGCCGGTGCGGATCACGGTCGTGTTATTCAATCGGTAAGCCAGGCCGAGACGCGGGCTGAACATCTTATGGCTGGTGGTAACGCCGAGCCCCTTGGGCAGCCCGCCGGCGCCGCCCAGCGTCACCAGGTTGGTGTTCGGGTCATACTCTTCGATACCGCCGCGACCGGCTCGCGTCATCAGCGGATAGAGCTCGTAGCGCAGTCCGAGTGTGGCGGTCAGCTTGGGAGTGATCTGCCAGCGATCCTGGCCATACCATCCCAACTGCAACTCGTAGGTGGTCATCTTCTCGTACTGGATACTTCTGCCGACGCTCGATGTGAGACCCAGCAGGAAGGCCGCATAAGCGTTGAACTGCGTCGTCGTGTAGCTCGGGCTGTTCAGAGCAGTTAAGCCTTCGCCGAAATCCAGTTCGCCGCGCGGGCCGGCGCCCAACTCGGGTTGCCAGTGATTCAAGTGGTGGCGAATGCCGTCGAAGCCCATGCGAAACTCATGCGAACCGTGAATGATACTGAAGTTCTGGCTGGTGGCGAAGCTTTGGTCGTTACGAGTCGCCGGCATCCAGCTGTTGTCATTGCCGATGGGGGAGTACCCACCAATGTTGAAGAAGGGCAAACCGCTTTCGCGCGGATCGGGACCGTTGGTACCGGGGATGCCGAATACCTCGGAGCCCCAGTTCTTCCCGAAGTCGGCGCTTGAGCTGATGTGGCCCATGCGAGTGAATCCGTAAGTGGCGTCGTAGAGTTTGTTCGAGCTGAAACTATACGTGTAGCCGACCGTCGCAAGGTTCACCGACGTGTCGCCCGTTCCCGGACCACCGTCGCACAAACAATCGCCACCGGCCGCACCCAGACCGAACACACCGGACACATCCGCCTGCATGTAGCCATAGCGGGCGAACATGTGGAGCTTCTCGCTGAGATTGTAGTTGACCTTGAAGTCCACGTTCTTCCGGTTCATCTTCTGGCTGGCGGAATTGAAATAGTTATTGGCAAATCCAGGCCGGTTGGGCGCCGGAAGGAGAGCCTGCACTTTTTGCGCAATCGGACTGATCTGGCCGGTGGGGATCTTATCCCCGGCGAAGGGCGTCCGTCCCGTGCCATCGGCATTGCCGGTGCTGGGGTCGTAGATGACGGCGCCGGTTCCGCTGAAATCACCAGCGAGCTGATCAGCTGTGGGAACCGTAAACAGAGAGTTTCGATTCTGACGCTCGAACAATCCCTCATAGCCGCCAAAGAAGAACAGCTTGCTCTTGATGATCGGCCCGCCCACGGTGAAACCCGGAATGGTGCGAATGCTCTTGGGCTTCTTGGGATCGGTGAAGAAATAATTCTTTGCGCCGAAGTAGCTGTTTTCGAGATATCCGAAGGCCGATCCGTGTAACTGGTTGGTGCCGGACTTGGTCACGACGGTGATGGCGGCGCCGCCAGCCATGCCCTGATCGGCGTCGAAATTATTGGTGGTAACGTTCACGGTCTCGATTGTCTCGGCCGGCGGCACATACACGGTGTGGTGCGGCAGCCAGATGAAGACGTTGACGGCGCCATCAAGCTTGGTGTTGTTATTGTTCCGGTTAGTACCATTGATGTTCGTCGTCAAGGCGCGCGCCGGAGTGTCGGTGTTGGCATTCTGAAACGCGCCCGGCGTCGCTCCTGGAACCAGGTCGATGAGACTCTGGTAGTTGCGGTAGTTCGAGAGCGGCAGACTCTGAATGGCCTGCTCGCTGATCTCGGTGTGCACGTCCGCCTTGTCGGTCTGGAGGGCAACGGCCGACGCTTCGACAGTCACCTGTTCGTTCACTTGCCCGACTTCGAGGGCTGCGTCAACGCGCGTAACGGTGTTGATGGTGACGGCCACACCGGTTCTCTCGATGGGACGGAAGCCGGGCGCCGTTACCTTGACACTATAGTTTCCAGCCTGGACGTCGGGCAGAGAATAACGCCCGCCTGAGTCCGTCTTGGCGTCGCGAGCTTGGCCCGTATTGGTGTTCGTAATATTGACGGAGGCGTTAGGAACCGCCGCGCCGCTAGGATCAGTAACTGCGCCGACGATCGAACCGTAAAACACCTGCGCGCCCGCAGGCTGAATCAGCAGTACCGCCAGAACAAACACAACGACTGTGAGTAGCCACTTCACTTGCATGCGATCGACCCCCTTCAGAGTCAAGTAACCTAAGAAGATGATGAGACAAATGTCCTGGCGAACGCGCTAACGCAGCGGTTCGCCACCCTGAGAACTGGTACTGGGATTGAATATAGGCTGCAAACCTGTGCTTTGTCAATGAAGACTTCTTTACGGAAGCCATAGAAAAGAAAAAAATTACATCAACTAATCCAGCTGTGAAAGATCATAGAACTGACTACAATTTTTCACCGTTGCGCCTAGACCCTTCAAGCGTTTGGGATGGTACGGCTGCGATGATTTTCGCGGGGGTCAAGCATGCCTTTAAGTTGCGCTGCCAAATTCCAAGAATGGTAGCGCATGCCAGCGCGCATTATTCAGATTTTGCAAGGCATTGTTGTGGGCGATGTTTTTAATAAAGGCTGACAAACCCTAGTCCTAACGCGCGGGGACAGGATAGGGGGGGTTCGATTTCGCCTTAAGCCGAAACGCGGGGTAGATCTCGTCGAGCTCGGCCATCACCGCCCGGTGAGCATCGGCGAGCTGGGTAAGCCAGGGCGTACCGTCGAACGTCGAATCCTGATCCACTGCCTCTTGAAGATGCGCACATACCTCGACCAGTTGGATGGCGCCGAGGTTGGCGCTGGAGTCAGTCAGGGCCTGCAACATACGACCAGCGACCTTGGCGTCGGCGCGCGAGGCCTTATCGCGGAGCGCCTGCATGCAGCGCGTGGTCTCCACAACAAAATCGGCGACGAGCTCTTGCATGGCCTCGGAACCGATTTCCTGCTCCAACTCCCGCAGGCGGGCCACCAGGTCGGTTTCTCCCGCAAGCCTCACTGCCGTCTCGGCGGGTACGCCAGTGTGGTCCAGGGCGCTTTGCGTCAGTTGGCGTTGGAGGGTCTGCTGCAGTTCTTCGGACCGCACCGGTTTGGTGACGTAGTCATCCATACCCGAGGCCAGGCACCTTTCGCGGTCGCCCGTCATGGCGCTGGCGGTCATAGCGATGATGATGGAGCGGTGGCTCGCGCCTTCGCGCCGCCGGATCTCCCGCGTGGCGGCATAACCATCCATTACCGGCATCTGGCAATCCATCAGGACGGCGTCATAGAGGCCGTTCTGAAGTTTTTCGACAGCCTCGGCCCCGTTGGCGACAGTATCCACGTAATAGCCCAGCTTCTCGAGGATGCGCACGGAAACCTTCTGGTTGACCGCATTGTCCTCGGCCAGTAACAACCGCCCCCGAATCACGCGCGGTTTCTTCGGCTCAGCCGGCTTTGCCGGGGCCAGCGCGGGGGCATGCCGAAGAGCCTTGTTCAAACAGTCCCGGAGCTGGTCAAGCCGCGCCGGTTTCAGAATGCATGCGGCGAAGCCGGCGGCCTGGAAATTCTCCACTGACGCCCGCTGAACATGAGAGCTGAGCAGAATCATGACCAGCTCATCCAGTGCGCCCCGCGAGCGGATCTCCCGCGCGAGCACCACACCATCCATGTCGGGCATGTCATGGTCCACGATGGCGGCGTGATACTGCTGGTCTTGTTCCAGGGCCAGCGACAGCGCTTCGAGAGCCGCCGGACCGCTGGGCACGCACTCGACCGTCATTCCCAGCTTGGCCAGCTGCGAATCAAGAATCCTGCGATTGGTGGCGTTATCATCCACAACCAAAACGCGAACCTGGCGCAGGTCGAGCGGCGTTTCCTCGCCCGTGCGATTGCTGACGCCGAGTGGCAGAGTGAACCAGAACGTCGAGCCGCGGTTCACCACGCTCTCCAAACCGATTTGGCCGCCCATCAATTCCGCCAGGCGCTTGCAGATGGTCAGTCCCAGGCCGGTGCCGCCATGCTGCCGCGAAACCGACGCGTCCGCCTGCACGAAGGGCTGAAAAAGACGTTCTTGCGCTTCCGTGGTGATGCCCACGCCGGTATCCGATATAGAGAAGCGCAGCGTAGCCGACGTTTTCTCCCGCCCAGAACACTCCACGCGCAGCAACACTTCGCCCTGACGGGTAAATTTCACCGCGTTGCTCAACAGGTTCAGGAGCACCTGGCGGACGCGTCCCGGATCGCCGATCACCCACGCCGGGACGTCGGGGCCGATCAAACATCCTAATTCCAAACCTTTGCGTTGGGCCTGCTCAGCCAGTAACGCGGTGGTCTCCTCCACCAGCGTGCGCAAGTCGAAATCGAGAACCTCGATGGCCAGCTTTCCGGCTTCGATCTTGGAGAAATCCAGAATGTCGTTGATGACCGTGAGAAGCGCGTCTCCGGATTGACGGATGGTTTGCACGAAATCGCGCTGCTCGGCGGTCAATTCCGTCCCGAGGAGGAGATCCGTCATGCCCACGACGCCATTCATGGGCGTTCGGATTTCATGACTCATGTTGGCCAGGAACTCGCTCTTGGCGCGCGAGGACTGCTCGGCTTGCTTTTTTCCGGCTTCGAGCTCGTTCATGGCGCGCGCCAGATCGGTGGCCTTGGCAGCCAGGAGCTTTCTCGTGGCCAGCGTACTCGAGTACCAAGAGGACTGCTGCCTCACCTGCAACAGAAGGTAGCTTAAGTACAGACCGGCGATGCCAGCGGCCGAGTAACCAACCTGCCCCCCATGAATCATGCCCCAAACGGTGAGGGGAGCCAGAAGGATCGCCAGGTACCAGCGAGCCACCGCGAGAACGGGCGAGAGGGCAATGGCCTCGCCGCTGGCGACAATCGCGGTGATGGCGAGCAGCAGGAGAAAAGCCGGGCCACCCGAATAGAGCACCGCCGTCATACAGCAAAACGCGGTCCACACCAGAGCGCAGCCGTGCGTGCCGATCAGGAAGCCGTACCAGCGCCAGCTTCCCCGACCGTCATATTCACGCGCCACCCACCACGCAAAAACGAGCCGCGCCGTCGCGAACAGCAGGATCAGACCCGCGGCAACGAGAAAGGTTCTGGGATAATCCCGCGCGTAGGACGTCGCCGAAATGGGCACAACGAGAAGAATCAGGTAAGCCAGTGCGCCTGGAATGGAGCGGTGAGCCAGTTCACGGCCGGCTTCGTCGGCCGAGTAAGTTCGCGCGTTGGAGTTTGTATCGGGCATGGCGGCTAGCCCGTTATCTTCCTGACTTTTCAAGGTGCAACGCGGAGCGCGGTTGCAAGGCACAGGGACTCGGACGCAGACGGATGTTAGCTCTCATTGCTAACCACATTTTCAAGGCTGGCGTATGCGGTTGCAATGATTGCTTTAGTTATCAAGTGGAAGAAACTTCACAAGTGGCGAGGCGGCGGCGATGGCCTGGAAAGCTCCAGTCGAATCCTGGCTTAAATCCAGTGACTCAGGCCGGGTCTTACGCGGCGGCTACGCGCGACCACCACGCAGAATGGAGGCCTTGCCGCCCGTTCCGCCACCACTTAATCGACGCTAATATGCACGTCATGCCGAAAGTAAACACTTCGGCATGGATGGATCATTCACCTCAGACGCGGAAAAAAATTGTTTGCAAAAAACTCGGAATACACCTGAGCAAGAGGCGATAAGGGTCTTGAACGCGGTACCTTGGGCATCTGAAAAATTCAGCGGAGAACCCAGGCCCGATGATGTCGGGGCGTATCGCCACTAGGATATTTCATCTATGTCGATCTCAATCCAAACGAACGTAACTTCGTTGATGGCCCAGCAGAACCTGAGTGTCAACCAATTGTTTGAAAGCCGGACGATCCAACGGCTGACCTCAGGCTTCCGCATCAACTCCTCCGGAGATGACGCCGCAGGTTTGGCCGTCGCCAACCAGTACCGCGCCGACATCGCCGAACTCACACAGGGTGTCCAAAACGCCAGCAACGGCCTTACGCAGTTGCAGATTGTAGATGGCGGGTTAAACAACATTTCGCAGATGTTGGACCGCATGAAAACGCTGGCGGCCGAGTCGGCTTCCGGCACGTTTACAGGCGACCGCACAACGCTGAACACCGAGTATCAGAAACTGATCACGGAAATCACGCGGCAGGCGAGCAATATCAACTTGAACGCGGGTGGCAGCTTCAACGCCAACCTGAATGTGTATATCGGCGGAGGCCGCACCAGCAATCTGGCCGGCTCCACGCAGGTCAACGTGGATCTGAGCGGGTCGTCAAACGCCGTGGATGCGGCTTCGCTGAATCTGAGCAGCACCTCCGTAATCGGTGGTGGCACGGACTTCGCCGGCAACACCGTGGCTAACCTGAATAACCCGAACGTGGTATTCAACCAGGCGGCAGGTGCCGGAGGCACGAGCTTCGCCATCAACTACACGGACGCGGCCGGCGCGGTGCAAAGCAAGACGGTTACGGTCACTGCAAGCGCGGGTGGTGAGACCGGGGCACAGTTCGTGAGCCAACTGAACGCAGCGCTGACGACCGCGGGTGTCACCGGTGTTGCCGCACAGATCGGCAGCAACGGCAAACTGCAATTCTCAGGGGGCAACCTCCTCCAGGCCACGGAATCAGATGCTGGCTTGACCGGAGGCACGAACGTAGTGACGAGCAATTCCACGCTGATCAACGCCGGCAACTACCAGACCGGAGCGGGTGCATTCACTGCTTTTACGGGTACCGAGACCCAGGCGATTACAGTCACGGCGAACGGCACCAATTACGTGACGAATCTGGCGATTGGCAACGCGGCCACGATTGGGGCTGCAGTCACGGCTCTCAACACCGCATTGGCGGGTAGCGGCGTTACGGCTGTGCAAACCCCGGCCGGGGCTGTCACGTTGCAGGGCGCGGGCTCGTTCACGGTGTCTACCGGCATAGCCGCGAATGGCGGCGCAGGTGTGGGCAGCTTGTTCCAGGCGACCGCGGGGGCCGTGGCCGTCACCGCTCCGACCTCTTCGGCAACCTCCACCGGCAACGCGCTGAACGCCATCACGGCCATCGACGCCGCCGTCGGGTCGCTCGGCCTGGTCCAAGGTAAGGTTGGAACCGGCGAAAACACTCTGCAGTACGCCATCCAACTGGCGCAGTCGCAGATCTCCAGCTTCTCTGGGGCGCAGTCTTCCATCCGTGACGCGGATGTGGCCGCCGAAGCCGCGAACCTGAGCAAGGCGCAGGTTCTGGCGCAGTCGTCAGTGGCAGCTCTCGTGCAGGCGAATGCCATGCCGCAGGCTGTGCTGGCACTGCTCAAGGGCTAACGGTCCGACTTAGTAGGACGGTAGGCTGGGCCGTGGCGCGCGGCTCAGCCTGCCTTTTTGTTGACTGGAGATAACAAGTGGGTAGTCCGATCAACGGTTTCAGCGGTGCACCAACTCTAATACCAAGCCTGAGCAGCAACCCCGCGACGCCGGCATCCACCGGGTTGAGCAGCTACGCAGCCGACCTGCAGAACGCCCTCAACCGCTCCGTTGGCCTGGCGGCGCTTCCTTTGCAGTTGCTTCAGACCCAGCAAACGCAGCTCTCCAGCCAGTCCTCCGCGCTGAGCTCTTTGGATACCCGTTTTTCCGTACTGCAATCGACCATTTCCAATTTGAATTCGGCGAGCCAGAATCTGCTCGCTTCCTCTGTCTCCGATCCAACCGTAATCACAGCCAGCACCGGCGCGGGCGCACTGCCGGGCGCATATACCGTTGATGTGACGGACCCGGGGACGTCTTCCAGCTCCATCAGCGCCGGCAGTCTACCCAAGGTAACCGACTCCACAACCCAGAGCATCAGCGCCAGCTCGACATTTACGCTGACGATCGGCGGTGTGTCGCAGACGATCACGCCGTCAGCCAACAATTTAAACTCGCTGGCGGCTGCTATCAATGCCGACGCGGGAGCGAATGTGCAGGCAACCATTGTCAACGTCGGCCCCCCCACAGCTCCCGATTACCGGCTGTCGCTGCACAGCAATACGCTGGGCAGCGTGTCGCTACAGTTGAGCGTTGGGCCCACAAACCTGCTAACCACCCTGACGACGGGCACACCCGCCCAGTATCAGGTGAACGGCTCGCCCGCCACACCCATTTCAACCAACTCGCGCAGCGTGACCATCGCTCCGGGCATCACCGTAAGTCTACTCAAGGTGGGCACCAGTACGTTGACCGTCTCCCAGAATGCGTCGAGTGTTGCCAATGCGCTCTCGACGTTTGTAACGGCGTTCAACGGCAGTGTGGATGAACTGAACAAAAGCTTCGGGCAGAGTGCCGGGCCACTGAACGGCCAAAGTGTAGTTTTCGACTTGAAACAATCGCTGCATGCCCTGGCGAGTTACTCCGGCAGTGCCGGCAGTTTCACGTCCATGGCCAGTCTCGGGCTCAGCTTCGACACCCAGGGTCATCTGAGCTTCGATCCAACCGCGCTGTCAAGCACCACGCAGTTCAGCGACCTCAAGTCCTTTCTCGGAAGTGCCGACAGCGGCGGGTTTCTGCAGTTCGCCACCAACGTGTTGAACAGCATCGAAGATCCCACGACCGGCACTATCAAGACGGCGATCCAATCTACTTCGAATCAGATCACGCACGAAAATCAGTTGATCTCCGACCAGCAGGACAAGATCAACCAACTGCAGAGCTCGCTGCAGGCCAAGATGGCGGCGGCGGATGCGTCGATCGCCCAGATTGAGCAGCAGCTTTCGTACTTCACGGGCTTGTTCCAGTCCATGTACCTGCCGAGACAATCGCAGTTCTGAGGATGATTCAGGCAGCCGCGATGAGCAGCGAATCCGCAGTCCACGAAACCGCCAACAAACTTCGCCAAGCTGTGGCAACGGAAGCTTTCGATGATGTTCAGGCTGCGCTTGCGGAATACCGCCGCCACGTGGACTCTGTGCTGGCGGATTGGCCCACGGACGAACCGCCACCGGTTGAGCTGGCCCGGCAAGCCGACGAGCTCATGCAATGGGCGCTGCAAACGGTACGCTGCTCCCGTGCCCGGACGCGCGACGATCTGGAGCAGGTCGCGGCCGCTCTCGGTTATCACGGCCACTCTCCACTGGTCCACACCTGGAAAGTGGACGGCTGACACGCTGACGCCGTCGAAATGCTGACTTCGTCGAATCCGTAACATTCACTTCGGTTAGCAATATCGCAAGACCAAAAGCGTTTATGGCTGGCACTCAGCTTGCATGAACACAGGTCCATGCTGGACCCACTGGCAGGCAGGCTCGAACAATATATGGATCTGCTGAGCGCGCGCCAGAAGCTCGTAGCATCGAATATCGCGAATGCAGATACTCCGGGTTACAAGACCAAGGACATCGATTTCCAGAATGAGTTTCTAAACGCCGCCGCCGAGATAGCCCCTCACGTGATTGAGGCCCGCGATCTGCCTGTACGTAACGATGGCAACAACGTTAGCATCGATCGCGAAGCGCGCCTGCTGGCCGAGAACGACTTGCGGTTCAACATTGCCACTAACTTGCTGCGCGGACAAATCCGCACCGTCCGCGAAGCCATACAAGAAGGGAAAGGCGCATGAGCCTGTTTTCGCTTCTATCCGTCAGTGCGTCGGGAATGTCGGCGCAAAGAACGCGCGCCGAGCTGCTGGTCGAAAACCTGGCCAACTCCGAGACCACGCGCACGCCCGATGGCGGGCCCTACCGCCGCAAAGACGCCGTCTTCGCCACCGACTCCCCTGAGTCGCCGTTTTCCTCGGTCTTCGAATCACAACTTGGACGCCCAGATGGCGTACGCGTGGCGGAAGTGGTGGTGGATGACCGCGCCCCCGAGCGCCGCTATCTGCCGGGACATCCGGACGCCGATAAAGACGGCTACGTGGCGTTTCCGCGCATCAATCCGGCCGAAGACATGGTCGATCTCATGGGCACCACGCGAAGCTACCAGGCCAATGTCGCGGCCATTTCAGCTGTCAAGGATATGATTCAGCGCTCCATCGATCTGCTGCGCTAACCGGGAGCCTCACATGCCCCTTCCCATTTCTCCCATCACGATACCAGCGGCCGTCGAAAACATCGCGCGCGCCATGCAGGCGCCGACCGATAAGAGCGCCTCCGGTGAGTTTCGCGGCATGCTCGAAGGCTCGATTCAGAAGATTGAACAGACGCGCGCCCAGGCCAGTCAAGCCGTAGAAGGCTTCCTCTCGGGCGATAGCCAGGAATTGCACACCGCCATTCTCGCCACGCAGCGCGCCGATCTGGCGTTTGAGCTGGGCCTTCAAGTTCGCAACAAAGTAGTCTCCGCTTACCAGGAAGTCATGCGCATGCAGATGTAGGCCGCGCCCTCCCTAAGCCATGGAACAGTTGAAAAAGCTACTCGCGGATCTGTCGCTTATGCAGCGCGTCACCATCGTGGCGGCCGCGCTGGTGGTGGGCGCCGGAATCTTCGCTTTCGTCCAGTGGAAACGCGAAAGCGATTTTCGGCCGCTCTACACTACCCTCGCTTCAGAAGACGCCGGCGCGGTAGTGCAAAAACTGAAAGAAGGCGGTGTGGATTTCCGGCTCACCGAGGGCGGCTCCACAGTGCTCGTACCTTCGGCCAAAGTGGCCGAGATGCGTCTTGATATGGCCGCCGCCGGGTTGCCGAAAAGCGGGCGCATCGGTTTCGAGCTGTTCGACAAGACCAACTTCGGCGCCACCGAGTTCGTGGAGCACATCAACTACCGGCGCGCGCTCGAAGGCGAGCTGGAGCGAACCGTGATGTCGCTTGCCGAAGTGGAACAGGCGCGGGTCCACGTTACGTTTCCCAAAGAATCGGTCTACCTGGAGTCCCGGCAGCCCGCCAAGGCCAGCGTCGTGGTTCACCTTAGGCCCGGCGCAACTTTGCTGCCGCAGAATGTGGTGGCGATCGAGCACCTGGTGGCCAGCGCGGTGGAAGGACTGACGCCGGAAGCGGTTTCCGTGCTGGATGTTCGCGGCAATCTTCTCAGCCGCGTACGCGCTGCCGCCGCGCCGGATGGCGGCGAATCGAGCGACAGGCTGCTCGAAATCCGCCAGGGCATTGAGCGCGACCTGGTCGCCAAGATCAACTCCACGCTGGATCCGCTGCTCGGAGAGAACAAGTTTCGCGCCGGAGCCTCCGTCGATTGCGATTTTTCGAGCGGCGAGCAGAGCGAAGAATTGTATGACCCGAACCGCTCGGTCGTAGTGACTTCCCAGAAATCCGAGGACACAAGCACGCCGGGTTCGGGGACGGCGGGCGTTCCCGGAACGGCATCCAATCTTCCCCGCCCTGCACCGCGTCCCACAACGGCGTTGGCCGGCACGTCGCGAAAGACCGAAAGCGTGGCCTACCAGTCGAGCCGTGTCGTACGGCGCACCAAGATGCCGGAAGGCACGGTGAAAAGAATGTCGCTCTCGGTGCTGGTGGATCAGGCGGTGCATTGGGAAGGTCAAGGCGCCAAGATGCGCCGCGTGATCGAGCAGCCATCTGCTGAGAAGCTGAAAACCATCCGCGACCTGGTGGCGGCCGCGACCGGCTTCTCGACCACTCGCGGCGACCAGCTCATCGTGGAGAGCCTGCCGTTCGAATCGACGCTTAACCTTGAACCTCCTTCGGCGGCCTCGCCGGCGCCCAAACCCTCAGGCACGGTAATTCCCTTGCCCCCATGGCTGGCGCGCGCTCTTGAGAACCGGTACATCACCATCGGCGGAGCGGCCGTCTCTCTCCTGGTGGTCGTGCTCCGGCGGGTGTTTGCCAAGATGCTGGGCCGCAAAGGCAAGGCACAGGTATCGGCCCCGCCGACGTTGCCGTCCGGCATTGGCGGCGTTGAAGCCGAACTGGAAGCACAACACCGGGCGCAGCTTGCCGAACAAACGTCATTGCAGGCGCAGCTCGACGCCGCGGCACTACGGGAAGCGACCAAGAAATCAGCGGTATTGGTCAAACGCCTCCGCGAAAATATCACCAAAGACGCCACGCTATCCACGCATATTGTGCGCAGCTGGCTTAACGAAGGCAGCTAACCAGGCATGAATGCACAACTCGAAGAAGAGCTGCTCGATGAACCACGGCTAGCAGGGTCGTCGGAGCGCGGGTACGATTCACTTTCGGGCACCCGCAAGGCAGCCATGCTGCTGATCAGCCTTGGCGATCAGGCAAGCGCGAAAATCGTCAGCCAGCTTTCCGACGATGAGATCCAGCGCGTCAGTAAAGAGGTCGCGCGCATCAAATCTCTCAGCGGCGATCAGGTGGAGGGTGTGCTCGAGGAGTTCTACAACCTCACGCTTGCAAGCGACTATGTGGTCAGCGGCGGCGTCGACTATGCGCGCAAGATGCTGGTGGCGGCGTTTGGCCCCGAAGCCGGACTCCGCTTACTGGACAAGCTGCCGAAAGATATCGGCAAGCCATCCAGTTTCGGCGCGCTGCAAAAAGCCGAACCGAAACAGCTGGCGCGCTTCCTGCAATTGGAGCATCCGCAAACTGTGGCCCTGGTGCTCTCCCACCTGGATTCCTCGAAATCCGCTGCGCTGTTGACCTCTCTTCCCGAAGAAGTGCGCGGCGATGTCGCCCTCCGGATGGCCGGCCTCGATCAGATTGCGCCGGAAATCATCACCAAAATCGCCGGCGTGATTGAAGAGAAACTGAAGGGCCTCGGCGACTTCAGCCGCGAATCGCGCGGTGGGGTGCGCGCCGTCGCCGAAATGTTCAACCGGCTCGATTCCAGCATGAGTGAAGCTCTTTTGTCGAATATCGAGCAGCGCGACGCCAACACCGCGGGAGGTATCCGCAATCTGATGTTCGTCTTCGAGGACTTCCTGGCGCTCGATCAGAAAAGCATCAAGGAAGTGCTGGCGCAGGTCGACCGCAAGGTCCTCACCATCGCGCTCAAGGGCACCAGCGACTCGCTCAAGACCCATTTCACCTCGTGCATGTCGGAACGCGGCGCGGAAATGCTAAAGGAAGATATGGAAGCGGCCGGTCCGGTGCGTATCAAGGACGTGGAGGCGGCGCAAAAACAGGTGATCGCCAAAGTGAAGGAGCTGCAAGCCCAAGGCGTGGTCAGCCTCAAGGGAGGCAGCGACCAGTATGTCGTCTAAGACTGTCCTGATAGATACGCCGGAGCAGGTCCGTCCGTTTGCCTGGCGCACGGTTGCCCTTTCCGGCGAAACGCAGGACCGCCGGCGCGCCGCCCTGGAACTCAGACCGGGTCTTCCGCCAGACGCCGCGCATCCGCTGCAGGCGCGCATCACGGAGCTGGAACAGGAGATTGAAAAGCGCGTCCACGAGGCGCGCGAAGCCGGTTACCGAGAAGGCGAGGCAGCGGGAAAAGCCCAGGCGGAAGATGAGGTCAGGGCCGCCATCCAGCGCCTGGCGGAAAGTATCGCCGGCGTAGATGAATATCGCAGCCGGCTATATAGCCAGACCGAAATCGATGCCGTGCGCCTGTCGGTTGCTATCGCGCGCCGTGTGTTGCGCCGTGAGCTGACCGTCGATCCTTCGGCCATCGAAGGACTGGTAAGCGCCGCGCTGCAGCGGCTGCAGTCACAGGAAACCTGCCGCGTGAAAATGCACCCCGATTACATACCAGCGCTCAGCGTGGCCATCGAACGGATGGGCATGACCGCCAAAGTGGAGGTCGTCGCCGACGCGGCGCAGGAACCCGGCGCCGCCGTCTTCGAGATGCCGCGAGGCAATCTGGATGCGTCGATCGATTCGCAATTGAAAGAAATCGAGCGCGGCCTGGTCGACCGCTTTCAACGCCCATGACGAGCTCTTTGCCCGACATCAATCTCGATCCCTACCTGGCGCGCCTGGAGACCGTAGAATCGTTCGTGTGGTCGGGGGAAGTGGTGGAATTAGTCGGGCTGCTCATCGAATCGCGCGGCCCGGCGGCGGCCGTCGGCGATTTCTGCGCCATCCTGGCGTCCGGCGGACGGGTGATTCGCACACAGGTAATCGGCTTCCGCAATGGAAATTTGCTTTCCATGGCACTCGAAGAAATCGACGGCTTGCGGCTGGGAGATCCCATCGTGGCGCGTCCCGACCAGGCGCGCGTCGGTGTCGGCCCGGCGCTTCTGGGGCGCGTGCTCGATGGCTTCGGACGCCCGATGGACTCTCTAGGCGAGCCGGAAGTCTCCACATTCTACGACCTTTACAAGCAGCCTCCCAATCCGCTTGAGCGGGAGCACATCACGGAACCGCTGGTGAGCGGGATTCGCGCCATCGACGGACTGCTTCCTTGCGGACGCGGTCAAAGAATCGGCATCTTCGGCGGCAGCGGCGTAGGCAAGAGCACGCTGCTGGGCGCCATGGCGCGGCATAGTTCGGCGGATGTCAGCGTGATCGCGCTGATCGGCGAGCGGAACCGCGAGGTGCGCGCGTTTCTAGATCACGAACTGGGACCCGAGGGAATGCGCAAGTCGGTCGTGGTGGTCGCCACCTCGGACAGCCCGGCGCCTATTCGCCTGCGCGCCTGCTTCGTGGCACTGGCCATAGCGGAATACTTCCGCGACCAGGGCAAGAGCGTCCTGATGGTGATGGATTCAGTGACGCGCTTCGCCATGGCGCAGCGTGAGATCGGTTTATCGGCAGGAGAGCCGCCCAGCCAGAAGGGCTATCCACCGTCGGTGTTCAGCCTGCTGCCCAAGATCTTTGAGCGCGCCGGGAATTTCCGGCACGGTTCCATCACCGGATTTTTCACCGTCCTGGTGGAAGGCGACGACTTTAACGAGCCCATCTGCGACGCGGTGCGCTCCATGCTGGACGGCCACATTATTCTTTCGCGCGCACTGGGCGCCGCCGGACACTATCCGGCCATCGACGTACTCCATTCGGTGAGCCGGTTAACCACGCAGATCGCCACGGCCGGGCAGTTAGAGTCTCTGCGTAAGCTGCGGGAAGCGCTGGCATCTTATCAGCAGGCGGAAGACCTCATCCAGCTCGGCGCGTATGTATCGGGGACGAATACGAAGCTCGACGCCGTGATCCGTATGCGTCCCGAGCTGCTGAATTTCCTGCAGCAGGACTCACGCGCGGAATGCGCCTGGGACGATACCCTGGCAGGCTTGCACAAACTGGCGTCACTGCTGCCGTGACGCTGCCGGCGGCAGCCGCTGAAGGACTCACATGACGGCATTCAGCTTCCGGCTGGAAAAAGTATTGCGCTGGCGGCAAGCCAAAATGGAGCTGGAGCAGTTTGCCTTGCACCGGCTGGCGGCGGAATGCGCGCGCTGGGATGTGAGGCTGGACGAGATCGAGGACGCGCGGCGCCAAGCAGAACAACTGGTGGTTTCGTCCGGCCCGGTGGAAGGTAGTGACCTGGCTGCGCTGTCAAGATATCAGCAGCACCTGCACGATGAAAAAGATGCAGCCATCACGCACCGCCGCAATTGTGAGCAAAGAATGGAGCAGCAACGCGCGGTCCTGCTCGCGGCCCGGCGTGAATTCCGTTTGCTCGAAAAGCTTCGTCAGGTACGGCGCGCCGAATGGGAATCGGCGGTCAACCGCGAGTTCGAAGCGCTCGCGGCGGAAACGTATCTGGCCCGATGGGCGCCCCGTCAGCGCCAAGAGCCACAGCCCTAAATTTTGCTGACGTTGGGACTACGCCGGGGGCCCCGGACCGGGTTTCACTCCTCCTGGTCCGCGGCCTCCGGCTCTTATTCCTTCTTGGCGGCTAATGTCTTAGGGGCTGAATCGGGCACAGCCATGCGCTGGTTGAGGATGACGATATCCACGCGGCGATTGTGCGCGCGGCCTTCCTCGGTATCGTTTGAAGCGACGGGCTTCGTATCGGCGTAACCCGTAACCGAGAAGCGCTCCGAGGGAATGTTGAACTTTCCGGAAAGCACCCCGAGCATGGCAATACTGCGCGCGGCTGAGAGATCCCAGTTGTTGCGAAAACGGGCGGTGTGGATGGGAACTGAATCGGTATTGCCTTCGAGGCGCACCGGGTTGGACAAGCCCTGCAGTACACCCGCTACTTTCTGAAGACTTGGCAGGCTGGCCGGTTCCACATTGTCGCCGCCGGATGGAAAGAACGCCGCCTCGCGCAGGCTGATGACCAGCCCACGCTGCTCCAGCCGCATCTCGATCTTGCCATTCTTGATGTCGTCTTTAAGCTGGCTGCTGAGATACTGCAGCGACGGCAGCAGTTCGGCCTCCTCCGGCCGGGGTTTCACTTCCGGCTTGGCGTTCTTCTCGGCGCCGCCCGGTCCTCTCATCTGGGCGTTGCCTTTTCCCTTTTCGTCCACCGTGCCGCCCATGATTTCGTGGACGGCAGCGCTCACGCCGCCGTTTTCGAGCGCCTCTTTTACGGCATCCGAAACCTGCTTGGCCTTAGCTTTATCCGGCCGCGGCCTGCGCCGGGGCCTTGCCTGTCTTGGGCGCCTTGGCATCTTTTTTCGCATGCGCCTCGCCCTCGTAAGCCTCGAGCTTGCTGCGAATAAGCTTCGGATTCAGCCCCTCCACGATGCCCGCCACGCCTTCCAGCATGAGTTCGCGATTCTGAATGACTTTATGCATGCGGGCCTTGATCTTGGCTCCCGCCGGAAGAAAGAAGATGTTGGCCGACGCCACGCCGTACACCGTGGCCACGAACGCCACCGCGATCCCGTGCCCCACTTCCTCGATGTTGGCCAGATTCTTCATCACCTGGATCAGTCCGAGCACGGCGCCGATGATGCCGATGGTGGGCGCGTACCCGCCCGCGTTCTCAAACACCTTGGCTTCCTGCTCCGCGTGATGCTCCTCGAGACTGATCTGAAGTTCCATGATCTTGCGGATCACATCCAGGTCGGTACCATCGACCGCCAAGTTGAGCGCCTTGCGCAGGAAGGGATTCTGGATGGCGTTGGCCTCGTGCTCGAGCGAAACTATCCCGCTCTTGCGCGCTTTGGTGGCGTAACCGATGATCTCCTCGATCATGGCGTGCGGGCTTTCGTCCCCATCGAAGAAGACCAGGGTCAGTTTCTTTACCGCCCCGATGAGAGTGTGCATGGGAGTGGTGACCATCACGGCGCCGATGGTCCCGCACAGGACGATGATGGCCGCGGTCACCTGCGACACGTCCCTGACCTTGCCGCCTTCCATCACCAGGCCGCCTAGAATGCCGCCAACGGCGAGGAGCAGTCCGCCCAGGCTCGCCAGATCGGGTTTACCGCCGGACTTTTTTGCTGCCTTGGGAGCCGCGTCAGCCATCGATATCGTCCGGAACCCGGGCCTTTCCGAACGCCTGCTGGACGTCCTGCTTTCTCAAGGGGCACTCGCCGGTTCCAGCGAGGATGGATTTGCGAAACCGGATGATCCGCTCGACCACTTCCTCCGCCGATTCGAGTACTACTATCTTCTGGCCAGTGGTTAAAGTGACCACAGTATCGGGGGTAACTTCCATGTGCTCGATAAGATCCGAGTTCAGCACGAGCGGGACGTGATTCAAGCGTGTGAGCTGGATCATGAGGGGCGGCCGTCTTCTCTCTTATCGGAAATTTCCCCTATAATTTCGGGTAATTTACCGTAACATTAACCGGTGAAATACCTTATTTTCCGCAAAGCGCCGGCTGCGAGGAGCAGGAGCGACTGGACCTGTTGGGAGGCATAGCCGCGCAATTGCGCCAGGATTTCTCGCGCTTGCCACGGGTGGCCGACGCCGGCGAACGTACCGCCCTCTGTTTCCGCCTCCTGCACCATCTGGCGGAGACCGGTGAACACGCCCCTATTCGATCTGAAAAGCTTTCTTTTTTCCCGTGCTCACAATCTGCCCGGCGAATTTCCGCTTGCCATTGAGCAGCCCGTCGAGCGGCTGCTCGATGGGATGATCAAACGTCAGCACGTTTCCTTCTTTCAACTCCAGTAAGTCGCGCACCCGCAGCATCGGACCGGCCAGGTTGGCCTCCAGCGTGAATTTCGCCTCGCGCAGCAAGTTGAGAACGCGCGCCTGATCCGCTTCGCTGGCCTCCACTTTGCGCGGCGCCGACTGCGCATCGTCTTCACCCTGCATGGTCAGAATTTCGGTGGGGACCGCCAGGTTCATCTGCCCGCCGCCTTCTTCGAGCTTGATATCAAAGCTCATCGTGACCATGGGTTCATGGGGCGCGTGGATCAGGCGGGCTTCTTTGCCGACCGATTCAAGCGTAAGGGTGACCGGCACCACGTCCTTCCAGGCCTCCGCCAAGGCTTGCAGAATGATGCGGAAAAGGCCGTCGAGGACGTTCTGCTCGATTTCCGTGATTTCCCGATTGGACGCCGTGCCAAGCTTGCCGTTACCACCGAGCAGAATTTCGATGATGGGAAATATCAGGGATGGATTCAGCTCGAGAACCGCGTTGCCTTCGTATGGCTGCATGCCCACCGAAACGACGCACGTGGGCGAGGGAAGGCCGCGTAGAAACTCGCCATAAGAAAGATGGTCGATATTCAGCAGCTGGGCCGTCACACTCGATCGCAGATAAGCGGACAGGCTGGAGATCACGCGGTGCAGAAATTTCTGCTTGAGCGCGTCGATGGCGCGCATATGCGAGCCGGGCGTCTGGCCTGGCTTGCGGAAATCAAATGCGGTGATCTTGGCCTCCGGCGCGGCATCGGCGGTGGCGATTCCGCCTTGCGAAATCGCGCGAATTTTTTGCGACTGTTCCTGGCTCATGATGTTTTCAACCGAGAAAATCGAACAGACTGGTGCGCGGCTGCTTCGCTTCGGCGGCGAGCGATGTGTTCAGCTGCGTATTGCCCTGCGCCAGCGCGATCGAGGCCTGCGTAATATCGGCGTCCTGGATCTGGCTCAGATCGGTTTGCAGTTGGACCTGGTAGCGGCTCGAATAGTCCTGCGCGGCCTGAATCCGGTTCTGCACGGATCCATAGTAGCTGAGCTGCGTGTTGAGATAATCGTTGGCGGTGTAAACGAGACGCCACTGGCGTCGGTAATCTGCCGCGTGGCTGTGGGCGTGATCATACGGTCCACGCCGGTGGGCGCGGCCAAGTCGAGGTTATACGAAGCGCTCTGGTCCTGGTCGCCGCTGAAGACGTACCGCCCGTGAACCTGGGTTTGGCTCAGACCAACCATCTCTTGCAGAATGCTGGTGACTTCCAGCGCGATCGACTGGCGCTGCGAGGCCGTCTCGGTGGTGTTGGCGCCTTCGAGCGCCAGGCTCGTCACCCGGTCCATTAACTGCGTGCCCGTCTCCAGCGCCTGCTCGGCCGAGTCGGTTTCGGTCTTGACCACGCTGAGGTTATTGGTGACCTGCGCGTTCCGGTCCAGATCGGCGCGCACCCGCATCAACGCTTCCAGTTGTTCGGGAGAATCCGACGGCTGCGAAATCTTCAAGCCGGAGGAAATCTGGCGCGTGGCGGTGTCGATCTGCGTCTGAACGCGCGACAGATCGGCCAGGAAAAGCTGCGCGGATGGATTAACGCTGGGGATCATCGTTTTGGCTCACTTTCCTCATGGCGTCGGGAGCATGTTGATGGTGGCTTGCGTCAGCTCGTCCAGGATCGAGACCACCTTCGAGGTGGCGCTGTAGGCCCGTTGAAACTCGACCATGGTCGCCGCCTCCTGATCCAGATTCACACCGGAGGCCTGACTGCGGAGATTGCGCGCCTGGGCCACAGTCTGCTGCTGGACAGCCAGCTGCGTCTGAGCGTCCTGCGATTGGCGGCCCACGACGGACGCAATATTTCCATAGAATTCCGCATAGCTGAAGCCGTTGATCTCATCCGCCGGGGCCTGCGGAGAGGCCAGCGCGGCCAGCCGCAGCGCGATGCCGTTCGACACTAGCGGCGGCCCAGGATCGATGGCTGCCAGTTGATCCGGCGTCATCGCATTGTTTACCGCAAGAGTTTGCGCAATGGCGCTGGGAGTGGCTGCGTTGTATGTGAACAGCGGAATGCCGGGCACCACCGGCGGGCCGCTCGAGATGTCGCCCGAAGTCAGAATCTGGTTCACGCGGTCGGCCACGCTTTTCGCCAGCAGATTTAAATCGCCTTGCTGATAGGCATTGCCACCCACCGACGGCAGCACGTTGTTGTACATGTCCAGCAAGCCGACGAGCTTTCCCTGCGAAATATGGGCCGTCACGTCCTGCCCTTGCCCGTCAAGAATGCGGGCCGGAGGCGTGCCGCCCGCGATGGTGGCGGGAGCACCTGCCGGGGTGGAGAAACTGACGGAAAGATTATATTGACTGGCGCCGATCACCAGCGGCGTCTGGCCACCCAATAGCACGGTGACCGAACCATCCGCCTGCGTGAGCGTGGTAACGTCTCCGAATTCCGACAACTGTTCCAGGGTCGTGTGCATCTGGGCGTCCAGGCCGGCATCCTGGGTATTGCCTTTCAGCTTCTGAATGTTGTCCACCTGCAGCTGCGCCGCCAGGCTGTTGATCTGGTCCACGGTCTGCCGCAGCTGCTGTCCGGTTCCGTTGAAGGACTTTGCCAAATTACCGGCCGTCTGCTGGAAGGCCAACGCCACCTGCTGCGCGCTGTCGACGACCGCCTGCCGCGAGGCGCCGCTATCGGGCGTTACGCTCCAGGACGAGAAATTTTGAAAGAGCGTATTGAGCGCGCCCGGAATGCCGGAATCGCTGCTGACGTTGAAGTTGAGCTCCAGATCGGAAAGACTCTGCGTCTTTTGCTCCAGCGTTCCCAGGGAAGAAAACTGCTGGCGCACGTTTTGTTCGGCGAACTCATCACGCGCGCTCTGGAGATTGCCCGCGCTGACGCCTCCTGGGAGGCCCACGTTCGGCTGAAACGGCAGCGCGGCCAGATTCACCGATTGGCGCGCATAGCCGGGTGTGGAGGCGTTGGTAACGTTGTTCTGAACCGCGTCGAGCACGGTTTGGTACGCCCTCAACGCTCCTGCGGACGATGACAGTGCGGCGAACAGGCTCGACATCGATCAGACCTCCAGCGACACGCGCCGCCCGGGTTCAGGCGCGGCCGGCATGCCATCCGCGGTGTAGCCCGAAACCATACAGGCAGCCATGTGCCTGCCCGGCAGGCCGGCCAGCAAGGTCCGCAGCATCCCCGCCACTTCATCCAGGCGATCGCGGCATTCATTCAGATTAACCGCAGTGGGATCGATCAGCGGCGAGCGCGCTCCATGCACCATGGCGCGGAGTTGCCCGATAATAGCCGCTGGTTCGGCCGGTTGCGCGCCGAACTTCAACGCGCCCGCGGCGTCGCGTTGTCCTCTATCGCGCGGCATCGCTTCTCTCCAGTGCATCGCGCACAAGCGCCTGGCTGGCCGATTGCGCGTTCACCTTGTACTGGCCCGCGCGATATTCCGCGGCGAGCTTTTCGACGCGCTGCGCCCGCTCGGCCGTATGTGTCGTGATGGCTTGGGAAACAGTTCCCGCCAGGCTCGAGATCTCGGCGCGGTCCCCACCGGCGGTTTCCGTGATTTGCGCGCCCGCCGCCGATCCCGTGCGGCCCGTCTGATATGCCTCCGGCGCGCGTCCGGCTTGCGGTCCGCCCGCTCCATTCAGATTGCGCTCTTCAACCCTCATTCCGTCTCCACACTAGCGCCTGGATTTCAAATTCATACATCCGCCGGGGAACTAATGCCTGAATCCTTTAACGCCCGGCCCATCGCCTGCAGCGCGCTGCGATGCATCTGCGATACCCGGCTTTCATTCACGCCCATCACGCCGCCGATTTCCTTCATGGTCATGTGCTGGCAGTAGTGCAGCCGGATCACTCGCTGGTGCCGCTCCGGAAGATCATCGAGGAGCCGGTCCAGCACCTCGCGCAACTGGCGCTGCGAGCAGATGTGATCGGGGTCGGTTTCGGGGCCGCTAACCGGATCCGGCGTTTCACTGCCGTCGCGTTTAGTAGGCTGGGCGGCGTTGGTGCGGCTGAGCGCTAGGCTTCGGCTCCGCATCTCCACGGCCGACACCATCAGCCGGTCGCACAATTCTTCTTCGGTGGGTAAGCGCTGCAACGAAGCTGTCAGGTCCTGCCGCGCCGCACTCACTTGCTTCTGCCAGCGGCGCAACTTGCGCGGCGCCAGGTCCTGGCGGCGCAGGCTGTCCAGCATCTCGCCTTCAATGCGATAACGCGCGTAAATGGAAAACGGCACCGAGGCCGCGGGGTCGTAATTTTGACCCGCGCTGACCAAGCCCAACAGGCCCGATTGAGCCAAGTCGTGCAACTCAACGCAGGCGCTCGGCGGCAGCGCTCCGTACATTCGCCGGGCGATGGAATCGACCAGTGGCAGGCAGCCGAGGATCAGGTCGTGCGCCGCGCGCGGATCGCCCTTTTCCGGCGCATACCTTCGTGCATCCATTCCGCTTGCCACTACCGGGACCGGCGGTACTTGGACAGGCACATCGACTGCTTCCACCATCAGCTCGCTCTCCATTCGCCCCATGGCTGGGGACCGGCGGTTCGGTACATACCAGATCAGAACCGCAAATAGCAGGATTTTTTCGCATTGACCCGCTCTGCCCGTTAGACGGCAAAACGGCAGACATCGAATAGATAGGTTAACCGCGCACTGTCTTACGTACAATATTGCAAAAGGTGCATCGGAATCCGTTAACCAAACGCATCGGAGCCGCCCATCCGAATTTACGGTAACAATCGACGATTTAACTCTAAATGTCCGGACAATAATGTCGATATTAGCCAGTACATGCGCCATGACACTCGTCTTCTGTGGATCCGGACCGCCACTCCCGGACCCGATTACGTTGGAGTATTCGAAGACCTCAAGTCCTTCGTAATTCAGGTGGCGCATAGCGCCAGCGAGGCTCTGGCGCGTCTGGAAACGGAACCGGTCGACGTGGTGCTCGTCGAATTTCCTCTGGCAGCCTGGCAGTCTGCGGAATTGCTCGACGCCATCCAGAACGCCAACCCGCGCGTGCCCGTTTTGATCCGCCATCCCGAAGGCACGGTGGCCGATGCCGTCCGCCTGATGAAGCTCGGCGCGCACCATTTCATGAGCGGCGCACTTGACGTCCATGAGCTGATTACACATTTGCAATCGGCGTCGGAGAAGCATCGTCTGCGGAGTTCGGCATATGCGGCGCAATCTCCGGACGCTGAGCCCTGGAAGCATTTCCTGATTGGCGAAAGCCGTCCCATGTGTGACATCGAGAACATGATCCGTCTGGCCGGCCCGAAGCGTTCCACCGTGCTGATTTCCGGCGAAACCGGCACGGGTAAAGAACTCGTTGCCCGCGCTCTGCATCAGGCCAGCCCCAGGGCACACCTGCCAATGGTGGCGGTGAACTGCAGCGCTCTTCCTGAAAATTTGCTCGAAGCCGAGCTGTTCGGGCACGTCCGCGGCGCTTTCACTGGCGCCCTGCAGCAGCGTACCGGCCGCTTCGAGCAGGCGCACAACAGCACCATGTTTCTGGACGAAATCGGCGAACTGCCGCTCGAATTGCAAGCCAAGCTTCTGCGCGTTCTGCAAGAGCGCGAGTTCCAGCGCGTGGGGAGTTCGGAAACCATTCGCGTGGATGCCCGCATCATCGCCGCTTCCAACGTGGATTTGCGCGAGAAAGTGAATCACGGCGCATTTCGCGAAGATCTTTTCTATCGCCTCAATGTCGTGCCGATCGAGATGTCGCCGCTGCGCCAGCGTGTTTCCGACATCCCCCTTCTGGCGCATCATTTTCTGGAAGCAATCTGCCGGCAGGAAGCTTTGCCGGTGAAACGCGTTTCGCGAGATACACTGGACCGTCTTTGCGCCTATCCGTGGCCAGGGAATATCCGCCAGCTGCAAAATGCCGTCGAGATGGCGGTGGTGCTGAGCGGGAGCCGTACGGATCTTTGTCCCGCCGACTTCCCTCTGGCTCCATCCAATGGACGAAAGGCGCTGGCAGCCGTGCCCCCGCCCGCCATTATTCCGGAAGGCGGCCTCGATTTCGATCTGGCGGTCGGCAACTTCCAACGCACCCTCATCGAGCAGGCGATTCAAAAAAGCGGCGGCAACAAGACGCTGGCTGCCGATCTGCTCCGCATGAAACGCACCACTTTGCTGGCGAAACTGCGCAACATCGAACACGCCAACGTGGTGTCGATCAAATCGGCTTAGGCTTACACAGGAATCTCGCGCGCAGCCCAGCGGACTGACACGCGGATCGTGGAAGACTGCTGGCGTTCTTGCTGCTTTGGCCGGCACGCCCGTTTGCCTCGCCTGCGCTACGCGTGACTCACGTGCTCCCGGCTCAGTTCATGCACCTTCAATAGCAGGGTGACTTCGTTCTGTGGAATCCGCAGCGCCGCCGCAATCGTCTCCGGCGTCTCACCGCGGCGCCGCATGCGCAGCACCTGGCCGCGTTTGTTTAAGTTGAGTGACTGCCCGGGCTGTGCGGCCTGCGCGGGCCGCGCGGTCTCCTCCAGCTGCGACTGCATTCGTTCGGCCGCTTCGGCCATCAGAGCCAGCCGATTCTCGAGTCTCTCGTGCCGTTCCAGGCCGCGGCGGGAGAGCGTGCGCATTTCCAGGTGCACGATGAACGCATAGAGCAGGCAGCTCCCGGCGAGCGCCAGCACGCCGTACATTTCGATGGGATGAGTCAGCGACAGCCAATCGGGAATCATTCACGCCTCCTTCACGGGTACATTGGTCGTCTGCAGCCGTTCCGCGCGGCTGACGATCTGCTGGACGCGCACCCCGTAATTGCCGTCCACCACCACTACTTCGCCGCGCGCAATCACGCAGTTGTTCACTACCACTTCCACCGGCTCATTGACCGAGCTTTCCAACTCGACAATGGAGCCCGACGTCCATTTGAGAACCTGCTGGAGCGGCATCTGCGTTCTGCCAAACGAGACGCTCACCGGCAGTTCCACATCCAGCAATAAATCCAGCGTTCCCGAGTTTTTGGGCATTTCGTCGGCCGTCTCGTTCATTTCCGCCATGTTCCTGTTCTCCTCTATCTCTGTGCCGACCAGCGCCGCTCCATGTAGGTGCGCAGCCGCAAAATACCTTGCGATTTCAATTGCGCGATGCGTGATAAGTGCATTTGTGTGATCTCGGCAATCTCGCGCAGCGTCGCCTCTTCGTGGTAATAGAGGCTCAGCACCGTGCGTTCCATCTTGGGCATCTGTTCAATAGCCTGCGCGAGCAACCGTTCGAGTTCGGCTCGTTCGAGCGTCGTCGAAGGCAGCTTCTCTTCCGAGTCCGGGATGAAATTCAGCCGGTCGCCTTCCTGGTCTTCGGACGCAAATTCGAGGCTGCCGATGGTGAGCCCGTGAACTTCGAACAGCCACTGCTGGTATTCTTCCAGGCCGACCTTCAGTTCGGCCGCGATTTCCTCTTCGCCCGGCGCACGTCCCAGGCGCTGCTCCAGCGTGTTGATGGCCGCCTCAATCTGCTTCGCGCGACGGCGCTTGTTCTTGGGAGCCCAATCCATTTCGCGCAGGCTGTCGAGAATCGCACCGCGGATCTTGTGCTCCGCGTACGTCTTGAGCTGCACCCCCTGCGCCGGATCGAAACGGTCTACGGCGGCGATAAGGCCGATCACTCCGGTTGAGATCAAATCGTCGAGGCTGACGTTGTCGGGCAGTCGCTCATGGATGCGGCGCGCAATGAGCCGCACCTGGGGCAGGTGCTCTAAGATGAGCCGCTCCCGCTCCGCCGTAGTCTCCTCTTCGGTCTGATACGTGTACATATGTGCTGCTCAGGCGCCCCCGCTTTTACGCCGCGGAAAGCGATCTCTCCTGGCGCGCTTCGAGCACTGTCTCCAGCAGGCGGCTGGCCGTCGCCGGCTCGATGTCCTCTGGAATTTGCTGACCTGTGCCCAGGAACGACACCGGTTTGCCGGTACGCGCCGATTCGCTGACAATGGCGCCCAATGACGATGTCTCATCAATGCGCGTGAAAATCAATTTGGAGGGCGCGAATATCTCGAACCGGTCAATCGTGCGGCTCAGGTCGGCGCTGCGCATCGAAGCCGACGCTGCCAGGTGCACCTCCACGCGCTTTTCATGCGAAAGGAAGTGCGCCAGCTCCGCGGCCTCGCCCATCTCGCTCGCGGCATAGCCCGGCGTGTCGATCAGGATCAGTCCCTTTTCCCGATTGGCTTCTAGCACCTGCTCGAGCCCTCGCGTCGTCTCCACGGCATCGAAACCGGCGCCTAAGATCGCAGCGAACGTCCGTAGTTGTTCCGCCGCCGCCACACGGCGCGTGTCTGTAGTAACCAATTGCACACCTCGGGCACAAACCAGACCGTAGCGCACCGCCAGCTTCACCAGCGTCGTCGTCTTCCCGCAGCCCGGCGGGCCGACCAGCGCCAGTACGCGCGCCCGGTCATCGCGTGTCTCAATGCCCGCATCCACCGAGACCAGGTTCTCCAGCTCCGCGCGAACCGCGTGCTCGATCGATTCGCCGTCAAATCGCTGCTTCCCGCGCATCCTCGGCAAAGCGTCGGCGTCCAGACGCTCGTGCGCGCGTTTCATGATTTTCTTGGCGATGTCGACCGAGAAGTCATTCTGGACCAGCCGGGAGAAAACTTCTGCGAATTCCGGCGCCGGAATTGCCCACTGCGAGGCCTGCGCGTTGAGCGCGCTGCCCATCTCTTCCATCTGTTTCCGTAAGCGCGTGATCTCGCGTATCACTGGATCTTCGGCGGGCGCTTCGGTGGGAGTCGCCGCCTTCTGCGGAGCCGGCTGCGCTGCAGCATCTCCGGGCAGCACGGCGAATACGACCTCATACTCGCCCAACTCCTGCGCCTCGGGCGGCGCTTTGCGGCTGCTCACCAGCAGCGCTTCGGGGCCCATCTCCCGGCGCGCCTGCTCCATCGCGGATTCTACCGACGGGGCGAAATAGGATTTCACTCTCATGCCCGGTTACTCCTTATATAGACGTGTGCTCTCAGAATCATTGAACCAGCCCCTGCGAGACGACTTTCACTTCCGCCGGCACTTCGTTGTGCGACAGGAAGACCACGTTGGCGCGCGAGGCCTCGGCAATCTGCCGCAGGAAATGCCGTGCGCCGCTGCTGGTGACCGTCGCCACAGGCGTCTCCGGCGTTCCGATCTTCTGCTCAATACGTTTCAAAATGTCACGGATGGCCTGCGGCGCCATGGTGAGATGGCTATTCTGCTCGCCGTGCTGAACGGCTCCCTCAATAGCCTGCTCGATCGACGGATCGATAAAGTAGGCCGGCAGATCGCCTGTCGTATTCAAGTACGGTTTGACCACCGTGCGGCGAATCGCCTGCCGCACATACTCGGTCAGAAGAATCGGATTGCGCGTCGACGACCCCGCCTCGCTCAGCGCTTCCAGAATCGATACCCCGTCGCGGATCGAGACGCGCTCGCGCAACAGATTCTGCAAGACTCGCTGCACAGTGGCGAGCGGCAGCAGTTTCGGCGTCAGCTCTTCCACCACTTTCGGGTTTTCGATGGCCACTCGATCCAGCAGTTTCTTGGCGTCCTGCCGCGAGAACAATTCGTGCGCATGCCGGCGAATCAGCTCCGCCAGATGCGTGCCCAGCACGCTTACCGGATCGACCACGGTATAGTTCGCCCTGCGCGCGCGCTCCGATTGATCCGAAGGAATCCACCAGGCCGGCATGCCGAAAGCCGGCTCGCGCGTGGCTTGCCCGCCCAGCGGCGCTGCGGATTTACCCACCGGAATGGCTAGTTCGCAACCCTGGGGCATTTCGTAGCGCGCAATTTCGATGCCCTTGAGCGAAATCAGATATTCGCGCGGCTTCAGCGAAAGATTGTCGGCCACGCGCACCGGCGGGAACACGTAACCGAGGTCGCTCGCCAACTGCCGCCGGATGCCAGAAATTCTGCGCAGCAGCGGAGAATTTCTTCCTCCTTCCACCAGCCGCACCAGGCCGAGTCCTACTTCGACGGCCAGCGGCTCGATGCGGAGCACCGTGTCCAGATCCTCGCGCGGCGGCGCCACCTTGGTTTCGGTGATGTTCTTGGCCTCAATCCCGCGTTTCCGCATCCGCCAGGCCGACGTGCCCATGCCAGCCCCAAGCAGCAGAAACGGTATTTTCGGCAGACCCGGAAACAACGCCAGAGCCAGGAGTACGCCGCTCGCCAGCATCAGCGGCTGTGGATTGCCGAACACCTGCTTGCGAAAGTCCGTACCCAGCTTCGAGTCCGAACTGGCGCGCGTCACAATCAACCCGCCCGAAATCGAAATCATCAGCGCCGGAATCACCGTGACCAGGCCGTCGCCGATGGTCAGCACGGTGTAAGTCTCAATCGCCCGGCGGAAATCCATGCCGTGCTGCAGCACGCCGATCAGGAAGCCGGCGATGATGTTGATGCCCGTAATTAAAATACTGGCGATCGCATCCCGCTGCG
>WNFI01143035.1_pt1 | contig 31495 bp, 30 predicted proteins | sample 5400471 | NCBI WGS metagenome assembly WNFI01 (sample SAMN13153348, study PRJNA577476) | soil metagenome | isolation source: 100 cm saprolite on Douglas fir-dominated hillslope | place: USA:California | collected 2013-09-17 | reverse complement strand
GGTGGATAACCCGGAGTAGAGGAATCAGCTGCGGAAGAATCATTTGGATAGAAAGAATCAGAAAACAATCCGAACGCGGAAAGAAGCGGGAAAGAGCTGGACGGGTGGAACCTTCGGAAGCCCTCAGAGTTCGGCCTGGACATGAGACCGCGGATGAGCCCCGCGGACGCGTCGGGATGTGCCGGAGCAGCGACGGGTGCAGTGAAATGTGAAGCCCTGGAGCTTGTCCTCTGAGCGACAGCCCACGGCGCGATTGCAGCGAGCGTTGCGACGAGGAGTAGCTTGCGCATGATTAGTTCGCCTGGGTGCCTGGAGGCAGTTGAAAACTTACTCCCCGATCGTCATTCTGCTTCTCAGTGGCAACGAGGTCGAGATCAGCAAGCGCGATTTTACGCCGATGTCCCGGAGTCAGGTCAAATAGCGTTTGGCCAAAGATCGCATAGTTCTCAACCTCGGACTGATGGCCGTCCTTGAAGACGAGTACCGTTGGCACTTGCGGCGTCTCGGGAGCAGGAGGCTCTGAGGAAGGGGTTTGGGTTTGGCTCGACTGTGCCGGAGCGGTATCCTTCACCGGAGGAACATAATCTTCTGCTCCACGTCCGCGACGGTCGAATATGGTAGGGCCACCTTGATAGTCGGAGTCAGATTCGCTGTTCTGCCCGGAGTCCATCCCGTAGGAACCGGGATCCCCGTAGACCGAACCGTAATAGGGATAGTAGAAGGGATAGACGAACTGAGAACCACGGTGATGGTCGCCATCGTGATCGCGATCATGCCGGGGAACGCCAGATTCGAACCGCCCACCGAAATGTGGTGCGAAGCCGCGCGGGCCAAGGGATGAGACGCTGGGTGGGGTTCCGTTGATTGCCCGGCCGCCGAAACCGGGAGACGTCACCGACGCAGGCACGCCATTGATCTGGGCGCGGGCGTACGAAATAGATACCCCGGGTAACAACAGCAGCGCAAGAACAGAAACCGAAGCCAGAATCCAGCGGCGCACGTTTTTATGATACTCCAACGAGCAAGTCATGAGCACCTCATCCTGGAGCAACTCTGCGAGTCACTCCATACACTTAACTTAGATTGCCCGTGCTGCATTTCAGATTCACGCGGGCCTGAGCTCGGGGCTCCGCGGCGCGTGGATTGGCCTGCAAGCTCGTGAAACTGCTGAAGTAGCGCTTGCCCGGGGCTGGCGGACTATAATTTCGTTTCGCGACATTTGTCTCGTCAGCTATGAAATCTTTCCTCCGTTTCGCAATTTTGGCGCTGGTGCTGGTGACGGTGGCGCTTGTCTCTGCGCTGACGGCGATGCGATTTGCCATCCACGGACAGGAAGTCGCGGTACCCGCGCTCGTGGGGCTGGCGCCGGCGGAGGCGGAGCGGGCGGTCGCGGGTATGGGGCTGCAGATTGAGATTGAGCGACAGTACTACAGTCCGCAGATCCCCGAGGGGAAAATCATGTCGCAGTTGCCTTTGCCAGGAACGAAAGTGAGGCGGGGCTGGCAGGTGCGCGTGGCGCAAAGTCTGGGACCAACGCGGATCGCGATTCCGGATGTCGCCGGGCAAAGTCAACGCGCGGCGGAATTGAACATACGGCGGCGGGGGCTGGACGTGGATTCTACGGCTGAGATCCCGATGCCGGGCGCGTCGACGGATCAGGTGCTGGCGCAGAGTCCGCCGGCGAACGCGAGCCAGGTAGCGGCGCCGAAGATTAGTCTGCTGGTCACGGTCGCTGCGGATCCGCAAGCGTTTGTGATGCCCAACTTTGTTGGGCAGCCATTGGGCAGCGCGAGCCGCACGCTGCAGGACGCAGGATTCAAACTTGGGACAGTAAATGTGGCGGCTCCGCCGGCGAATCCTTCTTCGGCACCTGTGGAGGAGACTACGCCGGTTGCTCCACTCCCCACGCCCCCTCAAGCATCGCCCGCGAGCATCATCGTTTCGCAAACGCCGGTATCAGGACAGAAGGTTGTGGCTGGTACGGCAGTGAATTTCGAAGTACGGTGAAAGGCGGCTTCACAGTTTGCTGAAAGAGTGGCATTGCAGGCTGAGGGCGCCCTCAGCGGCTGAACAGTTTGCTGCCTTGGGCCGTGTTTTTCCACCTCAGCGGCTAAAGCCTGTACGGAAGAGAAAGACTTTATCGCAGCGTTGAAACGCTGCGTCACCCAAAATCAGTGTTTTTCAGCCAAACTGTGGAGCCGGTATTGATTTTGTGGCACTTACGGCACGGCTTAAAGCCGCGCCCTTTCAAAGCAAGATCAGAAGCGGATTTCTTCGGCAAACTCTTCAGCCGCGACTTTTTTCTGCGTTGAACAAACGCATGTCTGACGGGTCCCGAATCGCCCTGCGAGACAAGCTCCCGGATGTCCCCGAAGGTTTTGCGCCTCAAAGTCTTTCCAGGATTGCGGCGAAGAATCCGTCGCAAGGGTGAATTCCAGGGAGAGTGCGCAGGTAGAGGCCGCGTGTGAGCACGTCCGGCTGAGCCCAGGTCAATTCGCCTTCAGTTCTGAGTTGCTCCAGCTCAACGCCGCAGTCGAGCAAACGGAAACCATCGCCTTCGGCCAAACATCGCTCGACCACGTTTTCGTTTTCTTCTCTTTCCAAAGAACAAGTCGAGTAGATGACGCGTCCGCCAGCGGCGACTTGGGCCAGGGCGGAACGGAGTATCGCGTACTGGCGTTCGTGCAGGTCGGCGAGGTCTGAGAGTGCGAGTCGCCACTTGATCTCCGGATTGCGTGCCAGCGTGCCGGTGCCGGAGCAAGGAACATCCGCAAGGATGCGGTCGAAATGAACGATCGATGGAAGATTACGGGCATCCGCGACTGCGATGTTTATCTTTTGTGCGTCGCGAGCTTCAGCAGAACCCTTATTCGAGCGGAGCAGCCTCTGAAGAAGGCGCGCGCGGTGGGGATGAAGCTCAACCGCGGTAATCGTGGCATCGGGATTGCGATCCGCCATGGCCAGTGTCTTGCCGCCTGGGGCCGAACAGCAGTCGAGAATGCGCGAGCCTTGACCCACCAGGGCTGCGACCAGCTGCGAAGCCTCGTCCTGAATTACAACCTGGCCGGTGCGGAAAGCCAGGGTCTGGGTAACATCACCTCGTTGCACCCGGCGTGCGGATTTCAGAAAGGCCCCGGGAGCGACCTCGATGCCTTCACCAACGAGCGCTGTTTCAGCCGCAGGGTTGCGAAGCCGAACAGTCGTGGCCGGTACCGATTGATCGTGCTGACAAATACGGTGGGCGGCCGTGAGGCCATATTCGCTGGCCCAGCGCTGGACGAGCCATAACGGATGCGCATAGGTGCGGGACAGAGTTTCGGCCGAGATGGGCGTGTCCGCACCGGGAAGAATATGAGTTACGGGCCCACTCGCTGCAAGCTTCCTCAGCACCGCATTGACAAACGGAGCTGCGGAGCGTTTTCGGGATCGTTTGACCAATTCGACGCTTTCGTGGATCGCCGCGCGGTGGGGGATGCGATCCAGCCAGCGGAGTTGGTAGAGCGCGAGGCGTAACGCGATGAGAATCTCCAGGTCAAGTTTGGACAACGGTTGCGAGGAAGCATTAGCGATCTCATCATCCAGCAGGGAACGCCAGCGGAGAACGCCCATCACAAGCTCGGTAGCCAAGGCATGATCCGGCGCTGAGAGCCGTGTATAGGCGGCAGAGTGCAGAAGATCCGATGCGTATGAGGACTCATGCTCAACGCGAAACAAGATGTCGAACGCGGTAGAGCGCGCGGCGGTCACCGCCGGTTTCAAACCTCGAGCCTGGGGTTTCAAGTTGTCAGTATGACGGAAGCGCAGCCGCGGGAAAAGACGTGCCCCAAAATGCTGCGCCTAAAATGCCGTCAGGTTCCAAGTTTTTCGCCCGACTGCGGACGATAACCGTGAACGAAGTCGCGGGCCGACGAACGCTTTTTGCCTTCGAGCTGAATCTCGAGGAGCTCGAAAGAAGTATTGTGGCCACAGCCGATCAGGAGACGATCACCGTCGAGGTGAAGTCCCGCGATGGGTAACGTTTCGCTGGCCGGAGCGGCTTTCCAGATGTGCAAGTTCTTGCCGCGAAACTTTGTATACGCACCAGGCCAGGGTTGAAAACCGCGAATGCGGTTGAGAAGTTCGGAGGCAGGGCGCGAGAAATCCAGCAGTCCGTCCTTTTTCTTCAGAATCGGCGCAAGAGTTGCTAGCGAGCTGTCTTGCGGCCGCGGTTCAATCGAGCCAGACTGCAGGCCGCGCAAAGTTTCGACCATGAGATCGGCTCCGACTTGCGCGAGCCGCGGAGCGAGCGTCTCAGCAGTGTCGTCATCAGTGATTGGCATCCCGCGCTGCAGAAGGATGTCGCCAGTGTCGAGTCCGGCGTCGAGACGCATAGTGGTCACACCCGTGACACTCTCGCCCTGCGCGATCGCCCACTGAATCGGCGCGGCGCCGCGATACTTCGGAAGTACTGATGCATGCAGGTTGATGTTACCGAGCGGAGGCAAGTCGAGCATCCACTGCGGAATGATGCGGCCGTAGCCGACGACCACAATAACGTCCGGCTTGAGACTGGTCTGGTGCGCGCGGAATTCGTCGTTGTTCTTGATCTTATCGGGCTGCGTGATCGGCAATCCCAATTGCAGCGCGGACTGTTTGACCGGCGAGGAAATTACTTCCAGACCGCGGCCCTTGGGCCGGTCAGGCTGGGTGACAACGAGCTGAACAGGAAATCCGGCCGCGACGAGCGCTTCAAGAGTGAACACGGCAAAGCGCGGCGTACCGCAGAATACGAGACTCAAAGGCATTGGGTAATTGTGTAATCGGGGAATTGGCAATTTAACCCCTGTGCTCCGAAGTGCAGGCCAATTGCTCGATTACCAAATTACACAATTACTCAATCTTCTACCATTCTCCCGCTTTCACCAGCTTGCGGATCTTGCGCTTGATGAGATCGCGTTTTAATGCGCTGATGTGGCTGATGTAGAGCTTGCCGTTCAGATGATCGGTTTCGTGCTGAAAGGCGCGGGCTAGCAACTCTTCTCCGGCCTTTTCAAAAATTTTCCCATGCGCATCCTGGGCACGAATGGTGACCTTCAGGGCCCGCTTTACGTTTTCGCGGAAGTCCGGAATGCTCAGGCAGCCTTCGCTCTGCGTGTGTTTGCCTTCGGTATGAATGATCTCGGGATTCACCAGGACCAGCTTGGCCTTGGGGTCTTCCTGGAAGGTAACGTCCACGACCGCGACGCGGCGCGAGATGCCGATCTGCGGCGCGGCAAGGCCGACGCCATGTGCCGCATACATGGACTCAAACATGTCGTCGATGAGTTTTTTCAACTCTTCGTCAAATACCGTCACCTTTTCGGCGGGCTTGTCGAGGACCGGATTACCGAACTTCACAATGGGATAGATCATCAGAGGGATAGATCATCAGAAATTTTTCAATTGCTGGCGGTAGCCCTGAAAATTTCGCAGAGTCTCGGTCATGGAATCGCCGCCAAATTTATCCAGTGCGCAGCGCGCGAGGGTCAGAGCGACCATGGACTCGGCGGCCACGCCGGCAGCCGGGACAACGCAAACGTCCGAGCGCTCGTACGCGGCCTTCACCGGCTCGCGAGTCGAGAAATCGACCGACCGCAGCGGCCGGCGCAAGGTAGAAATCGGCTTCAGGTAGCCCCGAATGCGAATTTCTTCGCCATTCGAAACGCCGCCTTCAATGCCGCCGGCATTGTTGCGAGTTCGTGAGAAGGCAGTGAACCCAGAATCGCTGTTGTACCCGATTTCGTCGTGCACAGCCGAACCGGGCGAAAAGGCCGCTGCAACGCCGGATCCGATCTCGACCGCTTTGACCGCTTGAAGCGACATGACAGCGGCCGCCAGAAGGGCGTCGAGGCGTTCATCCCATTGCGCGTAGGTTCCCAGGCCGGGCGGGACCTTGTGCGCGACCACCTCGAAGACCCCGCCGAGGGAGTCGCCAGTTCTGAGGACTTTGTCGACTTCTTCCTTCATGCGTTGCTCAGCTTCAGGATCGGCGCAGTTCAGCAGAACTTCTTCCCGCGCATACAGTGAAATAATCTTTTCCCAGGCAACTTCGTTTTGCAGAGTGACGCTGCCGGTCGTGATGACGTGGCTGAGAACCTCGATGCCGAGTTCGCGCAGAAAGAGTTTCGCTAGGGCTCCTACCGCCACGCGGGCGGCAGACTCGCGGGCGGAGGCGCGCTCCAGGACGTAGCGGGCTTCGGAAAAGTTGTATTTCAACGCTCCCGCCAGATCGGCATGCCCCGGCCGGGGCGAAGCGACACGTTTGTGCTTGGCCGGATCGCCTTCGCCAACCGGCAGCGCTTCCTGCCAATTTTTCCAGTCTTTGTTTTCGAGTTGAATGGCGATGGGTGAGCCGATCGTCATGCCCTGACGTACTCCGGAAAGAATGTGGGCCGTATCGCGCTCGATCTTCATGCGTCCGCCGCGGCCATAACCTTGCTGGCGGCGCCAGAGTTCGCGGTCGACAAAAGACTGATCTACCTTCACCCCAGCAGGTAGGCCGGAGAGGAAGGCGACCAGAGCTTCACCGTGAGACTCACCCGCAGTGAAATAGCGCAGCATAAATTTTCGATTGTACCTGATGCGACGCATGAGGAGGATTGCGGACCGTATGTACCGGCGAAGCAATTCGCTCAAAAAATTGCGTGGAGGGGCTTATTTCGCGTACACTGTGGCGGCGGTAAGCGTTACAATGGCGTTAACGTTCTGGTCCTCACCGCTCTGGGATTCACCTTTGGTCTGTCTGCGCCGCATCGCAAATTTCACTCTGGCCGCCACAAGGAGGAACTGTGTGCCCTCACGCACAGACCCAGCGTGAAAGCTCATTTTTCAATGGCAGGATTCGTTGTGTCCTGGTCCACGACCACGTCCTTTTGCGGCAAGGACTCCGGAGCTTACTCGATAGCGAGACAGACGTCGAGGTGGTGGCGGAAGCCGGGAATGCAGCCGAAGCTTTGCAGAGGGTGTGCGAGAATCAGCCAGAAGTGGTGATTGCAGACCCAGCGACCATGGGCTTGTCGGCTCGCGATGCAGAAAGCTTGTTCCTCAGGGAATCCCCACTAAGCAAGGTGCTTTTTTTAAGCGCGCACAAGCAAGAGGACGTTTCTTCAACTGAGGAGCGACGGGGCGAATCAGGCCGTACATTCCGCCAAACTTCGGCCGAAGAGTTGGTGAGCATGGTGCGATATGCTGCTCGGAATGGGGACTCGTGCGTTCGGGAAATATCCCCCAAACATCACGGCGGCTGGCAACCATCCGGGCCGTTGCCCGCCCCAAAACGAGTTCTGACGGCTCGGGAGCGCGAAGTCTTGAAACTGCTGGCTCAAGGCAGAACCGTCCGCTCAGCCGCTAGTGTTCTTGGAGTGAGCGCAAAGACAGTTGACGCCCACAAATTCAACCTCATGCGCAAGCTGGGGATTCACAACAAGGCTGAGCTCGTGATGTGGGCGATCCAGGAGAGAGTAGTAAAAATTCCGGCGAACTTCTAGTTTGGAGTGATGGTTGTTTCCCGAACGGGAAATCTCATCGCAGAGTTCCCGCGGGATGCCGTGGAGCCCGCCGAGTAACTTTCCTCCCTTGTTTTACACCAATTCTAGGGTTGTGCAGTAGCCGTCGCGGCTAGCTCCGCCAGGCTTGAGACCTCGAGATCAGGCTTGCCCTGTGCGGCTTTGACTGCACCCACGCCGGGGCGCGCAGAGGGACGATTGACCCATACCGTGGCCAGTCCCAGGGCCTGGGCTGGAGTTACGTCGTGATAGATGCTTTGGCCCACGTGCAGCACACGATGCGCCGGAACCTTGATCCGAGCCAGTGCGAGTTCGAAAATCTTCAACGAAGGTTTGTAAGCCTGGGCCTGCTGCGCGGTGATGACCTCATCGAATCCCACGCCCAGTTGGGGAAGTGTTGCCGCGAAGAGATCGTCGTCCACGTTGGAAAGAATAGCCAGGCGAAAGCGGCTCTTCAGCCGACGTAGAGCTCCCACGGTGTCGGGCCAGGGTTTCCAGCTTGCCAGGGAGTTGGCCAGCGAGCGGCCTTCCTCGTCCGTCGGGCTAAATCCGAGTTGGGCACCGAACCGGCGAACGACGGATTCCAGAACTTCGCGATAGGGATGGAATTCGCCTTGTTCACAGAGTTGTTCGAAGTCTCCATAAAGTTTCAGGAGCGCGGCGTCATCAATCTTCTTGCCGTGGGCTGAGAGGACGCGGTGCAGGGCGGTAAGAAGTCCAGCTTCCCAATTGATCAGCGTGCCGTAGCAATCGAAGGTGAGAATCTCGAAGCGGCTGAAGTCGAGCATGACGCGATGGCCGATCTTGTATAGCGGAGTCCCGCGAAAGATTAAGAGGGTTTGAGAAATGCGATCACCCCTAACCAGAGGGTGATCGCACGCAACGTGGATCAGGTACTACTTTACCTCACGTCAAGCGGCTGCGTGAGTTCGAAGCTGACGTCAGATTCGGCGGGCAGGACGACCTCTTTATTCCCGGTGAACGCAGATCCCCCCGCGCCAGCGCCTCCGCCGGCTGCCATTCCGATAGCGGCACCTTTACCTCCACCAGCCAAAGCTCCGATGATTCCACCCAGCGCAGCCCCGCCTCCTGTCATCACGGCCGTGCGCTTACCTTTGCCCTTGACCGAGAAAGTGCGGACCGCAGTCTGCACGGGCACGTCAGTACCATTCAAGGTGATGGACTCGAGACGAAGCTGTAGTACCGCGCCGCCCGCGAATTTGCCCAATGCTTTCGCGTCCGTAACCGTGCCGCTCACGGTTGCACCTCGCGGGATCACAACCACGTTGTCGGCGATGACATCCCTGGCGACCGTGCCGTTGAAGCTCTGCCCCGTTTGGCTCAGCTTGGAGCCGAGCGCCGAACCCAGGCTGACCGCGATGCTGGTTCCCACGGGCACAACGATCGTCCTTTTTTTGGCTTCCCTGCGTTCTTTGGTGCCCTTCTCCGCGCCGGCGTTAGTATCAGCCGGGTTGCTCGCATCGGCTGGCTGGTTGGGGTCGTTTGCAGCAGGTTTGCTGGTGCAACCGAGCACAGCAAGGGTCAGGCAAAAACTCAATGTAAGCAGTGCCAAGCGGGAGCGCATAGGAACCTCCATCGTTGTCAATTTACCGGAAGTAGACAGGCCAGGCAATGGCAGTTGAGCCGAACGAGTAATCGAAGGTGTATCGTCCAACGGTCTTCGGGAGCTCTCGAATTCACAATATGCCGGTGTCGAACTTCCAGCGAGTCGCGGTCTTGGGGAAATCTTTCTCGGTCCAAGCTAACACAACGTGCGGACGCACACAGTAAACCACGCTTTCACCGGGCACCGTCATCAGGGGCATCTTATATTTCGCGCGAGAGGCAGCGTCCAGCTTCTTGAACGTCGGCTCGTCGGTCAGGTCGACCTCGGCGGCCCTTCCCTCAAGGATCACAACATCATCGCCGGATTCCAGATGGATGGAGACCGCGCTATTGCGCGCCAGGTTGCATGCCTTACGCGAGGAACGCGCGGTTCCGAAATACACAGCACCGTCCATCCAGAATCCCCAGACGGGGACGGAATGAGGCCTGCCGTCCGGGCGCGTGCTGCAAATCCAATAATTCCGGGAAACTTTCAGCCGTTGCTCAGCATGGCTGAAGGGCAAGTAACTCTTTCGAGCCTTCAGACCATACAAGTCGGGTACATCCGGCAAACAGGCACGACAACCTTGAGGATCACTTGCTTCTGTCGGAGTTTGTGCCTTGGGCATAGACACGTTCTCCCGGCTCAGCGGATTGCGTGTACTCTAAAGGTTACCGCCTCGCTCAAGGCCCGGGCAAGGTCGGAGTTTGCTCTTCTGCGACGGTGCGAGCAGGTTCTGCTTCGGGTTCGTTCTCCGCCGCGGATGAAGAATTCGCCGACGGAGGAGACTTCTTGGGCGCTAGGAATTTTTCGGTGTTCAGCAATGGACGACCGAGAGAAGGATTGTAACTTGTCCAGGGACTCTCGAGGTCGGCTTCGCGCTCAAAATGGGCGCGCATGGCCTCCATCTTTGAGTCGAGATCGTCCAGATAGTGCAGCATCAGGGCTTCGGGGAACATCGGTAGCTTGGGCGAGCCAAACTCGTACTGACCGTGATGACTGATGATGAGGTGTTCCAACATCGTCTTGAGCGGATCGGGAAACCCGGGGACTTCCGCGATCTTCTGATGCAACATCTCCAGCTCAATGACCATGTGACCAAGAAGTTGGCCGCGGGTGGAATAGGAGAACGAGCGATTGTAGGTCAGCTCGTGGATCTTGCCAATGTCATGCAAAAACGCGCCGCTAAGAAGAAGGTCGCGGTTGATCTGGGGATAGTTCTTGCAGATCAGGTCGCAGGAGCGCGCAAGGGATACGACGTGGTCGAGCAGGCCCCCGATGTAGGCATGATGCAGAGTCTTCGCGGCCGGAGCGTTACGGTAGGCGCTTCGCCCAGCTTACGCAGCTTGTGAATTGTGAGCTGGAAGCGGTTCTTATACTTGTTGACCAGGCCTTTGATCTTAAGAAAATCGTCCTGCTCAAAGGCATCGAGCACCTCCTCGACGTTGTCCCACATTTTGGCCTCAAGATGGCCGCTGCGGTCCCCAAGTGTGAGCGCCAGGTAAGGTTCGCCACTTTTCTTGGGTTTGATCTGCTTGGACACCACAACGAAACTCGCCGTAACAATCTTGTTCTCGTAGCGCACGCAGTCGCAAATGTAGAAATCCTTCATGAGGTGTAATCCACGAGTATAAGCGAAGGCAGCCACCAAATATCGATGACGGGAACAATAGCGGTATTCGCCTACATTTTCTGCAGCGCCAGCTTCAAACTCACAATACGCCGAGCTTCTTTTTTCTTTTATTACTGAGCTTCTTAGCGTCCGCCTCTTTCGCGGCTGTGGTTTCGATCGGCACGGTTTGGTTGGGGCTAGCTCCGGTGTCCAAGTATCCCGGATTGATTTTGATATAGGCATCCTCGCGCAGCTTGGTAAGGTAGGCGCGGAGAGAGGGCTGAAGCTTCTGATAGTAAAGAGCGTCCTGAATCTTGGGCGCAATGTCCTTCATTTCAGGGACGCCCGCCATCTGATGCTCAGTGACCTTCAGGATTACGTAACCCTGTTTGGTCCGGATGACTTCAGACACGTCGCCGGTCTTCATGGCGAAGGTTTTGTCTTCCAGTTCCTTGGCCAAAGCGCCCCTCTTGAAAACGCCCAGGTCTCCGCCTTGTGATGCGGAAGGGCCGTCGGAGTATTTCTTCGCGATCTCATCGAAGCTGGCACCCTTGCGAATCTGATCGAGGACGTCGTCCGCCTTGGCCTTGGCAGCCGCCAACGCCGCTTCCTCGAGGGCCTGCTTGGCTGCCCGGTCGGCTGGCTGTTGGGCATTCGAGCTGTCCAGAGTAGCGGCACTACCGTCCGTCGCCCCGGATTTCGCGGGCGCTGCAGTATCCGCGGGCAGCTTGGGCGCGATCAGAATCTCGCTCAGATGGATCGCTTCCGGCTGCTGCATCTCATCCTTGTGCTCCTCGTAGAACTTCTGTATTTCTTCCTTCGTCATGCTGAGATGGGAGCCGACTTCTTCGCCGATCACCTTCTGAGTAATGATCTGGTTCCGCATATTTTGCTTGAAGTCCTCGTAAGAAATGCCCTGTGCGGTCGCCGCCTTCTCCAGCGCTTCCATGGACTCCAGCTTCATGTCCTTGCGCATCTGGTCCAGGCGCTTGATGAGGTCAGTATCGCCGGTAATGCCGAGGTCCTTGCCCTTTTCGAGCAGAAGTTGCTGATCGATTAAATCGCGAAGAATGTCCTTTTCGCGCGTGCCGTAAAGTTTGTCGGCGTTAGCAGCATCCTGCTGCTTGACCTCATCTTTGAGCTGGTCTTTGCTGCGTACGAACTCCGAGCGCGTGACAATCTGATTGTTGACACGGGCAATAATCTCTTCGACCACCTGTCCCACCGCGAGGGCAGGCAGATATGCCAGGGTGAGGAGCACTAGGCACAGTTTCTTCATAGGGAGTAGGGCCGCCACGCTGCCTGGGCTTGCGGGCGAAAGCGGGCTCGGCGTTTGCCTATTTTACCTCGTTTTGAACCTAATTGTGACCGAAGCTGTGGCCGTCATACCATGGTTGGACGCACCCACAGGAGTGGGGGATTTGCGGCCGGATATCAGACTGCACGCGCGAAGGCGAGGGCGGTCACATCGTCGTGGACGGGTGGCGCGGAAGTAAACTCGCCGAGTGCTCTCAAAATGGAAGCGCAGATTTCTTCTGCGTGATGCGAGTGATTGTTCTGCAGGGATTCTTTTACTCGATCCAGGCCAAATTCCAGGTGTCCGGTTTTTCCGCCCCTACTTTTCCCCTCGACCACCCCCCGCGAAACCAGCAGGAGAACCGCGCCCTTCTCCAGCGCGATGGTGGGAGCGTCGCAGGTGGTGTGCGAGAACAAACCCAGGGGCAGGCCGGTTGGGCCGAGTTCAGTAGTCCCGCTGCTGTCGCGCACCAGGCCCGGCGTATGTCCCGCGTTCGTGTAGCAGAGGGTGCCCAATTGTTCGTGGTAGCAGCCAAGGAAAGTGGGGCATGATCGAACATCCCCAGCCGCCTCCATGATTCCGCGGTTGAGCAGGAGGCAGAGTTCGGTCATGGCGTCGGATTCATTGCTGTCGGGTTCCGCAAACAGGCTGGTTCCGAGATCGCGGAATATTTTCTGCGCGGTGGAAAGAATGCCCCGGTTGTCCTCGCGCCGGCCAGCAACGTCGAGCATGCCAAACAACGTCCGGTCAGGGCTCACACGCAGAGCGTCGTAGAAGTCTCCAGCAATTCGTTTTCCGTAAAAAACCGCAGCCATCTCAGCTCCATCGATCTTGGGGAATTCGGTTCGAACCGGCTCCACCATGGGTACGGTCTCGACCAGACGTGGCTGAAATAACGAGCGCATTGGAATACGGAGGCAGAGCCGAAACTAGCACAGGAACAGGCATCCGGCAATGGATGTAGCCTAACGAAGGAGGTAGTCCCTGATCTTGAGTCCCAAAGAGGAACGAGGAAAGAGAGGAGAGCCAGCGGAAAGCCTTTAACCGCAAAGTTCGCTAAGAAGCGCCGCCAAGGACGCAAAGAAGAGCAAAAAGCTTTGCGGTTTGCTTCGCGAACTTTGCGGTTAAGAGTTTCTGTCTCTCCCGCAAAACACACAAGTTGCACTGGTGAATAAAGCCTGAGGGGGCGAAACTATTCGCCGTACTTGTCGGTTAGATACTTGGCGAGTTCGGTTTCAAGCTGGCCGTAATCAGAGTGGATCGTCGCCCGGAGAGCCGCTTCAGTGGAACTACCCTGGCTCAGAAGTTGCAGAAGCCGCTGGATGTCGCCCATACCGTAAGAGTCGTTGATGTAGGAGACTGCGGCCAGCGATTCGGCGTAGGCCACATAGGCCTCCACTCCCGAAAAACGCATGAAACTGCCTTCGAGGACGTTGAGCGGGATGTTGTGTTGTAACTTGAATAGCCGTGCTAATTGGCGTCCGTCGCCGCCCAGGCTCTTCGGTTCGAGCAGTTGCGCGATTCCCTCATGCAGCCAAGGCGGACACCGGCCACCGGATAGATAGTTAATGAATGAGTGCGCCAGCTCGTGCTTCAGGACGCGGGCGAGTTCGGGCGTCACCGAGTTCAGGCCGCTGATAGGAACGCGGAGTTTGCCATCATTAAGCGCGCCCGACCACGACGGAGCGTGGGTTACGTCAAAAAAGGCCTGCTCGGTATAGAGCGTCACCAGAATGTTATCGCGGGGTGGAGTGCCTAGATCTCGTACCAGATCGTCGTAGTCGGATTCGAGCGCAGACACAATTTGTCCGCGAAGCGTCTCGGAGGTCTGCTTGCCTTCGTAATGCACGACAAAATGGCTGCTTTCCCGTTGGGCGAAGTCGGTCTCGACGTGCTCTTCGCGTTGCGCCTTAGCCAGGAACTGCTGGACCGTCGAGTCAGGACGCAACTCCAGCGAATGTTTCCACGAGGCCACCGCTTCTTTGGTACGATCCGAGGCGAACTGGGCGTAGCCCAGCATGGTATACGCGTCGGGCGACTGGGGTGCCGCTCGAACGGCGCGCTGGGCAAAGGGAAGCGCCTGTGCGGCATTGCCGGTCCGCACCAGGAGTGCAGCATAATAAATAAGGATCGTCGAGTTCTCCGGTTGGAAGCGCAGAGCGCTTTCAAAATAGAGACGAGCCTGAGCGATGTTCCCGTGTTCAAATTCGAATTTTCCAGCGATGAAGTCGGCGGTAGCGCTCAGTTCGGCATTGCTCTTACCTTCCAGACTCGAAAGCGCGTCCGGATCGACCTTGCCGTCTTTAATGATCTTGGCGGGAAGGTCCCCTTCGTGAGCGAGACTGTCGGCGGGCGTAAAAGTGGGAAGGTCGCCGACAGTTTTCGCGGTGCCGCCGGAGGACGCAAGGTGGGCGGGCATGCCACCCGCGTCGACATGGTCTACCAGAGATTTCGGGATCGCGTAGGAGTCATCACCAACCTCGTACTGGTAGTGACTTCCGCTTTCGCTGACGTGGTCGGCCAGGATGGTTCGGCCGTTTTTCAGATGAATAGTGTCAGGCCATGCGGTAGCGGAGACGAACGCCACCCATACTAAGATGATCGTGACACGTGCACGCATTCAGGCGCATTCTAACAACGGGAGATGGCCGTACCCACGTGACGAAGGTACTACGTAAAAGCAGGGGCTTGGGGATCGCAGTCGGGATCGGGCTGGCTCTTTGTTCCGCGCCGCCAGGTTGCACCGCTGCACGTTCAACGGAAAATCCTCCTGCGCGGCCAGCGGAAGCTCTTTTTCTTCAACTGGGGCGGGTCGGCCTTGATCCTTCCCGCGTATACCAAGTCAGGGGAGCATCATTGGAGCGATCCGCGGTTCACATCACCTTGGAAGACGGGACGATTGCTTTCACCCAGGATGTGATGGGGCGAGTCACCGGTGCTTTCTTCGAAGGGGACGGAGAGATACTGCTCACGCCTCCGAATGAAGTGGAACGCAAGTCGATGAGCGTTTTTACGGGAATGGCAATTCTCGAAGAGCGCTTTGCGACCGCCTACTTTCGCTTCAATGACGACACCATGCCGGAACTGCGGCCTGACCTGCGGGCCACAGACAACGCGCAAGAGTTCGTTGCCCGATGGGGCGAGACCGCACGCAACCTGGCGGAAGCCGATGCCATGAGGCTGTTGCTGAGTTTCAGCCGTGCCCTTGCTGTAGTGGCCGCCGCTTCGTCTTCAGACACTACTCGGATTACTGAGTCCGGCGATCGCATGCTTCATGCTCGACTGCAAGGAACCAAGTTAGGAATATTCGACGTTTACTTTGACTCGACGGCAGCGGAGCAAGTCGTAGTTGGACAGGCACGAACCGCAGAGAGCGGAGTTACCTACTACGATGTGTGGACGTCATTTGCGCCCACCGTGCCCGGGCAGGCGCAGGACCTGCTGGAGCAGAGTACGGAGTCCGAAAGCCCGAGGCCGCGCGCCGACTCGATCGCAGTTCGCCGCTATGAAATCGCTGCCGATGTGAAGCCCCCGAAGCAGATTCATGCTGAAGCCCGGCTACAACTCGATGTGAGGCGGGGTGAAGAGCGTACGTTGCTTTTCGAATTGTCACGTTTCCTGCAAGTTGAGAGTGTCGAGATGAATGGCCAACCGGTGGAATTCATCCACAATCCAGCCATTGAAGGGACACAGCTGTCGCGCCGGGGAAATGATTTGGTGGCGGTGATTCTGCCCGATCCCGCACATAGTGGTCAGAAGATCGAACTCCGCTTTGTTTACGGCGGAGAGGTTCTTGCCGAGGCTGGCAGCGGATTACTTTACGTTGGAGCGCGCGGAACGTGGTATCCGAATCGCGGTACTGCGATGGCCGACTTTGATCTCAGCTTCCGCTATCCGACCGGCTGGACGCTGGTGGCGACCGGCAAGCCTGCTCCGGTCTCTGCCGTCACCCCGGTTCCTGCTAACGGCGAGCAAGATGGTCGCTGGATCTCCGAACGTCCCATCCCTGTGGCGGGATTCAATCTGGGTAGATACAAGCTCGCGACTGTGCAGGCAGGAAACGTTATCGTGGAGACCTACGCAACCGCAGGCATGGAGCGGGATTTTCCTCGCACTCCAATGCGGGTAATCGAGCCCAATCCCGCCGCTCCTGTTCCACGGCAAGGAGTAGTGATCGCGCCGCACAATCCTTCCCCAGTAGAGACCCAGTTGTCCGTGGCCGAAGCCGCCGCCCGAGCTATCCAGTACTATGCGGAACGCTTTGGCCCGTTTCCGTATAGCCGGCTGGCGTTGACGCAGATGCCGGGACGCGATAGCCAAGGCTGGCCGGGGCTAGTGTTCTTGTCTTCCTACGCTTTTCTGAATGAAGAGGAGCGAACGCAACTTCATTTTCCATCGTTTCGGCGAGTGCTTCAACAGCAGATTCCCGCACACGAGGCGGCACACCAGTGGTGGGGAGATCTCATCACCTGGAGCAGCTACCGCGACCAGTGGTTTTCCGAGGGCCTGGCGAATTACTGCTCATTGATGATGGTGCAGGAGAAGAATCCCGCGTGGTTCCGGGAAATCATGAACGGATATCGCGACGATCTGCTGCAGAAGAATAACGATGGCGTGTCGCCCATGGATGCCGGTCCGGTAACCCTGGGAGGGCGTTTGCTGTCCTCTCATTTCCCTGAAGGGTACGAGGCGATTAGTTACGGACGCGGGACTTGGCTGTTTCACATGCTGCGCACCATGTTACTGGATGCCACCGCACAAGAACCAGGGCGGAAGACGCGAAATGGGAGTGGGCCGGATGAGCCCTTCGTGCGTGCCCTGCGCAAACTTCGCCAGAGGTACGAAGGAAAATCTCTCAGCACGCGCGAGATGTTTGATGTCTTCGCGGAGGACTTGCCACCTGCTCTGCGCTACGAAGGGAAGACGTCGCTCGACTGGTTCCTGGTGGGATGGGTGAATGGCACCGCCTTACCCAGGCTCGAATTGAAAGCTGTGAAATTTACTCCAAAGGAATCAGGAACTCTGGTGAGTGGAACCATACTGCAGAAGGATGCGCCCGGGAACCTGGTCACATCGGTGCCCGTGTATGCGCTGCTCGCAGGGAAAAAGCCCGTGTTGCTGGGGCGCGTGTTTGCCGATGGAGAAGAGTCTTCGTTTCACCTGCCTGCTCCCGCCGGCACACGCAAGATTCTGCTTGATCCGAATGAAACAATTCTGACTGCCCCGAAATAACGTTGGGTTGGGCTCCAGTAGCCCCCGCGAGAGCTCGAATTCTTTCCCAGAATGGTCTTGGCCGGGGCGCTCCCAATTCCCGAAACGGTCTGTATATTCTTTCCCAGAAATACGGAGGTGCGCTTGCCCTCTGTAAGTGATGCCTCTCCAACCATTTAGTCCTCTGAGCTGAACATGACATATGGCACGGAATATGCTACGAGCCGTATGGGGGACTGGAGCGTGCGCCATGGGCGAATATTCAACTGGCGGGGCGGCCGTCAGGCCGGTCATCAAACAAGGCACGGACGGCGCAACGCTGCTCCTCGGAGCTGACGAAACGTTGCTGCGCGGAACCGAAACGATTCTCTTCGTCGAAGACCAGAGCTTCGTAAGAGAGGTGACAGGGAAGATTCTGAAGTCTGCTGGATACAGGGTTTGGTTGCAAAGAGCGCAGCGGAGGCGTCACGCGCGTACGACCTGGCGTCGGGCGGGGTCGAACTGCTTCTGACCGACGTTATTCTGCCGCGAGAAAATGGACAAGAATTGGCGCGGAAACTCCGACGACAGAATCCTCAGCTTCGAGTTCTTCTCATCACGGGGGATGCCGAACAAATGGTGAAGAGTGAAACAGAACATGAGTTTGGAAGATGGTTGCCCAAGCCCTTTTCTGCCCGCACACTGCTGCGAAGAGTGCGTGAAGTGCTGGGTGGTCAAGGCCCCGATCTGCGAGAGACGGACTGCGCGAGTGCAATCCGTATCATGCGCGCCTGTAGTGGCGAGTAACTTGCACGATGTATCGGGGAATTTCGGACAGCGGCACGACCCGCTGCAGAACTCCCAAGTCAACGCCAACTCGCGGCATCCCGTATGCCTCACAACTCGCCTCATCCTGCCCCACAGTAAGGCCACCCTCGCGGCGGATCGCCTTCATCCCAAGTGCGCCATCCGCTTCCATTCCCGTCATGATGACACCCATTGCCAGACTTTGAAATGTTGCAGCACTTCGTCCATGTAAGAATCCAGTTCGAAAGTGAGGCGGGCCCAGTCAAAGTCTTTCAAGGACGGACACTGTTGCGCCAAAGCGGCAAATCCGGGTTCTTCGAGGAGGTTGACTTGACGTTTTTCGACGTATCCGTAGTTCAGCCCGGTCATACGACAGAGCAAGTCACTGAGTTCGACCAGCGATACCAGCGCGGTGTGATTCAAGGATTGTTGAGGCGCGTGGTGATGAGCCACGACCTCAACCAGCTCCGGGGACAGTTCCCAGCTCTCCGCCAGCAACCTTCCGCTGTCGCAATGGGCGAAACCCAAAACCTTTTGTTCGGCCTCGTGCAGCGGAATACCTTCTTCCCGGGCTACCTCGTATGCGCCACGAAACTCCTGGGGCAAGGCCCACAGATTGACGATGATGCCAAGATCGTGCAGCAGCCCGGCAAGATAAGCCTTGCCAGGATCCGTGAAATTGATTTTGCGTGCAAAGCGCCGGCAGACCAGTGCGCATCCGAGAGAGTGTTCCCAGAAGACGCTGGGATCGATGCCGCCGTTCTTTCCAGGCAGCATGTTGAGCACACTGCAGGACATTGCGATGTCGCTCACGCGATGAATTCCCAAGCCGATGATGGCTCCGCGGACTGACTCAACTTTCTGCCAGCGGCCGAAGAGCGGACTATTTGCCATCTGCAGACACTGTGCGGCCAGGGACTTATCCTGCGCGATCAGGTCGGCGACTTTGTGTACATCGACCTGTTCCACTGGTTGTTCGAGATAGCGGAGCAACGGCGACAGGACCGCGGGAATCGTTGGAATCTGGCGCATCCCATCGAGACGATTGAGCAATGATTCCTTCCTCGCAGCTGCAGTTGTCATGATCACTGCCTCCCCACCTGCGCGTGTTCCCCTTTCACGTAAGCGGTGGTCCCCGGAAAATGAACCAGGCGGAAGTCATCACTCACTCCGTAAAGCGACTCGGAGTGACCCAGGAATAGATATCCATGAGGCAGAAGATCGCGATAGAAGCTCTGGATGACGCGGCGCTTTGAAGCCAGGTCGAAATAGATCAAGACGTTACAACAGAAAATGATGTCCCAGCCCTTCGTGAAAGCCGTGGAATCATGGTCGGAAAGATTGGCCCGGCTGAAGTTTGTTGCGCTGCGCGCAGCGGGCTGGACCTGGAGTTGATCTCCGATGGGAACAAAATATTTCTGCCGGTAGAGAGGGGGTAGATTTCGCGTACTGCGGCTGCCGTAGACCGCCATCTTGGCATGTGCCAGGGAATGCTCGTTGAGATCCGTGGCGACAATTTCCACGATCCAGTCTTTCAGGCAGGTGTCCGCTTCCTCCATCAACAACATGCTGAGGGTATAAGGTTCTTCTCCCGTCGAGCAGCCGGCGCTCCAGATGCGCAAGCGGCGCACCGGAAGCATGGCTTTGGCTTCGATAATTTTCGGCACCACGATCTGACCCAGGGCATCGAGTTGCGGCTGATTGCGGAAGAAGCAGGTTTCGCCGATGGTGATCTCATTCAAAAGCGCGATCAGCTCTTTTTGCCCGATTGGCTTGACCGTAAGGCACTCGATATATTCGTGCAGGGTATTGGCTTTCAGCTCTTTCATGCGCCGGCCGCAACGGTCAAGCAGCAGTCGCAGCTTGTTGTCGGGATGAAAGATGCCCGCCACTTCATAGACCAGATCGCGGATGCGCACGAGTTCGGGATCAGGGGCTCCTTCGATTGCAGCGGCGGATTGAAGTTGCGCCGTGATCACGCAGCTGCCCCGAGTCTCACACTGTTTTCATCGGCCTGCCGCCGGGAGGGCTTTAATCGGAGGGGTATAGGTGAATGCGATGAATGGGTGAGCCAAGCAGCGTGCTTCCAGCAGTGCGGACCAGCAACGCGGTTGGAAATGCCACAGGACTACTGGGTTTTTCAGTACGACCATGTCTACTCTCCGATTTAGGGCGCGTCCTTGCTCCGTGGCGTTGCTTGCAATGGGGTGATACTCGGCAAATCCGGCGGCCGCCAACCTCTCGGGCGCAAAGCGGTATCGGGTAATTAATAATCGAACCAGCTCCGTAGACCGGGCCGCCGAAAGTTCCCAGTTGGAAGACATCTGGGCGGTGTGAATGGGAATGTTGTCGGTATGGCCCTCGATTCGCAGCCCGCAATTACGGATAGCCAGGAGGGACGCGATTCGGTCAAGCGCCGGTAAGGCGGCGGGTTTTAGCGTGGCCGAACCGCTGTCGAAGAATCCAAACTCCCGCAGACTGATCACCAGTCCTTCTGTCTCCCGGTGCAGCGCGATCTCATGCAGCGCAATTTCCTTACCCAGAGTTTGCTGTAATTCATTCTGGAGCGCTGACAGATCAGCGTCCTCGGACTCTATTCCAGGCGACTCCCGGGGCGACGAGGCGATTCGGCCCACATCAGTATTGTGCTTCGCATTCTGGATGACCTGCACAGTGCTGAATGGCATGGGCTCGTCTGCCTCAAGCGGAATCTGAGTCGTCGATGCCGGGAAGACTCCCAACTCCTGGAACGCAACCTGGATGGCAAGGGCAAGTCTCCCAACCTTGCGCTGATCCACCTGCGCGGAGGCGTAAATTTCCTCGACTCCGAGCTCGGGTATGCGCTCCTGAAGAGCCTTCAGCAGATGGTCTTTTCAATTGGATTTTGCCCTTCGCCGCGAGCAGATCTTCTACTTTGGCGGTGCCGATCACACTCAGGATGGAGTCGCGCACTTGTGCCACCGATGGAGCGTTTTCAATTTTCCCGGTTTCTTTGCTCAATCCCAGGTCAATCCCCGCCCGCAGATAGGACCTCTGGCCCGGGTCGGCAAGGTTCAGAACGAAGGTCTCCAGGCGCAACGTAGACTTAATCCGCTTACCCTCATTGGCACCGACCGTGGGCTTGCTTCCTCGCTTGCTCCAAAACCAACCCGCCAAAGCAACCAGCACGACGACCGTAAGGATCCAGCTCAGCCGTCTCCGCCGCGTTACAAGGAGATCCTTGACGGTCTTTTCTTCTTCGGGCACATCTAGGGAAAAGCAATTTGGAGACCGGAGGTGAAGCACAAAGGGGAGGAGAGGAGAGTGCCCTCCAACTTCCATTCCATCGCTCACAGAATCAACAGGCTAGGAATATCTTGCCGACGCAGTCGACACCAGCTCCGTTTTTGCCGACCAGCAGTTCCCGGCATTTCTCAGCAAATTCTCATGAGGATCTTATTAAGGAGGGTGGGCATACTTCGTGTGACTTCGTGTCCTTCGTGGTTGATGAATTTAGAACGCGACCTGCAACCCGGAACAAGCAGCCGCAAGAACACCCATGCGGGGAAATATTCCAGCAGGTCAGAAGTCAGACTAAGAAGTGACCCTGCCACCGTTTCCTGCGACAATTCCTCATGCGTCCGCAGCTAATCCTGCTCCTCGCTGCCACGGCTCTAGCCCAGCCTGTACCGAGAGTGCTGACTTCCCACACCACGGAAAGTCTCCGTGGCGTCAGCGCCGTCTCCCAAAAAATCGCGTGGGCCTCCGGCACCCACGGCACCTACCTCCGCACCATCGACGCCGGACGCACCTGGCAACCCGCGCAAGTCCCCGGCGCCGCCACGCTCGACTTCCGCGCCGTGGTAGCCTTCTCCGCCGACGAAGCTTTTCTGATGTCTGCCGGACCAGGCGACCAATCCCGCATCTACCACACCTCCGACGCCGGCCAACACTGGTCTCTTCAATTCACTGCCACGAATCCCAAAGCCTTCTTCGACTCCATGGCCTTCTGGGATCCCACGCACGGCATCGTCCTCGGCGATCCCATTCCCGACGAATCGGGCAAACTGAAATTCGAACTTCTCCTTACCGACGACGGACGCACCTGGCACGCCCTTCCACCCGCCCAACTCCCACCAGCCGAAGAAGGCGAAGGCGCCTTCGCCGCCAGCAATTCCTGCCTCGCCATCCTCTCTTCTGCTTTCAGGCCGAAAATTAGCTCTGTCATCCTGAGCGGAGAGGCGCGATCCGCGAAGCGGACCGCGTGTCGGAGTCGAAAGCCTGCCCTGAGCTTGTCGAAGGGGACCCCTTGCATCCCCTGGTTGCCTGAGGCTCCGCAGGGAATTCGCACGACGGACTCTCGCGTGCGTAACGTTTCCTTTTCCGATGTCATCTCGAACGAAGTGAGAGCCCGCCGCCCTGAGCCTGTCGAAGGGGACCTAGGTTTCGTCCCCGACCCCAACATCTGGTTCGCCACCGGAGGCCGCGCCGCCCGCGTCTTTCACTCCATGGACCGCGGTCAAACTTGGCAAGTCACCGACACTCCCATTCTCCACGGTCCCGACTCCGCCGGCATCTTTTCCATCGCCTTCCGCGATGCAAACCATGGCGTGATCGCCGGAGGCGATTACAAACATCCCGACCGAGACGGCCCCAACCTCGCCTTCAGCCCCGACGGAGGCAAGACTTGGACTCTCTCCCCACTCCATCCTCTAGCCTATTTCTCCGCCGTAGCCTACAGCCGCCAACCAAACAAAGAGCGCCTGTTCATCGTCGGACAAGACTTCATCTTCGACTTCCGCCCACCACAAGATCCCACCAGAATCAGCCCCCACAAAAAATCCGGCATCAATTTCAACGCCATCAGCCCCTATCCCGAAGGCGGAGCCCTAATCGTTGGCCCCAACGGCTCAATAGTCACGCTCCCCTAACTCGATGCTCTCTAACCACGACCCATGCCCATGTAGGGACAGCCATGTAGGGACAGCCGCCTCGGCTGTCCAGGCCCGGGCGGAAGCCCGGACGCCCAACCGATGACCAAAGTACAACCCTCCGCCTAGTCCTTCCTGTTCTTTCCATCCCCCGCACTTTCAGCGAAGATAAACAAGATTAAACACCTCTAATAACTCCCCCAGATCGAGAACTCCGTGAAAAATCTGGCCCTCGCCCTACTTGTGTGCGCCGCAGCAGTCGCGTCCGCGCAAACCCAAAGCGCCGTTCCGGCGAACGCCGCCCCAGTTTCCCGCACGACGAAAGCCGTGCACTACCGCCTGCAGGGAGGCACGGTCAAAGTCGATTTCCAGGGCACCGATCTCCTCCAGCGCGCCTCCGGCGAAGCTAAGGTAGAAGGCAAGAAGACCAATTTCCAGATTGGGGTCAAATTCCAGAACCTCGAAGACGCCACCAAATTCGGTCTTGAATATCTGACCTACGTTCTCTGGGCCGTATCTCCTCAGGGACGTCCCGTCAACCTCGGAGAACTTTCTCTCGAACACGGCAACGCGCACATCAAGGCCTTCACCGACCTGCAGACCTTCGGCATGATCGTGACCGCCGAGCCGTATTTCGCCGTGACCCAGCCCGGCAACATGGTCGTGATGGAAAGCTCGCCCGTCACCGGCACAGGAACCGAAAATATCGAAACGAAATATGAAGTAGTAGGCCGCGGCACCTACTCTTCCACCAATACTCACATTCAGGACGCCATCTTCGGCATCGACTCGAAGACGCCGCTCGAACTTTTCGAAGCCCGCAACGCACTCCGCATCGCACACATCGCCGCCGCCGATAAATACGCTGCCTCAATTATTTCGAAAGCCGGCCAGCAGTTGATGCACGCCGAAGAAGCCTATCGGCAGAAACAGAACAAAGCCGCCGTCGAGGCCGCTGCCAAGGAAGCCACAGAAACCGCCGAAGAAGCCCGCCTGATGGCCGTCAAGCAAAAGGCTGAGGACGAAGCCCAGGCCGCAGCCGCAGCCCGCGAAGCCAAAGCCCGCGCCGATGCGGAAGCAGAATCCAAGCGCCGCGCCGACGCCGAAAAAGCGACTGCTCAAGCCGAGGCCGCTCGCGCCGAAGCCGAGAAAGCCAAAGCCGAAGCTCTGAAAATGAAGCAGGAAGCCGAAGCCGCCGCGCAGGAAGCCGCACGTCAAAAAGCCGCCGCCGAAAAAGCCACCGCCGAGGCCGTAGCCCAGCAGCAGGTGTTAGCCGCCGAAACCGACAAAGCTCGTCAGGCTGCCGCGCAATCTGACACTCTCCGCCAGCAAGCCGAAAAAGCAACGCAGCAGGCCGAATACGAAAAGCAGGAATCGTACTCGCCTATCCCAGCCTGCACGTGGCCGTCGAAGGACACACCGACAGCATCGGCACCGACGACTACAATCAGCAACTCTCCGAACACCGCGCCACGTCGGTCCGCGATTATTTGGTCCAGCAGGGAATTTCCACCAGCGCCATCGAAGCCCGCGGCTTCGGCAAAACCGAACCCATCGCAACGAACGATACGCCAGAAGGCCGCCAGCAAAACCGCCGCGTAGAACTAGTTCTCTCCGGCGACGCCATCGGCAATGCCTTTGACGAAGCCCCCAACCAAACGGCGTCGACCACCGCGCATAAGTAAAGGAAAGGCTACCCAGCGACCCGGGTAGCCGTTTTTACTTTTTCACTCCAGCCTGCTCGCAACCTAGTGCGGCAAACCGTTTGCTTGATTCAGCAATGATTGTCCCTGCGCAATGAGTGACTGAGCTTGCGCGTCACTAAAGCTCTGGCCGTTAAACTCGGCGCCGTTGAGCAGCCCGATCATCTGCGCAGCGAGTGCATCCCGCTGTGCGGTGAGGGACTGGATCTGTCCCTCGATAGAGTTGTAGGTGGCGTCGTTCGCGTCGTTGGAAGCCAGCGCTTTGGTGGAAGAGCTGAGCACGGCCATGGCAAAAGCTCCGAATGGCGCGTTCAACTGCTTGTACATTTGCGCGAGAGAGACGAAGCTCGTGCTCTTCTTCAAAGCCGATGGCTGAGCATAGCCTTGAAGTATTTCAGAGACGACGCGTCCATCATGGACATAGTCATCCTTCAAGCCGACCAGTTCCAGGATAGTCGGGCGCACATCCGTGTGATCGGACCAGGTGTTGCTATCGATTCCAGTACTATCGACACCCTGGCCCACGTAACCGACCCAGGTCGAAGCGATTTCGTCCTGGATATCGCCGTGGTTCCACGCAAAGCTGGTATTCGAGCGCGCCGGAATGAAGGCGCATGAGGCCGGTGTCAGGCACGTGGCCGGCGTAGCCGCGCTGGTTGCGAAGAAGAACCAGTTCGGGTCGGCGAACGGCGTAAACGTCGGCGTGCGGAACGGATCTGCCGTGATCATGTGCAGCGTCTTCATGCCGGTCTGGTCGGCGAGCGCCACCATGATATTGTTCTCGACCACGCCCGTGTAGGGGTTCAGCCAGCTTAACTGGCTCATCTCCCGTTCAAGGTTGCGGACGATGGGATCAGTCTGGCTCCGCAGAGGCTGGGCGCTGGTCCCGAAAACGTGGGTGGTTGGCGCATCATCGGAATGAACTGAATACAGAGTCGAGTCGCCGAACTGAGTGTAGCCCATGCGCCGCAGATCGGCATTGATCTCTCCGACGCGGTTGTAGGTGCACGGCACGGTCACGCCATCGCAGCCAGCGGGACTCGGGGCATCACCGACAAAGTGGTCGCCTTCGTCCACCGTAAACACGAACAGCGTATTGCTCTTATTAATTCCATCGGCCGCGAGCCGGGCGAAGAACTTCTGGAAGGCCGCGTCGTAGGCCTGCAGTTGTTGCACGTAGCCGGACTCCCCAGGACCATACGCGAAGTGGATGTTGCCGGAAGTGCCGTGCCCATCATGGGCGTCCGAAATGTATGCGAATGTGATCGGAATGCCGGCTTCCTGCATCTGCGCGACCCAGGCCAGAGAAACCGTAGCCTCCATGCCGTCAAAACCAGGGAAGCCAACGTGTCCTGACGCATCCTGGATCACGTTGCCGTCGAGATCGGTCATCGGCCCAGTGGGCTTGATGATCGGATTGACGTAAGCGGCGCCGAACAAACCGTTGAAGCCACCGTAGCCACCGGGCTCATCGGGCAACAAATCCGGCTGCGTATGGGTCGACGCTGCGCACGTGGCTGAGTTCTGCGCGCAATGCACACCGATGCCCACGAAGTCCGCAAAGGCTTGACCGAGGTTAGACTTCACCTCCGCCGCTTCGACTGAATTAGCGCCGAACACGGTCGGAATATCGATCGACGTATTCTCGAGGATCGTGTTCGCTGTCGCGACTGCACCGAAGTCGCAGCCGCCGCGGGTGAATGGCACCCATGGTGCGGGAGCGATCTTGCCATTCTCGTTGATCATCTCAGGCGTCGTATCCGTTGTAGAGCCGGCCGGATCAAAGAGCGGCGCCGTCCAATAGGCGAACGAGACACCGGTTCGAGTTGTACCATCGGTCTTGTAGTAACGGAAACTGTTCGAGACCGGCTGGCCCATTCGATCCGGGTAAACGCCCGTAAGTGAGGTCAGGATGCCCGTCGCGGTGTGCGAGATCAGCGCCGTGTGGTCGTTCGACATCAACACACCGTTGTTCTGAATGAAGTTAAGCAGGTTAGGCATTTGTTCGAGATCGGAAGGCACGTTCGGATTGTCCCGCCGGTAATGCGTGTTGTCGAACTGGACATAGATGACGTGTTGAATGTTTCCCTTGGACGAATTCAGGCCACAGGTACTTTGCGCTAGGGATGTGCCGCCGAGCGCGAGAGTTAAAGCGCCGATCAGAATTACAAACCGGCAATTGCAGCGGACTCGTTGGAGAAAACTCACAAGAAGCCTCCTGGGGATGTAGGGGATTTAACGACACGTGGCGCTCAGGCATTGACTATAAGAAAGGATTTATTCTGAAAGGGTGAATGGCCGGTGAATTTCTGGTTAAAAAGCTCGCCAACAACGCACCACGCAGGCTCCTAGGAAGCGGAGATCCACAACCAAACTCCTGTCATGCTGAGCGCAGCAGGATCGTCCAAAGCACGACCCCGCGAAGTCGAAGCACCCTACCCACCACAGCGTCCCAAAGTCTGTGGGGCGAACACTCCCTTCAGCAGGCTCAGGGCAGGCTCTGTCCGCCAAACGCCGCCACACCAGATGCGGGAACAGTCACCGCCATGTGGGGACAGCCCCGGCTGTCCAGTCGAGCGCAGCTCGACCGCTTCTGCCGCGTGCACCACCACCCTGCTGGCAACTCACAACCGCAGCAATCTACAATCGTCCATTCCATGCGCCCCGCCCGCATCGCCGAACTGCTCGCCCCCTTCCTCGGAACGCCGGCCGACGACCAACGACTAGCCACTAATGGCACGCTCTATCACGATATATCGACGTACATCGATATACTTCTCCGCTGGAACGCGCGCATCAACCTCACCGCCATCCGCGACCCGGAACAGATCGTCACTCGACACTTCGGCGAATCCCTCTTCGCCGCCCGCCACCTCTTCCCCCGTGTTTACCCTGTGCCCTCTGTGTCCTCTGTGTTGAAAGATTTTGACTCGGCCAACGACCAACGACCAGCAACAAGGGACCGCCTAGCCGACCTGGGTTCCGGCGCCGGATTTCCCGGCATCCCCTTCAAACTCTGGAACCCGCGCATCGATCTGACGCTTATCGAATCCAACCACAAGAAAGCCACCTTCCTCCGCGAGATAGTCCGCTCTCTTACATTGACGGGCATCAATGTATTCAACGGCCGCGCCGAAGATCTCCCCCGCACCCGGGCTCCCTTCGACATCGTGACCCTCCGCGCCGTGGAGCACTTCGAAGACGCCCTTCAGATCTCCGCCGCGCTCCTTGTCCCCGGAGGCCGCCTCGCCCTCCTGATCGGTTCCTCTCAGCAAGACGCAACCACTAAAATCCTTCCAACCTTCTTGTGGACTCATCCACGACCCGTCCCCCTCTCCCGATCCCGCGTGCTCCTGGTCGGCACCTCTCCCGCGCACTAGCTCCGCAGGCACGTCGCGAACCAAGAGCGGCAACAGTGGGCCGAACCAGCCCAGCCAGGACCTCATTCATGAGCTCTTATGTACAAATCCCTGTCGGAAATGGCATCAAGTGGGACGGATGCAAGAATTGCCGTCGAAGCGCGGCTTCATGACGAAGAAACGAACTAAAGCACAGAGGAGTTATCCACAGTGTTCCGTACGGAACACTTCTCCTCTTGCAACCGAACCTGTGCCGTCCGGAAAGTCTCGACCAATGTTCCGCACGGAACATTTTCGCGTCGCAATCCTGTTCCTGCAATCCAAAAAAAATCTCGCACACAGTGCTCCGTACGAACATTAGGATGGTCTCTCACCCGTGCGCCCGATTCGTACTAGTGTTCCTTACGGAACACTCGGCACGTTTCGCACAAGAATTCGTTATTTATACAAACTCTTGGGTTGCGTTGCCATGCGAACCGCAGTATGCTGCCGGAAGCTCTGGAATCTTCCTACATCTAAATGGGACGCGTCATCGCCGTTGCCAATCAGAAGGGCGGCGTGGGTAAGACCACGACTGCCATCAACCTTGCTGCGTCCTTCGCGGCTGCTGAAGTGAACACGCTGCTCGTTGATTGCGATCCGCAATCGAATGCCACCAGCGGCCTGGGCCTGGTGAAGGATCCGGAGCGCATCAGCTCCTATCATCTATTAATGGGCGCGGCCTCAGCCGACGAAGCGCTGCAGACGACAGAACTGGAGCAACTCTGGCTGATTCCTGCGCACAAAAACCTCATCGGTGCCAATCTTGAGCTCGTCGACGTAGAGGGACGCGAGTTTCGTATGCGCGAGGCGCTGGCGCCATTGCGCGAGCGCTTCCAGTTCATCGTGCTCGACTGTCCGCCTGCGTTGGACCTGCTTACGCTGAATGCGCTGGTCGCGGCTGACGCTGTATTGATCCCGATGCAGGGGGAATACTTTGCCCTTGAAGGGATCAGCGAGCTGCTCGATACGATTGAGCGGATTCGTGCGGCGTTGAATCCTGAGCTCGCGATTGAGGGCGTGGTGCTGACCATGTTTGACGATCGCACCAACCTGGCGCAGCAAGTCATGAACGAGTTGAAGAAATACTTTGGCGAGAAATTGTGCGCGACGACTGTGCCGCGGAACATCCGGCTGGCGGAGGCCCCCAGTCATGGCAAGCCGGCGCTTGTGTACGACCCGCGATCGAAGGGGGCGGAGAGTTATATACGGCTGGCCAAGGAGATCATTGCGCACTATGCGCCGTCGGATTTGGGGGTGGTGGCGCCGGAGCCAGCGCAGGCAGAGCCGGGGGAGAAGGTGGACGAGATTGCGGCGGAGGAGATGGACAAGTCCGCTTGATATATCGATGGTTATCGATATATATAGATTGATGGGTGTCGATATGTGAGCCGCGGGGAAGGTGCAAGGAATTCCTTGTGAAGCCAGTGGTGATGCAAGAAGTTGCAGGGGTCCTTCACTTCGCTCAGGATGACAACTTTAATTCATGACGACTTTAACTATTGAAGATGAACTGAGGGAAAACTGATGGCGACGACGGTGGCGGCGGAGACGGCGGGGCATCCTGCTGAAAAAGAGAAGGTAGAGAAGCGGCGGGCGCTCGGGCGCGGGCTGGAGTCGTTGCTGCCGGGGCCGCGGGTGGTGCCTGGGGCGGCGGGCGCTGGTGTGGCTCCCCGGCAAGGTGTTCCTAGCCCGGGCAGTGGCGCTGCCGAGAAAACCGAGATCCCTCACTTCGTTCGGGATGACAACACTAAGGGGGACGACAAAGCTCACAGCTTACGGCATGACTACGCTGACGTGGGTCGGGATGCCAACGCTCTTAGTGCGACTTCGGTTGTGGATGTCCGGGCTGTAGTTGAGATGGACGCGGCTACTCGGACGGAGCCTGCCCTGAGCCCGCCGAAGGGAGTGTCCGCGCCACCTGTGCCCGCTGAAGGCATCGAGATTCATGCGCAGGCTGAGGGGCGGGCGCCTTCGAACCTGGTGCTGCAACTCCCGCTCGATCAGATTGACGCGAACCCGCACCAGACGCGGTATGACTTCGATCAGGAGAATCTGGAGGAGCTGGCCTACTCCATTAAAGCGAACGGAGTGGTGCAGCCGGTGGTGGTGCGTCCGGGGGAAGAGGGACGCTACGTCTTAGTGTTGGGCGAGCGGCGATGCCGGGCGTCCAAGCTGGCGGGGAAGACTACGGTGCCTGCGATCGTGCGGCGGGTATCGGAGCAGCAGGCCGCCGAGATGACGGTGATCGAAAACCTGCAGCGGGAGGACTTGAACTGCCTGGAGCAGGCAGCGGCGTTCGCGAAGCTGAGCCGCGATTTTGGCATGACCCAGCAGCAGATTGGCGACCGCGTGGGGCGGTCGCGAGAGTCGATCTCGAATTACATGCGTCTTCTCAAGCTGCCGGAGCCAGTCCTCGAATACCTGAAGCACAACAAGCTGAGCTTCGGCCAGGCGCGCGAGCTGCTGGCGCTGCAAAATCCAGAACTGATCACAAAAGTCGCCGATGAAGCGGTGAAGAAAAATCTGACGGACGCGCAGGTTCAAGACCTGGTGGCGAAGATGAATGGATGGCCGTCGTCGAACTCGGGCCTTCCCGAGCCGAAGCAGGGCGGAGCGCGATGGATGGATCCGAATGTGCGCTCGGCGCAGATGGAGTTGGAGCGGGTTCTAGGATTGCGAGTGAGGATCCGCGACCGCAAGGGAAAAGGCAAAATCGTGATCGAGTATGCGACGGTGGATGATTACGAGCGGGTCGTGGAGGCGCTGAGGGGGAGGAAGGGGTAGTTGGTGGTCGTTGCGCGCGTCTCGGTTCTCAAGTTTTGGCATTGTGGGAGCATGCCACAAAGCCAGTGCTAAACACCTTTCGGCCTACCTGAAAGCGATAACTTTCCGTTTCAACAACCGCAAGGATCAATACCTCTTTCGAGATGCGCTGATCCGGCTTCTGGCATCTGAGAACGTCGAATACAAACTCACTTCTCGCTCGGCGATGGCGTAATGGCACCGTCGATATACACGTTCGCTTGTCCGGTGCCGCTCTTAAGAGCGTCGCTTATATCGACCTTACCATTAACAGCATTGAACCAGTATGTCGGGCCGTTGTACTCCCTATGCTTAAGGGCCGGGTCGTAAGTATTAGAGATTATCGTCTCAAGGGCACCAACCTTGTTGGCCAACCACAAGCATTGGTAAGCATTCATATTCACATCCACGACGCGACCAACGACGATCGTGCCTTGCCAAAGTTGTAGCGCTTTGTAGTCGAGCTTGTCCTATATAAGTTGCTCGGTCCTAGCTTGCCATGCCTTCGACTGGTCTCTCATCCATTCCGGCATCTGAGATGGGCTAGGAATCCCCTCGCACTCACTAGCGACATGGTAACCGTCTACTAATAGAGCCTTGAACTGCTTACCCTTTTGCGGCTTTATGACTACATACCAATCAAA
>WNFI01401330.1_pt1 | contig 31515 bp, 23 predicted proteins | sample 5400471 | NCBI WGS metagenome assembly WNFI01 (sample SAMN13153348, study PRJNA577476) | soil metagenome | isolation source: 100 cm saprolite on Douglas fir-dominated hillslope | place: USA:California | collected 2013-09-17 | reverse complement strand
CGTGGCAGAACATACAGGGAGATGCCCTCATGGCGCTCTTTTTTATCGCTGTCTGGGGCTTTATTTACTATTTAATTATCTCCTGAGGCATCAGGACCCGGCCTTGCTGTCGAGAAGTCCGATCACGGTTTTAAAGATAACGATAAAGAGTCCGGCTTCTTCTTCCGTAAAATTGCTGTTTTCCTCTTCATCTCCTTCGCTGTAAATGACGGCGGCTGCAAACTGCAGCAGATCAGGCTGGCAAAAGGAGTCCATAATGGTCATGGCGTCGGTCTCGTCAAATCCATCATGAAAGACCTCTTCCATTTCCTCGAATTCTGCATTGAAAGCTTTTTCAAATTCCTCTTCTGTGACAACGGGTATGGACGGCTGTAATTTCCGGAAGCTGAGTAATATAATCGTGAGGATATACGCTACATCTTCCCGGGCGTCGGGCACTTTTAATTCCTTGCTCTCTCCCAGCACGTATCCCACGAGGGCCGGCTGTTCTTTTGCGAAGGCATCCCAAACTTTACCGATCTGATCTTCATCCATGTGCTGGATACGATCATTGATACTATCGATCGTATCTTCCGTAATTTTTTGCATTCCGTATTTTTCCCAAACCTACAAAAACCTGCATGCAATTCGATCAATGCCGGGAAAAAAGGAAGGAATTATCGTAATTTCCTTGCTATAGGGCAAATACGTACCTTTACAACCGGTAATATGACTAAAATATCTCATAAAGCTTTATTATTAAGAGGCGGGTGCCGGTTTGCCGAGCTGCTGCTCCCTGTCAATTATTATATTCCCGATTAGCCATCTTCCCGCAGTTCCCGCCCGGCATTCTAAGTAGTTTCCTTTACAAGTACTCCAAAAAGTAATTTTATTTATGGCAAGGCATCATTCCAATAAAGTACAGATATCTGTTTCATCAGAGATCGGCAGGCTGAGACGCCTGCTGGTGCATAGTCCCGATAGCGGACTGGGTAAGGTAGTCCCCTCTAAAGCGCAGGATTGGTTGTTCGAGGATATTGTACACCTGGACACCATCCGCCGGAAAGAATATGATTTCTACACGAAGATCCTCTTATATTTCCTGGATCCGGAGAAGATCAAAGGAAAGCTGGCCGATATTGACGATCAAAAGAGCAAACGGGCTTTTTACAAGCCGGGGGATGATCTGTTCTTCCGTTCGGAGAAGGTAGTGGAACTACAGTGGCTGCTGGCCGATATTTTGGCGGACCATGAGATCCAGCTGAAGCTGGTGGCTTCTGTCTGCGCCCTGGAAACCTGTTCGTACGACACACAAAAAGAGTTGCAGAAACTATCGCCCGTGCAACTGGCCAAAACGTTTATCAGCGGCACCATGAACGATGAAAAAATGTTGTTCGCGCCCATTCCCAACTTCATTTTCACGCGCGACATCGGCATCGTCATCAACAGCTATGTATTATTGAACAAGCCCGCCAAAAAAGCGCGTACCCGGGAAGCCCTGCTGGCTAAGTATATCTTCTTCAATCATCCGCTCTTTTCGGAGTACCAGGATAAGATCATCGAATTATCGGATACGCATCATCATTTCTTACTGCCCCGGGAAGGCGACGACAAAAAAGTCACGCTGGAAGGGGGAGATGTCATGGTCGTCAGTAAGGACCATCTGCTGATCGGCGTTAGCGAGCGTACTTCCCTGGAAGCCGCCTACCAGGCTATCAAGGTATTGTTTGAAAAAAGTGTGGTCAAGAAGATCTCCATCATCCGGATCCCCAAGAAGCGGGATTATATGCATATCGATACCATCTTCACCCAGGTGAAGCGCAATGTATGGATCCTGCTGGGCATTTTTTCCCGGAAGGCTATCAAACATGAAGACGAGGATGCCGTTCAAAGGATCCTGGAGAACAATAAAAAAGAAGACAAGCTCAAGATCATTCAATTCAGGAAAAAAGATCCGGGCAACCCGGAATATTTCGACAACCTGGAAGATCTGCTGACCGATATCAGTAAGAATGACCTGGAATGCGCGGATAAAGTGAGGTTCATCTATTCCGGGAATAATGAATTTCCCTTCGATGCCCGGGAGCAATGGACGGATTCCTGTAACCTGCTGGCCCTGAAAGAGGGGGTGGTCCTGGGATATGACCGTAATGACAAGACGGTGGAAGCCTTTGTCGCCAATGGTTTTGACGTGATCCATGCCCATGAATTGATTGCCGGAATGGAAAAAGGAGCCATCGATCCGAACGAATTGGAAAATACGCTGATCCTGATGCCTTCCGCGGAATTATCGAGAGCGCGGGGAGGCTTCCACTGTATGAGCATGCCCCTGCACCGGGATGAGCTCGAATAAGCTTCGCCGCTACGGGCCGTTCCCTTTTCCTAATCCTGATTCAAAACCTGAATTATGCAGACGACCTCTTATTTACTCATGATACGCCCGGTGAATTTCAGTTTCAATGCTGAAACAGCCGTCAACAATGCCTTCCAGTCCGCAGCCTCCGATAACCGGACACAGGAGAAGGCCCTGGCCGAATTCGAAGGATTGGTAAATATCCTCCGTGACAATGGTGTAGATGTCACCGTTATCAATGATACGCCCGAGCCCTATACGCCTGACTCCATTTTCCCCAATAACTGGGTGTCCTTTCACCAGGGAGGGCTCGTCTGTCTTTACCCCATGTATGCCGTCAATCGCCGGCAGGAACGGAAGCGTGGGGTATTGGAGGAGCTGGCACGGAAATTCGACTTTTCAAAAATCCTGAATTTCAGTACTTATGAAAAAGAAGGGCTGTTCCTGGAAGGGACCGGCAGTATGGTGCTGGACCGGGATAACAAGATCGCTTATGCCTGCCTTTCTCCCCGCACCGACCCAAAGGTATTGGAGGATTTCTGCAAAAAAACGGGATATCAACCGGTGGTGTTCACGGCTGTGGATGGAGCGGGCAATCCCATCTATCATACGAATGTGATGATGTGTGTGGCTGACCGGTATGTGGTAGTCTGCCTGGATTCCCTGCCTGTGGCAACAGAAAGAGAATTGTTGGCCGCCACGATCACAAAATCCGGGAAGGAGATCATTGAGATCAGCCTGGACCAGATGAATCATTTTGCCGGCAATATGCTGCAGGTGCACAATGCGAGAGCAGAAAAGCTGCTGGTCATGTCCACCCAGGCGTATGAGTCCCTTACTCCGGCCCAGGTAGAAAAGCTGGGCTCCTTTAACCGGATCCTTCACTCCTCTCTTACAACCATCGAGACCAATGGCGGCGGCAGCGCCCGATGTATGCTGGCGGAAGTGCATCTGGCGCCCTCCACCAATCCGGCCCCGACAGGGCAAGACTCCAGCATACTGGATTTAACTTCCTTTGAATAATGGCTGACCATTCCTCCAAAGAAAAAAAATTGCTTAAAAAGGAAAAAAATAATTTTAAAGTTATTTATTTTTATAACTTTGGAGAATTAAAGGAATGGAATTAACCTATAAGTGCATTCATTTGCTACAATCGAGGAATTTGCCCGTTTTGACACGGTGGCTTTTTATACCGTAAAAGGAGAGGAGAATACTTTATCGGAAACGGAAAACTTCCTTGAAAGAATGAAAAAGAAAGCAGTATATGCTGAGCAATTAGATGAACTGATTTCCTGGCTGAAAATTATAGGTAATGATAAACGGGGAGCCGTTTTTAGTGTGTTCAGATCAGAAAGAGTTTGTGTTGCTTTGCCGCCGAAGAGTAAATACCTTGATAAAGCAATTGATTTGCGGCTCTATTGTCATTGGGTTAGTAAAAATGTGGTGATTTTATTTAACGGCGGAATCAAGACAGCCAGTAAGGCACAGGATTGCCCGAATGTGTCCCATCATTTTTATAATGCGCAAAGCTGGACAAAACAATTAACCGAAATAGGAATAGAGACGGAGGGTCCGGAAATAACAAACATTGAAGAATTAACTATAAAATACTAATACTATGGCATCGAAAATTTTTGCAGAAATGCTGGCAAAAGTAGATCCAGAGACCACGCAGTATGTCAAAAAGAACGTGGCGATCAGCTACCAGGTTCGGGACATCCTGGATAACCATCCCTCCATTAATTCTCAGAAAGCCCTGGCAGAGGCTTTGGGAAAGGAGCCCAGCGAAATAAGCAAGTGGCTGAGCGGGCTGCATAATATCGGCCTGGAGAATATCACGAAAATGGAAGTGGCATTAGGACAGGACATCATCTTAACGGATGAACAGGCAAGGGAAAAATACGGGAAGGCCAGCAAAGAAAGCTACCGGGAGTTTCAAACTATCCATTGCGCCGGGAAGGCTGATCAATCGGATCTTGCCGGTGAGGTTGTTAAGAAGAGGGAGATTTTTTTAAACCATACTGATCAGGAAGAAAAAGGGATTTCCGAGCTTGCTTATTAATTTGTCATGGCAAAAAAAACTCCATTCGACGTCAGTAAAGTTCATTATTCCCATATCAGGGACCTGGCTTTTAATTATTCGATCCCCGAGGATGTTCCTTTGCCCCAGAACAGTGGAGAATCCATCCACTTTAACCTGGAGATCGTAAAAACCATCGGCCTGGAAGAAAAGGTTATTCGTTTGATCTTTACGATCGAGCTAAAAGCTTATGAAAAAGGTAAAAAAGAAGCAAGCGCCACCTATGTTACCGAGCATCTGTTCAAAGTGGAAAATATGGATGCGCTTATAAGTAAGAGCAAGGACGATCTGGAAGTGGACGCGGCTTTGAATAATACGCTTACGGGGCTGGCTTATTCTACCGTCCGGGGGTTGCTCCGTCAAAAGTTTACCGGAACCTTGTTTTCCAATTTTATATTACCCATCATAAGACCTGCCGACCTGGGAAAAACCGATTCCTGAGATCAGGTATCTCAGAACAGCGTCAGATTCTTTGATTGATCTTCCTTCAGCAGTCGCGGCGGCTTCAGGTTGGTGCCGCATTGTTGATTGAATTGCTCTACGGCATAGAGGGCCAGTTCCGGGGCATATAGTTCATCGGGGCTGTGGATGATAAAATAGATCTCCCTCAATCCTTTGTCGATCCAGGTCTTTAGTCTGCCGGCCCAGGCGTCGATACGGGGATAATCGGTGGGATGCAGGTTGTTGCCCACAAAACGGATAAAGGCTACGGGCGCTGTCAGTTTCATGTGCAGGCAATCTCTTCTGCCGGCGGTGTCGGTGATGACGGTGCCGATGCCCAGGTCGTGGAAGAGTTGCCAGGTATCGTTGGCGGCCCCTGCCGGGATGTCGGTGGCGGCGGTTGCGTTGCTGCCGGTGGGCCGATTGACGGGGGCAAACCAATCTTCCTGTCGCAGCTCCACGCAGGTGTGGAAATCGCGGGGAAGCCTGCGGATATAATCCTGCAGGGTGCCGGCCCGGTCCGGACCAAATTTGTCTGACAATTGCAGGAAGGAATAGCCCAGCGTGGGGCCAAAGCTTTGCATATGGTCTATGAAAAGGTCTGTATCCCGATCTGTATTTTTTAACTGGAGGGTATGGCTAATGGTGTTCGAGAATTTCGGGCAAAACCGAAAGCTCGTATCCGCCAGAGAGGCCCATCTTTCGATGACGGATCTGGGCTGCAAATTATAGAACAGCGCATTCAGCTCGATACCATTGAATTGTTTTACATAATGCGCCAGGAAATCCTTGTCTTTCGTTCCTTTGGGATAAATTTTCCCTAACCAGTTCTTATTTCCCCATTGGGTACAGCCCACGTATAATTTTGTGGGCTCCTCTTTCCCTCCCGCCAGGCCTTCGAAAAGCCGATCGGTCATCTGGTCGTCCGCCGGCAAGGAAAAATCCACTTCTTCTAACCGGGTCACTTTACCAAACTCCATATTTTATTTTTTTAAATCCCGTTCTGATTTCAGGAGCCGTCCATGATAAATTTTTATCATGAGGCCATTTAAAAGACATTATTTCGAAGTAAAAGACATTACCTTGCGGATGAATAACGCAACATCATTTTCCTCGAGTGTTGCCGAATCAAATCAAATCCTTATTTTTGGGACTTCTTTAAACGTAAGGTAGAAATTTTTCAATAATTCTTACCATTGGTTAACGCTTTTTTAAAAAATCAAACGCTAAGAACAATATTTTAATGGAAAGCAAAGTCACTAAAATTGGCGTACTCACCTCCGGCGGCGATGCTCCGGGGATGAATGCAGCCATCCGTGCCGTTGTTCGTACCGGTATTTATAATGGACTGGAAGTATTCGGGATCATGCGGGGATATAGCGGAATGATAGAAAATGATATCGTCCCCATGCATTCAAGAAGTGTAGCCAATATTATACAACGAGGAGGCACGATCCTCAAGACCGCCCGCTGCAAAGAATTTTTCGAACATGAAGGCCGGAAAAAGGCCTATGCCAACCTGAAGAAACTGGGCATTAACGGCCTGGTGGTCATCGGGGGGGATGGTTCTTTCCGGGGGGCTCATAAGCTGAGCACTGAATTCGATATCCCCTGTATCGGATTGCCCGGTACCATTGATAAGGATATTGCCGGAACGGATTTCACCATCGGTTTTGACACAGCCGTCAACACGGCCGTGGAAGCGATCGACAAGATCCGCGATACCGCCGATGCCCATGACCGCCTTTTCATCATCGAGGTGATGGGACGGGATGCGGGTTATATTGCCCTTCATAGCGGGATCGCTACCGGGGCGGAGCATATCCTCATCCCGGAGCGCAAGACGGATATTGAAGAGCTGATCAATTCCCTGCAGGAAAAAGAACGCCGTAAGAAACTGGTGAACCTGGTAGTAGTAGCCGAAGGAGAGAATTTCGGCGGAGGGAATGATGTAGCCAAGGTGATCAAGGAACGCCTGCCGATGGCCGATACCCGGGTGTGCGTATTAGGTCATATCCAACGCGGGGGATCGCCCAGCTGCATAGACCGGGTAATCGCCAGCCGTATGGGCTATTCAGCCGTAGAATGCCTGCTGGAAGGCCGTCACAATGTGATGGTAGGGATCGTAAATAACAAAATGCACTATACGCCTCTTGAAAAAGCTGTAAAGGCCAAGCAAAAGATCAGCGACGATTGGTTGAAAATCGTAAAAATATTAGCTTCTTAAAAAAAAATCCACTGTTCATGTCAAAAAATTTATCGAAGTATCTGCATCAGGATATGGATAAGCAAGCAGGTATTCAGCATACTTTTCATAAAACGAAGATTGTTGCCACGGTAGGCCCGGCCTGTGACACTTATGAGAAGCTGCTGGAACTGGTAAAAGCCGGTGTAAATGTATTCAGGCTTAACTTCTCTCATGGCGACCACGAGGATAAAGCAAAGATCATCGATCATATCCGGAAGATCAATGTGGAAGAGCCTTATAATATCTCTATCCTGGGTGACCTGCAGGGCCCCAAACTGCGGGTAGGTGATATCAAGGACGGCGGTCTGACGATCGTGCCCGGCGATATCCTCACGTTCACCTCGAAGGAGAAGGTTATCGGCACCAAAGAGAAGATCTATGTTTCTTATCCCAACCTGCATCATGATGTCGTGGTAGGCAATAAGATCCTCATCGATGATGGTAAAATAGAAGTAATGGTTGTCAGTGTAGACCCCGGCGGCGATGTAAAAGTGGCCGTCACCTATGGCGGGGTCCTGTTGCCCAAAAAAGGGGTCAACCTCCCGGATACGAAGATATCCCTGCCGTCTATGACCGAAAAGGATATTATCGACCTGGCCTTTATTATAGAAAAAGAACTGGACTGGGTAGCTTTGTCCTTTGTCCGTAAAGCGGATGATATCGTAGATCTCAAACGCCGTCTTGCGGAAAAGAAAAGCACCACCAAGGTCATTGCTAAGATAGAGATGCCTTCCGCCCTGGAGGACCTGCGTAATATCGTCAATCAATCCGATGGGGTGATGGTCGCCCGCGGAGATCTCGGGGTAGAATTACCGGTCGAGAAAGTACCGATGGCCCAAAGGGAGATCATCCGAAAATCGATCCACCGTGCCAAGCCAGTCATCGTGGCCACCCAGATGATGGAAAGCATGATCGACCGTGTAAAACCCAACCGCAGCGAGATCACAGACGTGGCCAATGCCGTGCTGGAAGGGGCTGACGCCGTCATGCTCAGTGCCGAAACCGCCACCGGCCAACATCCGGCCCTGGTCGTGGAGACGATGCGCAAAATCATCCTGGAAGTGGAAAGGACAGAATATCCTTACAACCGCGAGGAGGATCTGATCCCCCAGCCCCACTCCCCTTCTTTCCTCAGCGACGCCATCTGTTATAATGCCTGTAAACTGGCGCAGGATGTCAATGCGGATGCCCTGATTGGGATGACCCAGGGTGGTTATACGGCTTTCGTATTATCCAGCTATCGTCCGAAAGCGCCTTTGTATATTTTCTCCAAGGAAAAAAGCCTCATCAACCAGCTTAGCCTTAGCTGGGGTGTAAGGGCCTTCCACTATGCAGAGGAAGAAAGCATGGACGGTATTGTCACGGACCAGCATGAGATCCTTAAAGAAAGAGGTTTCCTGAAAACAGGGGACGTAGTGGTGAACACCGGTAGTCTCCCTGTGGAGAAGCACCTGCCCACCAATATGCTCAAGATTACCAAAGTAGAATAAGATCGTGACGAATGAATAATCGAATAGCCCGAAGCGATGCTTCGGGCTATTTGCTTTTGACAAGTAACCGGAGGCTTTCTATGATCTTTTCAATCTCTTCTTTGTCCGCCATCGTAACGAGCTGCTCTTCGTTCATGGCGGTATTGACATATTCCATGGCGCCGCCTACGCGGATACGGGCGGAAGTGTGGTATTCCGGCGCATCCGTCTTCTCCACCAGGGTCCCGATATTGGAAGCCCTCACCCCCGACCCCGGCATGATAAGGATCCGATCATCTGCCTGTCTGACCAGCTCATTGATCATCGTCGCGCCTTCCAGGGCGGTAGGTCGCTGACCGGAGGTGAGAATACGTTCACACCCGATGCCGATGATATCTTCCATCGCCTCGAAGGGATTGATGGCCCAGTCGAAAGCCCGGTGAAAAGTGACCCCCAGGGGATAAGCCGCTTCCACCAGTTTGGCCGATCTTGCCTTATCTACGGTGCCATCCGCATTCAACAGGCCGATCACTACTCCATTACATCCAACCTGCTTACAGAAAGCCACTTCTTTCAGCATGACGGCAAATTCTTCTTCGGAGTAAAGGAAATCGCCTTCGCGGGGCCGGATGATCGGATATAATTCAATCTGCAACCGCTCCCTGGCAGCCATGATAACGCCCCGGCTGGGGGTCGTGCCGCCTTCATCGGGGCCGGCGCAAAGCTCCACCCGCTGAGCGCCGGCCTGCTGTGCGATCAGGGCAGAAGAGAGATTGAAACTGCATATTTCGAGTTTGTAAAAATCAGTACCAGCTCTTTGCATCATACATTTTTTCCTCTTTATTATTTTTCAGCGCGTAACTAAATCCTTTTTGAATGGCGAAGGCGCCTGTCTCTCCTTTTTTGTTCAGGGCGATGAAGGCGACCTGTATTTCCTTTGCCTTGTCCCCTTTGATCCGGATGATCCTTTCCACCGCCGCCTTGCAGGCCTGCTCGGGGGACAGGCCCTGGCGCATCAGTTCTACCACGGTATGGGAGCCGCAAATACGAATGACGTCTTCTCCCTGTCCTGTCGCCGTGACGGCTCCGATCTCGTTATCGACGAACAATCCGGCTCCGATGATCGGGGAATCGCCCAGTCTGCCTCTCATTTTAAAGCCCATGCCGCTGGTCGTGCAGCTGCCGCTGAGATTACCGCTGGCATCCATGGCCACCATACCGATGGTGTCATGGTTCCAATTTCCATCGGCTAACCGCGATGGAGCGGCGGGGCCGACACCGGCTGCTGCCAATGTGTGATCACCGGCGGAAGGTTCGCCGGCTCCGGGATGACCCGGGGTTCCCGGATGGCTTTGTGTTTTTTCGATATTGATGACCGGCTTGTATTCCGATTTTTTCAACCATTGTTCATAGTTTTTTTTGGCATCGTCCGAAAGCTGCTGCGGTTCCAGGGGAAATCCTTCCGCCACGGCAAACTGCTGGGCTCCGCTGCCTACCAGCATGACATGGGGAGTCTTCTCCATCACTCTTCGGGCGACCGAGATAGGGTGTTTGATCCGTTCCAGGGCGCCTACGCTGCCGCAATTACCTTTGTCATCCATGATACAGGCGTCGAGGGTTACGATACCGTCCCGGTCGGGGTTAGCGCCCAGTCCTACGCAGCAGTTGATAGAGGACTCCGTCACTTTTACTCCTGCCTCTACGGCGTCCAGGGCTTTTCCGTTCTTGCTTAACACTTCCCAGGCTCCTTTGTTGGCGGCGATACCGGCGTCCCAGGTGGAGATCACGATGGGAGAATCCATTACCGGGGCCGGAAGGGCGGCCGCTGATGCGGAAGAGCCGGGTTGAGCGGATTGGGCGGCGGCCTTTTTTCCCAGGAATAAACCTATGGAGCTAAATACGGAGGATTGCAGAAATTTACGACGATTGAACATATTTATATAGTGCTGTTTTTATTGATGAATTTTTCCAGGTTTTTGCGCGCCCGCTGCCGGATCTTATTTTGCAGGATGGGGGTCCATCCGAACAATACACCGGGAATGCCTAATGCCTGGCGGCTCCATCTCCACAAACTAAAATTATCCTGGTGTTCGGCGATCTTGCCTCCGCTGAATTTAAACCAGGCTTTCCCTTTATTGACTACCCGCCGGCCTGTCGCCGAAAAAGTGTAAGAGGCTACCCAATGACAGGAACCATAGCTTTCACCGGCGGGATCCGGCGAAGCTGACTCCAACTGAATATTGCTAAAGTTCATTTCCAGATCTTTAGCGCTGGTGAGCAACATTTCCCACATAGCGCGGGCCTCGCGTCCTTCCAGGTTCTCGAAAACAGGGTCATAAAAAAACACATTCTCCTGGTAACAATCCAGCATGCCCTTCCAGTCCCGCTGTTGAAAACAGGTATAAAATACCTTTATTAATTGTTCCTCTTCGCTCATAAAATAATCACTGAGGGATTAATGGACTTTGCCTAATTTGGTCTAACCTGGACGGAGTCCAGTTAGCAGACGAGGCCAAGGCCTCGTCTGCCGACATTAGCGGAATTACGGCAAAAAATTATATTTCGACAATTTTTTTGCCGTAATTCAATTAGAAAACTAAAATTAGCAGATAAAATGAGAAAACTTCTTTTTTCCCTTCTTTTTTCCGTCGGTTGTATCATTGCCTATAGCCAGGGGACCAGCCAGGACAGCGTCTGGATCCGGGATAACTATTATAAAATAGAGCGGATGATCCCTATGCGGGACGGAGTAAAATTATTCACTTCCGTCTATATTCCGAAAGATACGACCGAACAACACCCTATCTTACTGACCCGCACTCCTTATTCCTGCGCTCCTTATGGAGAAGACAAATGGAAAAATTTCATGGCCGGCTATTTACGCTATTATTTACGCGAAGGGTATATTATGGTGACACAGGATGTCCGTGGCCGCTGGATGAGCGAGGGGCAATTCGTAGATGTGCGTCCCTTTATAAAAGATAAGAAATCAAATACGGATGTTGACGAAGCCAGTGATACTTACGATGCCATCGACTGGATGGTGAAGAATCTTCCGCACAATAGCGGCAAGGTGGGTGTGTTCGGGATCTCTTATCCTGGTTTTTATTCGACGATGGCCGCTGCCAGCGGGCACCCGGCCCTGAAGGCAGTTAGTCCGCAGGCTCCCGTTACGGATTGGTTCATGGGGGATGATTTCCATCATAACGGGGCTTTCTTCCAGATGGACGGATGGGATTTTTATTCCTCTTTCGGCAAACCCAGGCCCCAGCCTACCACGGTCGGGCCTGACGGCTATAACTTCAATTCCAAGGACAATTATCAATGGTACCTGCAGACAGGCGCTTTGAAAAACATACTGAAACTGACCGGGGACAGCATTGCCTTCTGGAAAGATCTGTATCAGCATCCCAATCTCGACGAATGGTGGAAGGCGCGTAATGCCCGGGTGTCCATGTACAATGTTCAGCCTGCTATCCTGGTAGTCGGGGGCTTATTCGATGCAGAAGATTGTTATGGTGCCTGGAACCTATACAAAGCGATCCACAGTCAGAGCCCGTCCACCAATGGCCATATCGTCATGGGCCCCTGGTATCATGGAGAATGGGCGTCCAATGACGGTACTCACCTGGGGAATGTACAATTCGGCAGCAATACTGCTTTCTGGTACCAAAATAATATTGAAATCCCTTTTTTCAACTATTATCTGAAGGGCAAGGGCGCAGCGCCCAACCTGGCGGCCGCCACTATCTTTTTCAGCGGCGAGAATAAGTGGAGGGCTTTCTCCCAATGGCCGGCGGCGGAGAAAAAGGATGTCTCTTTCTACCTGCAACCTGACGGCGGCTTATCCCGCGATGTGCCTGCAGCGAAGAACAATTTCAGCGAGTATGTCAGCGATCCGGCCCATCCTGTCCCCTATACGGAGGATGTTCATTTCCACCGGACCCGGGAGTATATGACCGATGACCAGCGATTTGCCTCCAGACGTACGGATGTGTTAACCTTCCAGACACCGGCGCTGACGGAAGATCTTACCCTGGCCGGGCCGGTGATCGCCGATCTGAAAGTAAGCCTCAGCAGTACGGATGCGGATTTCGTGGTGAAGCTGATCGATGTGTTCCCGGATGACTTTGCCTATGGCAATGAGCCTGTAGAAACGAACCGGAGGGAGATTTCGAAGACCTACCCGATGGGAGGGTACCAGATGCTGGTGCATGGGGAGGTGATGAGAGGAAGGTTCCGGGAGAGTTGGGAAAAACCAGTTCCTTTCAAGCCTGGTAAGATCGAGACGGTCCGCTTTGCCGTGCCGGATGTGGCGCATACTTTCAAAAAAGGCCACCGGGTGATGGTGCAGGTGCAGAGCAGCTGGTTCCCCCTGGTAGACCGCAATCCGCAGAAATTCGTGAATATCTATACCTGTGATGACAGCGATTTTCAGAAAGAGACGATCCATATCTATCATGACAGCGAGCATCCGTCCCAACTGATCCTGCCGGTGCTACCCGCCACCCCCTAAAGGGGGAGTTTTAAAGAGATTATTAAACAACTTATATGCGCGACCTTATCCTCCTTTTAAAAAAATCCCTTTTGCTGGCGGTCTGGCTGCCTTTGCTGTGCAGCGCCCAGGCGCCCAATTTCGTAAGAGACAACTACACTAAGAAAGAGGTGTATATTCCCATGCGGGACGGGAAAAGGCTGTATACCATCATTTACAGTCCGAGGGATGAAAGCCATCCTTATCCTTTCCTGATGGAGCGTACCCCCTACTCTGCCGGTCCATACGGGGACAGCGTCTACAAGGGATCGCTGGGACCTAATTCAGCCCTGTTGCAGGAGAAATACATCTTTGTATACCAGGACGTGCGGGGCCGGTATATGAGCGAAGGGGACTTTGAAGAAATGACCCCGCATAAGGAAGGGAAGCAATCCAACCAGGAGACGGATGAAAGTTCGGACACCTGGGATACGGTAGACTGGCTGCTGAAGCATATCCGGAATAACAATGGTCGTGTGGGGATCTGGGGAATCTCTTATCCGGGATTCTATGCTTCCGCTTCGTTGCCGGATGCTCATCCGGCCATTAAAGCCGTATCTCCGCAGGCACCGGTCACCGATGAATTCATCGGCGATGATGCTAATCACAACGGGGCTTTCTTTTTGCTGGACAATTTTGACTTTGATAATTTTTTCGATAGTAGGCGGCCCACTCCTGTAAAAAATTACGAGGGCAATATTTTCAGGGCGGATATCCAGGATGCTTACCAGTTCTTCCTGGACCTGGGTCCTCTTAAAAATGCCAATGGCCCTCAATACTTCAATAACCAGGGGAAAATATGGAATGAATACATGGGGCACTCCACCTATGATGCTTATTGGAAAGCGAGGAATATCCGGACGCACCTGAAAAATATCCGGCCGGCGGTGCTGGTGGTGGGCGGTTGGTTCGACGCGGAGGATATGTTCGGCGCCCTGCGTACTTACGAGGCGATCGAACAGCAATCTCCCCATAATGACAATCATATCGTCATGGGCCCCTGGACGCATGGCGGCTGGGGCGCGGGATCCTGGAACCAGTTCGGCATCCTGGATTTCCAGCAGAATGTCAATGAGGTCTATCACCAGATCGAGACGAAGTTCTTCAATCACTACTTAAAAGATAAGGACACTTTGGACCTGGCGGAAGCCACTGTCTTTGAGACGGGGGCGAATCAGTGGAAGAAGTACCCTACCTGGCCTCCGGCGGAAGCCAGGCCGGTAAAATTTTACCTCCGGGCGGGGGGAAGGCTGTCGACTGAGGGGAAAGCGGCGGCTCCGGGAGCGAGGGGTGCTGGTGCCGGTTCGACGGCTTCGGGAGGCAAGGGTGCAGCGCAGGCGGGCGCCGGTTCGGCGGCCTTCGATGAATATGTCAGCGATCCGGCCCACCCGGTACCCTATATCGATGGGGTGCGTGGGGGGAGGGACAACCAGTATATTGTCACCGACCAGCGATTTGCTGCCCAAAGGCCGGACGTGCTGGTCTACCAGACGGATGTGCTAACCCGGGATCTTCGGGTCACCGGCAGGCTCAAAGCCGACATTTTTATGTCCGCCTCGGGTACGGATGCCGACCTGGTGGTCAAACTGATCGATGTGCTGCCTGAAAAAGAGGAAGGCGCTGCCGTCACGCTGCCAGTCGGTTATCAGCGAATAGTAAGGGCCGATGTCTTCCGCTGTAAATTCAGGAAGAGCTATGAGAAGCCGGAGCCACTCGTCCCGGGCCTCGCGACGGAAATATCCTTCGACCTGAACGAGATCGCCCATACCTTCAAAAAGGGGCATCGCATCATGGTGCAGCTGCAAAGCAGCTGGTTTCCCCTGGTGGATCTGAATCCCCAGACCTTTGTCAATATACCCACCTGTAAAAAAGAAGATTTTCAAAAAGCGACGATCCGGGTCTATCATGATGGAGCGCATGTGTCGGGGATTGTGCTGCCGGTGCTGGCGGACTAAATGTCCGCCGGGGGGCCTCGGACCCGTGGTCCGAAATTTTTTTTGCCCTCTTCTGGGGTAATGCTTAAATTTAAGCAGAGTATCCTCATTTTCTCACCTAAATAACATCTCATGGAATCAACTATCTCCATCGAACAGTTCAGGGAGGAATTGCAATCCTGGAAGAAAGAGCTCGCCTCCATTAAAGAAGAGATCCGCGATTTTGAACGCCACCTGGAAAAACTCGCTACCAAAAAATTACCCAAAGATCTTTTAGCAGAAGTGGAGCATTTTCAAAACCTCTTTATTTGCCAGAAAGAGGTGATCGACAAACTCCGGCATGATCTCCCCGACTCCCGGAATAAGGTAGAACATATCTTCCACGATCTCCGGGAATCAGCGCGGGAAGAGAACTGGGAATCCAGTACAGATGAGCTGGAAGAACGAATGGACACGTTCCGGAAAATTTACATCGAAATCAAACAGGATTTTCGCCGCTTTGATGAGGATTGGACGTAGTTTTCTTATTTTCGTCCTATGAGAATACACTTACGTCCCCTTCTTCTCCTTGTCGTTCTATGTGCAGGGAGCTTCCTACGTGCGCAACAACCAGCCATTATTCCTAAACCGGTCAGCACGACCTGGCTGGATGGTCATTTTATGATTGACAAGAATACGGTCCTGGTAGCCGAGCCTTCGGAAGCCTCGTCCACCGGCTTCTTTAATAGTTACCTGGAGCAGGTCTATGGAGTACACCTGCGGGTTGTCGCCCCTGACCGGCAGCCTGCCGGTGATTATATCCTGCTTTCTACTGCTGTTGACGGGGAGAACATTACCAATGGCGGAGCTTCAAATCCGATCGGCGCTTCCGCAGAGGAGGGCCGCTACTCCCTGAAAGTAAATTCCGGGTCCATCGTCATTATCGGGGCCACCCATTCCGGGACCTTCTATGGGATCCAGACCCTGATACAACTGCTGCCGGTGAGCCCTTATGTGGCCCTGGCTTCGGGACCGGCCGTACGTGCTTCCGGGGGGCTTTCTATTCCCGCGGTAAGCATCGAAGACTATCCCCGTTTTGGTTACCGGGGATTACACCTGGACGTAGGCCGCCATTTCTTCCCGGTGGACTTTATAAAAAAATATATCGATTATCTCGCCCTTCATAAGATGAATTATTTCCACTGGCACCTCACCGAAGACCAGGGCTGGCGGATCGAGATCAAAAAATATCCCAGGCTGACCGAAATAGGCTCCTGCCGCAGCGGAACGATCATCGGCCATTATCCCGGCACGGGCAATGACAGCACCCCTCATTGCGGGTATTATACCCAGGAAGAGATAAAGGATGTGGTGAAATATGCCGCGGACAGGTATATCACTATTCTCCCCGAAATTGAATTACCGGGCCATTCTTCTGCGGCGCTGACAGCCTATCCCTGGCTAGGCTGCACCGGCGGTCCCTACCAGGTGCAACAGACCTGGGGAGTATTTAAGGACGTCTACTGTGCAGGTAATGACAGCACTTTTAAATTCTTAGAGGATGTATTGGATGAAGTGATCGCCCTCTTCCCTTCTAAGTACATTCATATCGGCGGGGACGAATGTCCCAAAGACAGTTGGAAGGCCTGCCCCAAATGCCAGAAACGAATCAAGGACAACGGGCTGAAAGACGAGAATGAGCTGCAGAGCTATTTCGTGCAGCGGATAGAAAAATACATCAATTCCAAAGGCCGGCAGATCATCGGCTGGGATGAGATCCTCGAAGGTGGGCTGGCGCCTAATGCGTCCGTGATGAGCTGGAGGGGCGAAAAAGGAGGCATCGATGCCGCCAAACAGAATCATGACGTCATCATGACCCCGGGAGAATATGTCTATTTCGACCATGCCCAATTACAAAACGAAGACTCCGTCACCATCGGAGGATACCTGCCCCTGCAAAAAGTCTATAGCTATGAGCCTGTACCAGCGGGATTGACGGCGGAGCAGGCCAAACATGTCCGGGGAGCGCAGGCCAATGTATGGAGTGAGTATATGTCGAATCCCCGTAAGGTGGAGTACATGATCTTCCCCCGGCTGAGCGCTCTCAGCGAAGTGCTGTGGAGCCCGAAAGAACAACGCAACTGGCCGGATTTCGAAGAGCGCCTGCAAACGCAATACATTCGTTATGCACTCTGGAAGGCTAATTTTTACCATGCTTATATGCCTCCTAAAGACACGCTGGTACGGGAAAAGCTGGCGCAGTGGCAGGACAGCAAGTTCGGTCTGCTGATGCACTGGGGGACGTATAGCCAGTGGGGTATCGTGGAAAGCTGGAGTATCGCTCCGGAAGACGAAGGCTGGGAGGTACGGAGAGGCCCTTATAGCGCCAGCTATTATGATTATGTGAAAGCCTATGAAAATTTACAGACCACCTTCAATCCCGTGAAGTTCGACCCGGCCAAGTGGGCGACGGCGGCTAAGGAGGCTGGCATGAAATACGTGGTCTTCACGACCAAGCATCACGACGGGTTCTGTATGTTCGACACGAAGCAAACGGATTATAAGATCACGTCTTCCAAGTCGCCATTTGCCTCCAATCCCCGGAGCAATGTCGCCAAAGAGGTATTCGACGCTTTCCGGAAGGAGAATTTTATGATCGGGGCTTATTTCTCGAAGCCGGACTGGCATAATGAAAATTACTGGTGGCCTTATTTCCCTCCGAAAGACCGGAACGTGAACTATGACCCGGCGAAACATCCCGAACACTGGAAGGCCTATAAAGATTTTACCTATAACCAGATCGAAGAGCTGATGACGGGTTATGGCAAAATGGATCTGCTCTGGCTGGATGGGGGTTGGGTGCGCCCTCTTTATACGGTGGATCCTTCCGTAGACTGGCAGAAGAGCATTCCCTATGACCAGGATATCGATATGGCGCGGATTGCCGGCATGGCCCGGACCCATCAGCCCGGCCTGATCGTCGTCGACCGCAGCGTCGGGGGAGAGTATGAGAACTATACCACGCCCGAGCAACAGGTGCCCACCCATCCTATGGAAGATCCCTGGGAGTCCTGTCTTACCATGGGGAATTCCTGGAGTTATGTTCCGAAGGACCATTACAAGTCCTCTACGGAGCTGATCCATTTACTGGTAAAGATCGTTTCCCGGGGAGGCAATTTCTTATTGAATGTGGGCCCTTCTCCGGAGGGAGATTGGGATGACACGGCATACAGCCGTCTGAAAGAGATGGGCGCCTGGCTGAAGATCAATGGGGAAGGCATCTATAACAGTAAACCGGTACGTCCCTGGTCTTCCGGCAATGTCTATCTCACCCAGTCCAAGGACGGCGCCAGCGTATATGCCTTCTATTTAGGAGCTTCCAAAGAGGTGGTCCTACCTGCAGAGGTGGCGATCGAAGGATATAAATTCAATCCGAAGAGCCGGATCAGCCTCCTGGGCTTTAAAGGGAATTTGAAAAGCCGGCAGGAGGGGAAAAAACTGATCATTACCATCCCTGCCAAACTACAGAATAAGGCGATTGCCGAGCATGCAGTGGTCTTTAAGATCAGTTCTTAGATGGATAATTTTAAAAAAAGAAAAAGGGCAGGATAGACATCCCGCCCTTTTTTAATGCTAAGAATAATAACCTTTTATTCTTGACTTGCAAAATATACCAACAGAGTTGAGTAGTTTATTTGTCCCACCAAACGTGAGAGGTCATCAGGTCTCCGCCCGGAATGGCATCATGGGCTGCCTTATAGTTCACGGGGTTCGTATTCGCTTCGTCCAGCGGATAAGGGAACCGGCGCGGAATAGTGGCGCCTGTAGCATTACCCGGGTAGTTAACCGGCGTCAGCACAGGAAACCCGCTTCTTCTCCAATTGCTCCAGGATTCGTAAAAATCCAGTGAGGTCGTCACATGGAGCCAGTATTGGGTATTGATCATTGCCAATCCATTGGCTGCAACATAAGGGTTGGCCGTTACGAATGTTTCGGCAGTTGCATCGCTGATGGCAGCGGCCGGATCATACTGGCTCAGGTAGGTGATGGCAGCCTTTACGCCGTCATGATAATGCTGGGCCGGATTGCCACCGATGCCAAAGCGGGCAGCGGCATCGGCCAATAACAATTCAGACTGCGCATAGGTCAGGACAAACGTAGGCCCGTTCCTTTTGATCAGCGCAGGGGCCGGAGAGGAATAGTCTGTGAAGCTGGTGAAGCTGGGATCCGATCCGATGGTCTGGCCGGGGATACCGCTCAGGTCTTTTCCATTGGGCATCCCTTTCTGAACAGACGGATCTGAATTAGCGGCGGGGTTCTGCGTTTTTGATACGTCTGTCGTATACAGATTCGTCACGGCTACTTTGGATAAGCGGGGGTCACCAGCGGATTTAAGCATATTGATAAAGGTCGCCGACCATCTTGTATAATAATTCTCCTGTCCGCCGTCCCCTAAAAGGATCTGGCTATTCCTGTTCTGCGTAGCACGGCCTCCGGTTGCGTCACCGAGGATGTACGCATTGTCGGCATTGCTGGTCATTGTTTTTCCCTGTACTTTGGTTACATAGGTCTGGGCCGTGGCAGGATCGACTTTCACCAGGCGCATAGCGATCCGTAATAAGAGGGTATTGCCGAATTTCTGCCAGCTGGCGATATTGCCTTTGTAGATGACGTCGCCGGAAGGCTGGTCGGCAGCAGGGTCTAGCTGGGAAGTAGCATTGTCCACTTCTTTTAACAGATCGGTATAGATAGAATCCTGGGAATCGTATTTGGGGAAGAAATCCCCGTTATAGTAGCCCATGCCGGCGTTGAAATAAGGCACATCTCCATAAAGGTCCGTCAACCGCTCCAGCATCAGCGCCCGGAGAATGCGGGCAATCTGGTGCAGGTTCTTATATTGTGCTTTACCGGTGGTAGATTGTACGATATCGACGATCGGCTTGATCTGCTCGGGATAGGCGCCATCCGAGCTAAAGCCCCAGTAAGCGGCGGTATAACCGTTATTGAGCAGGTATTTGTCGCCGGCCCAATAGCCGACCACGGTAGACAAGCCCTGCATCATGGTGGAGCAATAGATGAGGTTGGACCTCCAGGTGTCATAGGCGAAGTCCGTACTGCCAGTATAGCCCAGCTCGGCGGAGGTGAGCATGAAATTGGGGTCGAAATTCGTCTGGTTATAGGAAGCAGGGTTGGTGTTGATCTGCTCGAATTTTTTAGTACACCCTGTACTTAGCAGGCCCACCAGCGAAAGAAGCCCTGTAAATTTTATTAGTGAATTATTCATGATAAAAAGCGTTAGAATTTAAATAAATCAGAGTTTAAAATTCAGGTTCAGGCCGTAAGTCCTCGATGGCGGCACACCACCTAATTCCAGGCCCTGAGCGTTTGCCGTGAAAGCGGCTTCGGGATCGATGTTGTCGGTCTTCTTCATCAGGTAGAAGAGGTTGCGTCCCACCAGGCTGATGGTTGCGCCCTGAATCACGTTATTAAACAATTTTGCCGGCAGGGAGTAGCTGATGCTGATCTGGCGGAACTTGATAAAGCTGGCATCCTGCACGAAGAGCCTGGATACATTCGTTGCCAGCGTGCTGTAATAGGTGCCGGCATTAACGGGATTGGCGGTTGTCCCGAAGTTGCCTTCCCGGTTGACCAAGGTGGCTTTATGCAACCCGAAAAGATATCCGTAGAAATCAGTGGCAGAGAATACTTTTCCGCCAAATTTCCCGTCGATCAGGAAGGAGAGGCCCAGTCTCTTATAGGTAAATTCGTTGTTCCAGCCGCCGATCCATTTGGCATAAGCCGATCCGAAGGCCTTGAGATCGCCCTGTACCGGGATATTCGTCAATGGGTCCACTACGATGGTCTTGCCGGAAGCGTCGTATTTATAATCGAATGCCATTACCTGATCGGCAGCTTTGCCCACCACATCCTGGGTAAAGCCATTGCCGGTGCGGGAGGTTCCCACCGCCAGCGAGGTGGCGCCAGCAGCCAGGGTGATCACTTTGTTGTTATTAATGGAGCCATTAGCGGTGCTGGTCCAGTTAAAGTCCTGCGTTTTAATGATAACGCCTGATACCAATGCTTCAAAACCCTTGTTCTGCAATTCGCCGATATTCAGCACGGCGCCTACATAACCGGAGGATATGGAAGCGGGAGCGGGCAGGATCTCATTGGTTGATTTCTTGCTGTAATAAGTCAGATCGAAGCTCAACCGGTTGCGGAGAAACTTCAGTTCCGTTCCGATCTCGAACTCTTTGGCTTTGGAAGCCTGCAGGGAGCTGTTAGGCACGCTGGTATTGGAGATCGTGCCCAGGGGCAGGCCATTCAAGGTGGCTGAATTGAAGGTATAGCTCAGCTGTGTCTGGTAGGGCGTGGTAGCCTGACCGACTACGGCATAACCGGCCCGCAGCTTACCGAAGTTGAGCCAGTCGCTCTTCAACACGTCCGAGAAGATGAAGGAGCCGCTTACGGAAGGATACAGGACATTGAGCTTATTATTTTTCCCCGGTGTAGCGAGGGTAGAGAACCAGTCATTCCGGAGGGAGCCGTTCAGATAAAGAAGGCCTTTATAAGCCAGCTCAGCGGTACCGTATACGGAGTTGACCTGCTGGTCGCTGGGGAAATAATTAACTGTTTTATTCTGTGTAGCGTTCAGGATATTATATACGAAGGGAACGGCAAAGTGGTCGCCGGCATTCGTATACATATCGGATTTCGTCCGGCGGTAGCTGGCGCCTACATTGGGCGTGATGGTGAAATCATGCGTCACATTGAAAGTTTTTCCAACCAATCCGTCTATGTTGAGGTCGGAGAAGCTGGTGCTCTGTTCCGTGATGGCGCCATAAGCCCGGTAAGCCGTTCCATTGGGAACAACGGCCTTATAATGGTCGTTGTAGGAATCACGTCCCACGCGGCCCTGTATAAAGAGACCGTTGTCGAAAGTGTAGCGCAGGTTGGCGGAAGAGATCAGGCGGTCCCGATCGGTGTTGTTGATAAAATTCTTTGCGGCAAACCAGGGATTGGTCGCATAGGCATTCTGGGAGTAGGCATATTCGGTGCCATCGGGGTTGCTGGTTTTCTTCAGCACATCGACGTCGAGGCTGGTCGGCAGGAACATGACATTGAAGTTGGCATTACCCGCGCCGTCCGATAAGAAGGGCCTGTTCTTCGCCTGTTCGAGTATGTAATTCATCCGGACGTCGATGGCCAGGTGTTTGTTAAAGCTATAATTACCCGACAGGTTAAAAGATTCCCGGTTCAGGCCTGAATTGGGAACAACGGACTCGTTGGTGACGTCATTGGCGGAGAAGCGGATGGCGCCTCCTTCGAAGGTCTTGTTGAATGCCACGGTATTGGTAAACGTCGATCCGGTGCGATAGAAGTTCTGCAGGTTGTTCTTCTGCGCCACGTAAGGGCGGGCCACCCCATCGAACTGGACCACGCTGGAACCGTCGAGCTTAGCGCCATAGCTGGATTGACCGGAAGTGAAAGCGGAAGCCTGATCTGGTGATTTAAGATTATTGCTTCCCTGTCCATATACGTATTGCCAGTGGCTAGGATTGAGGATGGTCTCCGCCACGGCATTGGAATTTACTTCGATGCTGTTGTTCTTTGCGCTCTTGGTAGTGATCAGGATAACACCGCCTTTGGCGCGGTAGCCATAGAGAGCGGAGGCTGCGGCGCCTTTCAGCACAGAGATCGTTTCGATATCATCCGGGTTGATATTGCCCATGGCATCTCCCAGATCGGGAGCATTATCGTACTGGGAACCCATATTACCGGTACCGTTGCCGGTCGTACCGCTGGGCTGGTTCTCGATAGGCACGCCATTGATAACATACAAAGGCTGGTTGGTCTGACCCAGGCTGGAAACGCCGCGGATGATGACATTGGAAGAGGCGCCGGGTCCGCCGGATATGCCGCTTACATTCAAGCCGGCTACTTTGCCTTCCAAAGAGTTCAGCACGTTCACTTCACGGGCTTTGGTCAGCTCTTCCCCTTTGACTTCCGTAACGGAGTATCCCAGGGATTTCCTTTCCTTCTTAATTCCCAGGGCCGTTACCACCACTTCCGTCAATTGCTGATTAGAGGCGGCCAATACTACTGTAATCGCAGTCTCCTCCCCTACCACGACTTCCTTTGTCTGGTAACCGATAGAAGAGAAAATGAGGACATCGCCTTTGTTCGCCTGGATCGTAAAAACGCCGCCGATATTCGTGGAAGCGCCTCTTTTAGAACCTTTGACCGTTATGCTGATCCCTGAAAGCGGTTTGCCATCGCTGGACGTAACTTTTCCAGCAATGGGATCCGCTGCGATCTTCTCCTTTGCAGTTTCCGGTTCATTACCGGAAAAAGCTGGCACCAGGCTGGCCGCGTTCAGATCGTTATCGGAGGTATTCTTACCAGAGAGGATGACGAAGGTCTTGTCATTGATCTTTTTGAATTTCAGCCCGGTATTCTTCAACACCTGGTCAAGGGTCTTTTCAACGTTGTCGTTGTTTCCTTCGAGCGGGTTGACCAATTTATCGCCGAGAGATTGTTCGGAAAACAGGAAGTAGATGCCCCTTGTTTTGTTCAATTCCTTCAGGACAGTGAACAGGCTTTGTTTCTGAGAGGTTTCGTCCGCCCGGTACTTGTTTTCCAGGCTTTTTTGTTGCACCGTTGGTTTGTTCCTACCCGCGTACGCATATGTACTTTGTGAACGGGCAGGAGCCAGACAAACCACGCCCATAAAGCAGCCGAGCATAGCGCGGCTAAAGCTTAAATTTCTCATTTTTTGCAGCGTTAAGTTTTAATGAAAGATTAGTCTTGAATGATCCCTGAATGGTAGTTTTGAATGATCGTGAAACTTAGTTTTGAATGACCTTTTGAATATCTTATGAATGTCGTTTTATAAGTATATTATTTCCCTCGCGCACCACTTCAAAATCGGAGGTAGCTTCCAGCGCCTGCAGCAATACTTCCAGGTTATCGTTCGGTAAGATGCCGGAGATGGTCTTGTCGCCGATGCTGTCGTCGGCGAGCTGTACGGTGACGCCGTAGTGTTCGTGTATGATCTTTACCAATTCGCGTACCGGGGTGTTATCAAAAAACAGTTTGTGTTCTTTCCAGGCCAGGACGCTGTCGTTCTTCACCTGCTTCTTTTCCAGTTGTGCGCTACGATATTCCACGAAATCGCCCGGTATCATTTTCAGTTCTTTGCCTTCATTGGTATGTAGGATGACACTTCCTTCCTTCAGCATGATATTGGCTTTGTCCCGTCTGTTGACCACGTTGAACTGGGTGCCGGTAACGATGATATCGAAATGATCGGTATGTACGACGAAGCGGCTTTTCAGGGGCGTCTTACTGACATGGAAAAAAGCTTCGCCGGCGAGCCATACTTCGCGGTCTTTTCCATCTTTCCAGCCGGTGGAATAAGTGAGCTTACTATCTGCATTCACGATGACTTCCGTGCCGTCCGGTAATTGGTTGGTCCGTATTTCTCCATAGGCGGTGCGGAGTTCGGAAGGGTGTGTCAGGCGGAGGTAGCCGATGCCGAGTCCTGCCAGCAGGAGAACACAGGCTGCCGCCACCCACCAGCGTCGTTGAGGCATCCGGGTTATTTTAGACTGGCTTTCAGCCAAACGGATCTTTTCTAATAAGAGGCTTTCCGTATGCGTAATCTGCCCGGGAGAAAAACTGATTTCTTCGAGGCGTACCGATTGCAGGAATTCAACGGCCTGCTCTATCCGGGTCAGGTGGCCGGGGTTGGCAGCGACCCACTGATCCCATTGTCGTATAGCACGGAGATCCGTTTTGAAATACCAGGAAAGGAATGACTCATCACACAAAAGATCTTCTACTCCGGCATAATTTTTCGACATACAAAAATATTTCCTCTATATAAGAAGTGCCGGAGAAGGAATTTCTGTAATGTTCTTTTGAAAAATTTCTTTTTTGAAAGGTATGCAGCATTCCGGAGGAGATCATGAATTGTTCGAGAACAGGAGATTACCGAGAGTCCTCTCTCGGTCGCGACGCATTCAACAAATAAGGGGGCGTGCGACATGTTGCGCAAGAAAGCACGCCCCCTTATTTGTTGTCCCACCACACACGCGAGGTCATCTTATCTCCATTGCTCAGGCGGGAGACGGCTGTGTTGTAGTTAGCAGTGTTATTAGAGGCTTCGGCGGGGGGATAGGTGAAGCGGCGGGGAATGGCGCCACCGGTAACATTGCCGGGATAGTTGACGGGAGTGAGGGAAGGATATCCACTTCTTCTCCAGTTGGCAAAGCATTCGTTCTCATCCATAAATCCTGCCACCCAATACTGTTCGTTGATCTGCTGCAGACCCAGGGCCGGGTCATAGGGATGGGCATTCAGCCAGGTGTCGATGAGCGTACCGGAAGGCCCGGCCCCTGCCTGTGCGGCCAGTTGCTGCATCGCCGCTTTTACGCCGGTCATATAATATAAAGCCGGGTCACCGCTGATCCAGCCCCGCCGGGCGGCTTCCGCCAATAATAACTGCGTCTCTGCGCAGGTGAGAAAAAAGCTGGGGGCATCCAGGCGGGAGAAAGTATACCGGTTGACAACAGAATAATTATTCTGGTTACCGGGCCAGTTGGGCGCTTTTACCAGATCGCGGGGACTTCCGCTGTTCGGAGGATCATAACCGCCCGGCTGTCCCAGTTGGCGTATAAATCCCGTATCCCCTTTATCAGCAGGAAGGCCGGGGTTGGCGCATACGGTCGCCAGGTAAGGAAGACGGGGATCGCCGGCGTCCCGGAGGAAGTTTATAAAAGTCTCATGGAGCCGGTAGCCATTGGGGTCGTTGCCCAACAGGATTAGTCCGTTGCCGTTAGTAACAGGCGTGCCGGTCACATTCTGATGTAACAGGATGGCGTTATCAGCATTGGTTGCCATCACGCCCATCTGAACGGCTGTCTGCACCCATTGCTCCGCCGTGGCGGGATCCACCTTACTGAGACGCATGGCGACCCTCACCATTTCCGATGCCGCAAATTTCTTCCAGGCGAGGGGATCGCCTCCATAGAGCAGATCGGCGGAACCGATGGTATTCGTTTTCCCGGGATCCAGCTTAGCAGCGGCGTCCTGCAATTCATGCAGGAGATCCTGGTAGATATCCTGTTGCTTATCATATACGGGAGAAGTAATGCCGGAGATATATCCCAGGCCTGCCTGGAAATAAGGGCAATCTCCGTACATATCGGTCAGGCGCTGGAACATAAAGGCCTTGAAGATGCGGCCAATCTGGTAAAAGTTGCCCTGGGCGGTATCTTTTCCGGTGTGTTGCAGCACATCGACTATATTGACGATAGCGTTAGGATAATTCTGGTCCCAATAGGCCGAATTATAGGTAGCGCTGTACAGGTATTTATCTCCATCCCAATAAGAGAAGGTAGAGGATAGATGCTGGATCATACAGCCGGAATAGATCAGGTTGTTACGCCAGTCTTCATAACCATTGCCATCGGTATTACCCGAAGTCTGCAGCTGCGCATTGGTGAACAGGTAATTGAAATTGATCTGACCTTCCGTGATCTGGTTAGGATCCGTATTGATCTTCACAAAGTCTTTTTTGCAACTGCTGCCGGCCAGCAGCGTCCCCAAAATAATAATATATAGCTTCTGTGGCATATCAGAATTTTACATTCATATTAAAACCCCAGCTCCGGACGGAGGGGTATCCCGTCAGTTCCAGCCCCTGCCCATTGGTATTATTGATACTGGACTCCGGATCTATATTGGGAACATGTTTCATCAGGATAGCGAGATTGCGCCCCACCAGGGAAAAATTCATCCCTTTGATAAATCTTTTCTTAAACAGGGAGGCCGGCAGGGCATAATTGAGGGAGGCGGACCGTAATTTAATGAAGCTGGCGTCGTATACGAATTCCTCGGCGATATGATCCGAGCCTCCGGCAGAGATGTCCTGGAAATATTGCTGGGACGGCACGGCTATCTTATTGGGAAGCCCGTTCTCCAACACGCCCTGGCCGACATAACCTCCTTCCCTACCCGCGAGCGTCGCCTTTTGCAGACCATAATAATACAGCAGCAGGTTAGAGCCCGAATAGATCTTAGCGCCATATTTGAAGTCCACCAGCACGGAAAGGGAGAAGTCCTTATAATGAAATTCATTGGTCAGGCCGCCTGTCTGCTTATAGACGGTGGAACCAAGGGGTACGATCCCTGTCTGTTCCGGTTCGCCCGCTGGGGCCGGGTTGATGATGCCGTCGCTGAAGATCTTGTTTCCTTTTGCGTCCCGCCGGTAGGCATAGCCCATGATCTGTCCATACGGCAATCCCACCACGTTGCTGATGCTCACCTCGCTGCCCCAGCGGGGATAGGCGCCATTGATAACGATGCTGCGCGTGCCGCCGATCGTCAGGATCTTATTATTGTTGACAGCGAAATTGAAAGAAAGGTTCCAGGAGAAGGACGGGGTCTTCAGTGGTACTCCGGTCAGGAGCCATTCGATACCCCGGTTGCGTACCTTACCGATATTCTCGATGTATTGGCCGTACCCGGAGGTGGAGCTCACGGTTATTTTGACAATGTCATTCGTCGTCAGTTTGTTGTAGAAGCTCAGGTCGAAGCCCAGCCGGCTCCCGAAGAACTGCATGACAAGTCCCAGTTCTTTTTCCGCAATGCTGACGGGGCGCAGGGAGGCATTCGGGATCAGCGGCAGCAGGTCGCTCGTGGAGATATATCCCAGGGGCTGGCCGCTGACGGAATAAGCCTGTATGCCGTAGGTAAGGAGGTTCTGGTAAGGCTCGGTCCCATTGGAAGAGGCTGCGTAAGAAGCCTTTAATTTACCCAGGCTGATCCAGCCGGGCAGCCTCCAGGCCTCGGAGAAGAGGAAGCTGCCGGAGACGGAAGGATAGAGATAATGGTCGGTGTTGATATTGAGGGTAGAGTACCAGTCGTTACGGGCAGTGAGGTTCAAAAAGAGATAATTTTTAAAGCCGATGTCTGCGCTGCCGTAGAGGGAGTTCACCCGGTAGCGGCGGTTGCTGGAACTGTAAGGTTTATTGACGATATTGTTCGCGTTGTAATTGCCGGCGACGAGAAAGGGACCTGCCGGGCGATTGGGGGAGTTGGGTACGGCTCCGACCCCGTTGATGGAGTTGGTATTATCCTGGCGGTTGCCCCCGATATTGGCATCGAAGCTGAGATCGGCGCCTGCTTTTTTATGTACGCCGATCATGAAGTTGCCGTTAAGCTCATGATGATTCACTTCGTATTGGGTGAAATTGCCTCCATGGATCCCGTCGCTGCGGGTGTATTCCACCCCGGAAGGGACGATGTTCGTCACGTCGAAAATATATCCGTCCCGGGTGACCTGTCCCTTTATATAGAGCCAGTCCAGAAGGTCGTATTTGAGGGTGAGGCCGCCGGTGATCCGGTTGCGGTCTGTCGTATTTATATAGTCGTAGGCAATATAATAAGGGTTTTCAAAATAGGGGTCGGTGGTGCCGGGCAGCCATTCCGTTCCGTCGGGATGGATCGTATGCGCCTTCATCCAGCGGATATCGAATGAATTGGCAAGATACAGGGGCGGGGCGATCACATTGCCGGGATCGTCGGAAAGGGAGGCCCGGTTATTTACGTGTTCAAAGACATAATCCGCCGTCAGCTCCATCTGCAACCGGTTGGTCACGGAGTAGGTGGAATTGAAATTCAAGCCCTGCTGCCGCATAGAGGAGTTGGGGACCACCGTGCTGAGATGGAGGTCGGAGAGCCCCAGGCGAAAATGTCCTTTGGTATTGGCGCCGGTGAGGCCGACGGAGCTTTGATTGGTGAGGCCGGTCTGAAAAAAATGCCGGAAATTATCTTTAGCGGGGCTGTAGGCATAGGTGTCACCGAGATAATTAACGGCCGGAGAGCCATCGAGCCTGGCGCCCCAGCTATAATAAGGGGCTGCCAGCGCTGTCTGGGCGCTGGAGGGCTTGACGCCTGATACGCCCTGGCCGTAGGTATATTGGTAGTCCCGCTCATCGACCACGTTGTTGAACGTAAGATTGTTATTCACCTGTACGCCGATGCCGTGGGTCCGGTTGCCGGACTTGGTCGTAATGAGGATGGCTCCGTTGCCGCCCCGGTAACCGTAGAGGGAGGAGGCGGCCACTCCTTTCAGAATGAGAACGGATTCGATATTGTCCGGACTGATATTGGAGAGGCCGTCTCCCAGGTCTGCTCCGCCGTATTGGCCGGCATACATCTGGGTGGTATTATCGTAGGGTACGCCATCTATGACATAGAGCGGTTGATTGTTGCCGCTGAGGGAAGCATTGCCGCGGATGAGCACCCGGCTGCTGCCATAAGGGCCGGTGGCATTCTCTGCAACGCTGAGGCCGGCTACCTGTCCCACGAGGGCATTGCCCAGATTGATATCCCGGGATTGGGTAAAGAGGGAGCCGTCCAGTTCGGTGGCGGAATAACCCAGGGACCGTTCCTGCTTTTGAATACCCAGGGCCATCACCAGCACTTCCGCTAATGGCAGGTTGGAAGGCTGCAGGATCACGGCGGCCTTTCCGGCCTGTCCGGCCGGGACCTCCTTGCGGCTGTACCCTACAAAAGAAAAAGCAAGGGTATCTTCTTTACCCGCCTGAATATCGAACACCCCGCCCAGATCCGTGGAAGTGCCTTTGCGGGTACCTTTGACGGTGACGCTGACTCCCTGCAATGCCTTCCCGTCGCCGGCCATCACCCGGCCCCTGATCCTGCCGGGCAGAATAGACGCGGCCTCTTCACCCGGCAATCTACCGGATGAGTCGGATGGATCGGATGGGTCCTGTACGCCGGCATAGGGATCGTACTTACTATTTCTGTCGGGGGCCTTCCTACTCAGGATGACAAAGGTGCGCTCATCGACTTTTTTGAAATGCAGGCCGGTGTTCTTCAGCACCTGTCCCAGGATCTTTTCGATGGTCGCATTCTGCGACAGGACAGGATTGTTGACGAGGACCTTTCCCAGGGGCTGTTGGGAGAAGAGAAAATATACGCCTTTGGTCCTGTTCAGTTCTATCAGCACTTCGAGGAGGGGGCGACGGGCATTGGTCGTATCGGCAGGAATTTTCTTATCCGCAGGAGAAGGAAGGGTCTGTCCATGGGCCGGGGCCACGCAGAACAGTTCTGCGCTGAGAAAAAATGCAAGCATAGGAAAGTAAAAGCTTGATTTTCTCATTATACGATGCAGAGTTTGGCTATTATAAATCCAGTTGTCTTAGTCTTAGTTCTTGTCCTGGGCATGGGCCTTGATGAGGATCCCATCTTCTTGCCTGATAACGTCGAATTCGGAAGTAGCTTCCAGCGATTTCAGGAGTACGTCCAGGTTATTATTGGGCAGGATCGCGACGATCTTTTTGTCTCCGAGCGAATCGTCTGCCAGTTTCACCGTAATCCCATAGTGGTCTTTGATGATGGCGACCAGTTCCCGGAGGGGCGTCTGGTCGAATACCAGTTTCTGCTCCTTCCAGGCCAGCACGCTATCATTTTTTGCCGGTCTTTTTTCCAGTTGAGCGCTATTGAATTCCACGAAATCACCGGGTATCATATTCAGCTCTCTGCCATCCCGGCCATGAAGGATCACGCTGCCTTCCTGTAGCAGCACGTTGTCCTTTCCGCCCCGGTTGACCACATTGAACTGCGTGCCGGTGACGATGATATCGAAATGATCCGTATGCACGATGAAACGGCTCTTCTGAGGGGTCTTGCGCACATGGAAAAAGGCTTCTCCGCTCACCCATACTTCCCGGTCGGCGCCCTCTTTCCAGCCGGGAGAATAACTTAGTTTACTATTGGCGTTCATGGTCACGTCCGTACCGTCGGGCAGTTGCTGCAGGCTGATCTGTCCATAGTCCGTCTTTACTTCCGGCCGGCGGGAACGAGTGATGAACAGGCCCGCCGTGAGCAGGACTAAAATGCAGGCTGCCGCTATCCAGCGGCGGTCTTTATAAAGGGGAACCGGCAGGGTGGCGATCTTTTGCAGGAGGGCTGATTCAGCCCTGTCGACCTGTGAAGCCGGCACTTCTTTCTCCGGGAGGCGGGTGGTATTCAGGATCTCTATGGCCTGTTGTACCATGTCCTTTCTGCCGGGATTGGCTGCCATCCAATGCTCCCAGACCATACCCTGGCCCTCCCCTGTTTTAAAATACCAGGCAAGAAAGGACTCATCTGACAAAAGATCTTCCGGTTCACGATAGTTATCTAACATAATTAAGAATGGCGTATGCGGGAATAAGTGAGTGTAAAGATAAAAATATTTATCTACCCATTTTTGAATTGGCGCAATTTTGCTACATTCAGGTTTCAACCACCACTATTTGACTACTGCCGACCAGGACATAATGCTTTGGGAGTCTTTTCGTAAAGGGGATAAAGAAGCTTTTGCAGCCCTTTTCAGGGGGCATTATGAGACCTTATTCCGGTTTGGCTCCAAATTCACGACAGATACCGAGCTGCTGGAGGACTGTATCCAGGAGCTGTTCAT
>WNFI01394672.1_pt1 | contig 31515 bp, 35 predicted proteins | sample 5400471 | NCBI WGS metagenome assembly WNFI01 (sample SAMN13153348, study PRJNA577476) | soil metagenome | isolation source: 100 cm saprolite on Douglas fir-dominated hillslope | place: USA:California | collected 2013-09-17 | reverse complement strand
TGGCGGAGAGAGTGGGAGTCTTCGAAAGCGCGGAACAAAACCGCACCGAAATCGAGGATTTCCATCCAAACGGCACGAAGCCAGCGACTTAGACTCGCCTGACTGTTTCGTCTGCTTTCGTCTGTTCGCTTCCACTTTCGAGCTTTGCCAGCGCAATGTCACTCGAAATGTCACTCGCCGCGAACGACTGAGGCAATCGCCTGCTCAGGAGAACTCTGTCGTCGGTTAACCTTTAGCAGAGCTCGATCCCGATTCCCGGGCATGGGAGAGCCGCAGTCGGGGGCCCGAGTGCAGCGTCTCGGTCGAGGTCCATCGCTCGAGCGTTCTCGCCGGAATCCCGGTCCTTCGATGAGCGGGCCCAGCCACGACATTCTGGAGCCGCCCCAGGTAGTTCTTCACCTCAGATCGCCCAGACCCGCCTCTGCCCACATTCTGCGCAGCGCACCGGCTGTCGCATCGTCCACTCGACCGACAACCGCTGTGAACGCGTCTCGCAGTCTGGAGCTCGCTGTCTCGGGGGCTCCGAGTCTATTAAGCGCGCCAACAGCCCCGATCACAAGCGCCGCAGCTCGCTCGAGCCGTCCCTGCTCAATTGCAAGAAGACCAAGATTCCCTCGCGTAATCGCGATCCCGTACTCGTCTCCAGTCGACCTATGCTTTCGCAACGCCCTTAGATACCACGTTCTCGCCTTTGCAAACTTCTTCTCAAGCAACGCCACTCTGCCTAGCTCATCACATGTCACCGCAGCTACCCGTGGATCCGTGTCTTCAGAAATGCGTACCGCGCGTCGGTACCATTGCTTCGCTGCCTTTAGATCCTGCTGGCTCTCAGCAAGTCGGCCGAGCTGAGTACAAGTTCTGGCCGCCCCAGGATGCCGGAGCCGTAGCGTGGTTCTTAAAGACCTCATGTAATACTTCCTGGCCAGTCGGGCGTCACCTTCGACTTCGGCTATGATCCCCATTTCATGGTAAGTTGGCGCCAGACCGAGTGGGCGATCTGGTTGTCCCTGATGAACCTGCATTGCCTTCAGGTAGTGCCCCTTGGCTGTCTCAATGTTTCCTGCCTCACGCTCAACCATCCCAAGTGCGTGATAGCAGCTACCTACATTGGCCATGTCACTCACATTCGCCCACGCGGTTAGTGCCTGCTGGAAGAACGCGCGTGCCTTGTCAAGGTCCCTATTAGACTGCGCTTGCTGGCCCTCAGCAAAATTGAATGCGGCCTGCAGCCAAAGGCGGCCGTCTGGCGACGTAAAAAGAGTCTGTAGAGCTGACGCTGTGTCACCATCGTCAGTGGAGTCCGCGCTCTGAGCAAGAGATGAGTGGAATTGTGACCGCTCCGAGTGTTCACCCGTGTCGCCAGGCTCACCCAATGTGATGTATTGGGCAGCGTTAAGACGCTGAAGTGAGTCCAAGCGGGTCTCTGTTGATTCTTGAATTATTCCACCTTGGACTGTCTCGACGCTCTCTCCTAACAAGCGAGCAAGGTGCTGCCTGATCGCCTTCGAGCGTAGAAAAGCTCGCTTCGAACGCAACATCACGCGGACTCGCCGCTTCCGCACGGCTGCCATGATCATTTCTATCGGAAGGCCTAGGAGCTGCCTTGTTAAGCCACCGGCGAGCGCGGCGGATGTCCTGTCCAATAACTCTGTGAGTCCGGACAACTCTACCGTTGCTTTGCGCAACCCAACATTGTCGCGGGGCCACAGTTGCTCTGCCATCGAATCAACTGCGGCGAGAAGTTTCAGCTTACGCTGAATTGTAATGTCGTCGCTCGTCAACTCGTGCTCAAGTTCTACCATGTGACGCCGAAATCCGGCGTAGGTGTCACGTAATTGAAGAGCTATCGGCACAAGATCATCTATTGATTGCGACTCTGAGAGGATCTGCATCGCGATTGGTGTTTCAGGAAAGACCGTTTCGACGCCAAGGTCACTCAGGCGTTGAAGCTCGCTGCGCGCACCCGCATCAAGTCTGTCTTTCAGGAATGCGATCAGATTAGTCTGTTTATTCAGTTCGTGCTCTTCCACCGTTTTGACAGCCTCAAGATCGTTTGCGAAAAGAACGCACGGCACATGTCCTGAGCCGCAGGCGTCTCTTGTGTACATTAATGCGCCGAAGGAGTTCGCGAGCTTCAATACGGCTAGATTGTGCACGATTGCATGATTGTGTTCAGTTTTGTGGAATTCGTCGCAAATAGCCGCATATGCCTGGTGAAGTGACGCATTGGAATTGAGGTAGCGTGTGACGTAGTCGATAGGAGTCGCTTGAGCACCTGTGACGAACACGTGCCTTACGAAAGCACCCTCAAGATCGCGCTTGAGTCTATCAGCAAGCGAGATCAACGCATGACCCAGTTTGATGTAGGCATTCTCGCTAGCGATGTATCTCCTGAACGTCCGGGTTTCAAAGGCTTCCTCAGCGACGGTGTATTGACCTGGATGACCGACAAGCAGCCTGTCGTTCAAAACAACAAGCTCCAATAGAGCGAGGGTGCGACGGATAAACTTTACCTGAAAGTGTCCGTGATCCTTTGCGCCGTGCTGACCGAGAAACTCGGACCCGTAGGGTAGGAGCGACGGAGTCACAAAGACGTGACCTTTATGAGACAGATCCTGTGGGCGGACTGCTTCGGCGTGGGCTTGAAAACCGATCAGATCGGTTTCTAGACTACTCAAATCCATAGCGTCCTCGCGATCTTCAAAGAGACTCGTCGAAGAGAATCCGGCCGCTCAGTTGAAGTCCCGGCTTCGGAATGATGACGCACCGCTATCAAAGACCTTCCCGCTCGCTGCGATTGACGGCATATCGTCGTGCCGCATGACCGCTGACCTGCCGAAGGCCCCTTCGCGAAGGCTAGCATGGCAGAGAGAAAGGCGCTCTCCACCAGATCCGCGTCCATAAACGACCATAGGCGAAAACGGACGCGAGCCGACGCCAACAGGCGAAAACGTGGTACCGACAGTGGGAGTCTTGAAAAACGGCGAGCAAGACCTTGCCGAAATCGATGGTTTCCAGTCAAGACGCACGAAACCAAGGGCTTACGCTCGGTCTACCGCTTCGTCTTCAATCGTCTGCTTTCGTCTGTTCGCCGCTGTTGCCAGCACAATGACACTCGAAATGTCACTCGCCACGAAGCCCTTCCCGAGGCCGGCGCAAAAAAAGGTCCCAACGATAATTCGTTGGGACGCATCGACAGACTCCTGACCTCCTTCATATTTCGACTGGCTACTTCCGTTTTGTTGCCAGCCGCCTTGCAAACCGCCGGACCGCTCTTACGTTCCCGCCGCCGGCGGCAATCTCCCGATAGGCGCCTCTTACCGAGTCGTCCTTCATTGAGTTCGAGCGAAGCTCTAACAATCGGGATAGAAACCATGCCAATCTGGTCTGAACGGACACGCGACACCTCCTTCTAGACGCGCGTCGTCATTCGCACACAAAAAACGAAGACGCGTGTCTAGAAGGCGCTGTATCGGGCTACCTCCAGTCACGAGATGGCTCCGAGCAGTGCTAAAATATTAGCATGTAGAGGTGCATGCGTCCATAGGCCGACGCGACAGTACTCCTGCCCCTATGTCAAACGGCTCAAACGATCGGTACCAGTAACCCAACGCCGTTTAACATACGAAGGGGCGCGCGCAAACTGTCGGTTCCTCGCGCGAGAACACTTATCGACCAAAGATCGCGCCGCGTCGGGATCAGTGTTGGCTAGCAACTCGTCGACTTCCTCAGACAGTCCTGCGAGGCACGCCGCGCCGACCCCCTTCACCCAAAGTTGCGCCCACGATGGCGTGTGCTCGATACCAATTTTGTATAGCGACCACGCTTCGCGATGCTCCGGCAGTCTATCCGCGGCAAGATCCCACCAATCTGCCCACACTGCAGTAGGGTTCGCGCCCGCGCTGAGCAACGATTCGCCTTCTCGAAGCAATTCAGTCGTCCGGCTCCCGACGCGACCCAATTCGATCAGATGACACATGTACGACGTACAGACTTTCAGCTGATTCTGCGATGTCTCTGAAGGCCAGCATTTACAATTGGCCAAGGCCTCTTCAAACAACGATACAGATTCAGCGACGGTGTTCTCGAATTCATGGTGTGACGGGCTCAATACCTTCGCCCGCTTTGCAGCGACGCGGGCCGAGAGCTCCAGATGTGATGGGTGGACGCAAGACACCGACGCACGTTCCCATTTCAACAACAGCTTGGCGTTATCCCACGCATCGGCATCTAGATCCCCGGCCTGATACGCCTCAGAGACGGTTCCCCAGCTCAGATGTTCGACGAAACGGGTCAGATGCTGAATCGCCTTCCTGGCTTTTTGATAGTTAGCTCCGTCGTTCAGTGCTTTCCAGCCTCGCCGAGCTTGCTCCAGATGCCAACTTGCCTCGTGAATCTCAGCAGGACCGAACGCCACATCCATGCCGCGCGCCCTCACCTTGATGCCATGGGCGACATACGGGGCGAGTGCGCTTCCTGCCCGAAAGTGGAATTGCGGAGCCTCACGCTTCCCGATTCGTGCTTGAGACCACGCGCGGACGCCAGGAGGCATGTGATACATACCCTGACCATAACGCAGCAAGCGGGCAGCAGCTAATGCCCGAACTGTTTTCAACGACTCCTTACCGGACACCTCGAGGACGGAGCCGGCCACATTGTGGTCGAAGCCATACCGCATGACGGACAGTCGCATCATCGCATTGACATAATTCGGCGGAATTGACGACCCACGGTCGACCGATCTGTCGCATTCGCCGTCACTCAAAAGAATCAGTCTTGTTCGGCCCACCAAATCCCTATGGGCGGACACCAATGGACCGTCCAGGGCATCCGAGCGTCTCAGTCGTTCCAGCACCGGCCAGACAGCGTAAGCTCTGGCGCCTGGATTGAACTGCGACTCGATGCTCTTCTTGAAAGCCTCAGGCCCGATTAACACCACAATCTCTGGTGCCCTAAGACTTGGCTCTTCGATGCTCGGCGATGCGGCGTTTAGCAGCCTGACCACGTTTGAGAACACTTGGTCGGCACTTCGTTGCTCTGTGAAGTCTGCGAAGGTCGCTGATGACGCGCCACATATGTGCCATAGCAGATGCCAGAACCGGGTGTCTTGCTCAGCCTCTATCGCTCTGATGACGGCCCACGACAGTGCGGGGGGAGTGGGGGACATTGACGTTCGCACGGTGTCATTCAGATGCCAAAGCGCTGAAAGCACAGTAAGCGGCAGAAAATGTCGGAGATTGAGAACGGTATCTGTTGCCTTCTGAATGGCACCGACAGTCTCGCCTACATCCGGATCGTCGAATGGCAACGGTCCGGGACTGCCCGACCGCACACCATGAAGCGCCCAGGCCAATTCCGGACACCGTACGTACTGCGTGTTTCGCCAACCACGAACTTGAACGACGTCAGCGACATTCTGCAATGTGGAGCCTTGTAGGATCTCTATGTCATCCTCATGCTTATCCCGAAGCGCGACGACCTCCGCCATGTTGTCCGTTGGCACAACTAGGCGCTCGAACGAGCGATTTCGTGTCACGAATAGGAACTTCTCTTCGATTTGCTCGATTCGTTCGACCTTAAAGTCAAGCGTATCGCTCCCGTCATCTCTGATGACGCGAGTTCCGATACAGCCTGTAATGGCGCTCGCGTTCGCGTTAGTGCGACCCAAAAACGTCTGCAACACCAACTGGGCCAAACAGACACCAGCGCTTGTATCCGTGAAGACAACACGCTTGCGCGCCTCGATCAAGATGGGCGCTACAATTGCGCAGGCCGTCTGAAAGTTAAAGGTAATCCAGGCACTCTCGATTGTTCGGCGAAACTCGCCGGTATTGCCATGCTTGCTGCGCCACAGGTCGCGTCCGGCCAGTATCGCCTTGCGCATGAGATCGCTCCAAGGCCGCAAATCAAGGACACCGAGATCCGTCGCGAACAGCCGAGGCTTCGATTTGGCGGCGAAGGTCACGTCGGCACTAACCGGAAGTGCAAGCGCGGCGGTGGCGCCCGAGTGTATGTGACCACGAAAAACCAGCAGCGGCCAGCTAAACTGGCTATGGAGTAATAAGTGTTCGATCTGCGGCCAATAATGTGCCGGCTGCATGATGCCGCTAAGCGTTGATATCGTGGTCAACCGTCTGTCAGTGGAGATCCAAGGGTCGCGAATGTCGATCAGCAGCGCCTCCAATAGCGCAATCGGTGGGTCTGGGTTCGAAAGCCGTCCAAAAAGACTCCGAAGGAGCTTCAGCAATGTCTCTGCGGACCGTTCTCCAAAGAGAATGTGATATGCGGCGACTTTCGAGTGTTCGGCGGCGGATTGGTCTCCTCCCATAATTTGATCGATCGCCTCGTCAATCAGACTCAGAGCCGTGGCGGATCTCACGTCGCTTGCATCCGAGAGAGCCGTGCTCAATGATAAGAGCACCGGCAGTGGATAACGTCTGAAGTCGGTCACAGAAGCGCACTTCACGCAAGCTGCGAGAATGAGTCGGTCGCTCGCCACAAAGACCGGATCTCGAGGTGAGTGCGACAGCGAGTGCGACAGAAACGCCGCCAGCCCTAAGGTCTGTGAGCTAATCCACTGAGATAGCACGGTCAGGCCTCTTCCTTCTTATTTCAGTCGCTTGACGGCGATCTTGCCGCCGACACGCGAAAAGAGAAGCACGAGCTCGCCTGGCGCGCCGGCTGCGATGAACTCCTCGGACTTGCCTGAACGGCCATGAGCGGTAGACACTGACACATTGTGCTTAGCCGCAGCCAGAACAATGTCCGATGACATGGAATCTCGCCGCAGAGACAGCGTGTCCCCTTCAAGGCGGACACGCGCACGACCATCGATGACGGCCTGCTCGAGGTGCCGAAAGAATCGACGTGCAGCAGGGCTGTCTGAAAACACGAGTTCGTACTGGTCCTGAACACGCGTTGGACGAATGACGGTCACTTGGTCCTCGATCGCGACGCGCCACTCGGGCAGTTCTGCGACGGATTTCTCAGCGGTAGAGGACAAGGCAACAATGAACTCGTCGACTGAATCCTTCGGTAGCCCCGCACGTTCCAGCTCCTCGAACACCTGCGGCAACGGTTCTGTCCAGGCGTTGTCGTGTTGCCCTGCTGAAAGCGCGTGAAGTGTGCGATATAGCCAAATTAACCCAGTCGGTCGCCTATTCATCGTGGCCTCCCGTCGGGTCCTTCATCAGCATCTCTACGTCGTGTATGAGCTTCGCGAGGTGGCGTCGGACGGTTGACTCGGATATCTGAACAAAGCGTGCCAGTTCCGCGGTCGACTGTGGTTGTTCGTCAAATATAGCCTTCACGATACGTTCGCGGATCTCGTCGCCGCGTGCCGCTAGATGGATAATCTCGCGCTGCTCTGCCTTCGTTAACTTATGACTGTTTGTGGACTCTAGCCACTCCTTAGCCCACCGCCTATCGCGTACATCTGACCTTTCGACTCCCCGGATCCAGTTACGCGCGATTCGCAGCATTACCAAAGGCGCCAGGGCCCTAAGGGTCGTATCGGGATCGAGCGTAACCGGCTTTTGCTTCAGGAGGAGCGCCGTCTCCTGAGCGAGATCGTCCCAGTCATGCCTTCCGTTCGTGGCGACAGTTAGCCAACGAAAGCGTCGGCTTGCCTCCGCAGCCAACCGAGGGTAGAACTCCGTCCAGTCGATGTGGTTCATGGTCGCTCCCGGTCCACCGGAGCTTAGCCTAGCTCAGCCATATACATGCGCTCCACATGTATTACTCCGCCAACACCCAGAAGCCGCCACGTTTGCCTGTCAGACGGGCCCGAGGGTAGTGCGGAGTATTTCATTGAGGACCGGACGTAAGGGCAATCAGCCGTCCCGCACAGATCGCTTGCCGGCGGCACGATGGGCGCCCTCTGTGACCTGCCAGCGGGACCATTCGCCGCACCCAGCCATGGTGAGGAGCATGCTCATGAAGCGCGTAAGCACAACCGGCGGGGCTGGGAAGACGCCCGAAGAGCGTGAACGCGAAAAGACTCGAGTTAAGCCTACAACCCTGCAGCGGCCGCGAGGGACGCCAAGGCGGAGCTGCCCACCTTGGTATCGCCGTCCGTGTGGCAGGGGGGAACCGGCCGCCGATCTCAAAGGGAAACCCGCTTCCGGTAGCACATTCCGCCGGGGTGGTCGTGTCGTGTTCGCCGCGGAAGTCTGGGACCCTTTCGACGCGCCTGCCGAGACTCCTCCCGAGGCGAGCCGATTGTACGAATTGAAGCGACGGGTATCCAAGGTGCTGTCGCAATACCGTCGCAGCAAGATGTTCTCTCCATTCGAAATGGAACTCATGGAGTCGCTGTTTAGTGGCATGTCGATGAGCGACTTCGGCAGGAGACACAGCATGACTCGTCAAGCCACTGAGTACCATGTTCTCCGAATCATGTCTCGTGCCCCGCTATTCAAACGCTTCTGGCGTACTAAGAATATGATGCGATATCGCGCCTGAGCGGGCCATGAGCAGAAGCGGGATCAGGTGGACGAAAGCTGTTAGCGCGAATGCGAGGTTGACGATGAACGCTATACCCGATTCCAACCCGACCAGGCCTAGTCGCTCACGGCCGGACGGCGCGCCCGTCGCGGCACACTTCACAGTCATGTCGACGCACGACGTGAATAGACTCCGCCCGGTAACTGCCAAGACCGATCGACACGCAGTTTCCAAAATCCAACGCGGTGCTAAGAGAGCCTACCGCGAAGCACGCCGACGATGACCACCAAGATGAGCACGTTCGGCGTGATGTTCCACACGACCTGAAGGAGCACAGGAATCAGGCGGATGAGGATCGCGACGAGCACGATGGCGATGACCGACTGCGCCACAACGGTGGCGAGATCGAATCCAGAATGCTCGCTCATCGGCGTGCCCTCCTATTCACCCTGCGGCTACAGGCCGCGCAGTCGGGACGGCTCAACACTCTGAACGACTCCGTCGCACGACGCTCGACATCGATCGCCGTGCAGTTCACAGAGTCGACAACCCCGGCACGATCGGCCGCGACCAGCAGTTGCACGGCGAGCGCGGCGGCGACCGATCCGATCGCAGACACGACCGTGGCCAGAAGGGATTCGCCGCGGTCCAGCCGCGAGCGCGGCGTCAGGAAACACCCCGGGCACGCGAGGCCCGGACATTCTGGCACCCACGCCGCCACGAAGCCACCGCGCCCCTCGCGACCGTCGGTGAGGGCGGCCGAGACGTGCGCGAGACGGCACCGGACGGCAAGCCGTGCGACCGCCAGCCGGCTGAGCACGGTGTTGGACGCGGCCACGATGAGCTGTACGTCCTGCGCGACGCGCTTCAATGCGATGTCTTCGGCCCGTCCAACCATAGGCACGACCGTGAGGTGCGGCCGACCCTCGAAGAACCCGGCCACAACATCGACCTTCGGCTTGCCGATGTCGGTCTGGCGTGCGAAGGGGTAGCGGTTGAAGTCCTCAACTTCCACGCGCTGCGGATCGACCAGCACAATCCTGCCCACGCCGGCCATGGCAAGGACGGTCGTGATGTTGGTGCCGAGGCCGCCGGCGCCGCTGACGAGCACCGAGGCACGTTGAAGTCGCCGTTGTCCGGCGGCACCAAGGGCGCCCAGCTGCGCAGAGAAGCAGTCACGATACGAGGGCGCTGCGGCGGGCGTCTGGGAGTTCATCGACGTGCTCGGTCACAGTCGTCGATCACTGTGCCGTCGACGACGCCGTCCGGCCGCGGACCTGCGGCCGGGCGGTGCCCCATCGCCCTGGCGGTCGGGCAAATCCGCGGCGCGTCCATGACCGTGCTGGTGAAGTACGGGCACGTCGCGCAGGTGGGAGCGATCCACCGGATGCCGAGCTGCAGACGGATGAGTTCGGGCGCATCGAGAATGAGCGGATAGCATTCGAGCCGTTGGCTGAGGAGTTCGCTCAGGTCGATGATGCGCTGGCGCAAGTGACCGGATAACGGATGCCGTGCGGCGTCGGCCATGTCGATGGCGGCCAGACCTTGCGCGACCGCCCAATGGGTGTTCAGGCACTGCGTGACGCTCTTATGCAAGTTTTGATTGAGAATCGTGATGTGTTGGGCAGCGATCGCTGCCTGCACGACCTCGGCGCGCTCCCGGGAATCAGACGCCTCATCCATCCCAAGAGCGCGCCGCACCTCGTCATCAAGCTGGCGAAATCGAGCGTCTTGATTAGCCTCGCCGAAATGCGAAGAGAACGGCGCCGTGAACGTGTCACGCACCTGTGCGCCTATGAGGCGGGCCGGACGCACCGCTTTGAGGATCAATACCAGCAGCAGGTACGCCCCGAAGGTCGAGGCGAGGGCCATCAGCATGACGTCGTACGGGTTCACGGTAGTGGCTCCTTCAGCTGAAGATCGTCAGCCTGCCCAGACGGAACTCCTGCGTGCTGTCCTGCAGGTCGATCCGCGTATCGTTCGGCACGAACTCCCACCCGGCGGGCGTCTTTTTGAGCAACTGATCCACTCGCCGGCCGCCCGCAATGGCTTTGAGCGTTGCGGCGTTGACGTACCGCCCGATCCCAAAGGGCAGGGCCGCGTCTTTACGGCTGAGATCGACCGACGCGACTGGGAACCGCCCTTGAGCCTGCAGAGACGGCACATGGGTCACGACTCGCGTGCGGGGCCGCACGCGCTCGAGCCGGATCGGCGCGGGGACGACGATGGGAACACGCACCGCCAAGCCCGGCAGCAGCGCTGGCGCGAAACGGATGACGGGAACATTCCGGTCCCGGCGAGTGGAGGTGAGCGCGAGGTTGAGTCGGCTCGCCGGGAATTGCGGCGGTCGGGCGGCCTGTGGCAGCACGGTCGCGGACGTGTCGAGGTGTTCGAGAACATGGCGGAGTGAACGGATCATGACGTCAGTCCTTTCCTTTGGAGGTGATGAGCTTGATGTCGTCGCGGGCTTGTTCTATCGCGCGCGCGGCGGCGTCACAGGAGGTCCATGCGCGGTCCGCCCGGCGCTTCTCGTACTGCAGGTAGCTGCGACTGAGATCGGGACTGAGGGCGGCCAGAAGCCGCCGGGCGGCGGTGAGCTGTTCCGCCGCGGCCACCAGCGCTTGCTCGGCATGCTCAAGGTGCAGCTGCTGGTCTTCGGTGGGAGCGGGATTCGGCGGTTCGGGGGCAGGTTTGACAGGCGGCGGCGTGACGGCCACCACCAGAGGGGTGGCGGCCGGCGCCGGCGGGGCGGCACGCGGGATGAACCGCCAGGCAACAATTCCGATGATGGCGGCGAGTGCGAGGACGGAGAGAAGGACGGCACGGCCGGTCGATTGGTCGGCGGCCGGCGCCCTGCGTCCGGTGAGTTGCGGATATGCCATGAGGGGACCCCCTACTAAGAGGGCCGCTGTCAAGGCGGGCCGGGGACGCTTCGGACGGACGTTCAGGCTCTGACCTTCGGCCTCGGCCGGTAGTCCTTTGTCCGAACGCAAAACGACCTCCCGCAGGGAGGTCGTTCAGCGCATTTGCTCGGCAATTCGATGACTTCGAAAGTGTCTACGTGGTGCGCCTCGGCGGTGCCGAAATGGCCAGACAATGTTCCGAAGTGCGCTTGGTCAAACTTCGAGAGTTGGTTCTGGGTTCCGACAGGTGGTTGGCCACTCACAACTCTCGAAGGTAAACAAAAGGGCTCTTCGTCGATTTGAGTACAGCGATGTGAGTTAAAGACCCGGCCGCCTGCGCGGACCGCTGTGGGGTGGGCGGTCTGCTCGGCAGCCTGGTCGTCAGTGCGATCCCACGTGCACCGGACCATCCGGTGTCATCCTTTCTTGAAGAGCAAACAACAAGGGAGGACCGGCGGGATCGCGGCGGGATTGTACCTGGATCTTGGGACTGGAGGGGTTTCGGGTGGTGACGGCGGAGCGTCACAGCCTCGCATCGGATGGTCCGCTGACGATCCGGATTGAGCGGCGGGGTCTGCGCCGGTATCCGTGCAGTGGGTGCGGGGGCCGCGTGAGTCGCGTGCGATCGGTGCGCGATCGAACGTGGGACGATCGGCCCTGGGCGGCGCATCCCGTGACGCTGATCTACGCGCAGCGGCGTCCCATGTCGGCGCTGCGGCATTCGGACGGAGCGGATCGAGTTCGCCGAGCCGAAGGCCCGGTTGACGCGAGGCGTGCGGCAACAGATTGGCCTCGACTGTCAATCGATGCCGACCAGTCATGCGGCCGTGCGCCACCGCGTGAGTTGGAGCAAGGCGCGCCGCGCCCGGCGCGCGTTCTCGCCGAGGGGGATCGCGGCCGCCCGACACATCGGCCCCGCTATCTCGGGGCCGACGAGATCCATCGGGGCCAGGGCCAGCCGTTCTGGACCGTGTGGTTGGATCTGGTGCGGGGAGAAGTCATCGGCTTGGAGCTGAGCTAGGCCGCACATGACGTACTACTGGTTAGAGTCTTGGAGTAGGCGTTCGCCAAGTGCTGCATAGCGTACGAACACGCGCCTGCTAACCTCAGCGAGAAGAGCTCGGAACTCTGAAAGTTCCGCAGACGTTAATCCGATTCGCGTGACGTTCGATGTTAGCATGGGAAAACGAAACCCTTGATCACGCAAGTTCCAAGTCACTGCTAGCTCGGCAGGCTCTGGGTCAGTATGCGCGAACTGCTTGTCACGAAGTGTGCCTACCTTCTCATGCAGTTGGAGTTGCTCACGGGACAGCCCTTCGAGTAACTCCTTCGGCAAGCGTTGAGCCGTTTGACCGTCGGAACGACCGACCGCAAAAGGTCGCCAATACGAAACGAGTAGCGCCGTCATTAGCGCGGTTCGGATTGCATTGTCTTGTTCGGCTCCATTATCTGCAGTCGTCGGCTCCAGGCGGTCAAGAAACAGCCGGGTCTCTTCGAAATCGAAATAGCTCAACGCCATGCGGCGGCACAACTCGCGGTCAGCGTCTCGTGATTGTCCGGGGTCTGCTAAAGTCATTCGTTACGTAACCTGGTTGTTGGCATTGGGTGCCTAACTAACGTGCCAAATGAGCCGCGCTTCGCGGCGACATGATGGCACGGATCGTTAGAAGCGTCGGCTCCATTCGGAGGTTAGGCATCCGGTCGGTTTGATCTCGCTATCTCTCCACAACGACGAACACCGCTTCGTCGGCGACCAAGAGATCGTGCGGCTTAGATTCTCGTGTCAACGCGCCAAGAAACATCAGCGCGGCACATGTCACCCCGGCTCCGATACCGACTGCCCACTCGAGACACTGGTGAGTCTGCATATCGAAAGCAAACTTGAGCCCGACAAAAAACCACGACGCAAACACAAACGAGTACACCAAGCTTGACGTGACCTTGTCGTTAACGAATCGCGCAAGGGGCCGCGCGATTTTACCCCGATAGCACGAAAAGTGCCGCGTTTCGTCGCACCAGGTGAATTGACCGCGAATGCCCATCGCCGCCTCGAGGCGTGCACCAGTAACCGAGTAGTCATGGCACATGAGCAGGCTCCGGACCTCATATCCGAATAACGCGAGCGTTAGAATGCCCGAGAAGATGCCGATGTACCCAACTGCTTCTGGCTGAAGCTCTGGCTGTGGCGACGTCGGTAGAGCTTTTCCCAGGGCGACCAATCCCACAACCGACGCAATGGGAAGGAGGCCAAGAAGCTTCATGCGGAACTCACGCAACGCCTGATAGCTTCGACAGAGTTCAGAATAAGCGGTGGTTATGAACGATGGCTGCGTCGATGGCGAGGAAATGGCTCGAGACGACATTGTATCGCTCACGATGATGCCTCCAATCGTTTAGTGGTTAGCCCACGTATAGGAAGAGCTAGGAGGCGGAGATTTGTGGACTCTGCCTCGCTGCAACCAGAGCTTTGCGCCGACGCACTCTCCGTTGGTCGATGGATACCAGAGAAGTTCTTGCGGTACCATGGGTGGCTGATCCACAACTACAATACCTCTCAATACGGCCACATGAGTTGGTCCGGTCAACCTGACGTTACATTTCAGCCGCGACGGCTCATCATCATACAGCCGCCGGCGGTTCCAAATGTCGGTTAGGCCGCCCTCGAATCACGCGAGTAGCGCCTCGAACCTACCTGACGACTTGATCGCCAGCTTGTCTCCGGGATTCGGAAAGCCGCGAAAGTCGTAGGATTGCGAGAACCGACCAACGAGCCTGGTTCCGTCAAGCGCGCCGTTCGCAACGGTCACCGACTGGCACGTGAGATTGCGCTGCAGAATCGGGTCGCGGGTTCCCGGCAAAGGGGCCGCTCGGGACCGCGCCCTGTCAGCACTTTGAGCGAGGCCGGAATCGGGGTCGAGGTAATCGTTCGGGCGTGACGTGTTATTTGAGGGCGGGACGGCGGCGGCCAGATAACGGACCATCTCGTCCAACTCCGCGTGCGTACGGCGCTATTGCCGGTCATCTGGTCCACCACACTCTTCCCGCTGAAATCACGCTCGATCCGTATCATGTCTTTGACTAGGCGAAGGCGATGATCTCGTCATTGGTGACCTGCGACCCCGTGAGCCCGGTGCTCACCACGGTGACGAATCGCCGACCATCGGCTCTTCAGCCGCATGAGATAATGGCACCGTGGTTCGGGGCTTCCAGATCGATGTCGTGGACGAGGGATTCGCTGATCAGATCGACGGACTCCGCTTGCAGTTGGGAGCCCCCGACAACCCGTTGCTGTTCCCACGACATCGCCCTGCCACCCGAGGAGGTCGCGCGCGCCGTCGCAGAGCGGATCGCCGCCGAGGTAAGCTGTCATGATCCGGAGTCGGAGGCGACGTATCGCCCCGCGAAGCCGGCAGCCGCGGCCTGGCGATCGTCGAGCCGTCCGACTTGGAGACCAGCGGGACGACCGGGCAACCCCTTACCGTCGCATCCAGGACGGACGCGACATGCTCAAGCTGCTTGAGGACGGCTGATCCCAACATATAGTGGTCTGCTGAAACAACCGGAAGCAGGTGTCGTCCTAGGGTCGGAGCACGTCAGGCAGCCATCCGATTCGTCGAGGCGCGCACCGAAATCCAGCGCTTCCTTCACACCCGCCGTTCCTGTCCCCAAGGGATACCCGAAGCGGAGTTGTCAGATTGGCAGCAATTCAGTCTGCTTGACGTTATTGCCGCCGGCGTCGAGGACGTTCGACTGCGGGCGCGCGAACTCCCCTTCGTGATTGGACGCGATCTGCGCCATTCTATGACGGTTCGCTTTGACAAAACTGCAAAGCTGGTCCAGAGTTGGCCGGCCCTTTAAAGGCGGAGGTGCGGATGGTCACAGTCAAAGTTGTCCACAAGAGCACAGGAAAACCAGCCAAGGCGGAGCGCGTCTCGATAGGATTTTCGGCGATAACGAGGGGGGTCGCCTCCGCCGAGTACACGGACGATGACGGCGAGGCGCATTTTGACGCAGATCCTGGTGAAGGCACGGTTTATGTGCACGGTCAGTCGCGGTTCACCGGGAGGATCGCAGGCCGTGTCGTTGTGTACATCTAACGGTCTCTCGCGCTTACTGACAAAACCCACGCCCGCAAAGGCGATGTGCGTCGGGGAACAGATTGTGCGTCACACGCGCCCGTGTTTGAGCGACAGCGAACATGTGAACGTCGTCCCTGCCCAGAGGAGCTGTTGTGAAAGCACGACCGTACATTCGGTATGACGCAATCGGCAACACGTCCGTTTTTGGGCATTCCAATCACGTACGGATCCTCATCGACGGTACGACTAACGCGAGGCGTATTGAGGTGCCGGGGCTTTCAAGAGCGGTTGGACTCTCACCGGACTCCTCGCAAGTAGCTTGGGCTGCCGATTACGGCGTCGGGTTTTGGGACTACGCGGCGGACCGTAGTTGGCAAGTGATGTCCTTTGACCCTGAGCAGATGTCGGTCTGGAGCCTCGCATTCGGCGCCGACGGACGCTCGCTTTTTCTTGGCACTATCGTTGTTGTTGAGGGCAACCTTCGCAGTGTTGTACTGGTTGACCGTTGGGATTCCGACGAGCCACCAGACTCCCTCGACCCAGAGGTATTTGCCACCTGCGATGGTGCGCTTGTTCATTTGACTGTCTCGAGGGGACAGCATGTGGCGGCCGTTAGTGCTAAGGGGATCGTGTATGTGTGGAGCACGTCTGGGAAGACTATTTTTTCAAGCGAGATTCCGCAGGCGACCTCCGCCTCCTTCTCACCGGACGCAAGACGAATTCTTTGGACCGCGCTAGGCAGGTTCGGAGTTCGTGAATGCGATGTGGATGCGACTGAAGTCGCCCAGTACAACGTGGGAGAGCAATTATTTTGCGGAGCTTGGCACCCTGATGGGAAGACGGTTGCTGTGGGGGGAGCAGGTGGGTTCGTCGCCCTGTGGGACGCGGAGACGGCGAAACTCCGGCCGCTAAAGAAGTGTCCTGGAGACGTTGGCCTAGTTAGCTTTGATCAAGACGGAACCGACCTCATATGCGGGTGTCTCGACGGCACCGTTATCAGAAGACTAAACGTCGTCCCCACGGGCTCGGCTGCTGCGGCCAGTCCGTCGCAAAGTCCGAATGCAGGGGCCAAGACGGGGTTTCAATTGCACGCAGTTGGTCATGGCGGTGAGTATCTCATTCGCGCTGAAGGAAAGGCGCTTCAAGTGCATTCTCTTAGGGAATCGAGAGAGAGGTACTTGCCGATACCGGGTAGATTGGCAGCTGTTGCCACCTCGATCGCCGGCAACTACGTCGCGTGGGCGGCGGGGGAATCGGTCGAACTGGTGGGTGTCACAGATCTTCGAGACTGGCAGGGGCAGGAGTTTGGGGCCGTCGTGGGCCATGTCAACACTCTATGCTTCTTGGCCGCCGATGATCTGCTTGTCGGCTGCGAAGACGGCAGGCTGGGACGTGCTCGCGGCTACGCCGACCCATCGGCTGAGATCTATCCGCTAATTCCCATTGTCGCTGACTTCTGTTCGTCAATCACATGCTTGGCAAGGGCGGGCAGCGACTCCGGGGTGGCCGTAGGGTTGCAGAGCGGTGAAATCTACTCCTTCGTTCCTGAGACAACCGAGCGGACGCTTAAGGCGACGGCCGACGGACCGATCATGGCCCTAGCCACTGGCCCGTCGATGTCCCCGTTGGCCTGGGCGACGGTCGATACAGTGGAAATCATCGCTAGGCTTGGTGAGCGTACGGAGACCATTGGTCGCGGTGCTACATCTGTTGCGTGGAGTTCCGAGTTCGATCGTCTTGCTTTCGGCGATGCGAAGGGGCAGCTGTTCGCCTGGACGCGCCTTTCGAAGTCGACCGTGTTACTGAAGCGGTGTGACGAGCCGATAAAGTTTGTGTGGTTCGTAACAGACGATGAGCTGCTGATCGTGACGTCCGGGGGATTTTCGCTTTATGAGTTGCCGAACGAAGGCACCGTCGTTGTCGAGCAGGAACCGGGGTTTAAGCACGTCGTTCGTTCATCCTTGGACGGCACCGAGCACCATACGGTGCAGCTTGGTGGCGACCGAGATGAGCAGGGCAGCAAGTGTTTCATCGCGACAGCCACATTCGGTCCGGTCTCTCCGGAAGTGAGGTTCCTTCGAGATTATCGCGATCGGACGTTAGGCCGCAGTGCTCTAGGCAGGAGACTGGTGTGTTCGTATTACCGTTTGGCCCCGCCACTGGCGAGAACCATCTCGCGCCGTGAGCCGCTGCGATGGCTATCCCGATGCGCCATCCGGAGCCTGATCTGGGGCATCAGGCGTTGTACCGATCGTGAGTCGTAAGGCCGGCTACACAACCGCCACCGCTACGAGCGCGATCGCAGCGGATAGTCCGGGGCGGCCCTCGCGGCCAAGGACAGTGTGATCAGCGCGCGCCGCAGCTGGGGGTGCGACCCCGGCCGTGGCGGCTGTAGCACTATCGTGCGAAAGGTTCGAATCTTGTCGACGCGCTCCCGGTCTCACGTGGGAATTGCTTCATAAGCGCGGGAGGTCCAGCGGTCCCACTCCTCGAACGCCGTCTCCTCCCGCCGCTCCCGTTAGTTCATCGCGCGCAGACCCGGAGGCGATGTTGATCTCGGCAACTGAACCCCTCCGACGTTTTCTCGGCGGGCGTAGCACCATATGTAGACACGATGGTGCGACTCGCACAAACCGCACTGCCGGTTGCCGCGACGATGTTGGTGACCTGGGGCTGCGGCCGCTCGCCGCTGGCGCCTTCGGGACTGTGTCGCGCCATCGTGCCGGCGTGGTCCCCGTATCTTGTGATCCAGCCAGACGACGGCGCGCTGGCAGGCTATCGCGAAGCGTTGACGCGCCTGACGAAGCCACGGCGCGGTCGCCGGTGCACGGATCGGGCTCCCGCCCGGACATGCGAGACGCCGCCGACGCGCTTCATCGGCGGGCGGATCGCGGCGCCACCATCGCGGCCGCCTGCATCAGCGCGTTCGGGCTGGCCGAATCCGGCCTGCTCGACGACCACGACGTCACCACGACCTGGTGGCTGGCGCCGTTGGTCCGCCAGCGATATCCGCGCGTGCGCCTCGACGACACGCGCATGGTCGTGCGCCCGGGAAGGCGCGCAGGCCATGCCTGATTGTCGTTCACGTTTTGCGCTTGCCCATCGCCATGCGCGAAGAGTAGTGTCGCAACTTGTGCAAGTCATCACCAACTTGGCTGTCAACGCCCGTGACGCCACGTGGGGACGATGAGCGGTTTGTCTTGGCCTGGCTCGTATTACAACAGAGACTGAGAAGGTGGTCAGATGGCTGCAGGCGATGCTTTTGAAAAGGAAGTGCTCCAGAGGCTGAAAGACACTTTGAAGAACAAGGGCCTACCCCTTGTCGAGCGCTACTGTGACATTCACCATCACAAGAAGTACTACTCACGAGCACGACGAGGATATATCACGACAGACGTCACGATTGAAGTGTTTCTTCCAATCATCATTACAAACACACGACGAGAACGATTCATACCGCGTGCGCGCCGGCCATCAATTGTGTGGGTCTGGGAGTGCAAAGACTATAAACATGCAGTTCCGGTCAGCGACCTCGAAGAGTTCCATTCCAAACTCCAACAGATTGGAGCAGACCTCACGAAAGGTACTGTAATTTCAAGGGGACCATATCAAAAGGGTGCGATTGAATACGCCACAGCCAATGGTATCGGTTTGGCCCGTCTCTTGCACGACTCGCCGATGTTTCACATCAGATTTCGCGAAGGCGGGAAATATCAGGCGCATGACCACCAGCCTGAACAGTTTCTCAAGATCATGACCTCAGACGTTCCGACCTACGACGAGTTCTACGCCTACGATTCGGGTGGACAGAAGTCGCCCCCGACTGTGTTCGAAGAGTACGTAAAGCACGAGCACATGGTGTTTTGGGGGTTGGCGTCTGCATATCGGGCGATATCGAGATGGGAGACCATTACCCGTCTTCGGCGGCTTGTTGGCTTGCCGCCGAAGCAACTCAAGGTCAGACCTAAGCAACCGAAGGCCTGACGGGCGCGTGGTTTGCTTCGAGCTTCCTTCCCGACCGAGACGGCGCGCATCTTCCTCAACATTCTGACTGCGAGCCGTGGCGACGAGGGCATCGCCCTCGCCGCGCACGAACGTCCCGACGTCATTGTGCTGGATGTGCAGATGCCAGGTGGCGGCGACGGATGGTTGACGTATACGCACCTCAAGAACGATCCGAGCGTGGCACACTCTTGACGGGTGTGGATGACCACGACCTTCGTGCCACGCGCGCGTGCAGTGGGCGCGACGGCCGTTCTCAGAAAGCCGTGTCCGGTCGATCGGCTGCATGACGCGATTCTCGACGCCGTGGGTAACCGTGCGCGCCGTCGAGGTCTTCCCTCCCAGGCCGACCGAGGGAAACCTTTTACAAGTGCTCTGAGCCTTGGGCGAGCATGAATCCGTACATAACGGATACTGAGTATGCTGCAAAGGGCCTGTTTGAGCTTGCCCTGTCCGGCGACGCAGAGCTCAAGCGTCTCTCTCAGGCTCTGCAATCCGCGAACGCGGGGTTCGCGATGAATTTCCTCGACGCAGCGAGCATCGAGTCGGACGAAGACTTGGATCCGGACGAGGACTCTTTGGAAGACCAGGTCAACGCTGCTTACGCGCGCGCCGGGCAGTTCCATCAGTACGCCACCGCGCTCAAGGTTGACATTGAAAGGCTGGATAAGGAACTGGTCGACAAAGACACCGCTCTGCAGACTCTGTCTGGTGCGATCTTACATATTGCCAAACAGGGCCTCTCAATTGTGCACGGTGGCCCTCAAAGCGCCCCGGTCGTTCGGGTCCTCGCGCCTTCTTCCCTCGCGCTTCCCACAGTTATATGGGAAGGCCGCAACCAAGCGATTCACTACGAAGAATGTCAGTTTCGTCCGGGAGTCGAGGCGTGTTTTCGCGAGCTGCAGAGGCATTTCGGGCCGCAGTTCGACCTAGCCGCCCATTCACGTCGCAGTCGCGCCCGCCAAGTGCTTCAGGTCCTTGGCTGGTCGGACTACGTCTCGTACTTGAAAGATATGCAGGCCCTTCTACCGCGAACACCGATGCGATGATGCCTAACACAGTGAGCGCTGCCCCAACGGCTTGAAGCGGCTGCCAACGATGATCGTGGCAATAGAATCTCCACTCACCGAAACGTCCATACCGCCGCCAATTGCGGATGATTCCCCAACACCGTTGCTGCGAGTTGCGGCGATCGGGCCGCCAAATCGACGGCTCGATTACGGTGTCCGGGACTACGTACCTGGTCGAGCTCAAATTCACGCGTGAGCAGGCTGGGGCTCCGGACATAGACGGTGTTGTGAAGAAGATCAACGACAAGGCAGACAATACCATGGGCATCATGGTGTCGATGTCTGGCCACTCGGCCGTGGCCCTCAACGAGGCATCCGGGCGCAGGACACCGTTGATGCTGATGGACCACCGTCATGTGTATTTCGCGTTGGGCGGATCAGTGGGGTTCGGAGAGATCGTCGATCGAGTGCGCCGTCACGCCTCCCAAACAGGAGAAGCCTTCTTGCCGCCCGAGCGTTTCGGAGGCTGAGCAGACAAGCTGACCGGCTGAAATCTAGACGTTTGGGCGCGATAAACGCCGCGGTATTTACGGACCGTTTGCCCAAACGCCGCGAAGGAGGTTTGCCGCTGCGCAGCATCCTGTTCTGATATTATTTCGCCCGGTCGCCGCGCCTTCACCGATGTTGGCGCGCGTCTCCTGCTGACGATCGCCCGCGTCACACAGGAACCGCGGTTGACCGCGGGGCCGTACCGGCAAGATTCAACTTGTCGTGTTCGTTCGTGGACATCGCACGGTGGCGGCGAGAACGGTGCTCGCAACCACCATGGTCCGTCGTCAGATCTGACCTAATACAGTTCTCCTGAGCCCGACCACGATGGCGGAGAGAAAGTCGCTCTCAACCAGATCCGCGTCCATAAACGACCATAGGAGAAAACGGACGCGAGCCGACGCCAACAGGCGAAAAACGTGTGACCGACAGTGGGAGTCTTTCAGACCGCTTCACGAACCCCCAATAGGCACGGGCCGCTTCAGCGGAACTCGCACGAAGCCAGCGGTTTAGCGGTTTCGGATTCTTTCGTGGGCTTTCGTCCGCTTTCACCCAGTTTCGGGTTTTGCCAGCGCAATGACACTCGAAATGACACTCGACGCGAAAGACTTCCCGACTCCTCTCCGAGACTTGTCGGGCACGCGCTCGGAACTCCTACAGGGTCTCGTCCAGGACATCGACCGACACAAACAGGGGTCGACGCCTTGGCAAACACTCGTCTCCCTTGTCGTCGACCATCTTCCACGCCGCATAGTACGACCCGGGATCAGAAGGAGCGGTCAGCCGCATTCGCACCAGACACAATGCGCCGGACTTCGTCAAAGGAATAGCAGTCAGCGGATCGCTGGTGATGCGTCCTGCTCCTGAACAGGCGCCGATGCGTCGCAAGTGACGATTTCGCCACACCACAGAACCCACGTTCTGAATTTCCCAAACTTTTTCGAAGCGTTCGCCTGGCGGCATGATCGTCCCATCCGGAATGGTGACATCTCGGACAAACCGCGAGCGGTCTCTTAAGGGCTGGTTCTTTTCTGTGCCTGAGACGGGATGCCTCCGTTGCGGAGTGGCCACCAGCATGTAGCCCATGCGTGGAAAGGCTTTGAGCCAGCGGTGCGGGCGTTTCGTATCGCCAAGCGTGATCCGCAAACGTCTGACGTGCACGCTCAACGTGTTCTCCGAGACATTGGTCGTGGGCCACAGTGCCGCGTAAATTTCCGCCTTCCCAACGATTTCACCCGGTCGGTCAAGAAGACATTTCAACAATTGCCGTTCAATGTGCCGGAGCGGAATCACTTCGGTTCCGCGCCAGAGGCCTCTGTGGCGTGAGAATGTGAACGGGCCGAAGGTGAACTTCTGATCCCTGGGCAACATTCGAGTGTCAGAACAATGTAAGTCAACTGCAAGTCGCAACACGCAAGAATCGCCCTACTGTCGCAGCATGAACCGCAGCCCACGAACGCCCGTACGGCAACCCACGCAACCCCGACGCCTTCCACTCTTTGCTGATCCGTGGTGGTTTCGTCGTGCTGAGCCAATTGAACGGGGCGCTGCCCTCGACGGCCGTCCAGTCGAGGGATCTACCGTGAAAAGGAATGGCCGACCGGTCTACATAGTCTTCGTCACTGATCCACTCGTCGCACCACAACCAGCCGTCCGACCGGAACGGAGCATGCTATCCGAGCTGCGACGTCGCGTGTCCGCTGAAATCGCGACCTATCGCAACGCTGGTCATTGTTCTGATGCTGACATCGAGGTGATCACCGGGCTCTGGCTCGAAGGAAAGTCGCTGCGGTCCATTGCACGGGCTCGCTGTGTGGCAGCAGCTGCGATCGGCGACCGGATTGAGCGTCTCCAAAATCGGTGTCCGCGGTTTTATCAGTGGTGGGTGCCGAAAAATATGCGCAGGCGCGAGGCCCGACGACGTGTTCGTGACAACGAATAACGGTCCGCTAGGTCTCGGCGGGAAGACTTAACCGCCGGATTGGAAGACGGTTGACAGTTCGAGTGGTGAATGGGTCCCGCTATTAAGCACCAAAGCAGAACAGTCAAAAATTTGACACTGCTGCTTATGGCGCGTAGGATGTAGGTAATCTCGCCTCCCAAACCGCCCAGACTGCCCACAGCTCTGGGTACGGTGCTGGGACTGCTCCAGCCGCTGCAACTCCCAGACATTAACGCCAATATGTGTCAGAACGCTTTCATCTCACGGAACCACGCGACGATTATCGCGAGGAAAAACTGAGACAACTCGAAAACTTCATCGCGTCAAACGAGCATCTCTCGGCTATCTGCCAACTGCTCTCAAATCGTCACTACTCGAACGAGGAACTCGATCGAGTAGTGCAACGATGGAACGCTTCCACTCCCTGGGTCGGCGGATACGTGGAGAAACAGTACGGACCGGATTGGCGCCGTCTACTCGCCATGATGGACATGGCCGGCAACGTTAGGCTCAGAGTCCTCCAACCAAAGAACTTGACGGATGCAAACGAGATCGGCTAAGAAGGAGCTTCCTTCGCCCCAGAAGAGCTTCTTGCCGTAGACGTCCGCTGCGTCTCAGACGGGAGTCGTTATGACCGAACAGATCGGCTCGATCACGGAGACAAAGGCCTTCGAGCAACTCGGTCTTCTCGTTCTTGATGGATCAGGTTCAATGACTCACGAGGGCGTTACCAAGATGCCCAAAGCCGACGAAGTCAATGTGGCCGTGAGAGGACTGATCGCACGTCTGAAGATATCTCGCCACCGCGACAACTTTTTGCTCGGTGTCGTTAGCTATGACGGCAGCGCGAACGCCGATCGCGTCCCACCTACACCGGTATCCAAGCTCGACGACACAGCAGACTACAATCCGCTACATGGGCATGGCGGTGAAACCGCCATTGGCGCCGCGTTAAAAGCTGCGCACAATGTAGCCCAGTCATTTCTCAGCGGACAGGGCGACTTCCCAAGAAGCGTCGTAATGGTGGTCATGTCGGACGGCCAAAACACGACAGGCCCTAGTCCTATTGAAGCGGCGACGGAAATCAGAAACAGCGGTGAGCGCATCACAATATGCGCGGCGGGTTATGGCAAGAGCGGCGACCTGGACGAGCAGACACTGCGGAGTATCGTGAGCTCGCCCACAGGATACAAACACACGTACAACGATGAAGAACTCCGCCAGTTCTTTGAAGCCAGCATTACGCAGCGACGCGGCTGATGTGCCGCGGTCGTATTGACATCATTTAAGCCAAGTGCGCAAGGATTCACACCATTGTGCAACGATCTCGCAAATGGCCTCAAAAAGGAAGCCGCCCCGCTCGTCCAGCCTGATGGTCTGGCGACAGCGAGCTCTTCGTCAGCCGCCCTGATTCAGACAGCGACAAAGGGACTTCCGCAGAAGAAGTGCAACCAGGACGCCGCGAAGGCTTACCGCGGCAGCCGCTTCAATGCTCTTGCAGTGGCGGACGGTGTTGGATCCGCTCTCGATGCCCAAAGTGCCTCCGCGATCGCGGTAGACACGTTCCTGCGGCAGGTCGCCACTTTCGACCAGAGCGAGCGTCCGCTTACGGAGATCGCGGCGGGGATCCAAGAATTCTGGGACTCAAGTCTGACTGCGCTAGATGATCTATTCGCAAGAGACCCTCAACGGTATGAGCAGTTTCGGGGATCTCCAGTCTTGGAAACTACTTTACTGACGGCCCTCGACATAGAAGATCGATATATTGTGAGCTACGTTGGTAACGGCAGCGTCTTTTATGTCCGCGGTGACTTCGACGCCTTCAGGAAGCGATGGCCGTGGGCCGTCGTTAATCTCGCCGCAGGACAGGCCGTGCTCAATGCAGATACGGGCAAAGATGAGCTTCAGTACGTTCTGGCACCACAGCGGGCCAAGAGACCTCAGCCCGTGGTAGTCGAACACAGCAAGAATGTCGATCATGGCGAAGCCATTCTGTTGTGTACGGATGGAATCTCCTCACCTGAACAAGCGCGAGTCGGATATGACAGCGATCACCGGCTCTGGACCGAGATCAACCCGCACCTGATCGACCTGGTGCAAGGACGCCTGACTGAGTTTCTGGCATCTCTTGCAATTAGTAGCAATCCTGCTGGAGACCTGCTAATCACATTGGACCGGTTCCTGGCTGAACGATCATTCGATGACGATGCCAGTATCGGAATCATACTTTCTCAGCCACTCGTTCTTCGTTATCGCGCACGTGCGATAAGCGAATCCGCGAGCAGAGAATGACGTGAAGGTTACTCTAACAAGCCCGGGCGTGCTGACAGGTCTTTCGTCAGATCCTGCTCATTGCCCGACCGCAACCATTGAATTGGAAGCGGTAGCCGTCGATGGAGGTGGTCAGGGCGAGATCTTCAGGGTACTTCGTACTGATAGTCGCTCCGTAGCCGATGTCGTCGCAAAAGTCTTCAGCGACGGGTTTCCCGACACGCTGCTCGACACTCTCAGAACGGTTCGCACTGATACACAGCTAAACATTGCCAGCCGAGCAGCTCTTCAAGGCCTTCCCCTATTTGCATTTGACGGCGTCGTCGCCGGACGAGGCCGCGTCAATGGGTATCTTATGCGTAGGGTCCCGGGTCAATCATTCAGCTCGATCGTCGACAACCATCATAGTGAATACGTCCAGCTACCGCTCGCATCGAGATTGACGATCGCGAGTCACTTCGTCGATGGAATGTCAGCACTCTACGCGCTCACAATTGTGCACGCCGACCTAAATGGCCAGAATCTGCTGGTCGACATGCGAAGATGCGGACTGAACATCATTGACATTGACGGTGGGGCCGTCGCGCGTAACGAGCAGGTGCCGGTTGTCTGTGGCAAGCCAGAACCTGGCTGGCTAGCGCCAGAAGTATGGCGTCAGTTCGGAAAGAGCGCCTCCCAACGACAGGTGACCGTGGCGCTTACTGCGGATCTGTGGTCAATCGCCTGTGGTGTGCATCACCTCCTGTTCGGCGTAGCTCCATTTTTCTTTATGGACGCTTATAGCGCTATACCGTCGTATCTGCATCGGTATAAGTGGCCGCAGTTGACTGGTCTGGGTGCGATCGGGACACGAAATGCGTTCTATTTCGGGCGCTACCAACAGATGCTGGGTGAGGTTCCTGATCTGCTTGCCCTGTTCAGAAGATGTTTTCAGGATGGTTTCGAGGTGCCCGCTCAGAGGCTAAGTCCATCGCATTGGGAACACGCGATTACTGGTGAGCTCAAGAGACGCGGGTTACCGGTACCCCGGCCGGTAATACACGCTGCGGCGCGAGATCAAGGTAAGACGGTTGCGGCTCGGCGACAGAAGCCTTCACCCCATGAACCAGCTCCGACAGTCGCCTCGCCGGGGCACTCCACCTCGCCGCGGTCGCCGAAACCGGTGGCGGGACCGAATGTGGCCCCATCGCCTGTGCTTGTTCCGACGATCTCTATTGGGTCTCTCTCGCTTGTGGGAGCGATACTGGTCTTCGCGGTGGTGGCTGCCAGCCTTTTCAATGCCGGCCGTCCGCTTTCCGTTGTTGCGACCCCGCCGGAAACGGACATTACGGGCCCGCAACCGTCGCAGACAGTTGAGGTACTGATTCGTCAACGTCCTTCTGATGTCGAGTTGTGGAACCGCGCACTCCTGGAATGGCAGCAGCAGCCGAGACGCGCCGGCGACGCGATCCTCGGCACCATTGGGATAATGATGCTGTTACAGCATCAGCCATCAGGAGTTACAGACGACTGTGTCAGCGCGGCCCTGAACGACGTCGGCAAGCTGCCTCAAAGCTTCTATCGCGATCTCTCTGCGGCCGCTGAATCTACGGGGGACACGCGAACTGCTGTTGCCATCCTTAACGCGGGCGTGGCACAGTGGCCTGACAGCGGCCCGCTGCAGCAGCGGTTGCGGTGGGTAAACAGCCGCGGTTCGGCGACACCCACTCCTCCATCGGCGGCCGGATCTTCTCAAGGCGGCAGCGAGCCGGCTTCGGCCGATGACGCAGGTTCGGAGCCCGCCAGCCTTGCCATTCACGCGGAACCGCCGGGTGTTTCTGTACTAATCGATGGAATTACCCTAGGCGAAACCGACCAATACGGCGAGCTTACAGTGGAAAGCTTGAGCGCGGGAAAACATATCATCACGGTTCGGAAGGAGGGATTCTTCGCTGACGCACGGCAAGTATCAGTGATTGCCGCCGGTAAGGCAAAGGTCGCGTTTCGATTGCGCCCACAACCAGCTTCTTTGACAATACGCGCGATGACCGGCGCTCGCGTGCAGATTGATGAGTCGCCGCCCGAGAACTCGCCGATGCACACATCCGTTCCGGCTGGCCTTCACAATATTACCGTTTCAAAAGAAGGGTTTCATACGGACTCCCGTCAAGTAACGCTCGACGCCGGCGACGATAGGCTCGTTGAAATTGACCTGACACCAATGGGATTGTCGCCTGTGGGAACTCGCTTTGTGCCGTCTCCTATAAATCGGGCAAAGTCAACTGCAGCGTCAAGTCTGTCGGCATCAGGCTTAGTCGCTGCGTCGAGGTTGGAAAGTGCGATCGCAATTGGATTTGATGGTCCACTCTCTCCCGAACGTTTGTCCGATGCCGTAGGTGGTCTCGTCGAAGCTATTCGAGAGGGGTACGTTGCCGAGTTCCCGATTGTTCACCATCATAATGTGTTGAATACCAATGGTTTTTGCGCTGGGACATTGAGGGTGTCACGCGACGGGCTAGGATTTGTTGCAGCCAACGGAAAGGATAGCTTCGAGGTTGACTGGGGTGCGGTTCAGGAAGTACGCGGTGATCAGTCATACTCTGATATTCCCTCGGTAGTTGCACTGCATCTGAAGCTGACGGTTCAGAACGGCAAAAAGCAGCGCAAGAGAACGATGAACTTCTATCCGACTGGAGTGTTTGTCGAACAGTCTGGGTCGCTTGGGTGCAACTCTTGCGTTCCCCGCATTCCGGCGTACGTCGCCCTGATCGCGCATCTGTGGCGCCCTCGCCCGTCCGAGTCGGGCCGTTAGCAACCTACGAATCTCTCGCGTGCTGGTCCTGACGTAGCATTCCCAGACGAAGTCTGCGTTAGTGAAAGAACAGTGTCTGCGAAAATCGTGGGAGGAAGGGCGCCATGACCGCTGTCACGGGCGCGACATCTGGGCCATTTGGGCTCAGACCTGACTATCGAAACGTGATTGCTAGGATTTGAATGCCCCTGCGACTGCATCGACTATGCTGCGGCCGTAGCGTCCGAGCACTTCGCCGAGCTTGTCGCGGCGACCCTGGAGGATGAACCAAATGCTCTCGAACATCACCACGACGGTGTATCCGCCGATACGGATCAACGCCGAAACAACGCCGCCGATCATCGGATTGAGCCGTGGCCGCGGCAAACGCCGCATTTGACGCGTCCTGAGCCGGAGCAATTGCTACACTGCTTACTACCTCCGGGGAGAAAGGACGACGTTGAAACACGCCCCGACCCCGTGCACTTTGGACATCGCAGAGCTCCGCGACCGGCACACTCGAGGCATTTTGGCATGACGCGTGATTGTAGCAGCACCGGTAAGTCGGTGTGAAGGTGTGAGCAGTTGAAACAGCAGTAATACTTCTGAAGGCGTGACGGCCCGCTTGCTCAACGAGGCAGAAAGGCGGGTCGAACGCCGCGGCTTGTTGGGAAGGGCCCTTCACGAAGAGAGAGTTTAGGTGGTGTTAGCCTCGCTCGACGGGTGGGCGACCTCGATCCAGGGTGTAACGCACGGCGTTCAGCAGGTCCGTTTGACTGAACGGCTTTTGGAGGAGCCACGCGCCCTGTGCGACTAGCGTAGCCGTCACCTCGGCCCCCGCGTAGCCGGACATGTAGATCGCCGACACGCGATCGTGGGCCTGCAGTCGTTGCACGAGCGCGGGCCCCGTCATGCCTGGCATGACGACGTCCGTCACGACGAGGTCACAGAGGGAGGCGCCTGGGGTGCCCAGCGCGAGCGCCTCCGCCGGGGAGGCGGCGTCGCGCACCCGATAGCCGTGGCGCGTGAGGACGCTCGTCACCAGCGCGCGCACCGCGGGATCATCCTCGACCACCAAGATCGTCTCCCGCCCCCCCGGCGCGTCGGTGCGCGGCGGACGCGTCGCGGCGGACAGCCGGGCCGTCTCTCCGCTCGCGGGTAAATACAGACTGAAGGTGCTGCCTTGGCCCGGTTCGCTGGACACCCAGATATAGCCGTCCAATTGCTTCACGATGCCGTAGACCGTCGCCAAGCCCAGGCCGGTCCCGCGTCCCCGCTCCTTCGTGGTGAAGAAGGGCTCGAAGATCCGTTCCTGGGTCGCGGCATCCATGCCGATCCCGGTATCCGCCACCACGACGCGGACATACGAGCCCGGGCGGACCTGGACGGGGCTTGGAAAGGGCCGCGGATCGGTAATCTCGACGTCGGCCGTCTGAATGGTGAGGGTACCCCCTGTCGGCATGGCGTCCCGCGCATTCACCGCGAGGTTCAGGAGGACTTGTTCCAGTTCGACGCGATCCGCGCGCACGGCGCGCAGAGAGGGCGCGACATCGATCACCACCCGGATCTCTTCGCCAATGACGCGCCGCACGAGCTGCTCGTTGGTCCGGACGACGTCGTTCAGGTCGATCACTTCGACGCGCAACGTTTGCTTGCGTCCGAACGCTAAGAGCTGCTTCGTCAAGGCGGCAGCCCTCTGCGCGGCGGCGTGCACCTCCCGCAGATCGCCGACGTTCGGTCTGGCCGCCTCGCCGGGTTCGAGCATGAGGTCCGTGTAGCCGAGAATGACCGTCAAGAGATTGTTAAAGTCATGCGCGATGCCGGCGGCCAGACTGCCGATGGCTTCCATCTTGTGCGCGTGACGCCGTTCCGCCTCCAGCCGGCGCTGCTCGGTGAGGTCGGCGACGAACACCTCGAACGTCTCCGCGTCGGTGGCCTCCTCCGGCAGCAGCCGACCTGTGAGGCGGACCACGAGCGGCCGTCCGTCGCGGGTGCACCACCGGGCCTCCGTCTCCCCCAGCCCTTGCCGCTCGTGCCAGCGGGCCAACATCGCGGCACGATCGGCCGGCTGCTGGTAGAAGCTCGCGGCATTCACCGCGGTCACCTCCTCGGGCGTGTCATACCCGAGCATCTGCGCCAGGGCGACATTCGCCGTCAGGACGCGTCCGTCCATCGTGACGGTATAAATCCCATACGGGGCATGCAGGAAGACATGGCGATAGCGCCGCTCCGAGATCCGAAGCGCGTCGAGCGCCCGCGCCTGGTCCGCACGGAGGTCCGCCTCGACCTGTGCGCGATGGAGGAGGGTCCGAATCGTGCCCAAGAGGACCGCGGACCCGACGGGGGCGATCAGATAATTGTCCGCACCGCAGGCCAGTCCGCGCGCCCAATCCGCCTCGGTGACGCAGGCGGCGGAAATCAGCAGGACGGGCAGGGCCGCCGTGTCGGGGGTGGCTTTCAGGCGCCGACACACCTCAAATCCGTCCAAGCCCGGGAGGTGCACGTCGAGCAGGACGAGGGCCGGCCGCTCCCGCTCGAGCAGGCCTAAGGCCTCGAGACCGGTTCGGACCTCACGCGTCTGATATCCCGCGTCAGCGAGAAGCCGGGACTTGAACGTACGCGCGCCCTCGTCGTCATCGACGTTAAGAATCCACGGCCGGGGGCTCAGCGCGTCGTTGGCCATCTGATCCTCTCTTCTTTAGCCTTGGCTCCTTCCCGTACTCCGATAGACGGCGCGGCTCAGCACGCCGTACCTCCGTATCGGCAGCCTCGTCTCCCAGGTTTACGGCCGAGGTGAACGCCTAGCGCGCCGCCCTGTTACCGAAACGATGTGGCCCAGAGACGTCATCGCGTCGACAGCCGCTCATGAAGCTGCCACGCCGGTCAGCCGTCGGCGAGCGCCTCGCTCACGGCTGTCACGAGCGCATCACGAGAAAACGGCGTGGTGATGAACGTCACGCCCTTCGGCACGTGGAGCGAATACGCCGAGAACGCCCACACCTTCAACGTTCGGCGACGCCCGCGCAGCCGTTCGATCCGTTCCGGCTCTCCCATGCCCGGCATCTTCATATCCGTGAGGAGGAGATCGATGGCGAGGCCACCCTCATCGAACAGCGTGAGCGCCTCGCGGCCGGTGCGCGCGTCGAGGACGTGGTAGCCATCCCCCTCGAGCGCAGTTGCCATACGGCGTCGCGAACCACGAGGGGATCGTCAAGAACCCGCGGCGCAAGATAGCGGTCATCTAGCCCGTCCATCTCATTACGTACGAAGCCCTTCGCCGGCGACGACCTGTTGACGGCAGTCGCTGACGTCTTAGCCCCTCGTGATCGTCGCTGATTCCGGTGGGACCTATCGGCACCGCGCGGCAAGCAGCCAAAGGTGCGGCAGGACCCTTGTCGACAGCCGGCTCGTGACGTCTCCAACCTTTCATTGTTCTAGCAAACGCGACTCCGCTACGATGTATCGCTGCAATTACCTTACGGAGGATGACTGTATGACTCGATCGGAACACCCCGCACCGGTACGCGCCTGGGCGTCGGCCAGA
>WNFI01140703.1_pt1 | contig 31520 bp, 27 predicted proteins | sample 5400471 | NCBI WGS metagenome assembly WNFI01 (sample SAMN13153348, study PRJNA577476) | soil metagenome | isolation source: 100 cm saprolite on Douglas fir-dominated hillslope | place: USA:California | collected 2013-09-17 | reverse complement strand
CCGGCGATAGGCCGCCGAGCCACGCAAATCGCCTATGGGCGTGGCATCCTCATTGGCCAATCTCCCGGCCTCTGCACAGACTTCCGCCGTCAGCGACTTCCCTTGCAGGTAGGCCTCAGTCGTTTTGGCATGAATAATCGTGGGAGCCAGGCAACCTAGCGTAATACGTGCATCACTCACAGCGCCACTGGCGAAGGAGATGACCAGGGCCACGCTGATGACTGAGATCGCCTGAGCCTGCCGCAGTCCCAACTTGAGGAAAAGACCGCGCTGGTTAGCGGCCAGAGTCGGCACGCGGATCTCGCGCAGCAGCTCATCGGGCTGGAGCACTGTGCGCCGAAAACCCGCGTAGAAGTCACGCAACGGAACCACGCGCGCGCCTCGCACGCTCACTAGCTCTACTTCCGCCTCAAGCGCCATCAGCGCGGGGATGGTATCGTTCGCCGGCGAAGCAGTGACAAGATTGCCAGCGAGTGTCGCGCGGTTGCGGATCTGGGGCGCGCCGACTTCCCAGCAGGCTTGCGCCAGCGGAAGCGCATAGCGCACACACTCAGGCGAACCGACCACATCATTGTGCGTTGCCAGCGCCCCCAGCGCGAGAGAGGTGCCCGCGTGGCGCACGTATTTCAATTCGCTCAAAGCCGTGAGATCAATCAGCGTGGTGGTCGGTTTGACACCGCGCTGGAGCTCCACCAGCACGTCAGTTCCTCCAGCTACCAGCCGCGCCTGCCCGGCAAAACGCTGGAGCAGTTCCAATACCTCTTCAAGGCTGGTTGGACGTAGATAGTTTTCCCACATATGTACATCCTTATCTCCCTAATAATCTGCCTGCCGTAGTAACCGACCGACCGGCGCTGCGGCTGGCTGCCCCTCATGAAAAACGCTAGTGCCGCGTACAAACGTGCGAGTAATTCTCCCGCACAACGACCTACCTATGTAAGGACTCTGTTGATGGCGATAGAATAGGTTCTCGGCGCGCAAGACCGCGTGCTGGCTTAAATCTACCAGCACAAAATCGGCATCCATACCAGGTGTCAGGCGTCCCTTGCGAGCAAGCAGGCCAAAGCGTTGCGCGGGATGTTCGGCGGTCAGCGCGGCAATCTCCGGTAGCGCGAGCCCGCGCCGCTCATGTCCCTCGGTCAAAAGCAATGGCAACAAAGACTGGCAGCCGGAGATTCCACCCCAGATCTGGAAAAAGTTGGCACTGGTTTTCATCTCTGGTGGCGCGGGTGAATGATCGGACGCCACAAACTGCACGTCTCCCGCGAGCAAAGCGTGCCAGAGGTCAGCCTGTTCTTCCTGCGAGCGCAGCGGCGGCGCGCACTTGGCAACCGCCCCCAATTGCTCCATGTCCTCTTCGTTCAGCACCAGATAATGTGGGCACGTCTCACAGGTGACATCGACCCCGCGAGCGCGCGCCTCCACAACCAGTTGCACACCGCGCCCGGAACTTATGTGAACGATATGGAGCGCGCAATGCGTCTCGCCAGCAAAGAGAATGGCCCGCTCGATGGCTTCCAGTTCGGCGATAACCGGGCGCGAGGCCAGGTAATCTCGGATACCCCTCCGCCCTTCGGTCAGTGCGCGCCTGGCCAGGGCCGCGGTCAATTGCTCATTCTCCGCGTGTACGGCGACGATCTTGCCCAGGCTGGCAGCCCGCTCCATGCCTTCATAGAGCGTGATATCATCGACTGCGGTAAATTCTTCGAGGCCGCTATTGGACATAAAAGCTTTAAAACCAATCACACCACACTCCGCGAGCTCCGCCAGTTGCTCGCGATTACCAGGCACCAGCCCGCCCCAGAACGCGAAGTCCACCAGCGCAGACGCCTCAGCCGCGGCAAGCTTGGCCTTGAAGCTGGACGCATCCAGCGTCGGCGGCGAGGAGTTGAGCGGCATATCGAAAAAGGTTGTGGTGCCGCCAGCGGCCAGGGCACGCGTTCCGGTGGCGAAACCCTCCCACTCTGTGCGCCCTGGTTCGTTGAAGTGTACGTGCGCGTCAATCACGCCCGGAAAGATGTGCAGACCCCTGGCATCGATCTCCTCGCGACCTGTCCCGCTCAATTCCGGCTCAATGGCCACGATGCGTTCATCCGCGACTGCGAGATCCACCGTATTGAGTCCAGCGGGCGTCACCAGCGTGCCCCCGCGCAAGAGCAGATCATACGTGCTCACAGTCGCCCTCCTTCTACTCTCGCCAATGCATAAAGGAAACGTTCCAGGACTTCGATTGCGACGGTGACATCCTCCGACGTCACTGCTTCAGCAGGATTGTGGCTAACCCCGCCACGGCAGCGCACAAAGAGCATCGCCACATTGGTCAGGTCAGCAAGCGCGACTGCGTCGTGTCCCGCGCCGCTCGGCAGGATATGGAGCGGAAAGCCAGAGCTTGCGATTGACTGGCCCAGGTGCTCGGCCAACTGCGGCGCGCAGTGAACCGAACGACTCTCCTGTAAGAGCGTCCAGTTTAAAGCAACGCCGCGTGCCTCCGCGATTCTTGTAGCCTGAGCCTCCAGATCATAGCACGCCTGAACCCGCGTCGCATCTTCCTGGTGGCGCACATCCAGGCTGAGCGTCACCAGCCCAGGGATGACATTGCTTGCTCCCGGCTGGACGGTGAACTGGCCGATAGTCGCCACCAGGGCGGGGACGCTGCCCCCATACGCCTCGACGGCCAGGGCAAATTCAGCAGCGGCACAGAGCGCGTCGCGGCGTAAGGCCATCGGCACTGTTCCCGCGTGGCCCGCCTCACCGGTAAAGCTTAAATAGACACGGCTCTGTCCGGCGATAGCCGAGACAAGGCCCACTGGCAGGTTAAGAGACTCCAACACTGGCCCCTGCTCAATATGTACTTCGCAGTAGCCCAGCAGGTCCTCAGCGCTGCGTTTCGCGCCAGCAATGCCCTCAGGATCACCGCCAAAAGCGCGAATCGCCTCCGTCATGCGCATCCCATCGCTATCCAGCAAGTGCAGGACCGCCGGATCGAACGTCCCGGCCACCGCTTTGCTGCCCAGGTAGGCGCTGTGGTAGCGTAATCCCTCTTCGTCAGCGAAACCGAGCACGTCAAGAGCAAAGGACAGGTGTTCGCCACGCTGGTGCAAGCGCTCGACCACGCTGAGCGCGATCATCACGCCGAGCGGGCCATCATATTTGCCCGCGTCGCGCACCGTGTCGAGATGCGAACCAAGCAAGAGCGTTTTAGCTTGCGCGTGATCCGCTTCGTAGCGCCCGATGAGATTGCCAAGCTGGTCCTGGTGCGCGCTCATCCCAACCGCCCGCATCCACGAGGCGATCGTCTCATTAACCTGGCGCATCGCCGGAGAGGCAAAACGCCGCACCAGCAGACCCGGTTCCTCGCTGCATCGCCCCAGGATATCACAGCGCTCCATTACGCTCTGAGCAGAGATTTTTGCGTCCATGAACTTCTCCTTTCCAGGCATTTAGCTGCCCCGGTAGGTACTATACGCCCAGGGCGAAACCAGCAGCGGTACATGGTAATGAACAGTAGGGTCGGCGATACAAAAGCGCACAGGCACCAGGTCAAGGAAAGGTAGCACCTCACTCGCTGGCGCGTGCGCTGCGAAATATGCCCCGACGGCAAAGACCAGTTCGTAGATGCCCTCCGTCAGATCCTCGCCAGGCAGCAGAGGAGCATCGGTTCGCCCATCGGCATTGGTGCAGACCGTTTTGAGCAACTGCCTGCCACTGCCATTGCGCTCCAGCCGCCAGAGGGTAATCTCCACTCCGGCAGCCGGCTGTCCCTGGGCGATGTTGAGCACGTGTGTTGTGAGACGACCAGCCATGACCTCAGTCCTCCCTACTTTAAGCATTCCTGGACATCGTCAGCTTAATGCTACCATACGCGGGGAACGGATCGCTGTAGACTTTGATTGTGGGATCAGCCTCGGAAACCGCAATGGGATCACGCGTGCGATTCTGGCCGGCGAAGGAAACTTCGCCCATCTGAGGGAAGCGCTCTAAGAGCCGCAACCCTATTTCGTGAAAGAGATGTTGGATCGATTCGCTGACAAATTCGTGGAAGACCACCTGGATCACGTCGCGCACCTGCTCAGAGGGGATGTAGCGCTCGCGAATGGCCGCGACATCGCCGTATTTCCAGTTGACATCGAGATAAATAAAGAGGGGCCGGTCGACGCGCTCAGGTAGCGTGGTGTAATCGTCGCGCACAAAATGCGTGAAAGCGCTGCCGGTGATTTTCAGCAATTGTAGTCCGACACGCCCGCACGCATGCCCGGTGATGATTACCTGATCGCCAGCGCGCGCGAAATCGAGGCTAGCCTGTCCATAATCGTCGTGCGAGCGATTGAAAAGCACATCACTGGGTACAAAGCCAGAGCCACCTTGCTCAGGTACCTGAGCCGCTGCAAAGGCCAGTTCTCTACCGGTCAGGCGTATGCGCTCCATCTGAGGATAGGTACTCAGAAACTGCTGGCCCAGCAGGATGAGGAAATCTTCAAGCGTCGCGCCAGCAAAAGTCAGGGCGTGGCGCAGCACAAAGTTCTTCATGCTATCGGTCGCCACCACATTGCTATTATCGCCCTCGGTGTAGGCTGGAAGAAAATTGCCTCCAAAAACTTCAACATCGATTTCTGCGGCAAAAAGGATGTTCGCTCTGCCCGTAAAAGACGATTCGGGAACCGACGGAATGCCCTCAAGCGGTGCCGCGTGCACGCGATAAAGGGGAACACACGCCTTCCCGTAGCTAATTTCATAGTTATACTCTGTGCTCATACCATCTCCTTTAATTGATAGGATTCATACTCTTGTGCGAGTCCTCATGACTCGTCAAGACTTGTTGGCACAACGAGATCGTTTAAGCGTAAAGCGCAGATTTTGGCGACTTCAGCGAGCGCAATCCTGATCTCTTGCTCGCGGGAATGCTGAAGGCGCGTAGAAAAACCTGTCAGGATGCTCTCCTGCTTATTTTCACGCGCGCAGATGACAAAAGGAAAACCAAAGCGCTCGCGATATGCCTGGTTCAATTGCTGAAACGTTGCAATCTCAGCAGGTGAAAGAGCATTCAGGCCAGCCGAGGACTGCTCACGCGTAGATTCCGGAGTGAGCGTTCCTGCCAGAGCCGCGCGCCCAACCAGATCGGGGTGCGCCTGCAGCAATGCCTCCTGCCGTTCGCCAGGAGCCTGCTCCATCACGTCGCAGAGGACACGATACAGATGTGCTCTGCTGCTAAAGGGCCGCGCGTGCCAGGCCACCTCGACAATCCAGGGAGGGCCCTCGAAAAGAGCGCCCAGCACCTCGACGAAGCGCTCTTTATCGAACAGATTGATCTCTTGCAGACGAAACGGGTGTGTACTCATATTTTCTACTCGCAGGAAAATTATTTTCCATTTGACGGAAGTATAGTCAGGAAAAATGGATTTGTCAAGTCCTTTTCGCGCTATCAGCAAAATGGAAATGAGGCTCACGCTCACCCATGTCAGCACAAATTGGCTTTATCGGCTTGGGTATCATGGGGAAACCCATGGAGCAACTTTTTATGATATACTTCATTTGACTTTTTCAGCTAATGGAAAACATTCGTCTCGCGGAAAAGGAGGCTTATGCAAAAAATAGCTCTCAATCAAAAGCATGATAATACTGCAACAGGGGGTGTGCAGTCGATTGAGCGAGCCCTGGATCTCCTCGAATATCTGGCGCAGTCTCCTGGCTGGGTTGGCATCAGCGCCTTGAGCAGCGCCACTGGCCAGCCAGTCGGCACCATCCATCGCATCCTGATGACGCTCATGGCACGCAACTATGTGATACGCGACAGCCGCACCCGCCGTTATGCCCTTGGCCCGACCTTCCGCAGGCTCGCCAACGCAGTTCAACGCACACCCAACTGGGCCGAAATAGCCGGACCGTTTCTGCGTGAACTCGTCAAGATCAGTGGTGAGACAGCCAATCTCGCTGTGTTGGAGGGCGATAAGGCGGTCTATATGGCCCAGGCTCAGTCAGAGCGCCTGGTGCGCATGTTTACCGAGATTGGCAATAAGGCACCGCTGCACTGTACAGGCTGCGGTAAAGTTTTGCTGGCCTATCAACCAAAGAGTGTGATCGATTCAGTGCTCGCCCGGATAGAGCTGCCAGCCTTTACCGCAACCACCATTACCACGCCCGAACAACTTCGCACGGCACTGGAAACGGTTCGGCTCCAGGGCTATGCCCTCGACAGCGGTGAACAGGAAGAGGGGGTGCGCTGCCTCTCGGTGCCGGTTCATGCAGAGCGCGAGGAGGCCGTCGCGGCGATCAGCATTTCAGGACCATCAAGCAGGCTGGATAGCACACGTATCCTCGCCCTCATTCCTGATCTGAAGCAGATCAGCGCGAATATCTCAGCAGCTCTAGCAGCACAGCACGAACTGAGTGAAGGATTATGATTGCCCTTCAATGTGATAGTTGAACAATAGCTCAAAAGCCATTGTTCAACTATCACATTGATTTGAACTATGTCTTACTTATGGAATTCCCTCACTTTTGCTCTCGGCTTTACGGGAGAAGAGTCTCAATGCTGCACGATGACAACATTAAACGAAGCACCTTGTGGAATAGGCGTCTGATCCTCGTTGACAATCTCCCAGTTTGTGCCGTTGAAAGCGACTCCGACAGGGTGACTGTTATAGACACCGTTGCCGCCAGCGGGATTCCAGAGTTGGGTGACAAGAATGATGGCATGCGGGTTCTGGTTAATCAATGAATTGTCGATGACCGTGCCCCCATTTTTCATGTTCGTGTCGTTTGTCGTCTGTACGAAAGTCGAAGCACTCGTCATCAGCACGTGGACATTAAACGAGGCCTGAGGCGGCATCGCGGCTCCATCCTCATTGAAAACGACCCAACTGCCGTTGTCATAGGCCACCCCAACGGGATGCGGATCAAAGACGCCACCATTTCCATTGGGGTTCCAGTTTTGCGTGACCAGCAGGACCGCGTTCGGGTTGCTGTTCACCTGTGGGTTATTGATTGCGGTACCGCTGCCTGAGATGTTCGCGGTGGTAGCTTGCTGAATAAACGTGGCGTTGGCATTCTTCGGAATCCAGACGTTGAATGCACTCTGCTGTGCCAGTTGCATGTCGTCTTCGTTGAAAATGGCCCAGCTCGTATTCTCAAACCACACACCTGTTTCGTGCGGATTGAATTGCTGCCCATTGCCGCCAGGTGTCACATTCTGCGTAATGAAAACCCCAGCATTGGGATTCATATTCGTCAATGTCGCGTTGATGACCGTAAAATTGTTGCTCGTGTTATTCGTGTTTGCCTGCTGGATAAACACATTCGAGTTCGTCGGCTTCGAGGGCGGCGGCGTCATCCCCTGCATGGCTGGCTGTGTCGCGGTCGGCAGCGGCGTGACCGTTAGAGCCATGGGCGGCACCGAGTTTGGCGGCGGCGTAACGCCTGAAGGAGCAGTCGCCATGATTGGCGGATTGGTCGTGATGATTGTTGGAGCCGTTGGCTTATTCAGCACAGCCAGCAGGGAACCAAGCACCAGGGCGAGGGCGAGCAGCACGCCCACCGCGGTGAGCAGCCAGGTGGGAATCAGTGGCTTATTCACAAACTCGGCGTTGCCGGTCAAGGGCGTTTTCCCGCGAACCTGTGAGTGGATTTGAAAGCGCTGGCTCTGGTCTTTGCCGAACAGGCGGCGCTTGCCTGCAACCGTAAAGGGTACTCTGGCCTCTTTGCCCGGCTCAAGCGCGAGCGCTTCCTGGCGAAATTGATAGGATATTTTCTGCTCATCGTCTTCGCCGTTAAAGGCATGCTCAGTGGGCACATTGCCGTTATTCGCCACGGTCAGCGTATAGTTGGCGCTTCCGCGTCCACTGGCGCGCCGTGGCTCGACGCGTAGCGCGTTTTCGGTGAAAGGCAGCACTGTCCAGCGGGCCTGGGCTGTTCCCGACTCGTTTGGCTTCTCGCGTGAACGAGCGCGAATAATCACCGGATAATCCTGCGCGCGGCTCGCGGGCGATCGGGTAACGTTCACGCCCAGGTCAACCGCCTCCTGCATCCCAGGGTTGAGCTGTACTTCTCCTGCGGGTCCACGTACCCATTCCGGCGAAACTCCCTCGACAGTAACAGTCAGCCAATCTACCAGGACACCCAGGTTAGTCAGGGTTACGCGCGTATTGGCTGGTTGGCCGGGCGTAATGGTCAGACTGATAGGCTCGACGCGCACGCCAATGCGGCCACTGCCCTCGCCTGAGGTATACGCGCGGCTCACGGGGGGCGTCTGGCGTGTGAAGTCTGCCCCGGCCAGCCCTGTTGGGGGCGCACTGTATTGAGCGGCTTGAAACACCGTCCCATCTACTGCCGCGCCTTCCAGGCGCAGCCAGAAAGGACCAACGCGGATCAACTGCCGGTCTGGCCAGAGCTGGCTTACATGCGGCTGCAAGCGCTTGTCATTCATGAGCGTGCCATTGCTTGATCCCAGGTCGGTGATCGCCACCTGCCCATTCTCCACGCGTACCTGCGCGTGCTGGCGCGAGATCTCATCAGAGGGGATAACGATGGCATTGCCCACTTGCCGACCAATGGTAATGCCCTGATTGGTGACTTCGGCTACCTGAATGGTCTGCCCGCTCTGATCGAGCACGCGCACCCGCGGTTGTGCTGAGTAGCCCTGCAAGGTCGCCACCAATGGAGCGGGGGTATTGCCAACGGCGCGCACGGCGGTATCGTTCGTGTATGGGGATGGTGCCAGTGATGGAGAAGAGGCCCCGATGGTTCTCAATTCCGCGCTCTGCATCACTCCTTGCAGCGCGATCGCCAGTTCCGCGCCAGTCTGGTAACGCTCCTCAGGCTTCTTCGCCAGGCAGCGCATAATGATGGCCTCAAGGGCTGGCGGGACATCTGAACGCACCTGGCTGGGGGGCGTGGGCATGGCTCCCGTATGCTTGCGCAACGCGTCCTCAAAGCTTTCGATCTGGAACGGCAGGTAGCCCGTAGCAATCTCGTAAATGACCACGCCAAGCGCATAGATATCAGTGCGGCCATCGACTGTGTTGCCCAGGCACTGTTCTGGTGACATATACGCCAGCGTGCCCATCGGCATACCCGTGGCGGTCAGCCCACTCCCTTCCGCCAGGCGAGCCAGCCCGAAATCGCTGATTTTGAGATGGTAGTGCGGTGAGGTCGTGTCCGGCGCATTCACCCGCAGGAGCAGCAGATTATCTGGTTTGATGTCGCGATGCACCACGCCCAGAGTATGCGCCGCCATCAGACCATCGGCGGCCTGGCGCATTAAATCCAGGCCCAGTGCCAGCGACCAGGGCTGTTTCGCGCGCCGATAGAGCAGCGAGCGCAACGACCCGTCTGGCACCAGTTCCATCACCAGGTAGAGTTGCCCATCCTCCTCGCCAAACTCGTAAATGTCAACAATGTTCTGGTGCTTCAGTGCAGCCGCCGATCTGGCCTCCTGCAAGAAACGTTCGCGGAAACTGGGATTGGCTATCAGATGGGCGCGCATCACTTTGATGGCCGCGGGCCTGTTCAGGTAGATATGCACTCCGCGATACACCTGCCCCATGCCGCCTGCATCGATTGGTGTTTCAATGCGATATTGGCCAAGCGTCTGGCCAATCAAGTCTGACAAACTCATGCGTTTACCTCCAGCATATAACCGGCGTGCGCCGGTTTATGAGTGCTAATAAGCTCTTCAATTAACTCTTTGTCTACGGGATTTTCTGACGTGCCCGTGATACGAATGCGGAAAACAAAAGGCTCTAGCGGATTTTCGATAATCACCGGTGTGAGTCCGGTACAGACCTCAATCACGCGGATTAGCCCATAGCGTGTGCCGCGCCAGCGGTACAGATCCATTGCCTGGGCCAACAGCCGCCGTCGTCGAGCTTCAGGCCAGTGCGGATTAAACGTGAGGCCCAACCAGCTCGCCAGCCAGGGCAGAAAGGGAGCCGGGCAGGTGCGCGGATCGAAGTACATATGCATGTAATCCTGGCGCTGCTCCAGCGGTTCCCAGATATCCTCAAAAATGCTGAGAAAACGCTGCAAGAAGTCGTTTTCCTGATAGATGCCTGGCAGAAAGCGACTATACGCGCTTTGTGTTATCTGGGCGCGTGGCCTGGGTAGAGAATTGATGGCCTGTGGAACCCTGGATGAGATCAGCGCTGGTACGGGAGACGTGGGAGCCTCGCGCTCGGTGGCTGGCGGCTCCGGTTGGGTTGCGCCTGGCTCGCGCTGCTCGTCTGGTTCCTCTACCCAGGCTGATGGAAGCTGCTGGGCTTGTGCCGCCTGGTAAATTAACTGGTACGGGCCGATCCGAAACGTCATGCGATCGGTCAGGATGCGCGGCTGGTTCGGCGCGAGGCGCTCCTCCCCGATAAATGTGCCGTTGGAACTGCCCAGGTCGGTGAGAACCAGCCCCTGGGCATCCTGGCGAACTTGGGCATGCGCGCGCGAGATCAGCGGATGGGGCAAGCTGATCCCCACTTCGGGGGCGCGCCCGATCGTAATGGTGTTCCGCGTGAGAGGAATGGTTTGAATAACGTTTCCCTCAAAGCGAACAACGATTTGTCCGTTCTCTCCTTGCACCTTAACTCACCTTTACCTGATGGCGATCCGAGCAGATCAGCCCGTAACGCGGAATGCTCACCGAGCGCGTCTGGGCCGCGACCGGCTGCGCGGCTGCGCGACCGGGCGACTCGTTGATGCTGATCTGCACATCTTCGACAAACTCAATGTTTTCAATACGATGTAACAGGCTGTACAATTCCGAGCGGTTTAAGGGACGACCAAAGGGCCAGCCATCGCCGTGTGGGCCGCCAATATAGGGGTTGAGGTAGCGATACAGGGCCTCTTCAGCCTGCTGCTGCACCTCGCTGACCAGGGCTGGATCGCTGTGTTCCGCCAGGCGCAACGAGGCCCGGACGGAGATCCAGGTATATTGCGGCTGCCGCACTTCAAGGGAAACGCCCAGTAGGCGGCGCGCATCGAGATGCGCGAGCACGGCGGAGCGTAGTTCGGCGGATGTCACAAGCTGTTCTGGCAGGATGCGTTCCGGCGGATTGTCAGATTGGGGCAACACGACTATGACGATCTGGCCGGGGCGCGGGTCCTCGCGCGCCCCGGGTTGCGCGCCGGGAGCAAGGCAGCAGGCCCGCGCCACGCCTTCAACCTGGCTGGTAAGGTGTTCGTAGTCGTCGGTGGTGACGGCGCGGGTGCGCGTGCGAAGCATCTGGGGCGCGCGCAGTTTCGCGTCTGCCAGGCTTTGCGCGTCTCGCCCACCCACCGCGGGCGCGCGATTGGCCACATGAGCGACATAGGCAATAGACGATTTTAGCACCGTCAATGTTTGCTGGGCAACATTGCCCGCAACGCCGCCGCCGTGTTGGTAGTGACTGAGGGACAGTGTGCTTTCCTTTTCAGGGGTCGCGCCAAAGCTATACATTGTGCCATCTGGTTGCAGCAGCGATGGCCCCAGAGTGAGCGTCCCATCGAGCTTATCCAGGACAAAATGCTGATCGCCGGGGCCAGAGTCAGCAAAATCAGTTACTTCGTGCCAGCGCTGCGCTGGTCCCGTGCGCGGTTGCACAACCAGGTAATCGCGCGCGGGATCCAGCGTGAGAATCGGCGTGTGCAGGAGAGTGAACGTCTGGCCCGGTGTCCCATCGCTCACGCCGAGAATCTCCTCGCGTACAGAGACAGCGTGCCGCGCTCTCACAGTGCCACCGCGCGATTCAGCGCGGAACTGCTGGATGGTCGGAGATACTTTATAGGAGCCAGATCCGCTCTGGGCCTCTGTGACCACACACCGTAGCCAGAAAGCCTTGACTCCCTGGAACTCGCCCAGGGCCATTGGCGGAAGATGGAGAATGACCTCACCTGAACGATTGAAACCGCCTGTCCCATCGTGTTCCAGTTCGCATGTTACCCAGCGCGCCGCCTTGCCTTGCCAGACCTGCCAGCGCAGCGGCGGGCGTGTGGGATCAATGCCAGCGCCACCCGCGACTTCGCAATTCAAGACCAACGCGAGAATAAGGTTGCTCAGGTCTTGCTTGAACGCCATGAAGAGGGCGTCGCCGGGGCCTGGACGCGGCGGAAAAATGTCAAAGCCTTTGTTCAGCAGTTCGCTCTGGCGCAAGTCGTGACGCGGCCAGGGATCTTTCGCATCCCGGCTGGCGTTGCGCGTGAAGAGTCCAACCAGGTCAGGCGGGCGAATCGTCAGCGCCGTCTCGGTCGTGAAAATCGTCGCTATGTCTGCCTCAGTGCGCACTGTGGCGACCTCGGTATCGGCTGGAATGGTCACATCCACTGGCTGAGCAGTAGAGAGGTAGAATGTTACCGGCGCGGTCGCTGCGTGCGATTCTTCCAGTTGCACACCGATCATCTCCAGGAATTTTACGTAATTTTTGTCCGGGACCTGGTTAACGCGATAAAGCAGCATATCGGTCATCCAGGCGAACAATTCAATCAAGGTGACACCCGGATCGCTTACATTATGATCCGTCCACTCCTGGCAATAGTGAGGAATCAGGCGTTTGGCCTGGTCCACAATATCCTGAAAGTGACGGTCGTCGAGAAAAGGAGTTGGTAAAGGCATTGGCTGTTTTTTCCTTCCTGCATGGAGAACCGTGAGCTAACCCCCGGCCTCCCAGCTCTGTCTATGCTAGATTTCGCGTATCGCCATCAATAGCGGGTTTTCTGGCTCGCCGGGTATTCGGTAGAATGGGAAGACCAGCGAGCGTTTATCATGGGTCGCCTTGACCTCATACTGTACCGTCACCAGGAGCCGCGCTGGATCAGTGGTATCCGGGCCTGCCACTACTTCCAGTACGCGAATGCGCGGTTCCCACATACTCAACGCCTCTTCAACGTAATGGGCGGCCAGTCCTGCGGTGGTTGCGTCGTTGGGCGCGAAAATCAGCTCATGAATCTGGCAGCCGAACTCCGGGCGCATCACGCGTTGACCTTTGGGCGTGAGGAGAATGATGCGCATGGCCTCCTCAATATCACGCTCCTGGCGCGCGAGAGCAATATGCCCGTGAGCATCGATATGAATAGGAAAGGCCCAACCCGTTCCCAGAAAGTCTCGCATCTGATTTATCTCCTTTTACGCATAGATTGTGCTATTAAACAATTTGATCTGGTGAATGCAACGAATCTGCTGTTATCCAACCATGACCGAGCCGACAGCGATAATTGTCCCGACAGGTAAATCGACGGGATCGTTGCAGGTCAGCGCGGTATCGCCGTTACGAGCCGCTGGTTTGCCGTTGATCATGACCGTCGGGCTGCCTGAAGTAATCTCCCCCTTATTGCGCGGCGGGTCCTGAAATGTGCCGCCTTCTGGAATATGTGGTGGGAGATTATCAGCCATACTGCCCACGGTCGCGGCAAACATGCCCATGATTTTGACATCGCTGCTCAGATTATTATTGATAACGCCGTCAAAAGGATGGGGCAGCGGCGTCGGAATCTGGCCCACTGGTGTGGGTACGAGTATGATATGCGTGTCAACGGCAGTGATATGATCTCCTTCTTTCGCTGCTGGCATTCCCATAAGATTTCTCCTTCTTCCGGTTCTGAATGGAGATCCGCGAACTGGCCTCCAGTTCCTCGGCTCTTCATCCGCCGATTTCCCCGCTAATTCAGATTAATCATTATGCCTTTAATATTGACATTGAGACCTTTGACATCCGTATTGCCTGCACCGCCATCTACAGTCACGCCATTGCCCTTGATCTGGACCTGGCCGGTTGCCTGGAGCGTCAGGTTGCCCTGGGCCTGGAGCGCCAGGTTGCCCTGAGACTCAATGCTTGCGTCTCCGCGTACGGTGATCGAGAGTTTATTGCTCGCGCTGTCCAGCATCACTTTATTGCCATTTTTATCCTCTAGCGTAATTCCGCCACCCGCGTCGTTATCGTCCAGCCGCCGCTGGTGACTCGCTCAGGGGGCGCGTCCTTGCCATTCCAGAGTCCACCCAGGACATAGGGATACTGGATATCGCCCAGTTCAAAGCCCACCAGCACTTCATCGTTGACTTCGGGCAGAAACTCGATGCCGCGATTGTTGCCGCCGCCAGGAGCGATCACCCGTGCCCAATCGCTGGCCTGGTTCTCAGCGAGCCAGGGGTATTTGACCTTGACGCGTCCATACCCTTGCGGATCTTGATTGTCTGTGACCAGGGCGATAACCAGGCCGGAGAACGCGCTTTGCTCCTCTTTGCGTGCCAACATGCTGATGAGCGTAGAGGGATGCAGGCCAGAGGCAGTAAAGCTGGTCGTGTAGCCCTCGATGCCGTAGGTATGGATGGTACTGGTTACAAAGTATGTGCCGCCGAAACGCTGCCCCACTTTAGTAATAGCAACTGGGACGCCAGCGACCAACTGTGGATTCCCATAGCACTGGCCCTCGGCCTCAATAAAACGCCCTGCCTGGCGGTTCGCCGCCGCGCGCGCCAATTGATTCGCCCGTTCCTGCGTCCGCACCGGGCGATCAGCAATCAGGAGCCGCGTGGTCATGTGGAACGCGCTTTGTACCAGTGACCCGCCATTGCCCCCTTGTCCAGTCGCGGCTAAGCCAATCCCCTCATCTGCGCTCGCCGACCCCACAATGGCCTGCTTCTGTTCCGGGTCCCAACCGCGCGCTTCCAGCGTCGCGATCTGCTCAACGGTTGTTAACCGGGGATGGAACTCGTTGAGGGTCGCGCCCCATTCCAGCGTGATTGCTGGCTGGCTGCTGCGCGGCGCTTTGCAATGAAGCGTTTGACCCTGCACGTAGAGCAAATAACCCAGGGCGGCGGCCCGCCTCTGCAAGAAAGCAAGATTGGTCTCATTATGCTGAAAAACGTAGGGATAGACCTCTGGAGTCGGATCGACCTGGGCTTTTAGCTGCACCTCGTCCGCCAGTTTGTGCACCAGGTCGCCGTCGCTTATGTTCATGAATGAGCGCGCCTGCTGGACGCGTGCCAGGCGATGCATGCGATCGAACGCGCGTATGGTCAGGCGCTTGATCTCCTGATCGAAGCTTGGCTCGATCTCGACAATTTCGCCATCAAACACGTTCTGTTTCAGCTTGCCAGTGCTGAACAGAATTTGCAGTGATTTGCCCGGCGTGAGCCGCTCGTCATCGATCCAGCTAAGCTTCTGGTCGGAAAGCACCAGGGTGGCCATATCTGGAAGATGCAAGCTATTCTCAATCGTTGCGCCCAACAGATCAACGGAGAAGCCATCTGGGGCCTTGCTGCCATTGAGCGTCACTTCGATTGCGCTGAACAGATTACTTTGCTGCATTGGGAATCTCCAGTACCATACCCGGTGCCAGTTGCCTGACGCGGGTCAGCTTATTCGCGTTGGCGATGAGCCGCCAGAGGCTGGTATCGCCATATTCTTTGTACGCAATCCAGGCCAATGTATCCCCATCATTTACCGTCCATACCCGTTCGCCGCCAGTACCGCCAGAGGATGGGTTGGTCGCGGGATACCATTTCTCATCCTGAATTTGCTGGAAGGTGACATCCAGCGTAGAGCGAACCGGCGTCCCGTCGGGCAGGAAAAGCGTAAAACGCTCCTGTAGATCAGTAATTACTGCTTTAAATGTCCAGGTCGATCCCCATTGGAAGCTCACGATCGGTGGGCGGCCCTGGGAATTACTCAAATTCGCCAGGGCAGGATCAACGCACACCATATTCCAGATGGCTCCCGTGAACTCCTTACGCACGTCCTGAGATGCCCCGCCTGAAGCGCCGCTTTTGACATTCGAGTAGGTATCAAAGAAGAGTTGCATATGCAGAAGCGTCGGCTGGCCCGCGCCAAACTCGTATTGCGCCAGGTTATAGCCTTTGCTCTGGCCTGCTGTCCATTCGTTATGCTTGCTAAAAACATAATCTTTGGGATTAAACATACATTTGACGGTGACGCCATGGTCGTGATCGATAATTGTGGCGACCGCCAGACTATTTCCTTCCATATCCGTACCCTTCGTGCAAAAACACTTGACCTTTTTGGCTCTCTCATGCACCATCCTCAGGATGGTGGGTGAGCTTGCTGGAGCTCAATGACGATCCGTTTGAGGACGCTGAGATTAACTCATACGCCGACGTTCTACATCAAGCTTGCGCTTGAGCACTGCATACACCTGACGAGCCAGTTTATCCAGATCCGGCTCCGGCTCGAGTTGCTGCTTCCATGGCGGCTCTGGCTGGCTTGCCTGCTCGTTGGCTCCATCAAGGCTGCGTTCTCGACCCGCGCGCTGCGCCACGGGAGCGGTCTGCGCGCCCCCGGCGCTCGCGCCTGCGCCACGCGGAGCTGAGGTGCTGGTCGCGTTCCTCTGGCCGTGATCGCTCTTTGCGGAATACGATGGCTGAGGCTGGCGCCCCTGAGGCAGACCGACGGGTATATCAGTACCGTCAGCTGACAAAGACGATGACGAGGCCAGCCAATCCGGCAGTGGTTCCCACGGAGCTGGGAGACTACCCCAACTGGCCAGCGCGTCCCGCGGTTGTTGTAGCCCACTCTCCCGCGCTACTTGCGGCGGAAATGCCCGTGCTACTCCGGTCGGCGAGGACGTTGCAGGCATTTCTGCTTGCTCGCTGGCGCGCAATATAACCTGGCGCTCGACCTGTTCCGCCAACTCCTCTTCGCCCGCAGAAGCAAGTGATGTATTTGAGGCTGAAACAGCCGCGTGACGCGTTGCGCCGGGCGTGGCCTGAACATCCGTCGCGGGATCACCACGGCCATTGAGGATTGGCGGGACCGCGCTCGGCTCATGGTGACGCGCGACATGCGTCAGCTCGTGGGCCAGCAATCCCAGCGTCTCCGGCTCATCGCTCGCGTACCCAGCCGCCAGGGAGATATCATCGCCCACCGTGACTGCATCGGCATGCTGCGCGGATGCGAAGCGTTCGGCTGCGGGACCGCGATGGATGCGAGCGTCTGCCGGGTCAAAGCCCACGAGCGGTTTCAGAAACCGTCGGGAGCGCATCGATAAGGGTTCGGCGGCTGGCGTGTCCCTGGAGACCGCAACAGCATCGCCCGCGTTTTCAGCGTCGGCACGGCGATGGCCGCCATCGCCGCTCTGCGTTACAGACTCCGAGGGCGAGTCCTTGCTTGCCTCACGCGGACCTCGTATTCCTGCCACATAACGTGTAGCGGCGGTACTCGTCCTCGCCGGGGCTGCCATTGCTGTACCCACCTGTTCCGGACGTGCCATAGCCATGCTGGCTAGCTGAACAGATTTGCGATCCAATGCTGATCGCGCTTCACGCTCTGGTTGAAATGCGGGCTGAATGGTACTATCGTGCAGCGCGGAACCTGGCTCGCGGCCCAGATTGCGTGCTGGTTGCGCGAAGCTACCGGGCCGCTGCTTCTGTTCAGCCTGTGTTAATAACGCGAACCATTCTTGTGGTGAACGGCCCGGCGTGCTTGACGTGAAGAGCGCGTCAGCCTCACGTTCGGCCTCTGTCTTCTGTTCTGCTTTTGCCAGATGGCGAGTGTCCTCAGGCCTGTGTATCATCTCGGCATTCGTTCGATTCACTTGCGCTGAACTGTTGCCTGGCAGAGGCAGTGGCCACTCCTCAATTCGTGCCCGGCGTCTGCCAGGCAGCTCTTGCTGGCTTGCGGCGGCGGGCGCGAGGGCCGCCGCTACATTCACGGGCTTCATATCAGACGCGGGAACATCCAGCGCACGCGCGTCTTGCTCCACATGTGCAGGCTCAGGTAGAGCAGGTTGCTCGGCTTTTGCGTTCGGCTGTTCCAGCCACTGAACCTGCTCTCTGGCCGCCTGTTCTTCAGCTTGAGCCATCTTGAGCACGTTGGCACTGCTCCGGTTCTCAACCGGGATGGAATGACGTGGCGGCGCTGGTGTATGTTGCGTTGCGACAATGTTTGGCGTTGAGAGCTCGTGCTTCCTCATCTCCTGGGCTGGCTGCTGCGCGGTACTTTGCTCAGCAAGCGCGGCAGATCTCTTCTCCACCGTATTCAGAGCAGGTGGCTCTAGCGTTGGCAGAACGGCATCCATAGACTGTACCGCGCGCGCGTCTTCACCAGGGACAAATCGCTGGGGCAGCGACGCAGGCGCGGGCGATTCAGGCATTGGCCCGATCGCTGCCGGAAGCAGGCGATGCTGCGCGACGTAGGCGCTTAAAGGCTGGCCTGGAGCCATACGCCGTACTAACTGGCGTTGGCGTTGTAGATGACGAACCAGAGCATATCGTTCCATAGTTTTATCCCAGCGCAACTCCCTCATGGGCTAATTCGAGTGTTTCAACAGCGGCGGATTTATCAGATGCGAGAAGCTGCGGGCCAACCCATTTAACTGGATAGGCATTGACGAAATTCCAGCGCATCAGCTCGACGCCAACCGTGTTATACATCACCACGGTGATGTGTCGGCGGGTAAATTTTCCATTGGCGATATCAGCGCACCACTTGTAAAATTCGTTCGAGCTGGTCATACCGCGCTTGAGCGTCAGATTGCTCACCTTGGTAAAGCCAGGCAGACGATGGACGAAGCCGTTATTCCCACCTTCCTGGTAATCCAGTACATCCATCTCGACCTGCAAGCCACCCACTTCAGTAAAAACTCCCTGTGGTTGCCCGTCGATCATTACATAGAAGCGGCAGCCTGGATACGCTTCAGTTCCCATACATTACTTCCTTGCCCGGTAGACATCGCCACGCGCACGCGCCAGGCGGGCATCTTCCAGCATGAGCTGGTAGACTCTTGCGGCTAATTGTTCGATAGTAATCGCGGGAGCGGTCGCCTGACGAGCAGTCGAGGGCCGCGTTGCTCCGTTGGGAGCCGATGTGTTCGCCTTATTCATCGTGCGCTGCTCCCGCCAGATCCAGCGTAAAATGGGTGCCACAGCCAGGACACTCTGTCTCGATCAGGCTTGTACCAACCTCGTTGACGCGGATATAGAGTTCTTGCAGATAGACCATGTCGGACGAAAACAATCCCTCAACAATGGCAGGATTTATCTGCCGGAGCTCGCCCAGCCGCGTGATCACGCGGCTGAGCAGCAGAACGGTCAGATACGCCTCGTTGGACCGCACGCGCGGGTCTTGCAACGGCTCTATCTCATCTAGAGCCGTTGCCAGGCGCATTGTGCCATTGCGATGAAGATTGCCGTGCGCATCGACATAGCCACGCGGGAGCGCGAATTCAAACTCCGTTTGCAGCATGGTAGCTTCCTACTCGCTCACTAGCTTACGCGCTCGTAGCCTTCGTGCGTAATCTCTAACTCTTCGATGGCCACGCCATTTTCACCGGCATTGACGCTCGGTCCAGTAATGCGGCTGGGCCAGGCATTGACAAAATTCCACTTGGCCACCGCGGTACCCTGGGTGTTGTACATCGTGACCGTGCCATTCTTGCGCGCCGATTCAACATTCCCCTGCTCAATCAGCTTGCGCCATTTCCACATATCCATGGAATCCGTAATGCCGCGCCTGAGGACGATATTGTTCCAGACCAACCGTCCAGGCACCTTTTTTACCACATACTCACCCTTCGCGCCGCTGGCCTTGTACTCCACTACCTCGTTCGCGCTTCCCAGCCCCTCGCATTCGCGAAAAGCGCCTGTCACCTGACCCTGGAATTCGATGCTAAACCACGCTGATATCAATGGATCTTGCTGAGCCATGTTGTATTTCTCCTTTTGCTTTCATTGCCCTTGTTAGGCAGATTGCTCTTTTCAGGCAAAGGATGAAGCTATACTTGCCTCTATCCTCTGCCCTCTCTCGCTTATTTACGCGCCGCCGCCACTCCACTGGCTCAGGCGGAAAATGACAAACTCGGCTGGCTTGACGGGCGCGATGCCGATATCGATGAAAAGTTGTCCACGGTCGCGCGCGTCGGGCGGGTTGATCTCCTCGTCGCATTTGACAAAGAAGGCCTCTTCGGGCGCGCGCCCGAAGAGCATGCCGTCGCGCCAGGCACCCGTCAGGAAGGCCCCCACATCGCGCTTGACCCGCGCCCACAGATCCGGGTCATTCGGTTCAAAGACGACCCACTGCGTCCCGCGTTCGATGGATTTCTCAACGTAGTTGAAGAGACGGCGCACATTAATATAGCGCCAGGCAGGGTCGCTGCTCAGTGTGCGCGCGCCCCAGACGCGCAAGCCGCGCCCGGTAAACGAACGAATGCAGTTCACTCCGTTGGGATTGAGTGTATCCTGCTCACCCTGCGTAATCTGCGTCGCTGGCTCCAGCGCGCCCCGGATCACCTCGTTGGCGGGCGCTTTGTGGACGCCGCGCTCAGTATCGTTGCGGGCGTAAATGCCAGCCATATGACCCGATGGTGGTATTGCGAGTGGACGACCATTGGCGTCAACCTTAATCCACGGATAGTAAAGGGCAGCGTACTTGGAGTCATAGCCTGTCTCCTGCTCGCGCCATTGCTTGACCTGTTGTGGCGTCAGATCGGGCAGCGGGTCCAGAATGGCGAGGCGATCGCCCATGCGCTCGCAATGAGCGATCATGGCCAATTGGACTGCCTTGACCCCTGTGCGGTCAATGATACCCGCCTGGTACGCGGACATTAGATTGGGGCAGGACACCATTGTGACATCCTCAGCAACTTCCAGACCTTCAAAGCCGCTGCGTTCAGCGACATCGCCGGTGAAGTGTTGCGACTGCACCTGGGGCAATTTGGTCATCGGTGGCGTCTTGACCACGTAGCTCCCCAGTTCGGGCATACGCTCGGCCACCGCAGCCCCGCTTTTTGCCTCTACCAGTGTGATGAGCTGGCTGGCCTGGTTGACCGTGGCGACCGCGTTTTTCGCGCTCGGCTTGGCGCTCAGGCTGATGTTTTCATACGTCTCCACACTCTCGCCCATGCGCACGCTCAGTGAAAACAACTCCTGGTCACCAGGCTGCTCCGCGTTGTTCTCCTCGCTACTCGCCTGGCGAGCCGCGCGCCCATTTTTTGTCGGCGGCAGCACATCCACCTGAATATCCTGCTGCTGCGCACCCTTGGGATGGATGAAAAACGAGGGCACCGCCTTGGAAGCGCGACTCGGCAACTGCAAGGGCGTTGGTTTTTCCGCGCTGGCCTGCGCGTTGACGATGCGCGTGACGTAACAACGCCCGCCGCCGTTGAGGAAGTATCCATACACCGCGTGGGACAGGTACGCCCCATCGATATGGGGATTACGTACTCCACTATCATCCAGACTACCGAACGTCTGCACGTACTGTGTCCAGCTTGTGACGAGCAGCGGACGGTTGGCCGGGCCAGCGGCGGCAAAGCCTACGAACGCAGCGCAGGCCGTTCCAACACCCTCGATCGGGCGTGGACCCGTATTCACTTCTTGAATATAGATGCCAGGTGATAAGTATTCGGGCATGTCGATCTTTACTCCTTTACTGAGTCGATTTTACCTCTGATGTGATATCAGATTCTACAATGATGGTATAGTATAGTTGGCTCATTGATTTCCCATTCGATAGGTCATCTGGTACTTCAATGGCAAACATCTGTTGGAACGCGCTACCATGCGAGACACGCAACTGAAGCGCGCCCACAGGTACATCGCGCAGGATAAATTGTCCTTCACTGTTGGTGAGGCAATCCAGGGCACTCCCTGCCAGTGCTACGCTGACTCCAGCCAGCGGAGCGCCCTGTTTATTGCGCACCACGCCGCCAAATTGGTGATGCGCTTCCCGTATCTCGTGAGTGGTTTGGATGCCTGAGTAGCGCGTTGTGCGCCTCAAGACCAGCGGCACCTCGCCGAACGGATCGAGTTCAATGGGTACAGTAATGACATAGCAGAAGGCCGGGTGTGGCGGCACATCAAGCACACTCCAGGCAGTGAATTGTTTCTGAATGTCATCTTCCCGCTGGATATGCCCCACCGGTAGCGGATCGAGCGCGTGTAATTCTTCCTCCATCAAGTCTGACGGAATCTGTGGATGGCGCACCAGCGTAGTCAAGGCCCGCCAGAGAAGCAGATGCTCGTCATCCACATTGGTCGTCAGAGCGCTGACCATATAGTGCAGGTCGAAGCGTCGAGAGACCCGGCGATGCACAGCCCGCCCGTTGGCCCGCGTTGTCTCGACATTGCTCTGCCGCAGATCGAGATTCTCCTGAATGTCGTAGAGAAATAGGCAGAGCGTTGGGCGCGTCAGCCGATCAACGCGCTCGCGCGTCGGCGCCTCAAACGTAATCTCAACCTCGCGCTGGTCGATATTGCCCCGTTCGTAGATGAGCCGTTGCAAAGAACGGTGGAGCGCTGGGAGCATATGGCACGCTTTCGCTTTCTAGCCCACAATGAGTGAGCTTATCTTTGCTTCGGTAAGCGGTTTCTCTTCAATTCTCACGAATCTTCTCCCCGCCTGTCTTTCCTCGCTCATTTTTTGCGGATGTCGACGCTTGCCAGACTATGAGCCGGTGTTGACGTTGACGTTGAAGCCGGTGCTGGTGCTGGCTGTGCCACCTGTTGTGGTGGCGGTGTCATCGATGATGTTGTTGTTGACGACTGTGATACTGCCTGTGAGAGTTCATCTGGTTTTTTTGCGTGCTGGGTCATACCCAATCTCCAATCTCCGCTTCAGTCAGCGGCTTCTCTATTTTGGCGTACTCGACGCCTGCTGCTCGCAGCAGGTGCTTCATTTGCACTGCCTCTCCGGCCTCGGCAGCGAGGAACGCGGCATTGAGTGCAATATTGCGAATATTCCCGCCCGCGATCGTGAGGCGGGCAAGTCGTTGCATATCGAGACCCGACGTGGGCAACGACGCGGAGAAGATACGCTGCCATATCTCGGCCCGCTGAGCCACGTCAGGGAAGGGGAATTGCACCATGAAACGGATGCGCCGTAAAAAGGCGGTGTCCAGGGCCTGCTTGAAATTCGTGGTCAGGATGGCCAGGCCGCGATATTCCTCCATGCGCTGGAGCAGGTAACTCACTTCGATATTGGCGTAGCGATCGTGGCTATCTTTCACTTCGCCGCGTTTGCCAAAGAGCGCGTCGGCTTCGTCAAAGAGCAGAACCACGCCGCCCTCTTCCGCCGCATCGAAGACGCGGCGCAGATTTTTCTCTGTCTCTCCGACATATTTGCTGACGACCGCCGAGAGGTCGACGCGGTAGAGGTCGAGGCGCAGTGCTTTGGCCATGACCTCCGCGGCCAGGGTCTTACCCGTGCCGCTGGAGCCAGCGAAAAGCGCGCTGATCCCCAGGCCGCGCGCGCCGCCTGGCCGGAAGTTCCAGGTTTCATAGACGGTAGCGCGCTGGCGTACTTGCGCGGCGATCTCGCGCAGCAATTGTCGCTGGGCCGCTGGCAAAACCAGATCATCCCAACCCGCGCGCGGCTCGATCCGCTGCACCAGCGCGTCAAGCATAGGACGCGCCTGCGCGCGGCAGGCATCCCAAAGCACTTCTCCCGGCTCGTCCCTTGCCTCTTCTAGAGGCAAGACGCTGGCCACAGTTGCGCGAATAGCCGAGGTGCTTAAATGGAATTGCGCCACGAGTTGATCGACCTGTCCATTCAATTCGTAAGGGGCCAGTGAACTGCGCCAGAGATTGCGCTGCTCCGCTGGCTCTGGCCTGGCTACATCAAAAAGCTGCATTGGACGGTCCAGGCCAGGTAGGGCCAGGCGCTCGCGACTGGCTATGATCAACGGAGTGCGCAGTTGCTGGACCAGGCGCGCTACCGCGCCCACACGTACTGTCTCACCTGGCTCAAATTCGTGACAATCCAGCAGCAACACTTCGCCACGTAATGCCGCATTGCGCTCCCACAGGCGTATCATCAGGGCTACATCCTGGGGCGCAGTGGGCAACACGCTGGCCACGATCACGCGCAGTTGCAATCCTAGCCTGGCGCTGGCGGCAGCCGCGATTGCGTGTTTCCCGGTAAGATCTTCACCGCACAACTGTACGACAGGTCGCCTGCATGTACCTTCGGTAAGAGATAACCAGCGCGTAGTGGACGTGCCAACGTTGCGCGACCAGCTAGCCACGAGGCATTCTGCCAGTGTACGCTGTGAGGGCACTAGATCATCCAGTGAGGCCGCTGGGGGTGCCACCAGCAAATGAGCCAGCCGACCATCAACGCAAGGGGTGCCCACGAGATAATGCAGAATACACTCATCAATACGCAACGAACTGCTAGTGAGCAAATTCCCCTGAACGATCTCCACAAGTTGCCAGTAACGCAAGGGTGCATCAGGCGATAACGCGTCCCAATGAGCACCAGGGAGCACAGCCAGTGCCAGGCCAAACGTCGGGGACACGCCCTGCGCGGAAGCCCCAGCCTGCCCTGAAATCTCGTCGCTCCGTTTGCCCGAATACCCCAGCGCCGTGGCACAGAGCGCGGCCAGTTGACCCTCTAGCTCAACCCCAGCGCACAAGAGCAATACTTCGCGCTCAAAGGTCGAGAGCTTGAAGGTTTCGCACAGCGTTGTCAGATTGGCCGGGGCAGGTAAAGCCGCCTCAGCCTCTTGTAGCGCGCGCTGGAGCATGGGCTGTTGATCCCCCGTATCAGCAATGTCCTGCTTGTAGTGCTCCAGCCTGTTTTTGAGCAGCGCCAGCGCAGCTACGAGATAGCGTTGGTTCGCCTGCTCCCAGTCTGTCGCTACCGTCTCAGTCATCATTGAACTGCCTCCGCTGTCTTGTCCTGAGCGACGTGCTCCTCATCATAATTTCCAACCAGGACCATGGACACCTGATACGTCAGGGCGGGGCGAGCGTGTGCCTGCCATGACGCCCAGAGCTTCGATATATCATCGATACTGAGAAATTCCGGGATAAGCTTGACTGGCTGCAATTGATCGATAAATGTTGATGATGCGATGGTTTCGAGCAGCGGGTTCGTGCTCCCTCCGTTCTGGGTAGTCGCTAGCAGCGAACGCAGGGCTGCCGGTGACACAACGGGATTTTCATGGAAAAGCTGCGCGGCACATCCCAGCAACACATCCGCCTGCAACTCTTTCTCTCCGTAAGCGGCCAGCAGATAGTGCAGGTCGAGCGCCAATGGGAGCCGGGCCGAACTTCCGGCGCGTTGAGTCAGCATACTGGCGCTCTGGCGAGTTGAGTTTGCCGTTACCCGATACAAGTAAAGATTGAGTTGCGCGCGCTCCTCTGTTCCAAGTTGAATACGATCAGGTGGTAAAGCAGTAATCATCACATCGCCCACAGGCGCATGCGCAAATTGTCGCACAATTTCATTATCCAGCAAGCGCTTTAAGAGTGCAGTCATGGAAGCTATAATAAAGACACTGTTACTGTTCATCAGTATTCGCGCGAGTGGAGACCCCCGGATGTATCCGTGGGGAGGAAACCACACGGCTCCTTTCTGTCTCTTCCCTTGCGGGAGGGCACTTTTGACCAGAGTACCCCAACTGGCCCGTTAAGGCTGGCTTGCACCAGTAGCGGGGATTGCTCCCCATATTCCCTTCGACACTGACGGCTGAGAGGACGTAAATTAGGGATTCCTATCCTCTATTTCATGCCGAATACGATGACAGTTTGCACAGAGTAGAGTGCATTTATCAATCTCTGCCCGTATCGGTTCCCAGGTTCTGACTGTTTGTATCAAACGAGCAATTTCTTTTTGCTTGTTTGATACATCTGTATGGTGAAACTCATAGACAGAAATGAAATCTGTCTGGAGTCCACAATCAGCGCACCGCCCGCCAAGATACTCAACAGCTTTTCTTTTGAGTTGTCGGCGTTTCTCTTTTGTATGTTGCCTTCGATAGTCGAAACATTCCTGACACTGCGTTGTACTCGTTCTAGCAGGTTTACCACAATGCACACATAACCCTTCATTTTTTCTCTGTGCCGCAAGTTCACGCACATAGGTTCGTGTATATTGGAGGTATGTATCCCTTTCCTCCTCGCTCTTTTTGCTGGAATACTCTCTTCTCTGTGCAAGGATCTCTTGTCTATTCTCCTCATAGTACCTTTTACCATGGGCTTGCTTTGCTTCCGGATCTTTATAAGGCATAACATCCTCCTTTCTCGTATCGTCAGAGGGACAGGCGAGAGACCCCACGTCGCCGTTCAGTTGCCTTCAAACGCCGAGAGGTGAATGCTCGCTCTCAGCTTGGCCAGTCTAGTCTCGCAATTGCTCTCATTGGTTCCCCGTTGCCTGGGTAGTTCGCTTCACAAGCCCCTGGCGCAGAGCCATGGGGTGCTTGACTCTCTTAACTTTCGCATTCGATCCGCAGTCATTTGTTATGTATAGTGTACCTCGACAGGGGAGAGATCAACATCGTATGAATTACGTATCTTTGGGGAGCGTTACGTAGCTTGCGGATGTGATGGGCACGTTTCTGCTAAACCAGATGATTTTTTACCGCGAAATTCGTAGCTGCCGCGCGTGAGCTAATCTGGAGTTTGTTGTAAATGGAGGTCAGGTGAGTAGTCACTGTACGTTTACTGAGCCTCTATGGGTGACAAAGAGCGTCCTTCATACCAGAGTAGTTCAAAATTGTCTCGTCCGAGGACGGCATTGGCGATGGTCATTGCGTGATTGTGGTGGAGGCTATCAAAGGGGTTGATCGTAAGGCTGGCGGCTTCGCGGATCTTTTCATCAGCGCCCAACAGTCGAGCCGCGCGCGCGTACTGTTGCTGCTCAACGGCCAGGTGAGCCAGTTCTACCAGGTCAGCCGATATGGTATCGATGTCCTTCTGCTTCAACGCCTGGACGACACTCTCTTCAAATGTGGCCCGCGCCTCTGCACGCTTGCCCTGCGCCGCATAAATTCTGGCCAGCAGTTCCAGATAGTGTCCCAGGGATTGTAGCTTGCCCGCTTCTTTATAAAAGGCAATGACCTCATTGACCAGTCGATCGGCTTCATCCAGATTACCCCGCAAGAAGGCTACCCAGGCCATGCCATGCTGTAAAGCCATGAGCAGACCGCGGTCGCCAGTTATTCTAGCATGAATCATGCTTTCATCCAGCAAACGTTGCATCTCCTCAACAGGCGGGGTGACGGAAGAGAGCCGTAGCAATTGGGCCAGGTCACCAAGCGCAGCAGCGATACCAACGGATGTGCCGATTGCCCTGCGATATGCCAGACTCGCCTCTAATAAAACACGGCTCTGCTGATAATCACCCTCTGATAGAGCCAGATAGGCCTGATGATAGCGCACAGTGTCTTTCATTTTCTCGTCATGCACTTTTTCACTCAGTGCCAGAGCCCCCTCATAGAGAGCATGGGCCTGGGCATAGGAAAATTGCAAGTGGGCCAGCCAGCCCAACTGCCAGACAACCACGGCAAGTTGCGCGGTATCATCCTGTGCTTGATAATAGGCACGGCACCGTTCGAGCATATGCTGTGCCTGGTTGTACTCACAGAACAAAAGCGCGAAGTATGTAGATGCGAGCAAGGCCTTTACCTGAATTGCATCGACAGCACCTTCGCACTCAGCCAGCGTCTGTTCTAGAAAAGCTTTCCCTTCGCGGAAGTATCCATACGCGGTCCAGAAGCTTTTGAGAGCAGTTCCCAGGCGCAGAGCAACGTCCATCGTCGCTGCCTGTTTCCCATAGGCCAGAGAGTATTGGAGAGCCGCGCGTAAATTGGCTGACTCACGCTCCAGATACCGATTTTGCTCGGCACCTGGCTGCCCTGACGTAGGCGCGCTGGCCTCTTCTGCCACTGTAAGGAAATACTGCATATGTGCGCGTTGGACTGTTTCAAGCTCGCCACTGGTTTCCAGGATCTCCAGTCCGAAGGCGCGTATGGTCTCTAGCATACTCAGACGCGGGTCCTCTTCATCCTGTTCCGGCGCGCGAAGTAAGTTCTTCTCAAGCAAGGAAGAGAGACGATCCAGGACACCGCCTGAACCATGTAGATGAGCACACAGAGCCTCAGCCGCGTGGAGTGTAAAGCCATCGACAAAAATAGCAAGATAGCGAAAGAGCTGTTGTTCATCAGCGTTAAGCAGATCATAGCTCCATTGAATGGTGTTGCGCAGCGTCTGATGCCGCGAAGGATGATTTTCAGCGCTGCTCGTTAAAACGCTTAAACGATTTTCCAGGCGCTTCAGGAGTGCTTGCGGTGGCAAGAGGTTGACGCGCGCGGCGGCCAGTTCCACGGCGAGAGGCAATCCATCCAGGCGGAAACAAATTTCGGCGACGGTACGAGCGTTGGCCCTGGTTAGCTTGAAGCCTGGTTGAACTTGCCGCGCGCGCTGTAGAAAAAGATCGACAGACGCGACCCTGGCAAGCGCGTCGCTGCTCGGCAGGCGGGCGAGATCGGGCAACGCGAGAGGATGGATACTAAAGACCTGTTCATTGGTGGTATTGAGCCTCACCCGGCTGGTTACAAGCAAACGCAGCGCGGAACAGGCCGCAAGCAGATCATTGAGCATGGGAGCAGCCGCGATGACCTGCTCAAAATTATCCAGGAGCAGGAGTAAGCGCTGGTCACGTACATAGTCTTGTATCTGCTCCTGCAACGAACTGTCGAGATCCTCGCGTAGCTCTAAAGCGCGGGCGATAGCTGGCATCACCTGTGCTGGATCGCTGATGGGGGCCAGCGAGACAAAACATACCCCCTCAGCGAAGGCCGGGGATAGCTCGGTAGCGATTTGGATCGCCAGGCGCGTTTTGCCAATGCCTCCAGTTCCGGTGAGAGTAAGGGTACGCACATCCTCGCGTAGAAGCAGCGTAGAAGCAGCCTTAATCTCTAGATCGCGTCCCACGAGAGGCGTGAATATTGATGGCAGATTCGCATGTACCTTGCCGATTGCTAGCATGCGTGGCCTCTTCGCTCAAACAACGTGATTACGTGAGAATTACCCAACTGCTGATCCGCAAGGTCCAGTCTGCCCATCCCTGCGCCCCCTTATTCCGAAGAAATAGTTCTGTTTGTCATACTATACTCTAAAAAGGAAAAAACTCTGACGGTAGAATTACCGGATAGCGTAATTCCATACACCTCTTGAGATTTAATAGTAGCAAATTCATCAATATATTGCAAGAGGTTAAACGCCAGTTCGGGACCTTTCCGCAGCGACTGCTTTCCTATATATCAATGTGATGGGCTTCAATTCTCGACGACCCTACCGGAAAGGGCTGTCAATTTTTTAGTTGCCTCCCATGATAGACGAATGCAGATCGTTCGGCAGCTATCCTTGTGATATCATGAGTACTCCAGAAAATTTTTGCAAATACGATTTCATTTTCTTTTTTAGAAAGAAAGATTCGCAATGAGTGATTATACCACTGACGTGGCTATTATCGGCGGAGGCGTGATCGGTTCTGCGATCGCGTATTTTCTGAGCAAAGCAGGTGTACAAACGCTGCTGGCTGAACGCGCTGAGATCGCTGCAGAGTCTTCCAGCGCGGCGGCGGGACTGCTCTCACCGTTGGGTAATTTGAACAGGCCAGGAGAATTTGCTGACTTGATCCTGGCCAGCAATACCCTGATCCTGGATTTGATCCCTGAACTGGAAGCCTTGAGCAGCGAAAGCATGGAATGTCGTCGCTGGGGGTCACTGCACACGGCAACAGATCAGCTTTCTTTTCGCAACACAACCTATACCGGTGTCAGGTGAGAAACTCGGCGAGCGGGAAGGAGCGATGGCTACGCGGTGGAACCAGGTAGTTCTGCCGGTGGGTCGTGAACAGGACCGCGTTAATGCCTGCGCTGTGGGAGCGCGGGGAAGGAGCGAGCGTTGTCCCGTCGGGATAGTGACCATCCATCGCCAGCCGCGTGCGATTGAAGTTCCCAATCGTCGGCTGGAAGATCAGAAAGTGCATCCCAGCAGCTGGCTGGCTGCTATAATGGTTTCCAGTCGGATCAGAGGTGTAGTGGAACGGATTGTCCAGCGTAATGAAATCGCCGCGCGTGGAGACGGCTATATTTGCCGGGTAGACCTGGCCGTAGTTGGTGGTCGTCGGCGTGTTCTGGCGCACAATCGGTTGCATACTCCCACTATGACCGTAGGCGTGGTATTTCTGGACATCTTGAACCACATTGGCCGCACTCAATTCGGTTGGCGGATTCGCGGTGAGCGTTCCCTCGGCGAGCGAGAGGCCAGGCCGGAACATTGCCCGGACGCGATCAGGAAACGCGGAGAAATCCTGACTCCCACTCCCGTACCAGGTCGCCAGATCTTCATACAGGTGAGAAAGATGCATGGTTGTCCCCTGTTTGAAGTACCCGTTGGGCCATTGATCGGTCTGGCCCGGTATGGTCTCCAGATTCGCAATGTTGCCAGGAGCCATATTCGCCTGCAAGGTGGTGGTGAAGCCGAGGAAGACCTCCGCATGGGGAGGAATAGACGCCGCGCCGGGGAGCTTCGCCGCCAGCGCCAGCTTGCTCGGCAGGCCCTGTTGTCCATAGAACCCTCCCCCGGTAGAGCCTCTGCGAATACTCGTCACCTTGAACAGGCTGCCTGCCTGGTTCGTTCCCGTTCCGAAAAGGGCGTTGGTAGCTGTCATGATATGGTCTATTGAATCACTGCGCAGAAGCACGGCCACCTCATTCTGCTCCAGATGCACCGGTCCAAAGCCAGCAGGAGGCTGGTCGCTGGGGAACGTCATGGCTTCCTGGATTGCATAGACTTTCTGTTTTTGTTTCTGGGATGTCGCCAGATCGACTGGCAGATACTCCGGGTAGCGAGTCCCAGCCTTGAAAAAACTCGAAGATTTTCCCAGGCTTGGAATGTAATGCTGGAAGTAGGGAAGTCCCCAGACAACCACGATGTTCAAGCCAGGAGGAGTGTCCGCAAATTGCTGTTCCAGGCCCACAAGGACAGACTCCAGGTGGTGCTGCGCATCCTGCAAGGCTTTCGTCTGAGCCGGGATAGTCAATTGTGCAGTGATGATGTGATTGTGCAGCGGATGGACCTGGACCTGAATCGTCCCATTGCTGCTGTTTATGCCAGAGCCATTGTCCTTGATAATCGGAAGGTTCGGGATGAGATATTGCTCCGGTGGCAACGGTTGGGTGGCAGCGAAAGCTGTCCGTTCGGGCGGTTGAACAAACTGGTCGATCATCTCATAGAAGATGCCAGCAGATGCCAGAGCCGCGCTCAGTGTAAGAAATTGTCGTCTACTCAGCTCTTTGAGGTGTTCCTCCGCAAATACACTTTCATCGTTATCTGTCATGAGGTACATTCTCCTTGCTTGCAATTGAAGCTCTTCTGTTCCCTTTGCTGGTCTCAGAGACCTTCCAGCAGAAGAACCATCGTCACCTGACGGCGCATTAAGGATGGTATCCTTTTGAGCGGTTCTCCCCGGTACTGCAACAATGGTGAGAGCAGCATTTTAGCGTGATCTCTACGAAATAGAGCCGAATAGACGGACGTTTGGCCCGGCTTTCATGCGGATAGCCTTGCAGAAGCTGTACAAAGAGCTACTGCCTTTCTCCACAAAAAGCATACACCCCAGTACAAAGTCAACCGACAATGCAGATATCCTCTTTTGTGTCGATACATCAAGGTGAGGAGGTATCAAATGGAGAACATTCAACAGGTGCTGTACTTTACCCCGGCACTCCCCTGTATGGCCTGCAACACAAGACAAACGAACCACGGAGATGCTTTCACTGCGGAGTCCCAAGGGCTGGAGGAGAGATGGTTTAATGGTGCCTGG
>WNFI01659297.1_pt1 | contig 31535 bp, 26 predicted proteins | sample 5400471 | NCBI WGS metagenome assembly WNFI01 (sample SAMN13153348, study PRJNA577476) | soil metagenome | isolation source: 100 cm saprolite on Douglas fir-dominated hillslope | place: USA:California | collected 2013-09-17 | reverse complement strand
CACATCCGATCCCACTCTGCAAACGCCTTCGGAGTAGAAACTCCGACCTCCGGAGTCACCACCACACAATCCATCGCCGGAAAATCCACTAACGGATAAACTTGTTCCCCCCGCCCCACCCCCAACACCATCCCACCCACCAGAAACAGAGGCAGATCTGATCCAACCTCCGTCGCAATTCGCAACTTCTCCACCAACGGCAAAATTTTCTTCAGTGCCCGCTCCAGCCCCAGCAGCGTAGCCACCGCGTTCGCAGAAGCTCCACCCAGGCCGCCCTGCACTGGCAGCCGCTTCTCAATCTCAATGACCACCCGCGCCTTCGCACTCAGTGCCGCCAGCACCTTCTCAACGATACGAAAGCAAGTATTCGATTCGTCCCTCGGCACACGCGAATCTTCGCATCGAATCTCAATCCGGTTGCCGCGGCCCACGCTAACGTGGATCACGTCATGCAGCGCGATCGTCTGATAGACAGTCAGCAGCTCATGGAATCCATCCTCGCGCGGCGCACCTATGTGCAGCCCGAGATTAATCTTCGCGAATGATCGAACGGTCACCGTCATGGAGGATGATTGTAGAGTCTAGGTTGCAAATTTGCGATGCCAGTAACACCACTCCCCACCCGTTCTACCACTTCGGTAATCTCGCCTCACCTCCGAGATAAGAGCATTCTATGTAGTGATTTCAACAAAACCGTCGCCCCGAACGGTCCCCCTTTGAAACCGTGGTCCCAAAATAGGTTAGAACCGCACACACGAGTGCTGCCCCGGAGATTTTCTCTGGCCCTTTGCAGTGCTTTCCCGCAAGCTGGGATGTAAGCCGGTGGACGCGGGGATACGAAGTACGGCCAAATCTCATGCAACGGCAAGCGCAGTCCCGGCCGCCGGAGCACTAAGGGAACGAGTTATGCGCCGAGGACTTTTATATTTTTCTCTAGCGCTCATTCTTATGAGGAGCGCTGCAGCGTTCGCGCAAGGCGACTACAAAGTCGTTACCGTGACCGATGGAGGCACGATCTCGGGCACGGTCAAATGGTCGGGGCCGGTGCCACATGCCCTTGATTTTCCGGTCACCAAGGATCCGCAAGTCTGTGATCCCGACTCCAAGAAAACGGTCGACATGGAGCGCCTGATCGTAGGCGCGCAGGGCGGCGTAGCCAACACCGTCGTCTATCTCAAGAATATTTCCAGTGGCAAAGCTCTGGAGTTGCCGGAACAGCGCCGTCACCTGGATCAGAAACGCTGTCACTACATCCCACACATTCTTCTGGTAGCTGAAAAAGGCGCGCTCGACATGCAGAGTTCCGACGCCACGCTACACACCATTCACATGGACGGCGCAGCCACTTTCAATCTGCCCTTTCCTTTTACTAACCGGATTACTTCGCGCACTATGCCGTCCGCCGGACTGGTGCACCTGCGCTGCAACGGGGGCCATGTCTGGATGAACGCCGAGATGTTTGTGGTTTCTCATCCCTACTACGCCGTAACCGACGACAGCGGACGTTTCGAATTTACCGACGTGCCTCCGGGAAACTACCAGATCGTCGCCTGGCATGAAGGCTGGGGATTGGCCGGAAAAGAACAAGCCTACGACGTGCTGACCCAACGCAGCGTACAGCGACCGGTATTCACCGATGCCAAGACCTGGGAAAAACCTGTCACCGTGAACGCCAAGCAAGCGAGCACAGTGAATTTCGTGATCATGAGTAAGTAGAAAGATAAAAAGGAATAAAAGAAAGAAGTTGGTTTCGGTTTGTCTGTTCAGATCAGGGTAATCAGCGGCGAGATTATCGCCGTTTGTAAAGCACTGCGAAATCGAATCCAGCGTTCGGCGGAAACAACTCGGCCACATTTCGCAACCTGTCGGCCAGGGCCGCCGGCGCCAGCAGCGGATAGTCCCGCTCCCGCAGGTCGTGATAATCCACATCCAGATAAAGCGAGAGCAGATAAATCGAGATCGTATCGGAAAACGTCGCTTCCAGATATTCGTTCTTGTAACGCTCGCGGTCCGGACCGTCCGCAGTGGATAATTTACGCGCTTCCCAGGCATCCAGCGAAGTCTCTCCGCGAACACCGGCTTCCACTTGGCTCCAGGCAAGTTCGCTGAAGTCCTGCGAAACTCCGACGCGTTCCACCAGCGCGTGCCCCACGTTGATGTAGAACTCAAACGCCACCGAAAACTTGTCGTCCATCAACCGGGTCGAGATAAACACACACTGCGAATCGCCCAGATTCAAGTTCCGATGGCACACCGCGCTGTCGCTGAGCGCCACATCGTAGCGGTCTGCGATCAAAGTATCCTCACCCTGGCTGATGGTCAGGGGCACAAAGTAGTAAGCCTTGCGCTCGAGCGCTGCTGCGGCTTTGGTCGGCACTGCGGCGACCATGCGCTCCAAGTCGAACGAATTCACCGCCGTCTCGCCCGCCACGGCATAGCAAATCCCGTTCGCTGCCTGCGAAACAGGCGTCGCCTGTACGACTTCCGCCGGGCTTCGAGTTACAGTTGATGCTGCCTGCGACATGTGTTATCCATTTTACACACAGTCGCGTGCTCCTCATGACCTTCATCGGGACGCTGCTCTGCTTTGCTGTGAGCCTGCTGCTGGCCATCTTCGGGACGCTGATTACTTCTATTGTCCGCGGCGTGCATCCGGACATGAGCCTTGCCTATCGTCACATCGCACTGCCCGCCGCCCTGATCGTAGGTAGCATTGTTTTTGTACTCGCATCGGTCATGGAAGTCCGCCACTACCGCCAGACCAAGGCCCTTACAGCAATCGAAAAAATCAGCTGAGCTTGTGTAGGTCCTGGTCTTCGATCCGGACGGTGCAGATCAGCGACTTGCCTCCCGCCGCCGAACTCTCATGATGGGCCGCCTGTCACCAAGCTGAAGCGGCCTTACGCTTGGCGCTACAATCAAAGCAATGCCGCCTCGCATCGCCATCCCGCTGCCACACTCTTCGGATCTTGAGTACTCCGGGCGTGCGATTTCGCAGTACGAGCGAGCGATCGAGTTGGCCGGGGGTGAGCCGGTGCGCGTTCCGCTGGATCAAACTCCAGCGGCAGTAATGAAAGTGATTGAGCGCTGCGACGCGGTCCTCCTGCCCGGCAGCAACGCCGACATAGATCCTTCGAAGTTCAACGCTGCCCGGTCTCCGCACACCGCCGCCGCCGATCCCCGCCGTGACACCGTCGACGAGCTCTTGCTTCAGGACGCTTACAACATGCACAAGCCTGTCCTCGGCATCTGCTACGGCCTGCAAAGTCTCAACGTCTACCGCAGTGGATCGCTCATCCAGCACATCCCCGATTTTCTTCCCGAAGAATTACGCGCGAAGGTCGATCACGAGGCGGGAAAGAAAGTGGCTATAGCTCACGAAGTAGAGATAGAAAAAGGTTCAAAGCTGGCCGAGATTGTTACGGACCAAGATCCGGCAGATCGAGAAAAATCAGCTGCGGAGCGGCGACAGAATGCAGCCCGCAGCGCTAGCCGTGGGTTAATCACGACCGTCGATGAACCCCCAACGGGGCGCAAGAAAAATCTCGTCGTCCCCGTGAACTCCTCCCACCATCAATCCGCCGAAATCGTCGGCGATGGCCTGCGCATCTCGGCTCGTTGTACCGCCGACAGCATCATCGAAGCCCTGGAAGGAACTTCACCCGATCACTTTGTGCTGGCGGTGCAATGGCACCCCGAGCGCTCTGTTGACGCAGACGAACCCTCGCGTGCCATCTTCCGCGCGCTAATCGAAGCAGCAAACGCCCGTCACAAACAATTAGCAGGAGAATTTGAAGGCGTGAAGTGAAACGGAAGATTAGCCGCGAAGCGCGCGTAAAAATGCAGCCCACGGCGTGATTCGTGGGTGGAGTTAGCCCGGAGGGGCATAAGAAAGTCAAAGCCTCCGCCAGCGAGGATTCTCTTTAAGGGTTTACTTCACCTCCGACGTACCGCTTTCGGTTTCGACACCTTTTCCAGCAGCACCACTACATGCGCCACCACGGTATTTTCCAAATTTAACCCCTCTGGCGTTTTCGCCTTCAATCCGACGCAGTCGCAGTGCACACCCAGCAACTCCGCGACGCGCGCTCGAATTCCCGCAGCGTGCGGTCCAATCTTCGGCGCAGCAAGAATTAGACTTGCATCCATATTCGCCACGCCATAACCAGCTTCCCGCACCCGCTTCAGCGCCTCGCGTAAAAACACGACCGAATCCGCGCCCTTCCATTTCGGATCCGACGGCGGAAACAATGCCCCAATGTCCGGGGCCGCGATCGCCCCCAGTAGCGCGTCGGTTATGGCATGCAAAAGAACGTCGCCATCCGAATGCCCGCCGAGCCCCTTGTCATGCGCCAGGGCAATCCCACCAATCCGCAGCGGGATGCCTGTCTGAAATTCGTGTGAATCAAACCCATATCCGAGTCGCACCGAAGGTTTCGAGTTCTCAGTCTGTGCTCTAGTCTTTTTCAAGATTAAGGTTTATCTGCGCAAATCGGCGTAATCACCGGTCTTACTTGCCTAAATAAAACTCCGCCAATTCCATATCACCCGGCGTCGTGATCTTGATATTCTTCGCCGACCCCATCACCACCGCGACTTCATGCCCCGCTCGCTCGGCCAGCGACGCCTCGTCGGTGCCCATAAATCCATCCGCCGCCGCTTCATCGAATACTTTCTTGATCACACCGTAGCGGAATCCCTGCGGAGTCTGCGCCAGAACTACTCCCGCCCGAGGTATGGTCGCCTTTACCACCGCGCCTTCAGACGTGCGCTCGACTTGCTTTACCGTGTCGACGGCGGGCAAGCCGGCAATCGCCGCGCCATACTTCCGCGCGCCTTCAATCACTTCGTGAATAATTTCAGCCGTCACAAACGGACGCACGGCGTCGTGCACCAACACAATGTCATCGGCCGCCGCCGCAATCGCATTTAACGCGTTCCCCACTGACTGCTGTCGATGCTCCCCGCCCACAACCAGCTCAACTTTTTTCTTAAACAGATTTTTTGCTTCGGCCTGCAGCCGCTCGCGAAATCCATCAATTTCATTATCACGTAGCGCAATCCATATTTCACTCACCGCCTCGACGGCAGCGAATTTGCGCAGCGTATGAATGAGGATCGGAGTCCCCCGCAGCTCCGTAAACTGCTTCGACGGCTGCGCTTTCTTCGCCGCTGCGTCTTTAGCGCTCGGCACCGGAGCCATACGCGTACCCAGTCCCGCAGCCGGAATAATCACCACAACCTTCATAGCGGGCTGCAAGTATACGAGGGCACAGCTGAGAGTTCAAATCGCAGCTAACTTATGGCCATGGGCACAGAGGTCGCCAAAAAACCTCTTTCCAAAACCGTTGTTGATTTTCTCGGGCACACAAAAGCCATACAGCAAACGCCCTAGTTTCACCGCGTTCGCAACCGGAAGATTTTTCTCGCCTCATGATTTCTTGTGCGGTTGCGATTTCAGGCGATTATCGCGCAACACGCGCTGTATCAAGCGCCTGCAAGCCTTTCCTTGATTAAGTTGCGCTGGCACCCCAGTTGCTCTGTCTGATGCGGCTGGCTTGTCTACAGGAAATGGTGCAGCAACTCTTATGGATCAACTAGGACCTAAGCACCCATGAAACCGCGGTTAAATTTGTGGATTGAAATCTTAGCAATGTGTACCGCCATAGCCTTCGCCCTGGCCCTTCTGATCGCAACCCTCGGTGCCGCGGCTGGAGCCGTCAGCGGAAGTTCCGAATACGGCCAGGCCGGCTCTCCCACGCCGCAGCCAACTGCTGAGCTAAATTACGAAGGCATGATCAGTGACACGCACTGCGGCGCGAAACACGACTCCGGCATCAATAAAGCGGCCAGCGATTGCGTTCGCATCTGTGTACACAGCGGCAACGCTTTCGCACTCGTCTCTGGTGAAAAGATCTACATCCTCACCGGCAACAACGTCATGCTGAAATCTTTGGCCGGAATGCGGGTACGCGTCTCTGGCGCACTCAATGGCAACACCATCAACGTAACCTCCGCCACCGCTCTCACCTAAGGATTGCTGACAAAGCTCTGCCATTTTCGACCGACGCAGGGAAAACTAGCGGAATCGAAAATCTTCCTTTCGTACAGCCATCCTGGCGCTCACCTCTCGCGTCCCACACTATCCTCCTGGTTTAGCTTCACTCACCCCATTCGGCACGACTGTCGTCCCCGGCACGGCCACAGGCACAGTCACCGCAACCACCGAAGCGTGCGTTGCCACTGGCGCCCCCACCGGCCGCGCGAATCCCCCGCGCTCATCCCACTTGCCGAAGATCATCTTCCCCGCCGTCGTCTGCAAGACCGATGTCACCGACACGTCGATGGTCTTGCCAATCATCTTCCGCGCATTGTCCACAACAACCATGGTCCCGTCATCCAGATAAGCCACGCCCTGGTTGTACTCCTTGCCTTCTTTCAGGATGAACACGCGCATGGTCTCGCCCGGCAGCACGATCGGCTTCAGAGAGTTCGCCAGTTCATTGATGTTCAGCACATGCACGCCCTGTAGCTGCGCCACCTTATTCAGATTGAAATCGTTAGTGATAATCTTCCCCTCATAGACTTTGGCCAGCTCAATCAGCTTCAAATCCACTTCGCGCACCGCAGGAAAATCATCTTCGACAATCTGAATCTCCAGATTGGTCGATTTCTGTAGCCGCTGCAAAATGTCGAGCCCGCGCCGTCCCCGGTTGCGCTTCAAGGAGTCAGCCGAGTCGGCAACCAGCTGCAACTCCCGCAAGACGAACTGCGGCGTCACAATAATGCCGTCGAGGAATCCTGTTTCGGCAATATCGGCAATGCGCCCGTCGATGATGACGCTGGTGTCGAGGATTTTATAGCTGCGTTTCGATTGCTTCTCACCGCCGAAGACGCCGCCAAAGGCGGCCAGATTGAGCAGATCGCCCTTGCTGGCTCCGACCATCAGGCCCACATAGGCCATGAGCAGCATCACCAGGATTTGCAGGAAGCTTCGGTTCTGCTCCCCCGGAACCGTGCTGCGGATCACCAGAGCAAACAGATAAGCTCCGCAAATCCCGAGGAAGCTGCCGATCGCAGCGCCGATCAGCCGCTTCAGGCTCACGCTGCGCAACTTCCATTCGAAGAGAACGATTGCCGCGCCCACCAATGCACCGACACCCGCATCGATATTGCGAGTCAGTCCAAAGGGTTCAATGAAAAAGCAGGCAATCGCAACCACTACTACCAGAAAAAAACGTACCAGAATAATGTCCACGGAACCTCCCCGCGGATGCAGCTACGCCGTCTGACTCGATAAATCACGACTGGGCAGATGCACCCATGCCGCCTCACCATAGCCCCGAACAGGAGTTGGCCTTGCAATATGCGGAGCGCGCAAGAATCAGGGGATAAAAGATGCGCCCCGTCCCGGCCCTTCCAGGGCTCGACCGGGCTGTCAGTAATCTAACGCCAAGAGTATATACCCACGGGAATCGGCGCGGGGAGAGCCAATCGGCCCCTTAATTTTTATTGGAGCCATCCCGGGGCGTAGCCGTTCTTCAGGTAGAGCGAGGGCTCTCGCGGGGAATCTTCGCCACTGCTCTGAGGCATGATTCGGGACCTAGAGAGGATGCGCTGTTGTCGACCAGCGCTCAATGAGCAGAGCGAACAAGCGGAGTGGAGAGACCTGCTTTTCAGCTAGTCAGGACACGCCACTTTGCACGCTCCCGACGCAAGACGCTAAACTTCCCTGCATGAAAGCCCTGATGATCACGAGCCTCGCCGGTCCCAGCGCGCTCGCAATACAAGAAGCCCCCGAGCCCACGCTCAAGCCCGGACAGACTATCGTCCGCGTCACCGCCGGAGGCCTGAACTTCGCCGACTTCATGACGGCTAAAGGAGGCTATCCCGGTACGCCACCGCCACCGTTGATCGCTGGCCGCGAGTTCGCCGGAGTCGAAGAGAACACCGGCCGCCGCGTCATGGGATACGCGCAGTGGGCCGCCTTCGCCGAAAAAGTCGCGGCGCACTCTCACATGCTCTGGCCCGTCCCCGATCACTGGACCGACGAGCAAGCCGCCGCCTTCCCCGTGAACTACTTCACCGTGCTCATCCACGCCGTCGCCGGAGGCGTCGGCAACGCCGCCGTCCAAATCGGCAAACTCCTCGGCATCGAAATGTACGGCACCTCTTCCTCTGACGAAAAGCTCGCCCGCGTCAAAGAACTCGGCCTTCAACACAGCATCAACTACAAACAACGCGACTACGAAGAGACCGTTAAAAATCTAACCCACGGCGAAGGCGTCGATGCCGTCTTCGAAATGCTCGGCGGAGAACACACCGCCAAAAGCCTGCGCTGCCTGCGCGACTTCGGACGTGTCATCCAATACGGCACCGCCACCGGCAAGCCCCCGCAAATCGACCTTCGCGCCATGTACGCGAAATCCGCCAGCGTACAAGGCCTTTGGCTGACGTACCTATCGCAGAAACCCGAGATCATGGCCCCGGCATGGATCCTGCTCTCCGAATGGATCGCCAGCCGCAAACTCACTCCCGTCATCGGCCATATCTTTCCTCTAGCCCAAGCGCAAGAAGCCTACGAACTGCTGGAAGCTGGCAAGAACTACGGCAAAGTCATCCTCAAAATCGCAGGCTGATCGTAGTTGGATCGCAAGGCGAGGACGACCATTCGCATTCAGATATGCCCAGTCGCGAAGCGATGGCATGGAATAGCTCCGCTCCTCTTCGCTCGAAATTCTAGTTCTCACGCGCCCTTCAAGCCCATTACGCGCCGTCTCACGACTACTCCAATCGACGCATCTGATTCCTAACTGTGCGGATTGTGTACTTCGGGATATGATCCGTTCAATCGACAACGTGCGGATCAGTGCGGGTTTGTTTCAGTCATCAAAATTCCTGGAGAGAACGAAAGATGAAGAAGCAAGACTTGTTCCACGCGTCGTTGAGAAAAGATCCTGCGGATCCGGCCCGCCGTCGTTTTCTTCGTACCTCAGCTGCCGCATCACTGGTGGCAGCCACCACACCCAGCATTTTGCTGGGAAGGTCCACCCCGGCGACTGCTCGCCCTATCAAGATTGGATTCGTCAATCCTCGCACCGGCGTTTTGGCAGCGTTCGGGGAGGGCGAAGACTTCGTTCTGGCCGGTGTCCGCAAGCTATTGGCGACCGGCATCGTCATTAATGGCAACAATCATCCGGTTGAGATCCTCGACAAAGACAGTGGTTCAAACGCGAGCCGGGCTGCCGAACTCGCTCTAGGCCTGATCAACTCTGACAAGATCGATCTCATGCTGGCGGCCAGCACCGTCGACACGGTGAATCCTGTCAGTGATCAATGCGAAAAACACGGCGTGCCTTGCATTACGACGAATACTCCGTGGCAAATGTATTTGCGCGGAAGGTCAGGGCAGTGCTTACTCCGATACCAAGGTTGGATTCCCGCCGATTTTGCAGGCGAAGGGATTTCGTCTAGTCGATCCCGGCCGGTTCTCGCGGACAGCGACCGACTACTCCGCGCAAATCGGAGAATTCCAACGGGAGAAAGTGGAAATTCTTACTGGAGTCCTCCCCTCCCCGGCTTTTGCTGCATTCTGGAGCCAGGCGCGCGAGCAGGGGTTTAAACCGAAGATCGCCAGCATTGCAAAAGCGCTTCTGTTCCCATCCGCACTGGAGGAACTTGGAGATCATGCCGGAGGTTTGACCACCGAAGAGTGGTGGTCTCCAAACCATCCCTACAAATCGGGATTGAACGGGCAGAATGCCGCGGAGTTCTGTGACGACTACGAGAAAGCCGCCCGGAAGCAGTGGACCCAGCCTATTGGGTTTCTGCATGCGCTATTCGAGGTTGCGGTGGATGCATTGAAGCGTACCAAGGACATCGATTCTCCGGCTGCGATTCGAGATGCGGTTCGCAATACTGACTACAACTCCCTTGTAGGGCACATCGCGTGGGCAGGAAAGCCAGCAAAGAATATTGCGAAAACATCGCTGGTTGGTGGCCAGTGGGTGCCCGGGTGGAAGTTTAAGGATTGGGCGGCAGGGCAGAAATTTAAATACGATCTCGTGATCGTAAACAACGACACCGACTCGGAGATTGGGCTCCAACGAAAGATCGAGCCGCTTTCGTTGTAAATAATTGGGACGCTTAGTGCGTTCGCGTCTTTATTGTGGCGCTCACTGTTTCTTGCGAGGCCGGAGAGATTCCCAGTCTTCGTTGGTCAGCACGCGGCCTAGATTGCTGAACTCACCCGCGCCTTGCAGGAATTCTCCGCCATCCATGCGGATTACTTCGCCGTTGATGTAGCTCGATCCGTCGCTCACGAGAAACGCCGCGAGATTCGCGAGCTCTTCGACGGTACCGAAGCGGTGCTGCGGATTGCGATCCAGAGCCAGCGGTTCGAGTTCCGGTTTCGGCAACACCCGGGAAAAGGCCCCCGGCGTAGGAATCGGCCCTGGCGCAATCGCGTTCATGCGGATGCCCCGGTTTCCCCATTCCACAGCCAGACTACGGGTGAGGGCTTCGACCCCCGCTTTGGAGACAGCCGAGGGCACGACGTAGGCCGATCCCACGGGAGCGTAGGTGGCGGAGAGACTGAGGACCGTGCCTCGATGCTCTGCTTTAAGCCAGCGGCGTCCACAGGCCAAAGTGCAGTGCAACGTCCCCATGAGAACGATGCCGATCACAGAATCGAAGGCGCGCGCCGATAAGTCTTCAGTACGGGCAATAAAGTTGCCGGCGGCGTTGTTGATCAACACGTCGAGCGGACCATCTTTCCAGATGGAATCGATCATCGACTCGACAGCTTCGAGATTGCGGACATCACAAGGGATACCGTGGATTTCAGCTTTCGTCGCGGCAGAGAGCTCGGTGATCGTGGCTTTGAGAACCTCTTCACGGCGCCCGCAGATGTAGATTATGGCTCCGAGTTTGAGAAAACGCTGGGCCATGCCTTTGCCTAGGCCGGTGCCCCCGCCGGTAATTAGGATGCGCTTGCCCTGCAAAAGATCATTACGGAACATCAAGCCCCCGATTCTCAAAAGACAAGCAGCAAGAGCAAATCCGTCGTCGTGCTCTCGCATGGTTCGGAACGACAAGACTAGATCCAAAAGACTAAGACTCGACTTACGTGAAGTGCTTACTGTTTATCGCAGGCGACGCGAAATCCATAGTCAGCGTACTGGAAGTCTGGCGGGATGCTGGAGCGTGCCGAGCAACGCGAAACCTTAACGTAGTGACGCCACGAGCCTCCACGCGAAGCCTTGCGCTGGCCCGCTTCAGGGCCCCGAGGATTGTGCTCCGGCGAACTCGCGTAGTAATTCGCGTCGTACCAATCGCCGCACCATTCATGGACGTTCTCACAAATGTCATAGAGCTCGAAGGCATTGGGAGCATAACGCGCCACGGGCTCAGGACCAGTTTGCCAGCGAATAGCATAGTTCGGGAGGGATTGCGGAGGATCGTCACCCCATGGAAAAGTTTTCCGCTCGAGACCGCCGCGGGCCGCGTACTCCCACTCCGCTTCCGTCGGCAATCGGAAGGCTCGCCCACTCTGTGAACTTAACCATTCGCAGTAGCGGCTGGCCTCGAACCAGGAAACGCCAGTAACCGGCTGCTGGGGATGATTGAAGTTGGAGTCTGCCCAGAAGGGCGGAGGCAGAGCCGCAGTCGTGCTTAAGAATCGCTCGTATTCGGCGTTGGTCACCTGCGTGGCAGCAAGAAAAAACACATCCATCCACACGCGATGGATGGGACGTTCGCAGTCCTGACCGGAGTCGGAGCCCATGAGGAAGCTGCCTTCCGGGATCAGTACCAGTGTTGGCTCACCTGAAACTGGAGTCGTGGGCTGGAGCGGAGTGAGGGTCATCGCTAAAAAGAAGCCCGTTGCTGAGCGGTTTCCTGTCGGCTAGAGTTTACCAGCGTACTGACCTCGGAGGATTCCGATGCTGAAGAAAAAGCTGCAATTCAAAGTAAAGATCGAGGGGAAAGAGGCAGGCGTAGTAGCCGCGATCACGCCGCCGGTCGATGTTGCGGAAATGTTTGGAACGCGCGGACGAGTGCCCGTGCGTGGAACGATTAACGGCTTCCCGTTTCGTTCGTCGCTGATGCCGATGGGCGGATGCCACATGATGCCCGTGAACAAGACTTTGTGTCGCGGCGCAGGCGCAAAGCCGGGAGATGTCGTAGACGTGGTGATGGAACGTGATGAAGAAGATCGAACGGTGGATGCTCCACCAGAGCTCAGCAGGGAGTTGAAGAAGAATAAGAAAGCGCTGGCGAACTGGGAGAAGATGTCGTTCACCAATAAGAAAGAAATGGCTATTTCCATTCGAGAGGTGAAGCAGGAAGAGACGCGCGCTCGTCGGCTGGCCAAAGTGATGCAGGTCCTGAAGACGGGAACGAAGTGGACCGGCTAACGGCGTAGTTCACGGACAACTTCGGCGATGTCATTATCCTGAAAAAGACGGATCGCGGCGATGCCGGCGGCTCCGGCTTCGAGGCAGGATTGGGCATTGGATAGCGTGATTCCGCCGAGAGCGAGAACGGGGATTTTTGCTTGGCACGCGTAGCGCAGCAGCGCGAGCCCGGCGGGGTTAGTGCTCGGAGAGTCTTTTTTTTCGAACACCGGAGCGAAGATTGCGAAATCTGCGCCGTCGGCTGCAGCCTGGACTACTTGCGCTGGTGAATGGCAGGAGACAGAAATCATCGGAACGCACGGCGAGTTTTCGCGGGTAGAAGCCGTCCCTGAGCTTGCCGAATGGGCGCTCACGCCACGCATGGAACTCGCGGCACACTCCCATATTTCTCGTACTGCTTGGGGCGACACATCGTCCGACCGCAGGTGCACCCCGTTGGCACCTGCCGCCGACGCAACATCAGTGCGCGAGTTGATGAGAAGGGCGGTTCTCAGTGCCTGCTTCTCAGTTCTCAGCTGAGTATTTTCGCGAACCGTTTTGACAGCTTCGCGGGCCAACGATTCCAATTCACGACCCGACAGATCTTTCTCACGCAGCTGAATGTAGTCCACGCCGCAGCGGGCGGCTTCGGCAATTTTTTCGAGCAGCCGAAGCCTGCGTGCGGACTCATCTCCAGCAAATGCGCGCCGATCGGTGATATAGCACAAAACAGGCAAAAGCGTTCTCGCCTATGGCCGGGTCTTGGCGATCTCGGGCATGACTTCGCCTTGCTTCTTCGGCTGTCCGCCAAGATGGTACCGGGTAAGGCCGTCGCGCAGAAATTCGAAGGCGTCTTCGGGAGTATCTACGATCTGGAACAGGCTAAGGTCCTCCTGAGAAACCGTGCCCGCGTCCACGAATGCCTGAAAGTTAATAATGCGGTTCCAGTATTCACTTCCATAAATGACGACGAGTATTTTCTTCGCCAGCTTGTCGGTTTGCGCGAGAGTCAGGATTTCGAAGAGTTCGTCCATAGTGCCGAAGCCGCCGGGAAAGATCACCAGGCCCTTGGCAAGATAGGCAAACCAAAACTTACGCATAAAGAAGTAGTGAAATTGAAAATTCAGCGACGGGGTAATGTAGGGATTCGGATTTTGCTCAAACTCGAGGTTGATGTTGAGACCAATCGTCTTCCCGCCGGCTTCGTGCGCGCCCAGGTTGGCGGCTTCCATGATTCCCGGGCCTCCGCCGGTTGTCACTACAAAACGGTGGCGCCGCGCCGGAATCTGAATCGACCACTTCGTGAGCATGTGGGCGAGCCGCCGGGCATCCTCGTAATAGCGAGCCATGTCGACAGCGGCATGGGCACGCTTAAGATCCTTTTCCAGTTGCACCTCAGGCACGCTGGCCGGATTCTTCTCCACCGACATCAGATTGGTCGATGCATCCTTGCGTCCCTGAAAACGTGCCGAACCGAAGAAAACGACTGTGTCCTGAATCTGCTCACGGCGGAAGCGCGCTAATGGTTCCTGATACTCGGAAAGGATGCGGAGAATGCGTCCGTCGGGGCTGTTGAGGAAACCCTCATTCTCGTAGGCTACTGGCGCGGACTTAAGCGGGTCAGTCATAGATGAACTCGCGTCAACGGACCATCAGAATACCGGAACAAATATGTTGCGGGGATGAAATAGTACCTTAATCGGCACCGGGGCTTACTGTTGCTCGTGATAGTGGAGGGCCTCCCAGAAGCCGATCCAGATGTCGAGCAATCCCAGTCCCGTGCAGAAGCCCCTAAAAAATCCGTTCGACATTACGTCTCGCAGGCTGGGATAAGAAAGCAACAGATAGTTGTCAGTCCACTCGGGCGTCCATGGAAGAATAATCAGCAACACTCCGGCCACCGCGCTGATCAGCACAAATAGAAATACCGAAACTCGATGCATCCAAAGCTGCACTCCGCTCGGAGCCTCAGGCGGAGAGTCTGGCAAAGGAGGTTCAAGCACCGCAGTGGGGCTGCCAGATTCCGGTCTGCCTCCATCTATAGACTTACCGGGACCGGCGGAAGGGACAGTAGGTTCGGTCATCGGATACGGCTCCGTCTGCACGCGCGAAGTGGATAGTGCCCGCGCGGGCCGGATGCCGACTGGAGAAATTCAGGGATAAAACCCATCGCGCTATTCTACGACTTCAGAGCCTTAATCCGCTCAGCCACATCGCGATAGTCAATATTATTGCCGTATACGTCCATAAAATGCTTGAGTGCTGAAGGCTTGTCCCCCGCCGCCTCGTAGGCGGAAGCAAGTTCATAGTGGAGCGCAACGCGAGTTTCGCCGTCGATTCCAGCGACCTGAAGAGCTTTATCGTACCAGCGGACCGCCGCTTCCGGTACGCCCTTGTCGAGGAAGCACTGCGCCAGCCACGTGTAGGTCTGCATGATCTGCGGAAAGGGGTGGCCGTGATCGAATGACGCGCAGGCTTTTTGTAACTCTCCAATGGCCTCATCGAGCAGGCCCATTTCACGGAAGGCGATGCCCAGGTTGTAATGGGTCTCGGGGTCTTCGTCGGCGGCAGCCACATCGGATTCCAAATCTTGTTTAAGCTCGCCAAACATCTCAGCCAGATCGATGCCTGCCTCTTCACCGAATAGAGAAGACTTCGCAGCGGCGGTGGAGGACAAGGGAGGCGCTGCGGCGGGTATTGACTGCGGCTTGGGTGCTTCTACCGCGGGGCCGGGCCGGCTGGCCGCTGGCGCGATCGGCACTGTGGGCACAACGACAGTCGCAGTATGTGATGTCGCCGCAGATGCCGAAGATGCCGCGGCGCTCGAAGCCATCGGAGCTGCAATTTTCGGGGTGGGCGCTGCCGCGACAGGAACGGACACTGTGGGCTTTGTCTTGGTGACCGAAGCCGTGGGCGCGGGCATCGGGGCAGTCTTCAGGAAATCCTCGCCTAGCGATGCCTCAATATCCGCTACAAACTCGCCTAACACTGGGCCGCGTTGTGCAGCGATGGTCGGTTCTGCATGCCCTGAGGCCGTTGGCGCAAGCTCGGCTGGCTCAAAGCGCTGCGCAGCCACCGGCGGTGCGACTGGCTTCGCGACAGCTCCGGGCATAAAGCTATCGCCCAAGGACGACTCCAAATCGGAGACGAATTCCTCGAGCATTCCAGGTTCAGCCTTCGCAGCCGGTCCAGGCTCTGACGCAGGAGCCGCCAAAGCGGCGCCAGGTGCTTCTTCAATCTGCTCAATCCGGGGCTCGACAGCCGCAACCTCTTCGACCAGAGCTGGCTCTACCTCCTCTTCGGCAACAACCTCGGCGGACGGAATGTCTTCAACGGCGAGATCTGCCACTACGTGTTCTTCGACTTGCGCTTCCTCGAGCGCGGCCTGCGCAGCAGCCTCGACCTCGGTGCGCATTGTGGACAATTTTTCTTCATCGCGGGTCAGCGTCTGGAGCTTGGCCAGAGCTGCCATCGCTTGCTCAGGCATGCCATGAGCCAGATAGAAGCGGATCTCTTCAATAGTTTCGTCGGTATTTTCTGCATCGGGAACAGCATGGTCGCCGGCTGCGGTGCCCGATTCATCTGTCACCGCTTCTTCCTCAACCGCTGCGGAGATGGCAGGCGCGTCTTCTTCGACGGTAATGGTGTCGTCCCACTCCGAGGAAAGATCGATCTCAGCAGACGCGGCCGGCTCTTCGCCTACTGCCCCCGATTTGGTTTCTTCGACAACCGCGAACTCCGCAACTTCAGGCTCGGCTTCAACAGTAATTTCGTCAACAGTGTCGGCAGAAGGCCAGGATGGTGCTGCTTCAGAGACAGCCGCTTCCTCCGCAGCCACTTCCTCTGGCAGAACTTCCATCTCGACCGTGCCTGCTTCTTCAGTTACAGCGGCGGCAACGTGCGTTCCCGGAGCATCCAGAAAAATGTGCTCATCCTCGGCGGGCAGAACCTGTGCAGGGGCTCGATCTTCGTAGCGATCGGCTAGTTCGCCGTAGCGCGTAGCTTCTTCTGGAAATTCGGCATCCGAGTAGACACTCTGTAGAGTGCGGCAGCACAAAGCGGCTTCTGCAAAGCGTCCGGCCCGGGTGTGCAGCGCGGCCAAGCGCTGATTGACACGAAGGTCCTGCGGCGCCAACGGTAGCGCGGCCATCAATGGCCCCAAAGCCTTGGCGGGCATGTTATAGGAAATGAAGAGTTCCGCGTCAGTTAGCGCGGAGCGAATTGACAGTGCAATTTCGTCCGAATAATGCTGGTGGATGGAGGGCGCCGTTGCCTCCAGTTCGTCGACCAGCACCGCAGCTTCTTCTGCGGTGATAACTTTGTCGCCCGACGTGCCGCCAATCTGACCAACCACCTGCTGATAGTTCTGCATGTGCAGGGGGTTCTGAGGCTCAACTGTTGCCAGCCTTTGGTAAAGATCGCGGGCACGAGCTAGGTCACCCGACTGAACGCTGGCGTGCGCCAAAAGTTCGGTCACCTCGCCGACGTGAGTTGTCTCCCCGGCCTTCTGGAAAAGATCAAGCAGCTTTTCCAAAGAACCAGGATTTTCCCGGACATGTCCGATCACGATGTGCAGGTTGTCGAGTACTTTTTCGGAATTTTCGGCCAGGAGACGGTCTGCATGCTGATCGTAGACCTGCAAGGCGTTTTCGTACTGGCCGGCCTGCATGAGCGCATCGGCGAAACTCGATATCGCGGCTAGATCGTTGTGCACCGTCAGCAGCTTATTGGCGATGGTTCCTGCATCCGAGAGCTGACCCGCCAGCAAATATGCTTTGAGCAGATCGCGCAACCCGTCGGGATTGGAATCAATATCGCTGATTTTTTGCAACGCCGCGATCGCACCGGCAGCGTCGCCCGACTCAACCATGTTCTTGCCTTGCATCAGCAGGGCATAAGTATTGCCCGGGTCAAGCGTCAGCATGCGCTGCAAGACTTCTTCGGCGCCGCTCAGAGAACCTCGCGACCGCATGCCCTCCGCCGCCGCCGAGAAAATCTGCCACGCTTCTGTTTTCTTGCCCAGCCGGACATAAACTTCCGCCAGGCGCACCCGCATCGCTGTGTTGTCCGGATCCATTTCCAAAATCTTCTGGAATATCCGGACCGCGTTGTCGAGTTCACCCGACTTTAGGAATTCTTCCGCAACCTGTAGATATTGGGCGCGGGCATCGTTGAACAGACCTTGCTGCGTGTAGAGTTCAGCAAGTTTCAGCACATTCTCAAGCGAGGGCTTGAGCTTGCTGATCTTCTTGTACATCGCGATAGCCTTGACCGTGAAACCCTGGCCGGCATAGGCATCGCCTACTGTCTTGAAGCACTCAGTGGCTTTATCGCTCTCTCCCAGGCGGGAGTAGAGATCGCCAACGGTATTAGCAACTGTCAGATCCTTAGCGTCGTTCTTGAGAACCTTTTCGTACTCAGAAATAGCGTTCTGCAGTTTCCCCTGCTGAACGTATTTCTCCGCACTGTTAAGTACCTTTTGCTTGTTGAATCCGAACAGCGCCATAAGAGTACGAACCCCAGCCCCTGGTCTCTACAGCAATGATCCCAACTGCAATCGTCTCAAAGCAGAACCTGATTCCCCCGGAACGTTCTTCCCCGGATGCAACTTGCGGAGGCCAATCTCGCGTATCAAGATGGCCGACCGGACAAGGCCAATTGTACGTCCGGTCACCACGAACCGCATGGTTACCAAGGGTTACCGAAAGGGAGTGTACGAATGGATTACCAAGGGAACCTCAAGAAAAACCGGTCATGGGGCGAGAAGGGAGCCCCAATTGCGCTTACTTCTCCCGGACACTTCCACTCAAAACTGTTTGCAGGCCCTGTGCGGTTCGCACCAGCAGGAATCCACGCTCGTCCAGGCCTTCAGTTGTTCCCTCAAAGCTTGCTCCATTCTCTTCAATGCGGACATTTTTCCCATGCACCCATGACGACCGCTCAGCAAACCGCCGCAGGATTGTCTGACGTGCATTTGAATTCTCTACCAGCGATCGGTATTCGCTGTCGAGAGCTTTCAGCAACGCTGCCGCCAGTTCGACGCGCGACCAATCGCTGCCCGTCACCAGCCGCAGCGATGTAGCCGCCAAGTCTTTGGGAAAGCTTGCCTGATTCACATTGATGCCGATCCCGACCACGATATAGCGAACGCGCGTAGCCTCGGCATTCATCTCGGTGAGAATCCCGCAGACTTTCTTTCCTTCGATCAGCAGATCGTTAGGCCACTTCAAATCCGCGACTACCCGCGCATCCACATGTTCGATCGCCGCTTGCACCGCGAGTCCCGCTGCCAGCGACAGAACCAGCACTTCGGATGGAGGTAACGCAGGCCGCAGGATCGACGAGCAGTAAATGCCCGTGGACCGAGCCGAGTGCCAAACATGCGCCCCGCGACCTCGACCGGCGGTTTGTTCCTCCGCTAGAAATACGCTGCCCTCCGGCGCGCCGTCGGCTGCAGCGGCCATAGCTGCGGTGTTAGTCGAACCGATCTTGTAGAAGTGATGAAGCTGCGAGTCGAAGATGCTGCCGCGAAGAAAAGGCCGCAAAATCTCTGGCAGCAGCAGATCAGGGACCGACCGTAGCTGATACCCCGTGGCCGGAAGTCCCGCGACGTCGACTCCGAGTCCCCGGAGTTGCTGGATGAGTCGCCAAACTTCCGACCGGCTCGCGGATATCTCTTCTCCGATCTTGGTCCCGCTCACGACGACCGTCGCATGCTCCATGAGCAAGCGCACAATGCGTCCCAGCCGCAGGTCGGTGGGCTGCTGCTCGCGTAGCCCCGCCGCTTTGGCCCGAAGAGACTTGCGAGTGCGAATTGTGCCGATCTTGACGATGCCGAGATTATGCGGGAATCTCCGGCAAACAACAATCACGAGCGGGGTTGCTGGCCGAACTCGCCCCCGGAACGCGGCTTACTGCGCGGTCTCCGTAAACATGACCTGAGGATGCCCGAGCCCGTATTGCCCTTCCGCCGTCACATGTACGGTTCCGGCGGTCGAAGGAAGCGTCAACACCACAGCCGCCTTGCCCGACGAATCGGTCGTCATGATGCGATTGGACAGCGATCCTGTGCTGGTGGTGAAGAAGATCGTTCCACCTGCGGCGCTTCCACCCGAACTGCCCGGATTTATTGTGACCGAGAGATTCAGCTGGCTGCCCACCGCACCCTTCTGCTTGTCGCCAGTCTTGGTGAGTGATGCCGGAGGGTTCCCCACCAGAATCCATCCACTCTGCTGCTGCGTCACGCCCGCGTTGTCCGTGCTCGGCACCGTGTAGCGGTAGAAACCTGGTGTAGTGCCTGCCGTCACCGTGATCTTGCCGTTTGTTCCGACGCTTACATTTGGCTGCGTCACCGCTACGGTAATACCGCTATCCGACTGCGGAGTGCCCAGCGTCACCGTCGCCGATCCTGATTTAATTTTCGGTTGCAACATAACTTTGCCCGCGGCTGCCACCATGGTTGTATCGGGATTCAAATCCCACTCTGCCCCCGGCAACTTTGAAGTGCCTGTCGCCACCAGCAGAGTCGCGGAGTACGGAGCGAAGCTTATCGTCGAGGACCACGCTACGGTATTGGAAGCCACAATCTGTGTGGGATTCGTCGACGAAAGCGTATAGCTAGTTACCTGCTGCGGCGTGAATCCATTGATTACAAACTGCGCCTGCGCGGTATTCGCCGGGTCTTTGTTGAGCACTAGTGCAGTAAGCGTCGTTCCTGTGGAATTCAATGCCGCGAAGCTGCTGAACAAGTTGGGGTCGCCGCTATTGGTGTCGGACACTGAAGTCGTAGCAAATCCGTGATGCGCGCCGTCGTAATTAGTAAACAGCTTCAGTGCAAGATAATTCGGGTTTGCCGGATCTGGCGCCACCCAGCGCGATACCAGATACACACGCTCGCGTCCCAGAATTCCGTAGGCATCGGCATCACCCAGCGCCGTCGAAAAGTCAGACTCGCCGGCGAATGCCGCGCTCCACTCCGTAATGCTCAGCGGAGTATTTGGATAAATCATGTTCGCAATGGCCCGCATGCGCGGGATGCGAAACGGAATCGTTTTGTTGGGCTGAATCTGCGTAACCCACGGTTGGTTGATACTGCTCGACTCGCTCACGTACGTCGGATCCCAGTAGTCGCGGTAAATCCGTGCCGCCAGCGCCTGTTTTTGCGCGGTTGTCCAGCTTGAGGTATCTGGTGAATCCGGATACGCGTGAATATCAAAGACATCCACCGAACGCGTGCCCGCGACTCGGTCTTGCCAGACAACCTCATTGAGCCACCACGGCAAAAAATCGACGCCCGCGTGAGCGCCCTTATCGTTGCCGTCCGCACCGTTGAAATAAAACCACCAGCAGCAGCTCACCGGACCGAGACGGATCGCTTTGGAATCCCACCCTTTGAGCGCACGGGCTTCGGTTATGAACGTATCGCGCATCTCGTTATAAGCGGTCGGACTGGGATGCACGTCACGGTGTGTGCCGCCCCAAATATCAATCTCGTTGTCCATGTTGTAGAAGTGCGGAGACGTGCCAAACGCCGTAGCCAGCGCGGCCGTCCACTGATTGCGGTAGACGCTTCCCGGAGGATCGTTCGTCCCCGGCTGATCGAGCAATGGCACGTTCGCATCGCTGGGATTCGCTGTCAGCGCGGTGCTGCAATCGGTCTTAAGCCCGTCTCCGGCGTCAGTGTTGTAAGGATCGGCAGCACACTGCGCACCATACTTGGTGACTGAGAAACTCCAGCCTGAACTTTTCGCCACCCAGGGCAGCATTACCATGGTCATGATCGGATTACTTCCCGCCGCCTTAACGTCCTGAATGTATTTCGCAGAATCACTGTCACCGATCTCCGAGTAACCGAAGTCCTCGAAGAACCAATCATTGGCCGCGTTGTAAGTTTTGAGTTGCCAGTTGTAACGCGAAGTGGCATTACCGCCCCAGCGCACAACGCTCAGGCCGCTGTCGGTGATCGTGGGCGCGTCCTTGGGATACGCCCCGCCGTAAACATATTTGCTGATCGCATGCCGGTTGCTGAGGACATCGATGCTCACCGTGACGTTCGTGGTGGCGGGCACAGTCGTGTCGGTCGACTTGCTGGAGTTGCCCGAGGAAACCGTCACTACGAAAAGTACGAGACACAAAGCTGCGAGAGGACGTATTGAGGGATACATGGGAGGACCTCCGTTGCTTCTAATTTACTGCTGCGCGAGAAGAGCGGAAGACGCGAAAGTTCATTTTTCGGAAATCCGGAACTGCAAGAAAACAAAACCCATCATAGTCGGGCAATCACCCTATTTAGTTCGAGGTTTCGGTAAACGTCGCGACCGGATGCCCCAGCCCGTACGGACCTTCGGCGGTCACGTGCACTGTTCCGGTTGTGGATGGCAGGGTCAGTGTGACGGTAGCGTTCCCGGAAGAATCCGTTATGACGATACGCTGTGAGAGCGAACCTGAATCCGTTGTGAAGAAAATGCTCGCGCCGTTTGCTGTGCCGCCGGACTGGCCGGGGCTTAGAGTTGCCGTCAGAGTAAGAGTCGTCCCATGAGTGCCGCTCTGTCCATCTCCCGTTTTCGCCAGCGTGGCCGACGGTTTCCCCACCACAATCCATCCGCTCTGCGTTTGCGTTGCTCCACTATCCGTGCCGGAAATCGAATAATGATAAAAGCCCGGGGTGCCGCCGGCGACAACATTTACGGTTCCATTCTGTGAGGATGTCAGGGCTCCCTGCGTAACCGTTACTGAGATTCCGCTGTCGGATTGCGGAACACCCAGCGTGACCGTCGCTGAGCCGCTGGTAATCTTGGGCTGCAAAGTGACCGTTCCGCCCGCCGCCACCATGGTCGTGTCCGGATTCAGATCCCACTCCGAAGCCGGAGTGCTGGCCGACGTTCCATTGATTACCAGCAAAGTCCCGGTGTAGGGCGCAAACGTAATGCTCGACGACCAGGCAGCCGAAGACGAAGCCACGATGCTGGTCGGAGCCGTCGCCGACAGCGTATAAGTCGTCACGGAAGCCGGGGTAAATCCGTTCAGCGCGAACTGCACCTGCGCGGGGCTTCCCGGATCTTTGTTGAGGACGATCACAGTCATGACAGTGCCCGCCGAATTCAACGCCGCATAACTGCTGAACAGATTCGGATCGGCGTCGTTCGTGTCTGAGATTGAGGTCGTTGCGAAGCCGTGGTGCGCTCCATCGTAGTTCGTGAAAAGTTTCAGCGCCTGATAGTTTGCATTTGCCGGATCTGGAGCCGTCCAGCGCGACGCAAGATAAGCCCTCTCACGCCCCAGGATTCCATAAGCGTCCGCGTCGCCCAGCGCGGTGGAGAAATCAGTTTCCCCGGCAAAAGCGGCGCTCCATTCCGTGACGCTGAATTGCGTTCCGGGATACGCAGAGTTGAGAATCGCCCGCATGCGCGGAATGCGAAATGGCTTTGAATCGAGCGGCTCGATGCTGAATCCGCCATTGACGATATACGCCGCTTCGCTGGTGTAGGCCGGATCCCACCAATCGCGGTATACGCGGGCTGCCAAGGCCTGCTTTTGTGCAGTGCTTAATGTTGAAGTATCGGCATCGGGATAGGCGTGAATGTCAAAGACATCGAGCGAACGAGTTCCCGCCACTGCATCCGACCACGCGACTTCATTGAGCCACCAGGGCAGAAAATCAATTCCAGCATGCGTGGACTTGTTGTCCGTCGATGAATTGAGGTTCCAATAGAAATACCAACAGCAGCTTACGGGGCCTAGGCGGATTGCTAACGGGTCCCAAGTCTTCAGGGCGCGGGCTTCGGCCAGGTAAGTATCACGCAGTTCGCTGTAGCCAGATTCTAGGGGATGGACGTCTCGGTGCGTGCCTCCCCATATGTCGATCTCGTTGTCCATGTTGTAGAAGTGCGGAGACGTGCCGAAAGCCGTTGCCAGAGCGGCAGCCCACTGATTGCGATAGACACTGCCAGCTGGATCGCTGCTACCCGGCTGATCGAGTAACGGCACGTACGCGTCATTTGGATTAGCCGCTAAGTAAACCGGATTGGTTGCGCAATCGGATGCGGGCTTTACGCCATTGCCAGCATCGGTGTTGAACTGATCCACGCTGCACTGCGCGCCGTACTTGGCGACCGAGAAGCTCCAGTGCCCATTACCCGTGGCTTCGGCGCTCTGCGCGGCCCACGGCAGCATCGCCATCGTCATCAGCGGACTGCTCCCCGCCGCCTTCACGTCCGTGATGAATTGCACCGAGTCGCCGTCGGTGTTATTGCCAAATCCGTTGCTGTTGAAGTCTTCAAAGTAGTAATCGTTATCCGCGTTATAGGTAAAGAGTTGCCAGTTGTAGGTAGAGGTGGCATTGCCGCCCCATCGCACCACGCTCAGACCGCTATCAGTAACCGTAGGGGCGTCTTTGGGGTAACTTCCGCCATAAACGTAAGGGCTGATGGGATCGCGGTTGGTAAGAACGTCCACTGTCACATGCACAGACGTTGCGGCGGCCATCGGCGTTGCTTTGACCTCGCTGGAGTTGCCGCTCTCGCCTACCGAATTCACTGCCGTAACCACGTAATAATAAGCTGTGCCATTGGTAAGACCTGTGTCGGTGTCGCTCGTCGTTGCCGGCGAAGCGACCAATGTGTATGGACCGCCGGTCGCAGTTCCGCGCTTCACGTTGTAGCTGGTTGCACCGATGCTTGCCGTCCATGACAGAGTTACTTGCTGGCTGGCTGTGGTCGCTGTCAGACCCGTCGGTGCCGACGGGGCGCTGCCCCCTCCGCCTCCGCCGTTGGTCGATGAGCCAGATCCTCCACAGCCGTACAGAGACACGGCAACAACCGCCGCCAGCAGCGCAGCCGAAGGAGAATGCAGTCCGAACGCCTTTACCATATCGATTATGTTAGCGGAAAAACGCGGAAATCTCGGAAGTAAATCCTGATTCGCCAAATTGAATACGGAGCCGTGCGCAAGAACTGTTGGTGATAGTCCAGAAAAATGCTTGGCTCTTTTGCGCCAGCAGATTTCCTGATTGCCGCGAGCTGACAGGTAACAGCACTTTAAGCCTGTGCCGCGCGTAGGCTTCGGCTCCCCAAGGGCAATCCGACCCTGGATTCGCTTTCGGCTCCAATTTTTAGAACTACGGTGAATCACGGCGGATAGAAATAACAATCAAAACGATGCAACGATCACTGGATACTTAGTTAACGCACAATGTGGCAGCGCGCATCGTTACGTAACTTGACATTCGCCTCCCAAACTTCCACAAGTCGCTGTACTTCCGGTGCCTGAGCGCCTCTCAATTGCATTCGCGTTTTTTCCAATCTCCTATCTCGTCGGGTTAGAATGAAGGCACCTTCCCCCGGCGGATTGGCATCCAATGCGCTATGAGTTTAGGAATGCGCTTATGCGCAGTCAGGTATGGCATGAACAGAATTTTTTCTTACGCTCTTATACTTTCGGCGGCTTCCCTCACCTCGTTCGGGCAAGTATCGAGTGCCGTCCAACCTGAATCTAAACCGGCTGCCTCTTCTCCTCGCAAAGCCGATCATGCGGCCGCGTACTATCACTACGCGCTCGCGCATTTGTACGAGGAGCAGGTCACGGCTTATGGCCGGAGCGAACTCGCCAATAAAGCCATCGAGGAATATCGCCTCGCCATCGACGCCGACCCGTCGTCCGAATTTCTCACCTCGGGCCTGGCGGAGCTCTACGTCAAGACTGGCCGCATCCGCGACGCTGTCCTAGAAGCGCAAGACATCATTAAGCGCGATCCCAAGAACCTGGAAGCCCACAAACTCCTCGGCCGCATCTATTTGCGCTCGTTGGGCGATATGCCCGGCGGGAACTCTTCCGACAACGTTCTCAAACTCGCCATTGAGCAGTACGAACAGATTGTCAAGATTGAGCCCACCAGCGTCGACGATCGTCTTCTTCTCGGTCGACTCTATCGCCTGAACGGTGATACGCAGAAAGCCGAGAACGAGCTCAAGACCGCGGTCAAAATCGACCCCACTTCTGAAGAAGCCGTCACTACACTGGCCATCCTCTATACCGACGAGGGCGACACCAACCACGCGCTTCAGATTCTTAGTTCGATTCCTGACGCTGGCCGCTCCGCTAAGCTGTATGCCGCACTGGGCGCGACTTACGAGCAGCGCAAAGATTACAAGAGCGCCATCGACGCGTACAAACACGCCATCGTGTTGGACCGCGATAATCTCGACGCCATTCGCGGACTCGCCGAAAATTTTATGAACGACGGTCAGACCGAGGCCGCCCTCGATCAATACAAAGTCATTGCCGATGCCAATCCGGAAGACGCGCAAACGTATCTGCGCATGGCGGAAATTTACCGGCGTCAGGGCAAGTATGACACCGCGCTGGAAAATCTGAAGAAGGCCGATACCATCGTTCCCGACTCCATGGAAGTGCCCTACAACATGGCCGCCGTCTATGAGGCGCAGGGTCGCTACGATGAAGCGGTGAAGTTGCTACAGGATCTGCTGAAGAAAACCGAAAAGAACGAGACCAGCGCCAGTCAGGCCGACCGCAACAATCGCGCCATTTTTGTCGAGCGCCTAGGCATGGTCTATCGCGATCAGGAGAACTACCCCTCCGCTGTTGAAATCTTCCGCAAGATGCTCGGCCTTGGGCCGGACAATGCCCGCACCGGCTACCAGGAAATCATCGACACCTATCGCGAAGCCAAACAGTGGCCGCAGGCGACCGCCGCTGCCAAAGAGGCCGTCCAAAAATTGCCCGATGATCGCGACCTGCGCATGGTCCTGGATTCTCAACTCGCCGACACGGGCGAAGCCGACAAAGCTCTCGCCGATGTGCACGCCCTGCTGAAAGGTGGTCCCGAGGATCGCGAGGTTTACTTGCGCCTTGCCATCATGAACACGCGCGTGAAGCGCTGGAGCGATGCCGAGGAAGCTCTCGCCAAAGCGGAACAGCTTTCCACCAAGCTTGACGACAAGGCCTACATTTCTTTTCTGCGTGGCGACCTTTTGCAACGTCAGAAAAAGTTCGACGACGCCGAAGCTGAGTTCAAGAAAGTTCTAAACGAAGTAGCGCCGACGGATCCTCAAAGTGCCGCGACTCTCAACTATCTTGGTTACATGAACGCCGACCGCGGCGTGAAACTCGACGAATCACTCAACTACGTGAAGCAGGCTCTCACTCTGGAGCCGAACAGCGGCGCTTATCTGGATTCGTTGGGCTGGGTTTACTTCAAGCTGGGAAAATACGATCTCGCTGAAGAAAGCTTGAACAAGGCCGTGCTTCATATGAGTTCTGACCCCACCGTGCAGGAGCACCTGGGCGACCTCTACCAGAAAACTGGCCGCCTGAAACTGGCCGCCGCTCACTGGGACCGTGCCGTGCAGGAGTGGAACAAAACGGTTCCTGCCGAAGTCGACGGAGAAGCCTTTGCCAAGGTTCAGCAAAAGCTTGACGCGGCGAAAGTGAAGCTGGCGAAGGAAGAGTCGGGAAAGCAGTAGCGAGTTTCGTAGTATAGAAAGACCCTTCGAGTACAATGCCACGCCGCAAAACCTCCATCGTACTTGGCCTGACCGGTTTAGCGATACTCATCGTTGTCTTGGTCTTGTTTGCGGTCGTCTTGATGCGGGTTCCTAAACCGCAACTGGCTTTCGTTGACCGCCAGGCTGCTCCTGATTTCACGCTTCAGGATCAGAACGGACAGCCTTTCCATCTCGTCTCCGCTCGCGGCTCCCGAGTGGTCCTTATTTTCTACCGTGGTTACTGGTGACCCTTCTGCATGAAGCAACTGCGCGAGTTCGCGCAGCATAAGGCCGAGTTTGACCAGCTCAACGCTCGAGTTGTCGCTATCAGCGCGGACGACCAGGAGCATGCCCACCTAGTGTGGGAGAAGAAAGTGGACAAACAGTTTCCCATCCTCAGCGATCCGGGTGCTGCCGTGATTCGCCAGTATGGCCTGCTGCACGCCAAGGGAAAAGGCGACGAGGACATCGCCATCCGCACCACCTTCCTGATCGATGAACAGGGCAATGAGCGCTGGCGGCGAGTCAGTGAGAGTGTTCCCGATATTCCCAAAGCCGCCGACGTTCTCGATAAGATCCGCGCTCTCCAGTAGAAGCTGAGTTGCTGATAGCATCGCTCTGCTAGACTCTACCCATGCTGGCCGCATACGCGGTGCACGTCGAGCACTCCCGCGGACGCCGCTTCCCCCAGCCTTCTCACCCCTACCGTAACGATTTTCAGCGCGACCGCGACCGCATCATCCATGCTCGCGCCTTTCGCCGTCTCGAGGCCAAGACTCAGGTCTTTACCCGACGCTACTCCGACCACTTTCGCAACCGGCTGACGCACACACTTGAAGTTGCACAAATCTCGCGTACTATCGCCAGCGCACTCAATCTCAATGTAGACCTAGCCGAAGCACTCGCTCTGGTCCACGACATCGGACATCCTCCATTCGGCCACGCCGGAGAGAAGGCCCTGGACGCTGCCATGCGCGAACACGGCCTCATCTTCGATCACAACCTGCACGCGCTGCGCATCGTGGAAGACTTCGAGCAACGCTATGCCGCATTCCGCGGTCTGAATCTGACCTTCGAGGTACGCGAAGGCATCATCAAGCACTCGCATGATTATTGTGCCGACGAGTATCCCGAACTCGCCGAATATTTGCTCGACCTGCGTCCGCCGCTCGAAGCCCAACTCATTGACCTCACCGACGAAATCGCCTACAACACCGCCGACCTCGACGACGGGTTCGAAGCGCATCTGCTGTCGCTCGAACAAATTCGAGCCGGAGTGCCCGTCTTCGACCATTTTTTTCGCGACGCCGAATGCATCTATCCCGGCGTCGCCGACAAATTGAAATTTAACGAAGCCGTGAAAGGCATGCTCAACCGCTTCGTCAGCGACTTAATCGAGAATACCCAGAAGCGCCTGGAACGAGCCGGGATTCAAATGCTCGACCAGATCCGCAACTGTCCCGAACGACTTGCGGCATTCAGCCCTGAAGTGGAAGTAGAACGAAGGGAAGCGAAGAAATTCCTCTACGAAAATCTCTACTACAGCCCGTCATTAGCGGGTGAGAAGGATGACGCCGAGCGCCTCGTAAGCGAACTCTTCGCCTTCTGGATTAAAAATCCCTCGGCTCTCCCGCCAAACTACCAGGAAAAAGCCGAACAAGAATCGCTGCCCCGCATAGTTTGCGACTACATCGCCGGCATGACCGACAACTTCATCTACGAGCAATACGAGAAACACTGCGGGGGAATGCGCTGAGCAACACACATAACCCTGTCATCCTGAGCGAAGTTGTCGCCCGCGAAGGGACGACAACGCAGTCGAAGGATCCCTATCATCCGATTGCATGATCGTGCCGACTCAGGGAGTTCTAACGACGCGCTCATGTGACGACAGCCCCCGTCGCCTTAGCTCGAGTGTATCCGTGTGCCGGCCACAATTCAGGCATAATTCAGGTCACGATGCATCGGACCTCTACAAATCTGAGCGCCAAGTTCGACGCGATTGAAGAGAATTGCAAGCCACAGCCATTTCTGCGACTGGCCGTAACCGCGAGGGACTTCGTCTCTGTGGCCGGCTTGCTCAGCGACCTTCGCGAGGAATCTGAGTTCGAGAAGACATTTAGCCGATTGATTGCCCTGATGGTCCGTTTCTACTGCGCTTTTCAACAGGCACATGACATGGGCTTGCTAATTAACGTCGACGAGAGCACTAAGTCAGCGCCGCGCGAACTTCGAGAGTTGGACAGGGCACTCGAAAACCAACAGCGGCGTATTCAGTGTGTAGTAGCAGTCTGCCGATCGGCAGAGGCAGCTGCTTGTCTAGTCGGAGTACGGAGATTCCCGAATTATCATTTTCCGTGGACTCAAACATTCGAGCTATTGCTAGAGGAACCGATTCTTGCACCTTTATTTCAGGACGTTGACCTGGCCAAATGGGCGCCTCTAAAGGGAGAAGCCGAAAGACGATTTGCGGCGCTAGCGAAGTCCTCAGGATTTCGCCCGATAGGCATCAAACATTGTTGCCTAGCTCTGATTTACGAGGTTGGAGAGTTGTGGATGGACTCGCTCATCCATGGGCTAGAAGTTGTGGATGGACTCGCTCATCCATGGGCTAGAAGAGGATAAGTTACAAGGGTGTGTGAGCCAAATGAGGCGGTTGTCGAACTTTCTCACCATGCCTGCACAAGAGCGCTGGATTCTGCAAGAGCTACACTCCATAGGATCTACAGATAGTATGCAAGCAGTCCTCAAGGAGATTTTGCGGTATGACCTTCGGAGGGTTACTGTTTCGGATAATCTCGACGTGAATGAGGTTGGACGTTTTGGCGGACTAGCTGTGGATTTACCAGCGAATGTGCTGGTGCTCACACAGGGTTGGTTAATCAAGCAAAAATATCTGGTGACCGTGCCTGAACTGTCCTATTTCGTGGACAGACTCTCATCCATAGCCCTAGAAAAAGCCGAAACCGATCCAATCGAGTTCTTGCGCACGCATTGGCGAGGTGCGTCTCGGTCTCTGAAAACAGAACATTGTCGACAGCAGTTACTGATGATTCAGAGTGCGACAATCGACGCACAGTTCAGGCAGACATTGGAACATGTTATGGCTAACTTAGCTGGGGAGACTTTCGCGTACGCAATGTCAAGTGCGCTGGGTACGGCACCGGAAGTCTCGATATTTATTGCAGGTTGCTTCGGGATTGTGGTCGATGTCATGATGAGCTTAAGAAAGCGCTAAACGGATATGGGCACAGGAATGGGGACAGTAGGATGTATCCCAGTTTTCCTCCTTCCTCGCCTCTGAGTTACCTACCGCGTCACTTTCCTGCCACCGCCGCCACCACATCAAACAAAACCCGCGGCCCGCGCCGCACTTCCTCCACACGAATCCGCTCATCGTTCCCGTGCTCAGTGGCTCCCTCCTCTTCTGTTGCGGTATACGGATTAAATCCATACGAAGCGATCCCGAGCGGGCGGTAGCGCTGGTTCTCCGTGTATCCGCTGGTGATGTGCGGCACCACCGGCGTCCCCGGAAAATATTCCGCCGCCACCTGCCGTATCGCCGCATAGAGCGCGTTGTCGGTAGGAGAATAATTCGCTAGCCGAAACTCCCCCGTAGTCGGCTCAATCGTCACATTCGGATCGTTCACCACACGCCGCAGAGCTTCCAGCAGCACCTTCGGATCGCCTCCCGGCAGAATTCTCACATCCAGATTCGCCCAAGCTTCCGGAGGAATTACGTTCGTCTGCTCCGAACCACCCAACATCGTTAAAGAAATCGTGTCGCGTAAAAGAAAATTCAGCGACTCGTCTTTCTCAATTTCATCCTGAAACTTTTTCTCTTCAATCGATTTCTTGATATTCCGATACGCCGCTGCCCTCTCCGCCGGCTCATATGGCGCCATGTCGCGCAGAAATTCATCCACCACCGGCAAGACTCGCAACGGCGTCCGGTAAGCAATGATCCGATCCAGCGCCCGCACCAGACGATCCGGCGCAGAATCCGGATTCGGCCGCGACCCGTGCCCCGGACGTCCATGCGCCGTCACCCGCAACCAGAACGGCGTCTTTTCGCCTACGTCCACGCCGACATATTTGACCTTGCCGTTTTCCAGAAGATTTTCTCCGCCCTCATTGATCAGAAACTCGGCATTGCCCAGCAAATCGCGCTGATGATCGATAAACCAATCAGTGCCCTTGCCGTCAGCTTCTTCGTCTGCGACCGCGAGAAAAATGATGTCGCGGTCGAGCGCTAATTTTTCGTGTTTCAGCATCACCATCACGACCAACTGAGCGAGGCCTTCGTCTTTCATGTCCTGCGCGCCGCGTCCCCAAATGTAGCCGTCTTTCATTTCACCGCTGAACGGAGGCACGCGCCAATGCGAGGCATCGCTGGTAACGACATCCATATGGTTCAGCAAAATAATCGGACGCTTTGCCTCCGCCGTAGTGTGCGGTAGCCTTGCCCATAAATCGCCCCGCCCCGGCGCGAGTTCGAACGAACGGTTTTCAATGCCCTCCGCGTCGAGGATCTTCTTGAAAAATGCCACCGCCCGCATCTCGTTGCCCGGAGGATTCGTCGTATCGACACGCAGATATTCCTGCAACCAGGTTACGGCCAGATCGGAATACTGCTGCA
>WNFI01203725.1_pt1 | contig 31549 bp, 32 predicted proteins | sample 5400471 | NCBI WGS metagenome assembly WNFI01 (sample SAMN13153348, study PRJNA577476) | soil metagenome | isolation source: 100 cm saprolite on Douglas fir-dominated hillslope | place: USA:California | collected 2013-09-17 | reverse complement strand
CGGTCTGGCGACCTACGTGACGCGGCCGCGGCGGATCACCGACGAGTGCTTCGTCGTCGCGGCCCAGGCGACGGCTGATCAGGTCGATCCGAGCCTTCGAGCTAAAGGCAGGCTATTCCCGAGCCAGGCCAATATCCTGGAGACCGAAGTGACGACGGCCACCCGCGTCGCCGAGTTCATGTTCGACCAGGGCCTGGCCCAGGCGAAGCGGCCGAGCGACACGCGGTCCTGGATCGAGGGTCAACTCTACAAGCCGCACTACTGATCGCGTTGGTGGGGCGCCCGGAGCAGGCGCCCCGCCACGCGGCGTCCACGAGGAGAGCATCATGAACAACCAAGCGTATTTCATCCGTCGCGACACGCCGATCGGGATCGACGCGACCGGCCAGCGCCACGAGACCGATTCGATGGGCGGCATCGACGTCCCGGCCGACCGCTATTGGGGCGCTCAGACCCAGCGCAGCCTGGTGCACTTCTCGATCGGCGACGACCGCATGCCAAAGCGCGTCTACCACGCGTATGGCTACGTCAAGAAGGCGGCGGCCATGGTCAACGCGGCCGCCGGCCGGTTGCCGGCTTGGAAGGCGGAAGCCATCGTGCGAGCCGCGGATGAGGCGATCGCCGGCCAGCTGGACGAGCATTTCCCGCTCTATGTCTGGCAGACCGGGTCGGGCACGCAGTCGAACATGAACGTCAACGAGGTGCTGTCGAATCGGGCGATCCAGCTGCTCGGCGGCGAGATCGGCAGCAAGACCCCGGTGCATCCGAACGACGACGTCAACATGGGTCAGTCGTCGAACGATACGTTTCCGACGGCGATGCACGTCGCCGCCCTGCTCGAGCTCGAAGACCACCTGCTGCCGAATGCCGGGGCGCTCGCCGCGGCGATCGAGGCGAAGGCGGAGGAATGGACCGACGTCGTCAAGATCGGGCGGACGCATCTTCAAGACGCCGTTCCGCTGACGGTGGGCCAGGAGTGGTCGGGCTACGCCCGGCAGCTGCGCGATGCGCTGGCCCGCGTTCGCGCGTCCGAAGCCGGCCTCCTCGAGCTGGCGGCGGGCGGGACCGCGGTCGGCACCGGCCTGAACGCGCCGCCGGATTTCAGCCGGGACATCGCCGCCGAGGTGGCGAAGCTGGCCGGCCATCCCTTCGTCACGGCGCCCAACAAGTTCGCGGCGCAAGGGTCTCTGGACGCCATGGTCGCCGCGATGGCGGCCTTGCGCGGCCTCGCGGTCGCGCTGATGAAGATCGCCAATGACATGCGTTGGCTGGCCTCCGGCCCGCGCTGCGGCCTCGGCGAGCTGGTCTTGCCGGAGAACGAACCGGGCTCGTCCATCATGCCGGGCAAGGTCAACCCGACCCAGCAGGAGGCGATGGTGATGGTCTGCATCCAGGTGGTCGGCGAGGACAACGCGGTCGCGTTTGCCGGCAGCCAGGGCAATTTCGAGCTCAACGCGATGCGTCCGATCATCATCAACAACTTCCTGCACTCCGCCCGCGTGCTCGGCGACGCCTGCGACAAATTCCGTCGCTTCTCGGTGGAGGGAACCAGGCTCAACGATCATCGCATCGCCGAAATGCTCGACCGCTCGCTCATGCTGGTGACGGCCCTCAGCCCGGTCATCGGTTACGACAAGGCGTCGGCCATCGCCCACACGGCCAATGACGAAGACCTGAGCTTGAAGGACGCGGCGCTCAAGTCCGGATACATCGACGCGAAGCGGTTCGATGAAATCGTCGATCCGCGGAAGATGGTCGGTCACGGTGTGGCCGGGAGTTGAAGGCGGACGATCGCGGCCGAAGCCCGCTGCGATCCATCGCGGGACGGGATTCATGCAGAACGTAAGCGACGCAAAAACGCTCTCTCTATGGGATGTCGTCTATGCACTGAATATGGCGATAGCGTGCCTCATCTCCTATTGGATTATGACAGATGCCCTGTCTCGATTTGTGGACATGCCTTCCGACTTATTGGGCGGGATGTGGGCGGTGGTCGCCGCTGTCTTCGTCTTCAGGGAAACCCGTGTCCGCAGCCTGTCTGCCGGCATCGCACGCCTAATAGCGACGTGCGTCAGCTTCGCACTGTGCTTCCTCTACCTCTTGCTCTTCCCGTTTACACCGGTGGGGATGGCAGCCCTGATTGGCATCGGCACGGTGGCAATGGCGCTGTTAGACCGGCGCGACGACATAGTCACAGTGGGAATAACGACCGCTGTGGTCATGGTCGTCGCGGCAATGAGTCCGGAGGACGCGTGGCACCAGCCGTTGCTGCGTCTTGCCGACACTATTGTCGGAATCGCCGTGGGTGTCGCGTGTAAGTGGCTCGGTTCGTTTCTGTTTTACAAGTTCATCGGGGGACAGGTGGCGTGATCCTAGCTGCGGGCCATGCACGGTCGGGCACATGTCGGCACCAGCTGAACGCCTGACGGCCGGGGTCTCGGCACCGTCGGTCGACAGCTCACTTGCCATCAAATTGCTGCCGACGCTACTCAGCGTTATTGCGGGAAGCGTAGACGCCATCGGCTTTCTCGGGCTTGGCGGCCTGTTCACGGCCCACGTCACCGGCAACCTGGTTATGCTTGCCGCGCATCTCGTCGGCGGTGGCGAGGCGCCGGCCGCGCCGATGCTGTCGGTTCCGGTCTTCATGGTGGCGCTCGGCTTGACGAGGTTGCTCGTCGGCGGCTTGGAAAGGATCGGGCTCGCCTCGTTGCGGCCCCTTCTTCTACTGCAGCTCCTGCTGCTCGCCGGCTTTCTTGTCCTCGGCATTTCTGCCGGCCCGAGTGTCGACCCGGACGCAACCAACGCGATCCTCGCGGGAATGCTCGGCGTCTCGGCGATGGCCGTGCAAAACGCACTCGCGCAGATCTCGCTGAAAGGGGCGCCGTCGACCGCCGTCATGACGACCAACATCACGCGCTTCATGATGGATGTCGGCGGAGTTCTGCTCGGGCGTGAGCCGGCCGGTGTGGCTCAGGCGCGCCGCCGCGCGATGCGCACGTGGCCGGCGATCGTCGGCTTCGCTGTTGGCTGTGGCCTCGGGGCGGCAGGCGAGGCGGCAATCGGCCTGAAATCCCTGGTGCTGCCCACCGGCCTCGCGCTGCTCGCGTTTGCGATGGGGCTGTCTGCCGATCTCGATGGCGGCCAGGGTTCATGAGCCGGGCTGAACTTTCGTTGCCGGCAGGGCATGGGCGTCGGATCTTCCGGCCAGACATCGGGCGGCTGGTGCAGAAGATATCGTCGGCGGCTCCTGCGTTATTTTTCGGCCTGCGCCTCTGGGCCGCGGTCTGCCTCGCCCTATACGTCGCATACTCGCTCGAGCTCGACAACGCGCACTGGGCCGGCACGTCCGCCGCCATCGTCTGCCAGCCAAGTCTCGGCGCGTCGCTGCGCAAGGGGTCGTTCCGCATGGTCGGCACGGTGGTCGGCGCCGTGGCGATCGTGGTCCTGACCGCCTGCTTCCCGCAAAGCCGCGGCGGGTTTCTGGTGGGCCTGGCGCTGTGGGGTGCGGCGTGCGGCCTGGTGGCCACGATCCTGCGCAATTTCGCGTCGTATGCGGCGGCCCTGGCCGGCTACACCGCGGCGATCATCGCGAGCGGCACGCTCGGTGCGACCGGGGGCGAGAACGGTGGGGAGGTCTTCATCCTCGCCGTCACCCGCGCCACCGAAATCTGCATCGGCATAGTCTCTGCCAGCATCGTGCTGGCCGGCACCGATTTCGGCAACGCTCCGCAAAGGTTGGCCGCCCAACTCACCGCCATCTCGACCGAGATCACGCGACGACTGGCCGGTACGTTCCTTCTCGACGCCGGGGCGCTGGCCGACACGCGCCCGATTCGGCGGGAGCTCATCCGGCGCGTGGCTGCACTCAGCCCGGTCATCGACGAGACGATCGGAGAATCCTCGGACCTGCGCTACCGCGCGGGCGAATTGCAGGCGGGGGTGGAGGGCCTGTTTGCCGCCCTCTCCGGCTGGCGGGCTGTGGCACAACATCTCGAACGGTTGCCGACGGACCGCTGTCGGCGCGAGGCGGACATCGTTCTCCGATTGTTTCCACCGGAGTTGCGGTCGGGGCTGACGCAAGGCGAAGCGGCGAGTTGGGGCGCTGACCCGTCTCGTGGGCGCGAGGCCGTCGATGCGGCCGTGCGGGCCTTGATCGCCCTGCGGGCCGGGACGGCATCGCTGCGGCTGCTCGCCGATCAGACGGCCGAAGCGCTGGTCGGTATTTCGCGCGCACTCGATGCGCTGGCGATGCTGGCCGATCCGCGACAGGCGCCCCGCCGGTCTCCAACCGGGCGGCCTCGCGTGCCGGATTTTCTCCCGTCTCTCGTCAACGCGGGACGGGTCTTCGTCACGATTGGTGCCGTTGCGCTGTTCTGGATCGTCACCGCATGGCCCAGCGGGGCCGGGGCCATAACCTTCGCCGCGATCACCGTCATCCTCCTGTCCCCAAAAGATGAACAGGCCTACACCGCCGCCATTGGTTTTCTGTTGGGAACCGCTGTCACCGCGGCGATTGCCGGGGTCATCGAATTCGCCGTTCTGCCGAGAGCGGAAGACAATACGTTCGCAGCTCTGGCCCTCGCCATCGGCCTCGTTCTCGTGCCGCTCGGTACGCTCTCTGCTCGGCCGTGGAGGAGGCCGCTGTTCACGATCATGTTCACGATCATGACGGTGAACTTCGTGCCCCTCCTGTCGCCCGAGAACCAGATGACCTACGACACCCAAGCGTTCTACAACTCGTCGTTGGCCATCGTCGTCGGGGTGGGATTTTCAGCACTCGCCTTTCGACTGCTGCCACCATTGTCGCCGGCGGTGCGGACCCATCGGCTCCTGCTTCTCACGCTGCGCGACTTGCGCCGGCTCGCCACCGGTCCCCTCCCGCGCGCACCGCATGATTGGGAGATCCGTGCCTATGGCCGCCTGGCGGCCTTGCCGGCTCAGGCCGCGCCGTTGCAGAGCGCCCGTCTTCTGGCAGCATGCTCGGTTGGGATACTGATCATCCGCCTTCGCCGTTCGGCTCGCCGGTTTCACGCAAGCTCGGAGCTCGAGGCCGCGCTCGAAGCGGTGGCGTGCGGCGACAGCGCGACGGCGATCGAACGCCTGGCACGGCTCGATCGCACACTCGGCGCTATGTCCAGCACCAGATCAGGGGAGGCGGTCGCGCTGCGGGCGCAGGGATATATCCGCGCGCTGTCGGAGACCCTTGCCCACCATCACGACTATCTCGATGCAGCGGCACCGCCATGAGCTTCACCGAGATCGACCTGTTCGGCGTCTATGTTGCACCGATGTCGTTGATGTTGGTCGCGGCGTGGCTGGTCCTGCTGGCGCTGCGCCGAATTTGGAACCGCCTGGGCCTGTTGCGGCGCGTCTGGCATCCGGCTTTGTTCGAGTTCGCGGTTTACATGATCGTGCTCTCGTCCATCGTCCTTCTCGTCGCGCGCTGAGCCTCGATGATGACCAACGTCACGCTCAAATCGGAGCCCATCACCGCCAAGGACGATCGCGGCGATGTTCCGTCGCCACCAGCGACGGGCCGCAACAAGAGCAAGCCCCGCCTCTGGGCCGTTCCCGTGCTCATCACGCTCGGCGTGGTGGCGCTTGCCGCCTTCCTGAGCTGGACCATGTGGCAGGTGTATATGGAGACGCCGTGGACGCGCGACGGCACGGTGCGCGCCTACGTCGTCACAATGGCGCCGGAGGTCGCCGGGCGGATCGTCGAGCTGCCCGTCGCCGACAACCAGTTCGTGCACAAGGGTGACCTCCTGATGGTGATCGACCCCACGAATTTCGCGATCGCCGTCCGACAAACCGAAGCGGCCGTCGAGCAGGCGAAGGCGGTCGCACAGAACGCCCAGGCGCAGTCGGCGCGCCGGCAGAAGCTGACGAATCTCTCGGTCTCGGACGAGGATAAGCAGACTTTTGCCAGCCAGGCGCTGAGCGCCGACGCCGCCCGTCAACAGGCGCTCGCCAATCGCGACCAGGCCCGCGTGAACCTTGAGCGGACGCGAATCGTCTCGCCGGTCAACGGCTACGTGACCAACCTGCTGGGCCAGCTCGGTGACTATGTCAACGTCGGGCAGAGGACCATCTCCGTCGTCAATGCGGACTCCTTTTGGATCGATGGCTATTTCGAGGAGACCAATATTCACCGCATCCGCGAGGGCGACCCGGCGACCATCAAACTGATGGGTTTCAGCTCAGTCGTTCGCGGCCACGTCGACAGCGTCGCCCGCGGCATCTTCGTCGCGAATGCCCAACCGGATTCTGCAGGGCTTGCCTCGGTGAATCCGATCTTCACCTGGGTGCGCCTGGCGCAGCGCGTGCCCGTCCGAATTCACATCGATGACGTTCCGGAGGGCGTGCGTCTGGTCGCCGGCATGACCGCCACCGTGCAGATCGATCCTCAACCGCGGCCGCCTCCGCAATGAGCGCGGCAACATCGACGTGGCGATCCACGTGGTTTAGCCTGACCCGGGCGCACCAGCCATCGCGAACGAAGGATCGAACCTACTGTTCGAAGCTGGATCGCTTGGACGATATGCCCAGGCGGTCGGTTTATCGGGTGTGACCTCGCGCCTGTCGCGGAGCCGTCAGGTCTCTTAGCGCCGCGTCTAGTATTTCGCGCGACAGCGCAGGGTCGTCCACGGCTCGCGCCAGCACGATGCTTCCGACCATCTCGGCCACGGTGGCCATCGCCGTTTTGCGCTTGGCGGCTTTCGACGCGCCGGCCTCGAACTTCGTCACAAGGTCGATGAACTGTTTGATTCCGTGCGTGAAGGCCTGTCGCAACGGCCGGTTTTGGCGCGCGGCCTCGGGGCCGAGCGCGGCGATCATACATCCCGTCCCGGGCGCATCGCGATGGGCTTCGGAAACGTAGTCGCTGATCAGCGTGGTGAGCGGATCGCCTCGCGACGTGCCGGCAAGCGCAGCCAATCCCTCCGCCGTTTGCGCAAACGCACGAATACAGGCTTGCACGGCCAGGTCGTCCTTTGATTTGAACTGGCCGTAAAAGCCGCCGTGGGTCAGGCCGGCGTCCTTCATGATCTCCGCGACGCTGATGCCGTCGAATCCCTTTTCGCGGAACAGCCGGCTCGCGACGCTGACGACCCGCGCGCGGTTTTCCACAGCTTGTTCCCTGGTGACTTTCATAGAGACGCGCTCCCAACCGAAGGTCTTGACTCGATATATGATGGCTCACATATATCCATCATACATGTTTATCATCATATAACCCAACAAAAGGAATGTCATGAAAATCCAAGACTCAGTGGCCTTTGTCACAGGCGCCAATCGAGGCCTTGGCCTGGCATTCGTCAAGGAACTACTCGGGCGTAACGCAAGGAAGGTCTACGCTGGCGTGAGGAATCCGGCTGCCATGACCCTGCCGGGCGTCGTGCCGGTCCAGGTGGACGTAACGGATCCCGCATCGGTGAGTGCGGGAGCAGTCCGGTGTGGCGACGTGACGCTGTTGGTCAACAACGCCGGGATCGCCCGCGTGAATGCCGGTGCGCTTGATCCTGCGGTCATCGAAAGCGCCCGCGAGATTTTCGAAACCAACTTCTACGGCGTGATTCGATCGAGTCAGGCCTTTGCGCCGGTCCTTTCTGCGAATGGGGGAGGGGCGATCATCAACGTGCTGTCCGATGCCACCTGGTTTGCGCGGCCGATGCTGATGGCCTATTCGGCCACGAAATCCGCCGCATGGAGCTTTACCAACGCGCTGCGGATTGACTTGCGCGAAAAGGGTATCGAGGTGCTCGCCCTGCACGTCGGTTTCTTGGACACCGACATGGCCAAAGGCGTGGATTTGCCGAAAAACGACCCCCAACAGGTCGCCGCGCGCGCCCTCGACGCGCTTGAGAGTGGTCGCGAGGAAGTGCTCGCCGATGCGCAATCGAATGCGGTGAAGCGGAGCCTCTCATCAGAGCAAGCGTACTATTTGGACCCGCCGCCACTGTCTCCGGCCGCCGCGAGGCGCTGATTCGCAGCTACGCGGCGCCGCTGGTCTGCGCCGCGGAGATTCGCACGAGGAGCCAACCATGCCGTATCTGCATCTCGATCTCGCCAAAACTTATCCGCCGGAAACGAAGCGGGAACTCGCGACCCGCCTCTGCCATCTTTACGCGGATGTCATGCAGACGCAGTTGTGGCGTCCCAATGTGGGGATCGCGGAACTCGGCGAGGGCAATCTGTTCCATCTCGGTGAGGGCGGCCTGGAGCCGGTCACGATGGTGCTCGTCGAGATACGGCGTGGCCGCTCGCTCGACCTCCGTTTTGAGCTCGGCCGGCGCATCGTTGACATCTGTGCCGAGGTGCTTGGCGTCCCCAAGCGGACGGTGCTCGTGGAATTCACGGTCCATACCGGCGAGGAGATCCTGCGTGACGGCGAATGGACCGGTGACTGGGCAGCTGCGGAAGCTTCGGCAGGGAAGGGACCGCGCTTAAGAAGCCATAAGGAGATGTGAGATGCCAGATAAAATCGTGTTGGTCGTGCGCTTTCAAACAAAGCCCGGCAAAAAGGAGCAGTTTCTCAAGCATCATCTTAGCAAGCTCCTGGACACGATGAGTGCCGAGGCTAACTTCGTGAACGTCATTGTTCATAACAACCTCGAAAAGCCGAATGAGCTCGTCGTCTACGAGACTTGGATAGGAACTCGCGAAACCTGGTTGAGGGACGAGTTTCCCCGCCCGTATCGCAAGCCATTTGAGCAGGTCCTGTCGGAGCTCGTTGACGAGCGATCCGTCGATTGGCTGACACCCGTCGACCGTTAGTCTGCTGACGGCTTGGGTCAGCCCCGTCCGGGCGGCGCCGATATGTCGATCGAACGGCGCAAGTCGCGGCCGTTCGTCTGGACCGCGGCAGCGACGGTACTAAGCCATCGAGCCGCACATCGCCCGGCTTGCGAGTGGCCGGCCGCTCGTCCTCACCGCTTTCGCTTGGCCCTCTTCGGTATCCGTTTCGGCTTCGCCTTCGCCTTCGTCTTCGCCTTGGCTTTCGCTTTGGGCTTCCGCTTGGCCGCCGCTTTCGCCTTTGCCGCCGCTGTCCGCGACCGCTTGGGTTTCGCTTTCGGAGCCAGCGCGTTCGCCACGAGCTTCAGGAGTTGTGTGCGCTCGAAGGGCTTCTCGATCACGGCCACCAGGCCAAAGTCCTTGGCCGCCGCCTCATGATCCGCCTTTCCGTACCAGACGCCGGACATGGCGATGATCTTTGCCGCAGGCGCCAGCTTCTGGATGTTCGCCATGGTGGCGAACCCATCGCGAAGCGGCATCATCAGGTCGCAGATCACGAGGGACGGGTTCACCGTGCCGAACAGGGTCAACCCCTCGTCGCCGCCCGCGGCCTCGCTCACCTCGTGGCCTCCGGATTCCAGCATTTTGCGGATCAGCGCGCGCTCGTGGTCGCTGTCGTCAATCAGCAGAATCATCCGCCGCCCCCCTGGTGTTGATAGGTCCGCACCTAGGGTCATACGGGCGGCGGTGCGAGGTCAAGCGCGTGAGGTCCGATCACGGGCCTTTTGGAACCGTTGAGTCGGTTCAGTCGTTGTCCGCGCGGCCTGTGGTGCAGCCGGCTCGGTGCGTATCCCGGACAAGAATTCCAGAATTGCATTCGCCAAAACGAGGCCGTGCAATTCTTTTGGTCGTTATTTTCGAGTTGTTCCAATGGGTTGCGGAAACAATTGCAGTATTGCACGCGATTCAGGGGGGCGGGCGGAATGCGTGCCCTAGCTCAGCGCGCCGACGATGGCGCCCAGCAGGCAGGTGCAGAGCGTGCCCGACACGATCGATTTGAGGCCGAGCGAGGCGATCTCGGCGCGGCGGTCCGGCGCCATGGTGGCGAGGCCGGCGATCATGATGCCGGCGCTGCCGAAATTGGCGAAGCCGCACATGGCGTAGAGCATGATCAGCCGCGAGCGCGGGCTGAGCGCCCCCTCTGGCAGCGCCGCCATTTTCAGATAGGCGATGAACTCGTTGAGGATGGTCTTGATGCCCATCAGGCTGCCGGCAGTCGGCGCCTCGGCCCACGGCACGCCCATCAGCCAGCACACCGGCGCCATGACGAGGCCGAGGATGCGCTCCAGCGACACCGGCTCGCCGCCGATGGCGGGCAGCAGCCCGAGCATCCCGTTCACGAGATACACCAGCGCCAGGAACACGATCACCATGGCCGCGATGTTGAGCATCAGCTCGAGGCCGGCCGCGGTTCCCTTGACGATCGCATCCATGGTGCTCTCGGCGATGCCGTCCAGCGAGGGATCGAGACCGCCCTCTGTGCGCTGCCGGCCCGGGTCGGGGATCATGATCTGGCTGATCAGGATCGCCGCCGGCGCGCCCAGCACCGAGGCGACGATGATATGCCCCGCGGCGTCGGGGATCACCGGCCCCAGGATCATGGCGTAAATCGCGAACACGGTGCCGGCGACCCCGGCCATGCCGCCGGTCATCACGACGAACAACTCGCTGCGCGACAGGTTCATCAGGTAAGGCCGGATGAACAGCGGCGCCTCCACCATGCCGACGAAGATGTTGGCGGCGGTCGATACGCCGACGGCGCCGCCGACGCCCATCGTGCGCTCGAGCGCCCACGAGAAGCCGCGCACGATCGGCGGCATGATCCGCCAGTAGAAGAGCAGGGTGGTGAGCACGCTCATCAGCAGGACGATGGGCAGGCTTTCGAAGGCGAAGATATAGGCGCTGGCGTTCGGCTTGAGTTCGAACGGCAGCGGCCCGCCGCCGACATAGCCGAACAGGAACGAGGTGCCAGCGTGGGTGGCGGCGGCAATCGCTCGCACGGCCGTGTTGGCGAGGGCGAAGCCGACCTGGATCTGCGGGATCTTGAGGATGAGCAGGGCGACCAGGACGGTCACCGCCAGCCCGACCGCCGCGTTGCGCAGCGACACCGCCCGGCGGTTCTCGCTGATCGCCCATGCGATCGCGAGCAAGGCCAGGACGCCGAATACCGATTGCAGTGTCTGCATCATCCCCCGCGCCGACTCGCTAGACGAAGTCTAGCATTGCGGCGGCGTCCAATAACGCCGGATGGCGGTGAAGACCTCGACCGCCCCGCGATCGGCGGCCTGCATCAGGATCGCGAACTCGCACCGGGCGGCGGCGCGGCGCACGATGGCGTCGCCCAGGATCCGCGTCCCCAGCCGCAGCGAGACGTAGGTTTCGGGCTCGACCTGGAACTCGATCCGGCCCTTGCCGAGCAGCGCCGCCCTGCAAACGATTTGCCGGATGCTCCCCCAGGCTATGGGTGCCTCGCGCGCGGCGGGGAGGTGCAATCCCTCCGGCGCAACGACGAGAAGCGGCCGTGTGTCGCGAACCTGCCCCACCAGCTGCCACACGTAGAACGCCATGAGGAAGGCGAAAAATGATCCGGCCAGCAGCTGGCTCCGAGTGCCCAGGCCGTCCAGGTAGCCCTGCGCCAGCGACAGAAGTGCCAACGCCAGAAAGGCCGCGGCGATGGCCAGCTGAACGATGGCGTGGCGCCTTGACCGGCGGACCTCGAGACGGGTCGCGGTCAGGCGGGGCTCAGCCGCATTGCGCGCGATGGCGCAGCAGATGATCGGCGAGCACGCAGGCGATCATCGCCTCGCCGACCGGCACCGCGCGGATGCCGACGCAGGGATCGTGGCGGCCCTTGGTCGAGATCTCGGCGTCGCGGCCGTCGACGGTCACCGTGCGCCGCGGCGACAGGATCGACGAGGTCGGCTTCACGGCGAAGCGCGCGACGATGTCCTGACCGGTCGAGATGCCGCCCAGGATGCCGCCGGCCTGGTTCGACAGGAACGCGACCTCGCCGCCCTGCATGCGCATCTCGTCGGCGTTCTCTTCGCCGGACAGCGCCGCGGCTCCGAACCCGGCGCCGATTTCGACACCCTTGACCGCATTGATGCCCATCAGGGCCGCCGCGATATCGGAATCGAGCTTGCCGTAGATTGGCGCGCCGAGGCCGGCCGGCACACCGCTGGCGACGACCTCGATGACGGCGCCGCAGGACGAGCCCGCCTTGCGCACCTCGTCGAGATAGCCTTCCCACGCCTGCGCCGACTGGCGGTCCGGGCACCAGAACGGATTGTCCTCGGTCGCCGCCCAGTCCCAGCGTGCGCGCTCGATCTTGTGCGGCCCGAGCTGGATCAAGGCGCCGCGGATGGTCACCCCGTCGCCGAGAACCTTGCGCGCGATGCCGCCGGCGGCGACCCGCATCGCGGTCTCGCGCGCCGAGGACCGGCCGCCGCCGCGATAATCGCGAATGCCGTATTTCTTCCAGTACGCGTAATCGGCATGGCCGGGACGGAAGCGGTCCTTGATCGTCTCGTAATCCTTCGACCGCGCGTCCTCGTTATCGATGACGAGCGAGATCGGCGTGCCGGTGGTGAGGCCGTCCATCACCCCCGACAGGATGCGGACCTTGTCGGACTCGCGGCGCTGCGTCGTAAAGCGCGACTGGCCGGGCCGGCGCCGGTTGAGCCAGTGCTGGATGTCGGCGTCGGCGAGCGGCAGCCGCGGCGGCGTGCCGTCGACCACGGCGCCGATGGCCGGTCCGTGGCTCTCGCCCCAGGTGGTCACGCGGAACAGCGTGCCGAAGCTGTTGCTCGACATCGCCGCGCTCCATCACTAGCTGTTCGGCCGGAAGTTCGACAGCATCTCGGCGACTCCCGGGGCTGCGTCGACGGCCATCATGCCGACCACGTGGTAGCCGGCATCGACGTGGTGAATTTCGCCGGTCACGCCGCTGGCGAGCTCGCTCAGCAGATAAACCCCGGCCCCGCCGACCTCATCGATCGTGATGTTGCGGCGCAACGGCGCGTTCAGCTCGTTCCACTTCAGGATGTAGCGGAAATCGCCGATTCCGGAGGCCGCAAGTGTCTTGATCGGGCCGGCGGAGATCGCATTGACCCGCACGCGCTGCGCGCCGAGGTCGGCGGCGAGATAACGCACGCTCGCCTCGAGCCCGGCCTTGGCGATGCCCATCACGTTGTAGTGCGGCATCACCCGCTCGGCGCCGAAATAGGTCAAGGTCAGGAGGCTGCCGCCGTTCGGCATGAGGGCCGCGGCGCGCCGGCAGATATCAGTGAACGAGAAGCAGGAGATGTCCATCGTGCGCAGGAAATTTTCGCGCGTCGTGTCGACGTATTTGCCCTTGAGCTCTTCCTTGTCCGAGAACGCGATGGCGTGCACGACGAAGTCGAGCCGGCCCCAGCTCTCGGCCAGCGCGCGGAAGAGATCGTCGACGCTGGACCCGTTGGTCACGTCGCACGGCAGGACCAGCTTCGAGCCGACGCTCTCGGCGAGCGGGCGGACGCGCCGCTCCAGCGCCTCGCCCTGATAGGTGAAGGCGAGCTCCCCACCGTGCTCGGCGACCGCCTTGGCGATGCCCCACGCCAGCGAGCGGTCGTTGGCGACGCCCATGACAAGACCCCGTTTGCCGGCCATCAGAAGACGTGGCTCGGTCATGGCAAGTCCATGCTCCTGTTAGCAGAATCGGCGCCGACAGTGGCCCCTTGGCGGCATCCTACACGAACGCGGGGCCATTACAATCGAGCGGGTGGCGGCTCAATGCGACGCCTCGTCATGGCCCCGTCCGATGCGGCTCAGCAGCTTGTCCCGCTGCCCGTCGGGCAGCTCGTCGATGGCGGCGAGGATATCGCGCATCTGCCGGCGCAGACCGTACAATTTGTCGACCAGGTCCAGCACCACCGACATCGCCCCTTCGTCGATCGCGAGATCACGCCGGAGATCGACGATCATCTGCACGCGCGCGACGTCGCTTTCGGCGAACACATAATCACCCGACTGGTTGAGCGGCAGCACCCAGCGCTGCTCGATCCAGCTCAGCAGCTCTTCGCGCTGAACTCCGAATTCGACGACCACGTCGGTGAAGGTCTTCATGGCGGGAAAGCCCTATTTCGGCAGCCCCAGTTTGCTGCGGACGTCGTAATTCCGATTCTTCCACTCGGCGACGAAGCGCTCGAGATCCGGATCGGGCGGATCCGGGAGATAGACCACGAGGCGGACGTACTCATCGCCGCGCGCACCGCCCCGCTTGGGCACGCCCTTGCCCTTGAGGCGCAGCGTCGTGCCGGTGTTCGAGCCCTTGGGCACCGTCATGGTGACGGTGCCGTCGATCGTCGGCACGGAGATCTTGGCGCCGAGCACCGCTTCGGCGACGGTCACCGGAAGGTCGACATGGATATCGATGCCTTCGCGGCGGAAGAACGGATGCGGCTTGACGTGGATCTCGATATACGCGTCGCCGGCCGGACCGCCGCCGAGCCCCGCGGTTCCCTGACCCTTCAGGCGCAGCTGCTGTCCGTCTTCGGAGCCGGGCGGAATGGTGACGTCGAGCGTCCGCCCATCCGGCAGCGTCAGCCGCTTTTTGGTGCCGTTCACCGCCTCGAGGAAGTCGACCGTGATCTCGTAGGCGACGTCGGCGCCGCGGGTCTTGAACCCGCCGCCGCGGCTGCTCCAGCCGCCGCCGCGGCTGCGGCCAAACAGGTCCTCGAAGATATCCCCGGGATCGAACCCGCCGCTGTACTTGGCACCGCCGGGGCTTTCGGCATAGGCGCGGTACGACGAGCGGGGGCGCTGCTCGGCACCGCTGGCGTCGATCTCGCCACGGTCGAAACGCGCCCGTTTTTCGGCGTCCGACAGCAGGTCATAGGCCGCCGAGACGTCCTTGAACTGTGCTGCCGCCTTGGCATTTCCCGGATTGAGATCGGGATGCAACTTCTTCGCCAGCTGGCGATACGCCTTTTTTATATCTTCGGCGCTCGCGTCGCGGCGGACACCCAGGACTTCGTAAGGATCGCGCATGTCACATTGTACCTAACCCACCACACCTTTAAAGCAAGGGCGAAAAGACAAGGGCGGCGGTCCTCAGTTGTTGACCACCTGCCAGCTGCCGTCCGGCTCGCGGCAGGCGGTGCCATAGGCCTTCTCCGTTTCGCCGCCGATGGTGAGCGTCGTCTGATACTCGCGACAGGTGCGGCCAGCAGCGTCCCGCCCGTCGCGGGTCGGCGTGATCGTCCCACCATGGCCGCTGTCGGGATTGTTCCACGTGATCTGCTGCCCGATCGGCGCCCTGTAGGCCCGCTGCTGGGCGAGGCGGGCCTGCTCCACGTCGTCGCGGTCGAGCTGCTGGCCGATCGGGTGGCCGATGAAGCCGCCGATCAGCGTCCCGGCCACGGTGTCGGCGATCCGGCCGCTGCCGCCGCCGATCTGGGAGCCGATCAGGGGGACCGGCAGCGTACCGCCGGTTGTCTTGTCGGCCTCGCCGAGATCGCCCGGGTGCCGGTCCTCGGCCGGCGCGCAGGCGGCCAGGCTGAGCGCCACGGCCACAATGGCGGCGGCGTTTGCGTGTTTGGTGGTCATGGTCGTCCCCTGCCTGCCCCGGCCGCCCGGTGGCGGCGCTCACACGGTATTTCCCAAGCGGCGCCGGCCGAATTAACCTTGGTTAATCGCGCCTGCGGCTTTGCATATAACGCCCCGATACCGCATCATATTTCAGCGCCAGCAGGAACTTGAGAATGTCCGAATCAGCCGCCCATCCAACCGACATCGCTCGCGACCCGGGGAGCGACCCGCTGGCGTTGTTCCACACCTGGCTCAAAGAGGCGAGCGCTGGCGAGCCGAGCAATCCGAACGCCATGACCCTGGCGACGGTCGATGCACACGGACAGCCTTCGGTGCGCATGGTCCTGCTCAAGGCCGCGGACGAGGACGGGTTCGTGTTCTACACCAACCTCGAGAGCCAGAAGGCGCGCGATCTCGCCGTCAACCCGCGCGCCGCGTTGCTGTTTCACTGGAAGTCGACGAACCGGCAGGTCCGGGTGGACGGCACCGCGAGCCCGGTCTCGGAGGCCGAGGCCGATGCTTATTTCGCCACCCGTCCGCGCGGCGCGCAGATCGGGGCCTGGGCGTCGCGCCAGTCGCGGGCGCTCGAAAGCCGCTTCGCGCTCGAGAAGCACGTCGCCGAATACACCGCCAAGTTCGGACTCGGCAAGGTGCCGCGGCCGCCGTTCTGGTCCGGCTATCGCGTGCGGCCGGAGCGCATCGAGTTCTGGCAGGAACGGCCGTTCCGCCTGCACGACCGTCTCGTGTTCCACCGCAGCGCCCAGGGCTGGCGGATGGAGAAGCTCTACCCATGACGACGTCAGGGCCGGCCGTGACCTCGCCAAGCACCGTGCAGGGGCGCCTGATGCGGCGCGCGACCTACGCGTCGATGGCCGTGGCGCTGACCTTGATCGTTGCGAAAACCGCCGCGTGGCTGATCACCGATTCGGTGAGCGTCATGTCGAGCCTGCTCGATTCGCTGCTCGACGCGGCGGCGTCGCTGGTCAATCTGCTGGCCGTCCGGCACGCGCTGACGCCCGCCGACCGCGAGCACCGCTTCGGGCACGGCAAGGCCGAGCCGCTGGCCGGCCTGGCGCAAGCCGCCTTCGTGGCCGGCTCGGCCGTGCTCCTGTCGCTGGAAGCGATCCACCGGTTCTCGAGCCCGCGGCCGATCGCCCACGGCGAGGTCGGCATCGCGGTGATGGTCGTTTCGATCGTCGTGACCGCGGCCCTGGTGACCTATCAGCGGCGCGTCGTGCGGACCACCGGCTCGGTCGCGGTGAGCGCCGACTCGCTTCACTATACCAGCGACGTGATTTTGAACGGCAGCGTCATCCTGTCGATCGTCCTCTCGACATGGTTCGGCTGGACGGTCCTCGATCCGCTGTTCGGGCTCGTGATCGCGGTCTACATCCTGTACAGCGCCTGGCGCATCGTTAAGGCCTCGCTCGATCGCCTCATGGACCGCGAGCTGCCGGACGGCGAGCGCGCGCGCATCCGCAAGATCGCGCTCACCCATCCCGAGATCACCGCGGTCCACGACCTGCGGACGCGCTCGGCGGGTCCGGCCGTGTTCATCCAGATCCATCTTGAAATGGACGGCGCCATGACCCTGCGGCGCTCGCACGAGATTGCCGACGAGGTGGAGCGCGACATCCTGGCGGCGTTTCCCACTGCCGAGGTGATCATCCATCAGGACCCGACGGGGATCGAAGAGCCGCGGCGGACCTTCGCGACCGGTTGACCGCCGGGCCCTTTGGTTGCCTGGACCGCCCCGGCGACCGGCGCTAAAGTCGGCGTACGGCTGTATAACAAGCCCGAATCATCCCCGCATCTGAACGGGGAGTTCTAGAACAGGACGAATAGAGGAGGCTTTGATGGGGTTGAAGGTGGTCCTGGCCGCGGTGACGGGCCAGGAGACTGACGCCGCGACGCTTGGAATCGCTGGCGCGATTGCCCGGCAGTTCAATGCGCATATCGATGCGTTGCACGTGAAGGGCGATCCGCGCGATGCCATTCCGTTTCTCGGCGAGGGAGCATCGGGCGTGCTCATCGAGCAGATCATGGCGGCGGCGGAACGCGATGCCGGCACGCGCAGCGGCAAGGCCAGGTCGGCCTTCGAGACGTGGCGCGCGGCGAGCGGCATCGCGACGGCGACCCGGCCCGGCGGCAATGCCGCGTCCGTCGCCTGGCGCGAAGAGACCGGAACCGAGGAAGAATGCATGGCGCGCTTCGGCCGGGTCTCGGATCTCATCATCGTCGGTCGTCCGCCCAGCGACGACTCGGGCGCCTCGATCGTGGTCTTCGAGACCGCCTTGTTCGACACCGGAAAGCCGGTGATCGTGGCACCTCCCGATCTGCCGGCGGCCGCCGCCCAGGTCGGGGCACCCGCCACGATCTTCTGGACCGGCAGCGCCGAAGCGGCGCATGCCGTGTCCTCGGCGCTGCCGCTACTGGCGGCGGCGAGCGACGTGACCGTGATCGCGTCCAATCCCGGCGGCAAACCGACCGAGACGGCGCCGCTCCTCGAATATCTGGCGTGGCACGGCATTCGCGCCCATGCCGGCCAGGCGCTGACCATCACACCGACCGCCGGAAGCGAGCTTCTCGCCAGCGCCAATCGCGCCGGCTCGACCCTGCTGGTCATGGGCGCCTACACGCAAAGCCGGCTGCGGCAGCTCATCTACGGCAGCGTCACCAAGCACGTGCTGACCAATGCCAGCCTGCCGGTCCTGATGGCTCACTGACGGAGGCCCAACCGACACCGTGGCCGAGCGCAAAACCCTCCTCTTGACCGGTGCCAGCCGCGGCATCGGCCACGCGACCGTCAAGCGCTTCGGTGAGGCGGGTTGGCGCATCTTCACCTGCTCGCGCGAGGGGGTGCCGGCGGAATGCCGGCGCGATCCGAACTGGAGCGATCACTTCACGGTCGACCTGGCGCGCCCGGAAGAACGCGTGAGGTTCATCGAGCAGGTCGACGCCAAGCTCGCCGGGGCGCCTCTACACGCGCTGGTCAACAATGCCGGCGTGTCGCCCAAGACGCCGTACCGCGAGCGGCTCGGCGTCCTCCACGGCGAGCTGTCCGAGTGGCGGTCGGTGTTCGAGCTCAATTTTTTCGCCGCCCTCGATCTCGCGCGCGGGTTCGCAAGCGCGCTCGGGCGCGGCAAAGGGGCGATCGTGAACGTCACCTCGATCGCCGGCCACGCCTCCCATCCGTTCGCAGGCTCGGCCTATTCGACGTCAAAGGCGGCGCTGTCGGCGCTGACCCGCGAGATGGCCGTCGAGCTCGCGTCCCTTGGAATCCGGGTGAACGCCGTGGCGCCCGGCGAGATCGAGACCGAGATGGTTGGCCCCGAATACGAGCCGTTGATCACCCGCATCCCGATGCAGCGTATGGGAACCCCGGATGAGGTGGCGGCGGTGATCTTCCGCCTCTGCGAGGCCGATTTCGGCTATGTTACGGGATCGGAAGTCTTCATAACCGGGGGTCAGCATCTATACTGACGCCGGGCTGAGAACGCCGTTATTCGCAGGGTTTTAATAAATTGCCGATTAATGGAGCGCTTGCCGCCTAGCGCTTTATCAAGCAAGTTTGGCTACGGCTGTAGGCTCGGCGGCAGCTCAACTGGGAGGGCGTTGCGCGGCTGTTGATACTATGCACGAGCCTGTCTTGACGACCGGATCGGCTTCGCCGGCTGCGCCGATTGTGGCGCCGCGGCCCATGGGCCGTTTTGATCCGCGCCAGTTGCTGCTGCTGTTCGGCGGCCTGGTGGTCGTGACCATCATCGCATTGGCGACCGGGTTCATCTGGTACACGCGCGAGACGGAGCTCGCCGCGGCGCGGAGCGAGCTCAGCCAGCTGGCCGTGGTGCTGGCGGAACAGACGGCGCGCACCTTCGAAAACGTCGAGCTCACGCTCAATGCCATCGACGACCGCTTGAAGGTGCTCGATTTCGGCGGACGGACCGACAGCCGGGCCGTCTACCTGATGATACGCGAGAAGATCGCCGGCATCCCGCAGATCAAGCAGGTCACGTTCATCGGTCCGGACGGCCACGTTCTGGTCTCGACCCGCACCTTTCCGGCGCCGGACATCTATTTGGGCGACCGCCCCTGGTTCAAGCAGGAGATCCAGAATCGCGCCGAGCTGATCATCGCACCGGTGCGGAGCAAGATCGCGGACGAGCCCCTGATCATCGTCAGCCGGCGCGTGACCGGACCGGACGGGTCCCTCGTCGGCGTCATCGACATCGGCCTCGACCCCAACTATTTCGAGTCGGTGTTCCGGTCGGCGACGCTGCGCGAAGGCACGGCGGTGACGCTCGTGCGCCAGGACGGAATAGCGCTGGCCCGGCATCCCAACGGGCTGGCCGCGTTCGGGCGGTCCTTCGCCGAGGGGCCGATCTTCCGCAATAACGCCTGGCAAACCACCAGCATCTTCGAGATCGCCGGTGTGCTCGACCCCGATGTCCGCATCTACGCCCCACGATCGGTGCCCGGTTATCCGCTGGTCATGAATCCGTCGATCAGCAAGGCGGCGGTCCTCGCTCCGTGGCGGCGCGAGGCTGCCATCGTGGGCAGCGTCGCGACCGCGGGCGTCATCGCCATCCTGGTCCTCCTGTTCTTCCTGCGCCGCCTGTTCGGCCAGGTCGCGGCGACGGCGGCGGCGCTCAAGGCCAGCGAGGAGCTTGCGCGCAGCCAGGCGACTCTGCTCCAGGACGCCGTGGAATCGCTGGCCGACGGCTTCGTTTTGTACGATGCCGAAGACCGCTTCGTGATGTGCAATCAGCGGTTCCGCGATATCCGGTCGCGCAACCCTGCCTCTTTCGACCCCGGGGTCCGTTTCGAGGACATGTTCCGCTCGGCGATAAAATGCGGCGAGATGGAGGTTCCCGAGGACCGAATCGACGCGTTCATCCGCAACCGGATGGAACTGCATCGCAACCCGGGCCCCGCCATCGTCGCGAAGAGCGGCGATCGGTGGATCCGCGTGTCGGAGCGCCGGACGCGCGATGGCGGCATCGTCGGCATCCACGCCGACATCACGGAAATGAAGAACATGCAGGCCGCCGCCGAAGCGGCCCGCGCCCGCATGGCCGATTGGGCGGAGGCCTCGAACGACTGGTTCTGGGAATCCGACGCCGAAGACCGCCTCACCTACCTGTCCGAAAGCTTCGAGAAGACGACCGGCATGAACGCGGCGGATCGGGTCGGGCGTCTCCGCCTCGACATGACCCGGTCGCTCGATCCCGAAAATCCGAGATGGCCGGCGCATCTGCAGGCGGTCGCCGAGCGCCAGCCGTTCCGCGACTTCATCATGGCCGTGCGTCTGGGCGACCGCGACCGGCACCTCAGCATCAGCGGCAAGCCGATCTTCGGCGCCGACGGGCAGTTCCTCGGCTATCGCGGCACCAGCCGCGACGTCACCGATGAGTTCGAGGCGGAACGCGCGCTGGAGCGCCAGACCCAGATCTTCTCGACCCTGATCGAGCACCTGCCGATCGGCGTCAGCTTGATCGACCAGGACATGCGGATCATCGCTTTCAACCGCATCTTCCCGCAGATGCTGGGCGTTCCCTCCGAGGTGTTCAAGGTCGGCGTGCCGGTCGAGGACATTCTCCGATACAACGTCGAACGCGGCGTGTACGGGGGGACCGCCGATCTGGATACCATCCTGAAAGAGCGGATGGAGGTGGCGCGTAGCGGCAAGACCGAGCGTAGCGAGCGCGTTTTCCCCGATGGCCGCGTCCACGACATCTCGCGCGTGCCGCTGCCCGGCGGCGGGTTCGTCGCGACGTATATCGATATCACCGAGCAGCGGCGTCGGGCGCAGGAGTTGGAAGTCGCCCACTCTCGCCTTGAGGAACAGGCCGCCGCCCTGAAGCAGCAGACCGAGATCTTCTCGACCCTGATCGACAATCTGCCGATCGGCGTCAGCCTGGTCGGCCCCGATCTCTGCCACATGGCCTTCAACCACGTGTTTCTCGAGGTGTTCGACCTCAGTCCGGACATGTTCCAGGTCGGCGACCCGTTCGAGAAACTCATCCGCGTCAGCGCCGAGCGGGGAGAATACGGCCCGGGCGACCTGGCCGAGCAGGTCCAGGCGCGGGTCGAGCGGGCCCTGGATCCGACGCCGCACCAGTTCGAGCGCAAACGGCCCAACGGGCAGGTGATCGAGATCCGCCGCACGCCGCTCACCGGCGGCGGGTTCGTCACGACGTATATCGACGTCACCGCCGCCCGCCGCCGTGAACGTGACCTCGAGGACGCCCGTGCCCGCCTCGAGCATCAGGCCTCCGAGCTGGCGGTCACCGCCGAAAAGCTGAACGCGGCGCGTATCGAGGCGGAGCGCGCCCGCGTCGCGGCCGATGCGGCCAACCGCGCCAAGACCGACTTCCTGGCGAACATGAGCCACGAGATCCGCACCCCGATGAACGGCATCATCGGCATGAACTCGCTGCTCCTGGAGACGCCCCTGACCGAGGAACAGCGGCAGTTCGCCAATACGGTCAGGGATTCGGCCGAAGCGCTTCTGGCGATCCTCAACGACATCCTGGACATTGCCAAGCTCGAGGCCGGCCGGATCGACCTCGAGACGATCGATTTCGACCTCCACAACGTGGTCGAGAGCGCCATCGAGCTCATGTCCTCGCGCGCCCGCGAAAAGAAGATCGACATCGGCGCCTATATCGACCCGGCGGTGCCGCAGCACTATTCGGGAGATCCGACGCGCATCCGCCAGGTTCTGCTGAACCTCCTCGGGAACGCGATCAAGTTCACTGACCAGGGCTGCGTCGCGGCCGAGGTCCGGCCCGAGGTCGGCCATGACTCCGGCGACGACCTCGGGAGGGTGCTGCGCTTCGAAGTGATCGACACCGGCATCGGCATTACCAAGGAAGCGCGCAGCAAGCTGTTCCAGAAGTTCAGCCAAGCCGATCAGTCGATCACGCGGCGCTTCGGCGGCACCGGCCTCGGGCTTTCGATCTCCAAACAGCTCGTCGAGCTGATGGGCGGCACCATCGGCGTCGAGAGCCAGCCGGGCAAGGGCAGCACCTTCTGGTTCACCGTGAGGCTGACGCCCTCGCGCGGCACCGCCACGCCGCCGCGGGCGATCCCCGAGCAACTGCGCGGCGTCCACGTCCTCATCGTGGACGATACGGAGATGAACCGCCGGCTGATGGAGCTGCGCCTGGGCGGCTGGGGGATGCGGGTGACCAGCGCCGAAGACGGGTTCGCGGCGTTCGCCGAGATCGAACGCGCGTGGCACAAAGGCCAGCCCTACGACCTCGTGGTTCTCGACCAGATGATGCCCGGCATGTCGGGCGACATGCTGACCGAGCGGGTCCGGAACGACCCGCGCTTCCGGAACATGAAGCTCGTGCTCGCGTCGTCACTGGGCGCCTCGGAAGGCGGGCGCTCGCACGCCGAGAAATACGACGCCGTGCTGCTGAAACCCGTGCGGCATCATACCCTGATGGACAGCCTGGCGCGGTTGTTCGGCGCGCAGCTGTCCGCCGCGGTCGGGCCGGACAAGCCCATCCCTCCGCCCATCCCGCGCGAGAAGCACAATGGCAGGGTCCTGCTGGCCGAGGACAACAAGGTGAACCAGCAGATCGCGCTGATGCTTCTCAAGCGCGCGGGCTATGTGGTCGACACAGCCGCGAACGGCGTCGAAGCAGTGGCGGCACTCCGGCGGAGCGACTACGACCTGATCCTCATGGACGTCCAGATGCCGTCGATGGACGGGATCGAGGCGACCCGCAAGATCCGCAGCTTCGAGGGGTCGAAGGCCGATGTCCCCATCGTCGCCATGACCGCCCATGCGATGACCGGTGCGCGCGACAAATACCTCGCGGCGGGGATGGACGACTACATCGCCAAGCCGATCGAGCGCGAACAGTTCCTGGCGACGGTGGCGCGTTGGGCGGGTGTCGCGAACCCGCCGTCAACCCCCGACCACGACGCGCCCGCACTGGGCGGCAGCGCCGGCGACCAGGCCGACCCGCCGGTCTTCGACGACACCTCGCTGGCGAGCCTCGCCCGCGACGTCCCGGCCGAAGAGCTACGCGCGCTCGTCGAGACGTACCTCGCGGGGGCGGCGGAACTGGTCGCTCAGGCCGAGGCCAGTGCCGCCGGGCCCGATCTGCCGGCGCTGGCGCAAATCGCGCACAACCTCGTCAGCACCTCGGGTAATTTCGGGGCGCGGCGCGTTCAGATGCTGGCGCGCCGCCTCGAAGCGATGTGCAAGGCCGGCGACACGGCCGACGCGGTGGGGCTGGTGCCGCGGGTGAGGGCGGCCTCCGAGCAGGCCTGGGCCGCCATCCGCGGCCGCTTCCTCGCCGGCGCCGCCTGAGCAACGATGGCGCGGGCAGGGCGGGCGCCCGCCTATCGTCGTCGGCAACACGACCAGGTGAGAGTCTCGTCTAGGCGCCCGGGCGGCCCGGCCGAGCGGTCGTACCCGGGGTCACCAGCGTCCACTCGACGATCTGTTTCATGACCTTGCCCAAGGCCTCGTCGAAGGCGAGGACGATGTTTTCCATGTCCGGCTTCGCCGCCGGCACCGTCCGCTCGACTGTCTGATTGCCGATGATGATCCGATCGGGCAGTCGGATCATCTTCGCATTGAGCCGGACCCGCACGACCGGAGCCTGCCCGGCCCCCTCGTATTCGGCCTGGAACTCGCGCAGCTCCGTCTGGAGCACGTAGTCCGGGCGAAGCTGCGTTGACTCGCGGGTCACGGCGCGGATTTTGCCGGTGTTCTCGAACGACTGGATGAGCAGGGTCTGGACGAGCTGGGGCGCTGTGTCGGTCCAGGCGGCGCGGGCGAAGTAGTCGACCGTGACGGCCGTGCGCTGCAACGCGATCTTTTGCGTATTGAGCCCGGCGGCGGCCACCGGCCGCTCGACGATCATCTGCCATTCGACCTGCGGCAGAGCGGGGTCGAAGGTGCTCTTCGGGCTGAGCGTGTAAAGCTGGGGTGCGTCGCCGCCGCCGAGGGCGCATGCCGCGACCGAGGCGGCCGCGGCGAGTCCGAGCCATGCGCGGCGGGAGATCAGACGACTGATCGGAGAGCCGCTCATCAGGGTTTCACGCCTTTCTGCTGATCGCCAAACAGGAACCGCCCCGGATCACGCTCGATCTGCTCGGCCAGGCGATTGAGCGTGGCGACGAGCATCCGGGTGTCCGACATAAGCTGAGAGAACTCGTAAAGCCCAGTCTGCCCGAAATCATGCAGAGCGGTCTGGTTATTGGCCGCGAGCAGGCGAAACTCGTCGGCCATCCGGCTGACGTTCTTGGCCGTCTCGCCGAGGGCGGCGGCGGTCTGCTCGGAGCGCCCGGCCAGGCTATGGGCGTCCTTGCCAAGCTGGGTGGCAAGGGAATCCAGCGAGGACGCCAGGTTCGCCGAATCGTGCAGCAGCTTGGTGATATCACCGCTCGAGCCGGCCAGCGCCGTGGTCAGGCTGTCCAGATTCGCGAACACATGGGCGATGGCCTGGCGGTTCTCGTCGTTCAGCAGGTCGTTCAGGCGGGCCGCGAGCTCGACCACCTGCGTCGTGACCTCCGGCACGCTCTGGAACACCCGCTCGAGCGGCGAGGGGATGGAGGGAATGACGGCGCGGCGCTTCCCGAGCGCCGGCTCCAGCGGCGGCGCCTCCTGGGTCCCGCCCGAGAGCTGGATGACGCTGAGGCCGGTGATCCCCTGGAGCTGCAGCTGCGCCACCGTGTTGGTCTTGATCGGGCTCCCGACCCTGATGCTGACCGTGACCTGAATCAGCTCGATGTTGCCCTGATCGATGGAGATGTCGACCACGTTTCCGACGGGCACGCCGCGCAGTTGCACCGTCGAGCCGTTCTGCAGCCCCGCGACCGAGCCGGTGAAGTAGATGTAATAAAGCACGTTGTTCTCGCGCAGGTTGGCGCGCGTGATCCACATCGCAAAGCCGATCGCGCCCGCGATCAACGCCAGCATGAACGTGCCGACGATCAGATAACTGGCTCGCGTTTCCATCAGGTGGGTTTCCGGGAGAGGGCGGCGCGGCCGCGGGGACCGTGGAAATACTCTTTAATCCAGGGGTGCGGCAGGCCCATGAGCTCCGACATCGTGCCGACAATAATACGTTTGTCGAGCAGAACGGCAATGCGATCCGTGATTGCGGCGAGCGAATCCAGGTCGTGCGTCACCATGACGACGGTCAGCTTGAGGCTGCGCTTCAGATCGAGAATGAGCTGGTCGAACTGGCCGGCGGCGATCGGATCGAGCCCGGACGTGGGCTCATCCAGGAACAGGACCTCCGGGTCGAGCGCCAGAGCGCGGGCGAGGGCGGCGCGCTTCTTCATGCCGCCGGACAGCTCGGAGGGCAGCTTGACGCCGGTCTCCGGCTCGAGCCCAGCCAGCTGGATCTTAATCCGGATCAGGTCCCCGGCGAGCTTGGTCGGGATGTTCGTGTGTTCGTGAAACGGAACGCGGATGTTCTGCGCGACGGTCAGCGAGCTGAACAGCGCGCCGTTCTGGAACAGCACTCCCCACCGGCGCTGCAGGCTGCGCTGGGCCTCGGCTGAGAGCTGCTCGGGCCTGTGCCCGAACACCTCGATCGTGCCCCCCTCGGGGCGCTTCAGCCCGAGGATCGTGCGCAACAGGACCGATTTCCCCGTCCCCGAGCCGCCGACGATGCCGAGGATCTCGCCGCGCTGAACGTCGAGGTCGAGCCCCTCATGGATTGTGTTCGTGCCGAAGCGGGTGACGAGCCCGCGTACACGGATGATCGGTTCTTCGCGATCGGCCATGGCGGCTACACGTGTATCCAGGAGAACAAAATGGAGAACACGGCGTCGGCGACGATCACAAGAAAGATCGACACCACCACCGCCTTGGTCGTCTGCCGGCCCACGCTTTCGGCGCCGCCTTCCACCCGCAGCCCTTCGTAGCACCCGACCAAGCCGATCAGCAGGGCAAACACCGGCGCTTTGACCAAGCCCGTCCAGTAGGTCGAGAAATAAACTGCGCCGCGCAGCTGGGTCAGGAACTGCGACAGCGAGATCTTCAGCGACGCGGTGGCCATCAGCGCACCGCCGCACAATGCCGCCATGTCGGCAAAGAACGCCAGCAGCGGCAGCGCGATCACCACACCCAGTAGGCGCGGCAGGACGAGAACCTCGGTCACGTCGAGGCCCATGGTGTGCATGGCGTCCACTTCCTCGTTGACCTTCATGGTGCCGATCTCGGCGGTAAAGGCGCTTCCCGAGCGGCCGGCGACGAGAATCGCCGTCAGCAGCACCCCGATTTCGCGCAGCACCGAAATGGCAAGCAGGTTGACCGTGTAGATGTCCGCGCCGAACGCGCGAAGCTGATCCGCACCTTGGTAGGCGAGGACGACGCCGATCAGGAACGACAGCAGGCCGACGATCGGCAGGGCGTTGAAGCCAACCTGCTCGATATGGGCCGCCACCGAGGTGAAGCGGACGCGGCCCGGATGGAGCACGACCCGCGCGGCGGTGACCGCCACCAGCCCGAAAAAGTTGAGCAGATCGCGGCCTTCGTGCGCCTGCAGGATCGTCGCCGCCCCGACCCGCTCGACCACGGCGCGCAGAGGCGAAATCTGCGGCCTCACGAGCGAGGATCTGCGCTCGCGCGGGGCCATGCGCTGCAGGAGGGCCGCATCCTGTGGGGCCGCGCCCGTCGTCTCGAGGACGGCACCGTCGTTCTCGAACCGGCGCTGGGTCCGGTAAAGAAGCCAGGCGCCCGCCGTGTCGAGGCCGTCGACCGCCGACAGATCGAAGCGCACCTGCCGTACCCCGGCGGTCGTCACCTGGCCGAGCTTTTCGTCGAGGCCCGCCGCCGTCGCGAGCGTCCACCGCCCCCCGACGGCAAACACGAGCGTCGCGCCATCGCGCGAGGTGCGAAACCAGCCTTCCCCCGCCATTCCCCCCGTGTCCTTCCCGCCGTCATTCATTGCAACGCGGCCGCAACAAAACATAGATCGGCCGAGTTATCCACCTTTTCACTCGGTTTCCGGCCCAAAATTTCCTTCTATCAGGTTGAAATTGCGATAAAATTCAGGAACCATGGAAACTTGTGGATAGATCTGGCTGGTTAAAATTAGGCCTTGATTTTTGCGGCGCAGCAAATATTATTGCATTGCGGCATCTGCGATGCCGCCGATGGAAACGGCCTTGCCGTTTCCTGGGCGTTTCCTCCCTAAACTTGGGCCGTGCACGTCACGGCCCTTTTTTTTCGCCACCCCCGGCTTCAGCGGTCGGGGAGGGTGCTTTGTCCAGGGCCAAGCGGCCGCTGCATCATAACGCAATCCACCCAGCGGCCGAATTTGAAGCCGATGGCGGGGAGCTTCGCCACCTCGGCAAATCCCGCCGCCAGATGCACGCCGATCGAGCCATGATTGGCGCTGTCGCCGATCACGGCGATCATTTGCCGATATCCCTGTTTCGTGCAGCGCAGGATCAGTTGGTCGAGCAGCCTCCGTCCGATCCCCCGGCGCTGCGCATCGGGCGCGACATAGATGGAATCCTCCACCGAATACCGGTAAGCGGAACGCGTTCGAAATCGGCCGGCATACGCGTATCCGGCGATCCGCCCGTCCAGCTCGCACACGAGATAGGGCAGCGCATGGCTCAGGATCTCGGCGCGCCGGCGCTGCATCTCGTCGGCGGCCGGCGGCGCTTCCTCAAAGGAGCCGAGGCCGGTCAACACGTGATGCGCATAGATGCGCTGGATCGCCGCCAGGTCCGAGTCCAGCGAATCGCGGATTGTCAGCGGGGCCGCAGCCGACGCCAACGCCGGTTTCGTCATCGCGCGAGCCCTTGCGCCGCCAACGCCGCCGCGGCGGCCAGGAACTCGCGCAAATGGCCGGCCAGCGTGGCAAAGCCCGCGTTACGAGCGATTCGATCCTCGTCCATGTAGAGGCGGCGGTTGATCTCGATCTGCAAGGCGTGCCGTCCCGCGGCCGGGCGGCCATAATGGCGGGTGATGAAGCCGCCGGCGAACGGATCGTTGCGCGTCACCGTGTACCCGCGGCCGCGCAGAAACGCTTCGGCCCACTCCACCAGCCACGCGGGGCAGCTCGTGCCGTGCGCGTCCCCCAAAACGAAATCCACGCGCCGCTTTCCCGGATCGCGATCGTTCGGACCGCCGATCGCCGGCATCGAATGACAATCGATCATCCACGCGCGGCCGAAGGCGGCCGCGGCCTCGTCGATGAGCCCAGCGAGGGCGGCGTGGTAAGGCCTGTAGAGCCGTTCGATGCGAGCCTCGGCCTCCGCGAAGACGAGCTTGCCATCGTAAATCTCGGCACCGCTCGCCACCACCCGGGCGATGGTCCCCAGCCCCGCACCAACCCGGGGCGAGCTCCGGTTGACGTAAGTCGGCAGATCGTCGGCGAACATGCTGGGATCGAGCTCGTAGGGTTCGCGATTGGGGTCGACGAAGGCGCGCGGAAACCGTGCCTTGAGGAGCGGCACTCCGAGCTCGGGTCCGGCTGCAAACAGCTCGTCCACATAGGCGTCCTCGGACCTGCGAAGCGTCACCGGGTCGAGCCGTGACGCGCTGACAAACGTCGCCGGGTACACGTTGCCGCTATGCGGCGAGGAGAGGACGAGCGGAGCCATCAGGCGGGCCGGGCGGCAAATCTCGACCGGCGGCTCGACCACGAATGCCGACTCCCTGGCGGCCGGGGTGGAGGGATCCTGGGAGGCGAAGTGGTCTTGGGGCATCACGGCAACCGCTACACTGCTCTCGTTTAAAATAAAGCGTCCGTTTTGTCACGAACCGTTCCGGGCCGGGCGTCGCTGCGGCCGGACCGGCGGAAGCGCCCCGGACCCCGCGGGTCGGCCTGAGTCTGCAAGATTTGAGAGGCAGTTAACAGGCCGTCATAAGAGTTAACGGTTTCACAAGACGTTCGGATTAGAGTCGACCTGGGTCCGCCCTCTGGATTACAGATGTCTAGAAACACCTTCATAAAACGCGCCGCCCGCGAGCCGCACCCGATCTCTTCGGGTGGGGGCACGAGTGCGGGGCGTGCTGCGCAGGGTACTATGGCCGATATCCTCCTGGCCGAAGACGACGACGCGATGCGCCAATTTCTGTCGACGGCGCTCAGCCGCGACGGACACAAGGTGATCTCGCATCGCGACGGAAACCAGGCACTGGCCGCCCTCGACCGTCACTATGACCTGCTGATCGCCGACATCGTCATGCCCGGTCTCGACGGCATCGAACTGGCACGGCGCGCGCGCGCGTCCGACCCGCGGCTCAGAGTGATGTTCATCACTGGCTTTGCGGCGGTGGCGCTCGAGGACGGCAAGCCCGTCGTGCCGGGCGCCACGGTGCTGTCGAAGCCGTTCCATCTGCGCGATCTCGTGGCGCAGGTGAAGCAGCTGCTCACGCCGGCCTAATCTGCCGCAGGGTCTGCGGGCCAATCTTATCCGGCGTCGCCTGCTGACTGACACGGCCAATTGTCGGACGCCCAGTCCTGGATGCCTTGTCAACCGGCTGTGATCTTGTATAGTCCGCCCGGCTTCGGTCCGGGTGCGTAGCTCAGCGGGAGAGCACTACCTCGACACGGTAGGGGTCACAGGTTCAATCCCTGTCGCACCCACCATTTCTTTTCCTGGATCCGATCGCCCGGAGGCAAGTGCGCGGCCTGCGGGCGCGGTAGTTCTGCCGGTCGCGGTAGCCGCCGCAATTTGGGCGGAACTGCGTGACCTGCGCTGTGTTGATCGAACATGGCACATCACACGGTGACGCATTATCTCGGCGGCACGGTGCCGGTCGTCGGCGATTTCTTTCTCGATGCGCATGGTGGGCTCGATCTCGCCGGGGCCTCGATCATGGGCCTGCAGATCGCGGAGTTGTCGTCGATCGGCGAATGGCTGCCGGATCCCGCCTTGCCGCTGGTCCCGCTGGTCGGGCGTTGGCACTCGCTCGAACGCATCCTCACCGACAAAGCGATTGCGGTTTTGGACGAGTGGATGAGCGAAGAGATGGCGCACGACCGCGAACTCGCCCGCTCCTAGGCCCGACCGGCCAGTTCACGCTCAAAGAGCGCAGGTGACCCCGCCCTGGGGAGCGGCCTTGCACGCGAGTTCTTTCGGATCTTCCGGATTTTTCGGAGCATCGGCGGCGGCAAGCTGCGCTGTGGCTTCGGCCGGCGGCATCGCCGGCGGCGTGCCGTCGGGTGAGGCGGCGAGTTCCTCCGGAGCGGCGACGGCCGCCGGTTCGTCGGCGGTGCCTGCGGTGAGCTGACTGGCGTCGGCGTAGGATTTCAGCGCGTCGCCCTGGGCGATCTGCCGGGCATAGCGCGACTGGAGCAACGTCAGGGCCTGCTGCGCGTTGAGCGGCCGGCCATGCGTGCTGAACATCGCGCGGTGGTTGGCGAACGCGCCCGGCAGCAGCGCGCTGACCGATGTTCCGGGGCGCTCCGCCGCGGCGTTCATCAGCCGCGCCGCGCCGCTGACGCCGAGGAAATATCCAACGCGCACCTCCTCTTCGCTCGGCGTGCGGCCGAGCTTCTTGGCAAGGCCGGTCCGGCATTCGTCGCAATATTTGCCGGCGAGCCGCGAGGACAGGTCGACATCGTGCCGGGCACCCAACACGGCCGCCCGATCTCCGGCGGCGACGGACAGGCGGCCGTCGCTGCCCTGGTGGACGAGGGCTGCCAGATTCGGCCGCCCGGCGGCGGCACCGTAGGTCTTCACCAGGTGCAGCCACGTCGTTTCAGTGATCTGGTAGGGTCCAGCGGCGGAAGAATGCCTGTTCCTGGCGTCCGCCCGAAAGCCACTTTCGGCGCCGGCGATGGCCACCAGCGTCCCGAACGGCGTGCTCGTCGATGACGAGGCGGTCTGCACCGCCCGAGCGATGTCTGAGCGCATCGCTTCCTGCGAAGCGGAATGCAGCTCCGGGGCAATCTGGGGCGCACCCGACATGCCGACGATTATCGATGAATTTGTCTTAACGCTTGGTGAATCGCCGCGGCGCGGGCGGAAAAGAGAAAGGCCCGGGCGATTCCGCCCGGGCCTGAAGTCGCGACCGTCACCGGATTGCTCCGGTGGCGGCCGTTACGGCGACGCTGCCGTTTGTTTTAGAAGCGCCGGTTACCGAAAGAGACCGAGCAGGATCTGCGGCCGCGCGTTGGCGATGCCGAGCGCCTGAACGCCGAGCTGCTGCTGCACCTGCAGCGACTGCAGCTTGGCACTTTCC
>WNFI01224820.1_pt1 | contig 31552 bp, 17 predicted proteins | sample 5400471 | NCBI WGS metagenome assembly WNFI01 (sample SAMN13153348, study PRJNA577476) | soil metagenome | isolation source: 100 cm saprolite on Douglas fir-dominated hillslope | place: USA:California | collected 2013-09-17 | reverse complement strand
CGTATGCGGCTGCCAAAGCAGGATTGCTGAATTACAGTAAAGGCCTTTCTAATGAAGTGTCTCCAAAAGGGGTGCGGGTGCTTGCCGTTTCTCCGGGATGGATAAAAACGGAAGCTGCCATCGGAATGATGAGGCGGATTGCGGATAGTTCGGGCAGTACGGTAGAAGCAGCTACACAAAGTGTAATGGACGCTCTGGGTGGTATTCCAATGGGTAGGCCTGCCGATCCGGAAGACATTGCTGAATTGGTTGGCTTCCTGGTTTCACCCCGTGCAGGCTACCTGAGCGGAACGGAATATATAGTGGATGGTGGTACCATCCGGACAATATAGCAACGCTAATTTTATTTTGTTTATAATAATCAAATTGTAAGGATATGAGAAGTATTGTAAAGTTGCCCGCTGTGCTTGTTGCATTGATTACGGCGCAAAATGAACACAATAGCCAGGCTTTTGCAGAGGTATTTACAAACGATGCTTTGGTGCATGATGAAGGAAAAGATTATAGCGGCAAAGCCGCTATAAAAACCTGGAACGAGGACACAAATAAAAAATACAATACCCGGCTGGAGCCAGAAGCTATGCGGGAAAAAGGTGCGGAAATTATTTTAACTGTGCTGGTACGCAAGTTTATTCAAGATTTAAAGGAAGTTGCAGCAATCTGGAAATAAAAAGCCTTCAGGATTTTTTGAACCTGAAGGCTTTGCTTGGAATCCCTTGCCCAAAATTGCCTTTCTTGGGAATCCCATGCCAGTCGGAATGACAGGATTCAAACCTGCAGCATATAAACTAAAAAATTCAGGGTAACAATCCGAAAAGATATCCATTTGCTCTAACCAACTGAGCTACAGGTTGAAAATCAACCAGGCCGGATTCGAACCGGCGACACAATGTTCCACGAAGTATTTCTTTTCTACGACACCTGAAAAAGTTTACATAAAAATGAATGAGCGACAGACAAACAGCGACTGTTATTGCTGAGCTACATTTTCGTTTCCGAAAAGGCGGGATTTGAACCCGCGCCTTCCTGCTTCCACAGGATGCTCTAACCGAAGTAACGCTGCTTTACGGCATCATTCAGGAAATTATTATGAAAGGGTAATTAATCAATAAGAGTCTCTCATTCCCATTTTCCCTTTACGGAATTCCGGAAATGGTTAGATTCGAACTAACGATGGCCACGAAGTATCTCTTATCTACGACACCTTTCAAAAAATTAAGGAGTAACAGGCAAGTTGAGAAACGGGGCGCTGTCAAGCCGGGGATTTGCACCCTCTCCCTGAATTGCTCCAGGGTCCTTGCCCCAAATTGTGACGAAGTATCTCATCTTTACGACATCCTTAATCTGTTAATCAGCTTTAAGATTTTTTTTGGAAAAGCAGCTCCCGGGGTGAACCGGGAACTACTTATTTCCTCCTTTCTGCACCTAATCCTTTTCTATAATTCTATACTATCGATCATCGCTACCGCGTCCATTCCATTTTCAACGGCGCTTAACACGTTGAAAATCTTATCACTCCAGCCGGCGATCAAATACACATCATCCCTCATCACATTCAACGGCGTGTTGCCATAGCCGGCCAGGTCGAACAGGTATAATTTAGCACCCGGCGCCAGTTGTTTATATTGCGCCCACAACGTTGCGATGTTCTCTCCGCTGTTGTTGCTATTCCACAGCTGGCAGTCGGTAAACAACATGATCTTATCTACCACTTTCTTACGCTGCAACAGGTCTTTAACAACCAGGTAGCCGTTGGTGCTATAGCCTACTTCACCCTCCCGGCGATAAAACTCCTGGACATTCGCCAATATGTTCTTTTTAGGAACGTTGACCACTTTCCAGGTATCGCCGAACATCCCCGTGATTACGTTTTCGCAGCGGCTTTGCAAAAGCATCGCCAGCATCAGGCCGATATCATAACTCTGCACTTTACTCCTTTCGCTGATAGATTTTTGCATGCTACCGCTCACGTCAGCGGCAATCACCACTTTTGTGTTTTCATCGTAACCGGCAATATTCTCGGCGCTGACCAATACGGCTTCTTCCAGCGCATCCAGCACTTTGCTGACACGGCCATTCTTCAGGTCCTTCAACTCCCTGTAAGCGCTGAGGAAACGGAAAGGCAATTGCTTGCTCTTAGCCACGGCCTGAGCATTACCCAGATAATCGCAGACCTTATTTAAAGCTTCTTTACTTACTTCAGCCTCCAGTATATTACGCAGGTTACGCAAGACAGCCATATACCCCATTTTATTACTGAAGATGAGCTCCTCCCATTTGTCGCGCAAGGCACCTTGTTTCAATTCCAGGCTATCATACTTTTTCTGACCCAATGCACTCAACTCTACTTCCCAGGTATAAGGAGCCAGCAATTCGTCTTTTACAATCTTATCGAACAAAACCTGCTGTGCTTCATCCTTTGCCTTCGGGTGCACCAGGAACAAGGCATCTTTCAATTTTACAGAGGCCTCCCGGTTATATTTAGCAAACTGGTACTCATCGAATTTATTAAACGCCTCAGCCAGTCCTTTCTGCAACTGCTTGCTCAACTTATTCAGTTTCTTTATGTCTTTTCTTTCATTAGCCAACGAATAATAAGCCAGCAACTCGGTAATCTCATCGGCACGTTGTACCACACGATTAACTAATTTTCCCACTACACCGTTCCCGCTATGTTGCTTAGCCAACTCTACAGCCAATACCAGGGGCACGCTACGCAGATACATATTCTCACGGGCATAAACAGCCAGCTTTGCTACAAAACCGGGATCGTTCTTCGCGATCAAAGTACGGAGGCGCAACAACATTTCTTCCGCCGTCGTATAGAACTTGTCATTCAAAGCGGCAGTAGCCACAGCAGTATACAACTCTACCTGAGGGGTCAATATAAAGGCTTTTTCTCCACCGTAGTTCACCGTCTGATTAGCCGCGTTTGTCCTCTTCAAATTAAATTTCATGATCCACCTCCTTTGTTTTCGTTTGATAACACAAACCTAGTATCGTACTGCGCAGTCCACCTGCGCAGTTAAAAAAATTTTGCAGATTTTTCAAAAAACTTGTCCGACGGTCATTGCACCACCTTATTCGCACAGCTGGAGCTGGCGAAAGCATGCGGCTTTGCCTTGAAGACGAAACCCATTCCCATGATATAACCCATGGCCTCTTTCAGCGCGTCGTTACTCTTAAAGTTTGGATTGGTGTTAATATCCGCATGCACTTCCATATCTACATTGTAAATAGTGAATAACCTGCACAGCGCATAAGCCACTTCGATACTTTTGGCTACTTCCGTCAACATTCTCTCTTTAACACTCATCTTTTTCTCCGTGATCTCATTGTGTATGTACATAAAACCACCTTTCCCTTTCCGGATGAATACGATCACAGTAGCCCACTCCGTCTCCTTTCCTTTTACCTGGCTGTCCGTACCGATACATACTTTCAGTTCATGCCCCATTTCTTTTTCCCTTACCAGCACAGACCGGATCTCCTCTTCGATAGGTCTTTTTATTCGGACGCCATCCAGTTTTCTCCATTGCTGTTGCTTTTCCATTGTCGTTTGTTTTACGTTAACTCTCCTCTAATCGCACGGGATCCAGGGCTCGAACCTGCATCTTCAGTTTTGGAAGCTGTCATGTTGCCAATTACACCAATCCCGCATTTGCGGACGAAACAGGATTCGAACCTGTACCTTCGGCGCTTCAAGCCGTCGCTCTACCCTTGGAGCTATTCGTCCGTTTGTTGGTCCGGTGAGGCTCGAACTCACAACCCTCCGGGTAAAAGCCGGATACTCTTAGCCAATTGAGCTACGAACCATTAATCGCTGGCTTAAGAAGAGTCGAACTTCTACCCCTGCGTTCGTAGCACAGGATTCTTCCATTAAACTATAAGCCAATCAATCCTTTGTCTTCGGTTGTCTCCGGGGCTCGAACCAACACCATCAGTGTCAAAGACTGATATGCTAAACCATTACACTACTCAACAATATCCACACCAACGAACCCTGTGATCTGTACGGGAATCGAACCCATATTATAAGAATGAAAGTCTTATGTCCTGGCCATTAGACGAACAGATCAATCCTTACACACCAACAAAAAAGCCCGGTCGAATTACGACCGGGCTTTTTTGTTGCTCAAACACAGTTTAATCCTGTGCCCGCTTATACCCCGGTCGTCTATGAGTACTTTTATACTCAATGCCTGTTGGATCTATACTATTTCGCTCCTGTGCATACCAATGGCATACTGATAATGATTGATCATTCAGTTGTCTAAATCGCATAGTCCAAATTGCACTCAGCATATTTTTCCTGTATTTATTTAAAATTTCCATAACAAAAGACCCAGGGTCTACCAGTCGAAGGCTATGCTCCCGGCCCAAAAAAAAACCCGCAATCTCTTGCGGGGCCCGTGTTATATCGAATTAGTACATTTAACTTATTCTGTTAGCACAACATGCCCCGCGATAGGTATAATCCCTTTCAGGACTAAACCAATTTTTTGTCGATATCTGTAGCTGCATGTGTTGCATATTCTTTTTTACAATTACTTTAACAGTGCAAAGATGTAATTATTTTTTCAATCCCGCCAACTTTTCTGAAAAATATTTTTTTTATTTAGTATATTACTAAGGATAACAGACATGAGAAAACCTCATTTCTTAACGTGGTAAATCAAAAAAACTATGAGAAGTCTGTTTATCTTATCAACCTTTTTTCTCAGTCAGTCCATTCCTCCTACCGGTCTCCTGCCTTATTTTATCGACCCGACAGGAACCTATATTTTGATGGGCTCTGTGAAGAATAACAGGATCACAGGTCATTCCGGGGAAATAAGAGTTCAACTTTTAGACAGCCATCAAATAGCGCTGTGCTTTTATATTAATAAAGGCTACCCCGGTTATGAGTCAGGATCCTTTATAGACACACTAGCCTACAATGACAGCAACGCCCGGTATTCTCCCGGAAAAGATTCTTCCTGTATCATCCTGTTTTACTTTCATCGGAAAATGGTCGAGATCATGGAAATCTATGCCGACCCTCCTTTATGCCGCGGCTTTGCCAATGGAGTGCTGATATCCGCCGTCTTCGACAAAACTTCCTCCGACAAACCCATTATCCAGGACCTGTCAGCCCACGGCATATCTCCTTAGCGCGGAAACAGGAAATCAGGATTGCAATACGCGTTTGCCGGAGGAAGGAGAATAGCCAAAATGATCCTTGAACAGCCTGGAAAAATGCGCAGCATTTTCAAAACCAGTCGTATAACACACGTCCGTTACCGACATCGTTGTAGAAGACAATAGCTCTTTCGCCTTATCCAACCTTTTCTCCCGGATCCATTGGGAAGGAGGCATATTGTAAATGGCCTGGAAATCCCTTTTAAAGCTTGACAGGCTTCGGCCTGATAAATAGGCCAGGTCCGTCAGGGAAACTGGGTTCAGTAAATTTTCTTCGACCGTTACCGAAATATTCGAACGCGCCGGTTGCTTCATTTGTAATAATTGCCGCATCACATTTTTGTCCGCACTCGCCAGATCGAATAACAGTTCCAGTAACTTAATCCTGATCAACCCCGCATCGATGCTATCCGGCTCATTGAAATACGGCTTAAGAGATTCCACATACTTCAGCAGCCTCTCCGTCACGTTGTTCACGGAAACAGGGACCAGCTCAGGAGCCCGATCCATTTGAACATTCGCCATCTTTAAAAATTCTTTCAGAAGATCATCTTTCAGAAAGAACAACATATAGTCCAGCAAATTATTATTGCCCGGTTCGCCATATTTTCGATATTCCACCAAAATGGATTTTTTTAATAATACCATCTGGTTCTTCCTGACGGTATATTCTTCCTGCCCGTATCGGACCCTATATACCCCTTCCAACACGAATATCAGCAGGTGATCCTCCAGGAACATAGATCCCGTCGTCTCCTCCGTAAAAGAACAGGATTCAATCACGGAAAGGCCGTTCATCTTTAAAATACCCTGGCCGTAAGGCGCGGTCGTAAACTCTTTTGGTATCCTGATAATCTTGTCCATAGTCCTTTTAAGAACTATAAAGTTACGGAACTTTAATTACCCGGCTAATCAGGCATGAACGTTGTCGGAGGGATCTTCGCATCAATATCTTTCTTTTGTCGCTGACGGTCGAATAAATAGTTCCCTACTACGAGATAGTCCATTTCCGTACGCATAAATCCCAGGTAAGCTTCCTCGGGGGTGCAAACGATGGGCTCCCCTCTTACATTAAAAGAAGTATTGAGGAGTATGCCGCAGCCGCTGATCTTTTTGAAATCATTGATCAACTGCCAGAATCGGGGATTTGTCTCTTTGCTCACTGTCTGTACCCTCGCAGAATAATCCACATGGGTCACCGCAGGAATATCCGAACGAAGATGATAGAGTCGATCATACAGATCCAGCTCCCGGTAATTCCCGGGCTCTGGTTTCCGTAAGGCATCCTTTATGGGCGCGACAAACAGCATATAGGGAGACGCCGCATCCATGTCGAACCAGCGGGAGGCATCCTCCTCCAAAACACTGGGCGCAAAAGGCCGCCACCCCTCCCGGAGTTTTATTTTTAGATTGAGGATCTTCTGCATGGCAGGATTTCCCGGATCTCCCAGGATACTTCTGTTCCCTAACGCGCGAGGGCCAAACTCCATCCTGCCCTGACACCAGCCAATGATTTTTCCCTCCGCAATCTTTCGGCTGATGATTGAAGTTAGTTCATCGAAATTTTCAAAATAGTCATAAGCCGCCTCATAGCGGCGGATAACGCTTAAAATATCTTTTTCCTTACAAGAAGGCCCCAGGTAAGCTCCCATCATACCATCAAAGCCCGGCGTCCTCTTTCTCTCCTGCTGATAGCTGATATGGTAAGCCGCATAAGCGGCCCCCAGGGCTCCCCCTGCATCTCCGGCCGCCGGTTGTATCCATATCTTCTCAAATAGCCCTGCCTTCGCTATCTTACTATTAGCCACACAATTCAAAGCCACTCCACCGGCAATGACGAGGTTCCTGCTTTGCGTGAGTTCCCGGGCCGTACGGGCCAGGGCAATAACGATCGATTCCGTCACTTCCTGTATAGCCAGGGCAAGGTCCATATACGCCTGGCTAAGAGGCGATTCGGGCTGTCTTGGCCCAAACCCGAAAAGAGCTTCCCATTTCACATCGTTTGTCATTTTTAACCCCGTGGCAAAATTAAAATACTCCATATTGAGCAGGATAGACCCGTCTTCCCGCAGGTCTACCAGCTTGTCGAGGATCTTTTGCCGGAAGTCTTCCGTTTGCGGGGAGTGGGGATTGCCATAGGGCGCCAGCCCCATCAGTTTATATTCACCGCTATTGACCCTAAAACCCAGGTAATAAGTAAATGCCGAATACAAAAGACCGACGGAATGCGGGAACCTCAACTCTTTCAGGATCTTTATCTCCTTCAGCCTGCCCTGGCAGATAGTGGTCGTTGCCCACTCTCCCACCCCATCAACCGTGAGAATGGCAGCCTCTTCAAAAGGAGAGGGATAATAGGCGCTGGCGGCATGTGAAAGGTGGTGTTCAGGAAAGAAAAGAGGAGTTTTATCGGCGATCCCCAATTGACGGCACTCTTTACGCAATAGCTTCTTCATGAAAAGCTTGTCTTTGATCCATAGGGGCATCGCCTTCACAAAGCTGGCCAGTCCCCGGGGAACAAAGCTGTGATAAGTCTCCAACAGGCGCTCGAATTTCAGGAAGGGCTTGTCATAGAACGCAATAGCAGTAAGTTCCCCATAGCCGATTCCCGCCTCCTCCAGCACATACCGGATAGCCCGTGCCGGGAAAGAGGCATCCTGTTTGATCCGGGTAAAACGTTCTTCCTGGGCGGCCGCGACGACCAGGCCGTCAATGACCAGGGCGGCGGCGCTATCATGATAAAAAGCAGAGATCCCGAGTATGATGATTGCCAATCTGGTTAGAATAAAGTGTAAATAAAAGGCGCCAGGGCAGAGGCGCTGGTTACCACGATCAGCACAGCCATTAACAAAAGGACTACGATCAGCGGAAGTAACCAGAATTTCTTCCGGGTCTTTAAAAAGAGCCATAGTTCTTTTAAAAATTCCATAAGACCGAAATTAAAGATATTTTAAAAGGTATTCTCAAGATCTTTTCCCGTGTACGCATGATCCCGGCTGGTCATAACAGATTCCCGGCCTTTTTTAAACTGCTTTACTTTTAAGGGATCGGAGCCCATCCATTTTCTTACCAGGCCCACAGGAACGACGATCCCGAAAAATACCAGCCCCATCATAATCCTTGAGCTGATGGCATTCAGGAGCTTAGACAGCCCGGACCAGACAACGGCAAAAGGATAAAAGACGGAAGGCAGGATCATCGTAAGAAGGGTCAGGGCAAACGCAAGGACAATCCAATTTCTATCCGGTATATAAAGCGTCCGGAACAAAACAAGCAGAATGGCCAGCTGCCCGAATTCTGTGGATTGTTTTTTTGTCACCCCTCCAAATAGTTTTTCCATCCTTTAGCTCTTTTATTTATGTTTTCTTAAAAATGTGCAGGAGATGCGCTTTTAGAAATTTAGCGCATCTCCTGCACATGGCTAATGTCGGTCCTTCGGACAAGACGCTTCCAGCGTCTTAGTGCCGGTTCTTATTTATGTTCACTTAGCCCGGCTCCGTAGTGCCAGCGCCTCCTTATTTCCGGGATCGGCTTTTAAGACCTTTTCAACGTATTTGGACGCTCCCTCCCTGTTGCCCATCCTAAAATATTTATCGGCGATCTGGTTCAGCACAGGCAGATTGGCCGTATCCCTTCCTGATATTTTTTGCAACTGAAGGATCTCCGTGGCAAATTGCCTGACCGGAGCCAGTTTCATACCGGAACTATTGTTTTGAATCGCATAATCCAGGTAGGGGATCGCATCGCCCGGCCTGTCTAATTGGAGAAAAAGTACGAAAATTTTCCTGGCTTTCTCAAAAGAAGGAGATAAGGAAAATGATTTTCTAAAATAAAACACGGCATTTTCAGGATCCTTTAGCACCCCACACAAATTAGCGGCCTTTTCATAAAAAGGTTCCTCCGTCGGATGCTCCAACACCAGGGCTTCCACTATCCTCCTGGCATTCGCCCAGTCCTGCCGCCCGATATAATAGTTATACAGGCTATCGATGGCATCCGGCCAACTCGTTTCTTTAAGCATAAGACTATACGCCAGTCGCTCCTCCTCCGACCGGGGATTCAGGGAATCCCGGAAATTACGGGCTGGCAATGCAGAATCGAGGGGTGCTCCGTTCCCCAATCTCTCATCCCGGAAAGGCCAGTTCCTCTTCAAATTAAAAACTTTATAAACCCCTGCCAGCGAATCTACTTGGGTGATGGGCATATCCTGCAGCAATTGCCGGAAACTCATTTCTTTTTCGGGGTGAAAAGAAAGGAGCCCTTGCTTTTTCATCGTCTCATAAAAAACATCCGAGAGCAATGCATAACCCATCAGATTGGGATGAACATGCTCCAACAACAACTCGTCTCCGATAATAGCACCTTTCGATCGGGCCTCAAAAGCCGCTCTCGTATCGACCAAATGCACATTCTTATATTTATGGCACAACTCCAGAATGATGGTATTGATCGTATCCGGCGCCCGGAATCGCAGGGCGTCCAGATTGCTGGCTTTGGAAAAATATACTTTTGCCTGCACGGAATCCCCCCGGCTATAGGCCAGACAGCCTAAATAATAGTTACAGCCCGCATGTGCCTTATACAACTGGCCGGCCTCTTCGAAAAAACGTCCGGCCGTCGCCGTGTCCCTGCTCTTCCAGGCTGCCAGCCCATTGGCATAGTTCTTTGCAAAACCCGGAAATTTAAGCGGGTCGGCAGGAATGCTGATAAACGGGGGCAGGTCTTTTTCATTCGAAACCAGGTTGCTGAAGAAGACAGGGACCTGACCCTTCTCAAAAAGGCGCAGCGTCTCCTCCATATTCGACCGGAACTGGTCGACCCCCCTGTTGAACAAGGGAGATCCATAAGGGATCTGCTGGTCGCCCGCCATGACCTCCATACGGGTCTTCCCGGCATTTGCCGGGTGGTTGCCGAAAACCCCTGTTATCTTTTCAACTACATGGGTCAGCAACTGCATAAGCCGGAACCGGCGGAGCGCAAGCACCCCGTTGATGATCGTGGCATTGCCTCCTGTTCTATCCGTAGACCCGACGCCCATAGCCCCATAATATTCATTATGCCCCGTGTAGATGAGGATGGCATCCGGTTCATAGTTGACTACGTCTTTCGCAAAGCCGGAGACCGTATAGGAATTGACGGCCGTTAAAGAGAGATTGACAATTTCGAAATTCTTATCCGGATACTCATGCATCAGGCGGTATTGCAGCCACCGATGAAAGGACCCATTGTGGAAATAGGGGTACCCGATCGTGGTAGATTCGCCCAGGACAAAGATCCGGAGGGTATTTGCCTCTTTTTTCTTCCTGAATAATTCCAGGTTGCCGGTCGTCGCATTCTCCTGATTGGCAAAATATTTCCTGGAAGCATCGGGATTTAACACCAGGAAATCCTTATCGGCGGGATATTCGATAAAAAGACTAAGATCATGCCCGTAATGAAAGACCCTTAAGGAGATCTCTGTTAAGAACAAGATAAGGAAGGGGATTAACAGGCTGATAAGCTTAAATAAGAGCGTTCTCCTTTTAGAACCTCCCCGGGCGGGGAGCCGGTCATCATATGGCTCTGGCTTGTTCATCAGACTAAGTTATATAAAAACGAAGCGTCACGAATTTAATTAACAGGGGAGCCCTTCAGGATATATACTTTACCCGGCTCTGTGGGAAGGTCGTACATTTCGGTTGCAGGCAACAGGGGTGCGGTCAGGGTGGCTTTATTGCTGATGATAGGTTCCGGCACCGGCGGGGTCTCATAAAAGGGATTGGGGTTTACTCCCTTCGCGGGGCGCAACCCTGGAATGAGGGCCAGGGCATTGGGAGCCCTCAACCGGCAATTGCCCCCCAGCAGAGATTTGATCACCAGCCTGGTCAGCCGGCCGTCCTGCCATTCCATTTCCCTGATCTCAAAACCGCCGGGGGCCCGAAGCCCGGCGACCTTGCCTGTATTCCAGGCGTCCGGCAGCGCCGGCAATAAATGAATAGCGCCATCCCTGCCCTGCAGGAGCATTTCGGTCATGCCGGAAACGCAACCGAAATTACCATCGATCTGGAAGGGAGGATGGGCATCGAATAAATTATCATAAGTGCCTCCCCCCTCTTTAAAAGTTCCTACAGGAGAAAGCTGGTTCTGAATGAGCTTATAGGCATGATTGCCATCGAGCATCCTGGCCCACCAATTCACTTTCCAGCCCATGCTCCAACCGGTGGACACGTCCCCTCTTTGCAGCAAAGTGGTATGAGCCGCGCTGAATAATCCGGGAGTCCGGTAAGGAGAGATCTGGTTGGAAGGGAACAACCCGTATAAATGGGAAATATGCCGGTGATGGTCGCTAGGATTATCCAGGTCTTCCAGCCATTCCTGTAATTGTCCATATTGCCCGATATGCATGGGAGGCAGCCGTCGGCGTATGGCCATCAGCGTATCGGCAAAAGCTGCATCCGTATTCAGGGTCCGGGCCGCGCGAATGGCCACGGACAACATGTCGAAAACAAGCTGGTTATCCATGGTGGTGCCGGCGTCAAAAGAAACTCCAGGCCGGATGGAAGGGGCATTTTCCGGGGTGGTGCCGGGATTGATGACCAGCCAGTGATTCCCGGGCTCTTCCACCAGGTCGTCTGCGAGAAAAAGGGCCGCCCCTTTTAAAATAGGATAGACGGACCGCAGGTAGGCCTTATCGCCGCTATACAGGTATCTCTCCCACACCTGCTGGCTTAGCCAGGCGCCTCCCATGCTCCATATCCCATAGTAAATATCATCCACCGGGCCGGTAATACGCCATAGATCCGTATTGTGATGGGCTAACCAGCCCCGCGCCCCATACATAGTCCTGGCCGTCTCCTTTCCGGTAATGGAAAGATCCCTGACCATACGAAGCAAAGGCTCCGCCATTTCAGGGAGATTGTCTTTTTCCGAAGGCCAGTAATTCATTTCGGTATTGATATTAATCGTGTATTTGCTATCCCAGGGCGGCTCCATTTTATTATTCCACAACCCCTGTAAAGTAGCGGGCTGCCCCCCTGGCTGCGAAGCGGAAATGAGCAGGTACCTTCCGTACTGAAAATATAAGGTAGCCAGTTGCGGATCCTTACCGGCCGCGAACTCCCGGAGACGAAGGTCGGTAGGTTTTTGTGCCGCCTCAGAAGTTCCCAGGTCCAGCCGGACCCGGTGGAAATATTTCTGATAGGAAGCGATATGCTCTTCTAATAGCTGCTGATAGTCCTTGTTCACCGCCCGGGTAAGATTCTCCTCCGAGCGTTTAACCTCGTCGGCGCTCAGGTCCTGGTAGTTGACGAAATTGGTAGCGATGGAAATATATAGCAGGACACTGTTGGCTCCGTTGACGGCAATGCCGGAATCCGTTGCCGAAAAACGGCCCCCCTCCTTTACTATTTTAACGATGCCATTGAATCGTAATTTACCGCCTTCCACTCCCTCATGTCCTCCCGTGCTGCCATGTAGTACGATCCGGTCCTTATCCATTCTTATAAGCGCATGGGGCTGGGGAGAGGATAAGACAGCGCTAAAAGAAAGACTGCCCTTTTTGTCGGCTTCCAGTTTTACGATAATCGCCCGGGCAGGAACGGAAGCAAAGATAGTCCTGGTATATTTTACATCGTTTATGGTATAGCTGGTTTTCGCAACGGCCTTGTCTATATCCAGCTCACGGTAATAATGACTGTAGTTCTCATGCCCGGGAAAGTTCAATAGCAAGCTGCCCACCGGCTGGTACAGTTGACCATTCGATTTTTTCGTCTGTATGGTTTTGGCAGCCAGCGCCTGGGCTTCTTTTTGTCTTCCTTCAAAAATCAGTTTCCGTATTTCCGGCAGGGAAGCCAGCGCATCGGGATTATCGTTACGGTTAGGACTACCCGTCCATACGGTCCCTTCGTTCAGTTGGAGGCACTCTTGCCCGGGATTGCCATAGATCATAGCGCCCAGGCGGCCATTGCCTACCGGCAGGGCATTTTCCCAGGTGGACCCGGAAGGCCGGTCATACCATAATCTCAGTCGATTGTCCTGTGCACGTCCCGTTACGACTTCCAGGCTATCCTTCAGCCTGATATCATCCGAGGAACTTCCAACCATTATTTTAAATATTCCCGGCTCCACTACCCGTCGCATCTCCCGATTCCACAGCGACAGGTGTTCGGGGCCCACTTTAAAATTCACCACCCCGCTGGCGCCGGGTTTAAGCGCTATGCGACCGAAGCCCTTTAAAGCCATCACAGGGGTGGTAACACTTCCCAGCACATCGCGGAGGTATAGCTGTACCACTTCGGCGCCTTCCCGGTCGCCCGTATTTTTTACGGTAACGCTGATAGTCGCCGTCCCGTTAACAGGAATCCTGGAAGGCTCCACCCGTAAAGAGGAATATTCAAACTGGGTGTAGCTAAGTCCATGGCCGAAGGGGAATAAAGGCGTATCGGCTTCGTCCACATAATTGTGGCGGGAAGTCGGCTTGTGATTATAATAAAAAGGGATTTGCCCCACCGAGCGGGGAAAGCTCATGGGCAATTTACCCGAAGGATTGGTATTTCCCAACAGGACATCGGCAATAGCCAGTCCCCCTTTTTCTCCTGAGAACCAGGTCTCGACAATGGAAGGCATGTTCGCGGCCACCCAATTGATCGTAATAGGCCTGCCGTTACACAGCACCACCACGACGGGTTTTCCTGTCTCCCGGATGGCTTTGACCAGTCGCAGCTGCCGTTCGTCCAGGTCAAGGTTGGCCCTGTCTTTTCCCTCCCCCACCACCTTATTGTCTTCCCCCAATACTACAATGGCCGCATCGGAATTTTTCACCAGGTCCAGGGCTTTCGCGAACCTCGACTCCCCCGACTCCGATCCGGAGCTATCGGGACTGGAAGAGTCATACCCTTTTTCAAATTGAATCGTAAGGGAATTCCCGGCCCTTTGTTGTAAGCCATCGAGGATAGATACCGCCTTCCCTTCTTCATTGGAATACCCGCCCAGGTAAGTGCTGGTAGCTAAAGGACCGATCACGGCAAGGGACCGGATATTTTTTGACAAAGGCAGGATACCCCCCTCATTTTTTAACAGGCAGATGCTCTCCCTGGCCGCTCTGAGCGCCAATTCCTGGTTTTCCGGCGTATGGAAGACCTTTGATTTTAAGGAAGGATCGATATAGGGATGGTCAAACAAACCCAGTAAAAATTTTACGCGTAATACATCTCCGACGGTCTTATTGAGCTGTGCCATGGAAAGTGAGCCGTCCCCGATATCTTTCTTCAACGCCTGCAAAAAATCCAGGTGTGGGAAATCATAGAACTGCATGTTCAGCCCCGCTTTTATGGTTTGTGCAAGGGCATCGGGAATACCGGAAGCCACCTGGTGATTTTCGACAGTCATTTTAATGGCGCCCAGGTCGGATAATACAAATCCTTTGAACCCCCATTCTTTACGCAGGACATCTGTCAACAGCCATTTATTATCCACGCAGGGGATCCCGTCGATCTCGCTGTAAGCCGCCATCATGGACAAAGCGCCGCCTTCCTTCACCGCTTTTTCAAATACGTACAGAAAAGAAGAACGGGCCTCTCTTTCCCCAATGTTCACCGGCGAAGTATTACTACCCGCTTCGGGGATGCCATGGACGGCAAAATGTTTGGGCTCCGCTATTACGGCATCATCATGGTCTACGCCCCTTCCCTGGAGACCTTTTACCATCGCCACGCCATTCAGCGCCGCCAGGTAAGGATCCTCCCCATACGTCTCTTCCACCCTTCCCCAACGGGGGTCACGGGGCAGACAAAGTACGGGTCCCAGGATCATATCCACTCCATGCGCCCGGGTCTCCGTAGCGATGGCGCGACCGATATCGTGAACAAGGGAAGTATCCCAAGCGCCGGCCAATTGAAGAGGGATGGGAAAAGAAGTGCTGCCGAAACCGCTATATCCGTGAAGTCCTTCCTCGATGAACAAGACCGGGATGCCCAGGCGGGTCTTCTCCAACGCATATTTCTGGACGCGATTGGAAAGCTCGGAGCTAAGAGGGTAAAAATCATGAATGGACCCGATACCCGTGGCGCCCAGGCTGCTCACCACTTTTTCTTCTGACCAGGAACTCGCTTCATGCCCCCCCATATTAGCGACCTCCTTGCCCCAGTACATATCCAGTTGTTTGATCTTCTCCTCCAGGGTCATTCTTCCCAGGAGATCGGCCACTCTTTGTTCAACCGGTAATCCGGGGTCTTTGTAAGGATAGGGAACAGCTTTTTTTTCCCGGGCGAAGGCGGGCCGTATGGAGGCCGGTCCTGCGAAGGCGGAAATGAGCAGGATACCAACCAGGGAGACGCCAAACAGCAATCTGTTTTTCATTGACAAGTCGATTAGTTTTACCGGTGAGGAAGAATATACTACTGCAAGAAACAGCCCGGAGGTTAATAACCCCTTAATAATCGATTAATTCAGGGATTAACGGATTTAATTTTGAGGGGGTCAGCCATCAGGCGATAATCTCCTGGAATGACTTGCCGAGATCCGTCCCATAGATATCCTTATATTCCTTCAGGAATTTCAAATACGTATTATTGGCCAGGGTATGACGCTTCAGTAAAATAAGGCTTTTGCATTTGTAGGTCAGGGCATCTTCATTCACCTGGTCGAAATAAAAAATGCAATTGGTGATCTCGATGATAAATTCAGGGTCTTTCGATATATCTTTATTTTTAATATACCCCAGGCAGAGATCCAGTACCGAATTAGAGATATCAGACTTGACATCATCCAGCCAGTTATATTCCGTCTGCGACAAAAAAGCGCCCCTTTTAATAATATCTACCAGCGGATGTATATACCCTTTGCCGGCGTCAGAGGCGTGCTGCAGTAAAGAAACGAATTTTTTATAGTCCACGTAGATATCGTCATCAGGAATCGCGAACTGCCAGTAGGCCGATTCCTTACTGATGATGCCGTTGCCTATCTTTTCCAGGATCGCTTTCAGCTTAGCCAGGTTGACGGACCGGTTGTTCTTGGCATCCTTTTCCGGCTTATCATGCCAGAGGATTTCGTTCAGTCCTTCCGAAGAAATACCTCTTCCGTTACGGATAGTATAGAGGACGATGATCAGGAATAATTCTTTCAGCAGGGGGGTGAAAAGCCTGGTAATATCACTGCCTTCCTTATCGAATACCTGGAACTGGCCAAAAAGATAGATGGCAGACCGGTGATCTTTTTCAGCAGGAACAGGAGCGGGTTCAGCCGCAACAGGCAGGGGTGGGTTACTATCTGCCTCCAGGGCCGGCCCTTTACGGAATTTCTTTCGGAGCATAAAGACGGCCGCTGCAAGGAAGACAAGTATGATCAGTATGATAATATAGGGATAGTTGCTGCGATCCCCTGTGTCCGGCACGACCGTGTCTATCCCTGCCGCTTCCGGGGGAAAATTCAGCGAATAGATCTTTACTTCCGTATTCTTTTCCCGGCCATCCGGCTTTGAATACAGGAGGGTCACGGCGATCAGCTTATTACTAAGCGGCGAATAATATAGATCGGCAAAGGACTGCACGTCATGAAAGCTATAGGGAATAAGATTTCCGACAGGCTGATAAGACGAATCCGACAGGGTGCCTTCCACCAACTGGAGATTGGAATTATAACTGTCATTGGGGAAGATCATGCCGTACCAGGAGCCGGGTTTTGCACCGATCACCAGGCTGTTGGCAAAAGTGAAAGGGGTGTTCAAAGTCTTTAGCGAATAGATCCTTGAAAAAGCGTTCCGCTTTATATCGTACCGGAAAAGGTCATAATAATTCCGGGGATCCAGCATCTGATCGCCCGTCTGGCTGCCATACCCGCCGATGATATAAGCGGATTTCCCCCCGGTATCCGTCCCAAGAGCAGCCAGGTATCGGGGAGGAAAATAATCTCCGCCCGCTTTGAGCGTATCCCATTTCCGGGTGCTGAAGCGGTAGCGTTGTACCAGGTTCTTGTATTTTAATTGCCCGTAGCCGCCGATAATATACAGGGAGGTATCGGCAACGGAAACAAACTTATTCGCATGCCAGAACTCCGTTATCGGTGCATAGCTCAGTACCATATCCCACTGGCGCTGGCCAAAATCGAAGGAGGTAATGGTTTTTCGATCTACAAAGATATCGTACAATTTGTCGTAGATCGTGTCATAGATGGCCTGGTGTCCCAATAACAGATCCTGGTGCCGGCAGGGGATCCAGTCGACAGGATGCTGTTCATTCCGGAAAGAGCAAACGGCCAGAGAATCAGATCCAGGGACATATAGCTTATCGTGCTTGGCATCATAGGCCATAGCCGCATAACCATTGATCGTAAAGGAACTGATGAGATCCCATTTCTGATATTTGGGTTTTAGCCACACCGGGTTCTTTACCTTCGCGACCCGCTTATTCACTCTGTCATAACAGCTATCGGCCGCGATCTCATCCAGCGGGAAAAAATATTTCAGGGATCCATTCTCCTCCAGTTTAATATCCCGGATCTTCATCGGGGGGATATCCCTTGTCTTGAATTTCGGAAAATCATTGGCTCCCCATAAAAACCGGAAGCAGTTGCCGATCGCCGGGATAGGGCTGATACCGACGTTTTTCCCATTTACCCCGAACTTCATCGTATGGTTGACGAGATCGCATTTTATCGTAAGCCGGTTCCACTCTTTATGCAGCCGGATGCTATCGATGGTAAAACCGATGCCGGAAAAGTTCTCTCCGATGATCACTTTAAAGGAGCTGGACCGCTGGTTGTAGATCAGGTCGATATTCTGGTTGCCCGCAATAATACGAACCACATAACCAAAGTAGATCTCCCGGGCAGGAATGAAAGAAATATCAAACCCAAGCTCGAAATTTTTGGAAAAACAGAGGGAATCATCCGGGGAAAGGTCGAGACAGGTCCTTTTTTCCTGGACGACCTCATGGCTGTTGAAGGCCAGACCATAAGACTGGGCGAGCCCGCTAACCGTTAATAATAAAGCAATTATAGTGCTATGAATGTACCTCCACATAAGCCCGGTAAAAATAGTACAAATTGGGCATATGGGACTCTATGTTTGGAGGCCTGCTCCCTCCTATGGCAATCCAACACCCAGGGTCACACCATAGGTCCGGGGATTGCCTAAATGGGCGGCGCCGAAATCGTAGGCATAGGCAATATATCTTTTGTTCGTAATATTTCTCTCCCAGAATAGGATACTGAAATTCCGGGTCCTTATTCCTACGCTCATGTTGAATAAAGAGTAAGAAGGCTGTTTAATGGTATTCGCCAGATCAAACCAGGTATTTCCCAGGTAACGCCATTCCCCCCGGGCTACCAGGTTTATTCGCTGTTGCGCAAGGTGATGGGAAGAAGGACCCTCTGAAAACAAGTTCCCCAAAGGATAGCTGTATTGAGCCGCCAGCATGGAGGTCACCTCAGGCGTAAATACCTGGCGCCGCCCCGACAGATCAACGACACTGCCGTTTTGAGATAGCTTCAGGTCCTTGAACCGGGCATTGGTATAGCCGAAACTATAATTCAATTCCAGTCCCCTGACAGGCGTCGCGGCCAATTCCGCTTCAACGCCCTTACTGGTAAGTTTACCGGCATTCTTTGTCACGGTGATGGCATCGGGAAGAATTAGAGTGGGCACCTGTGCATTCCGGATCGTCGAATAGAAGGCCGCCAGGTTCAATTGCACCACATTCCCGAAAAGACCGCTTTTCAGCCCCACTTCAAAATTATTGCTGTATTCCGGTTTGAAGGCGTACAGGGGAGGCTGGGATGGATCGGAAGAAAGCTGGGTCATACCGCCCGTTCTGAAGCCCCGGCTATAGACCCCATAAAGCATTTCATTCTTTGATAAGGCGTAGTTAAGCGCCAGCTTCGGAGAGAAGGAATGAAAAGAAGTTTTTCCACTCGTATCAGGCCTCGTCACAAAAGAAGGTTGGCCATCCTTTTGCAGTTCACCCAGGACATTTTCTTCCTGCTGCTCATAATCGTACCTGATCCCCCCGGTAAGCTCCAGCGTTTTCGATACGGCATAAGAGGCCTGTCCATAAAAAGCCAGTCCTTTGTTTTTACCCCGGGTCGTATTGATCGTCGAAAAATTGATATCGGGCGAACCTAATAATCCGGCGTCTTTACCATAATGCGTCGCCTGTTTAACAGGGTTGCTGTTATAAAACAAATAAGAACCCGCCGTCCAGGTGAAAGGAGAGGCCGTATTGGCAGGGGACGTAAATTTAAATTCCTGCGTCCAGGTCTTTACATTGTTCCAGTCCCTGCCATAGTTATTAATGATCGTAATAGCGTCCAGGGGAGAAAAATCCCCGTCGATCGGCAGTGTGTAATACCGGTAATTTTGCTGATACGCCGTTTGCGAGCTGAAATTAAAAGAAGGCCCTTTGTAATTCACCGACAGGCTGGCGTTGAAAGTATTATCGACCATTTCCGTAACGGCATTCTGGTTGAGCACAAATGGGTTTTTAAAAGGATCGCCTGCCACCAAAGGGAAGGCGCCGTGATTCCTGTTATTATTATGCTTTACGTTCAGGGTAAGATCCCAGGCTTTTCCCGGCAGGTATTTCAGGTAATAATTTCCCGTAAAGCTATGCTGTTTGTCATAGGAGCTATTCGTGAATTTATTCGTATAATACCCATTACGCCCGTCATAAACGCCTGCCACTCCCAGGAATAGTTTATCTTTTACCAGTGGCGTTCTAAATCCGGCCGTATAGCGCTGCTGGCCATAATTTCCCACACTTACTTCCGCAAAGCCGCTGCTGGCATTCGAAGGCTGCCGGGTGATAATATTGATAACGCCGCCCATCGCATTGCGTCCGTATAAGGTGCCCTGGGGTCCCCGCAATACCTCGATACGCTCCACGTCCAGCAACTGGGAAATATAGGTATCCAGGCCGAACTGGTTGACTCCGTCAATATAGGTGGCCACCGCCGGGTCGTAGGAAGTAGTGGCGATACCCCGTATGCCCGTCGCATTCCTGCCATCTCCAGGGTCGGCGGAATACAGGTTGGGCACAATGGCGGTGATATCCTTGCTGTTCCATAAACGATACTCCTTTACCTGCCGGGAGGTAATGGCGGTAATACTGATGGGTATCTGTTGCAGCAATTCCTGTTTTTTTTGGGCCGTCACCACTACGGCGTCCAATTGCACATTGGACGGCGCTAATTGAACAGACAAGGTTCCATCTTTATGATCGGCTATCGTAACGGATTTATTGACCGTCGCAAAACCGGTAGCGCTGACGACCAGCATGTAGGTACCGGGGCTGATGGCAGGGATCCGGAATATTCCTTTATTGTCCGCAATGGCGGAATAATTGGTATTTAAAATCACTACGGTGGCCCCCGCGATAGCCTCCGGTTTGCTGTCCGTGATGGTACCGGATAAGGTACCTCCGGATTGCGCCTGCGCTGAATAGAAAATGACCAATAATAGGAATAATGATACGGTACGACGAAATAGATAAGCCACGTCTTAATTATTATTTATTATTAAACTGTAGGAAAGATAGGACCACTGGTTCACCACCCGCCTTTTCTGCATGACTGACGATAAACAATTTATGCAATTTTCCGTCTTTCACGGGCTCCAGCTTTGAGCTTAGCAGGGAATTGAAATATTGTTTGGGGGGTGCTATCGTATCCCTTGCATCTCCGTTAAAGGCAAAGGCGCCGATCTTCGCCCCATCCGGGCCGTCCAGGCGGAGCTCGAAGGTATAGGCGCCCACTGGCGCCTTCGCCCAGTTCACCATTAAAGAGGCTTCTTTGATCGTCGACAGGTCGCTGCTATCGACAGGGATAGTGCCCTGCTTACCGGTCTTCCGGTCAAAGGATATTTTGTTGTTCCGAAGGGAGACCGAGTAGCTGCCCGTCAGCGGCTTACTATTATTTTTGCCTCCTTTATCCGTATAAGAAGCTGTCATCGTAAGAATGCCCTTATCTTTTTCAGGTTTGTTCAGGGTCGCATTCACGGAGCCGGCAGCCGGCAGGGATTTGATTATCTTGTTCCCGGCGCCCAGCGTCTGGATCCATCCGATGATCTGCCGGATATCTTCTTCCTTTAAAGCAGGATGTGCCGGCATAACGACTTCACCCCATTTACCACTGCCTCCTTTGATGATCTTCTGTGTGAGATAGGGCACCATATTGGGATCTTTCCGGTATCGCAGGGCGACGTCCTGAAAGGCCGGTCCAATGGATTTCTCATCGGGTTTATGGCAGGTCTTGCAATCCAGGGAGAGCATCAGGTTCTTTCCCACCGCCGCGGCGTTCAGCGTCTGATGGCCCTGGGGGATAGCAGCCTTATCACTTCCCTCTATGTAATCGGCGGACACATACAGGTCGTTCATATCTTTCCGTTTGGCGGTATCGTCCTTGTCTTCGATAGCAACCTTATAGAACACAGGGGTTCCGGGAAAATAAAAGGTTTTATTCCCCTTTAAGGCTATTCTTACGGTAGGCGCTTCGTTGCCTGCATATACATTTACTTTACTACTGATCGCCGGTTCGCTCTTATCATCTCTGACCTCCACGGAAATAGCATAATCACCCACCTTAGTAAGGGTGTATACCAGCTTCGGCACGGCTGTCTCCCTTTTTATACCTTTTCCCAGGTGCCATATATACCGCAGCTTATCATTTTCAGGGTCTGTTGCCTCCACCGTCACCGTAATTCTTAAAGGGAGATCTCCGGAAGTCTTATTAATGGAAATATTATTGATCTTCGGGGACCGGTTGCCAGGGTTGTAATCGATGCGGGAGATCCCGGCATCTACATTTTTAGAAAACCAACCGGTACCATATTCTAAAATGTACAGCCTGCCGTCAGGCCCCATTTCCGCATCGATGGGAGAATTCCATTTTGTATGCCCCATAAAAGGCTCGATCTTCTCAAAATCACCATTCGATAGCATCGTCACTGCCTTGAACCAGCACCGGGTAAAATCATATATAAAAGCTTTCCCGTCGTAATAATCCGGCATTCTTGTCGCGGGCGGGTATAGGTCCGAATAAAACACCGGGCCCGCCATGGCGCATCTGCCGCCGCTGCCCAGCTCCGGAAACTCGGGGGACTCCGCATAAGGGTACCAGATAAAGGCGGGTTGTGCGGGAGGTAGCTCTCTTAAACCCGTGTTGTTGCGCGAATCATTGACCGGGTGGGCCGGATCGAATGCAGGTCCGTTGACATTGGTCTCATAGTCGTGGATATGATAGGCATAGTTATTCCCAACGAAATAAGGCCATCCGAAAAAGCCGGCCTTTCTTGCCTGGTTGAACTCATCATATCCCCTGGGTCCACGGGTGTCCAGGCTGTCATTGTTGGCATCCGGACCTACCTCTCCCCAGTATAAATAACCGGTCTTTTTATCAACGGAAATACGGTAGGGATTGCGATCACCCATTACATATATTTCGGGACGCGTCTTCGGTTCGCCTTTAGGGAACAGGTTGCCTTCCGGGATCTCATAACTGCCATCCGGTCTCAGTTTAATACGCAATATTTTACCCCGGAGATCATTGGTGTTGCCGGCGCCCCTGCGCGAATCATATTGAAGGTGCCCGGGACGATCGTCCAGGGGGGCATATCCATGACTGGCATAGGGAGTATTTTTTTCGTCAAAAGGAGTGGAATTATCACCGGTGGACACAAAAAGAGCATTATCCGGTCCGAATGCGATGGACCCGCCGGTATGGCAGCATATTTCCCGTTGGGAATAGAGCTGCAATATTATTTTCTCCGATTTAAGATCTATGCTGTCATGGGTGAAGGTAAACCGGGACAGGCGATTGACGGAGGTATCCGAGGGGCTGTAATAGATATAGACAAAATGGTTGGTGGAAAAATCGGGGTCGGCCTGTATGCCCAGCACTCCTTCCTCCGCATTTACGCCCGGGGTATGTTTCGTTTTGCAGTAAACATCCAGGTAACCCGCCTGTTTTACCTTCTTAGTCGAGTTCTTGTACAATAGGATCTCTCCGCGCCGCTGGGCCACCAGGATATCAAAGTCAGGAAGAATCGTCATTTCCGTAGGCTCGTAGAATTCGCCCATCGCTAAAGGTGTTTTCGTAAACCGGTCTTCTTCAGGAATCCCTACCCCCGGGACAGCGGGAAGGGTATCCGACCGTATTCCCGCAGGGGTAGAAAGGCGCCGGTTAAAGCCGGTGGCCATAAAAAAAATGATCGCGAAATAACCAATCCATTGAGCCTTTTTCATATGGTAGTACCTTTTGTATCTCTGTTAGTAGAGCTTATAGCTTAATAATTCCGCTAATTTAAGCCTTTACTGCTTTCTATCACAGCAGCAGCAGAGATATTATTTACCGCCTTGTATGCCGGTTTTATCAATCTGTGCGCCGGTTCCCCAGCTTTTATTCGGCTTAGCCCCCATCTCCAGCTCCAGGGTGCCTCCATTCATCAATTGCTCATGGGTGAACCAGGGGGTATTCAGCGCCTTGTCATTGAATCGTGCACTTTGAATATATTTATTTATGACAGAGCAATTTTTAGCAATTACCGTAAAACGTTTCCCGTTGTCGAGCGTGATGGTCACCTTGCTGAAGACGGGGCTGCCGATGGTATAGATAGGCAGGCCGGGTGTCACGGGATAAAAGCCTATGGAAGAAAAAACGACGAAGGCCGACATACCGCCGCCATCTTCATCGCCGGGAATGCCGAAGATATTGTCCTTAAACCAGGTAGAAAGGAGAAGGCGGACCATCTGCTGTGTTTTCCAGGGAGCGCCGACATAGTTGTACAGGTAAGGGATGTGGAAGCTGGGTTCGTTGGCCATGGAGAACTGTCCTACGAGTCCTGTAGCATCGGGAAATTTGTTCCAGAATTCCTGTTTGGAGCGGCCGAGGTCTTCGCGGAACAGTTGGTCCAGCCTACCCTCGAAGGCTTTGGGACCACCCATGAGAGAGATTAGATCGGGGATGTTCTCCTGGACCTGCCAGAGGTAGGTCCAGCCGTTGTTCTCATCGTAATAGTCCCGGCCGCCGGGGCCGCCGTCAAATTTCGGGTCGATGAGTATCCACTGGCCTTTGTCATCCTTTGGAAGGAAAAATTGCTGGTCGCTGTTCCAGAGATGGCGGTAGTTCTGCGCTCTTTGGGCAAAGGCCTGGTAGTCGGCTGTCTTTCCCATATCTTTCGCCAACTGGGACAGGGCCCAGTCGTCGAAGGAGGCGCCGAGGGTAACGGCGACGGCCTGTCTTTTCTCGAAGGGGTGTACTTCGGAGACCGATTCTTTCTCGCCGGGATGCAAAGCCGGCATATAACCGTTGGCGTGATAAAAAGAATCCAGGCTTGTTGCGGGGCCATTGCGCCAGGGAAGCAGGGTTGCATCGACAGCGTTCTTACGCATACCCTCATAAGCCGATGGCAGGTCGAAGTTGCGGAGTCCTTTCCTATAGGCGTCGAGGAAGATGACGGAGGAATGAAAGCCGTTCATACAGGCGTAGTCTCCGAACAGGACCGGGAAGGTCGGCATCCAGCCGCTCTGCCGGTACATGCGCACATAGGACTGCAGGATGTCCTGTTCCTGGGCGGGGTGCAGGATCATCCGCAGGGGATGCATGGCCAGGTAGGTATCCCAGGACCAGTCGTCGACATAAAAGGGGCGGTTATCTTTATTGACCTGTTTGTTATAACCGCTGTAATAAGACGAGCCTTCGCTGATGTCGACCATGCGTTCATGGCAGCGGTAGAGGGCGGTGTAGAACGAACGGCGCTGTGCTTCGGTACCTCCTTCTACTTTTATCTGAGACACTATGCGCGACCAGGCGCCTTCGGCGTTCGCTTTGACAGCAGCAAAAGTCGGGTTAACCGAAAATTCTTTTTTAAAGTTCTGTTTAGCCTGGTCGGCGCTGACGAAGCTGATCGCATATTTTAATTCGATGGGACCTTTGCCGGAAGGAAAGGTGATGGCCATTTTTTGTGAGGAATTGCCGGGGGAGCCGGCAAGATTGAAGATGCCATACATGTATACTTTAATATCACCATGCCAGGTCTCTATACCGGTGACCTCGGTAGAGGAGTTGAAATGCCAGGATGGTTCGTCGCCATTATAGGCATTGAGCAGTAAGTTCCTTTTTACACCTTCGGGGAAAGAGAAGCGGTAGATACCCGTTTTTTTTCCGGGAGCAAATTCGACCGTGATGCCTTCGTCGAGCAGGTAGGTGGAATAGTACCATGGGCGGGTGATCTCCAGGTTATGATCGTAGTGCATCCGGCGGTTCCAGGCTTCGGGGCTGATGTCTCCCGCAAAAGGTTTGATGGAGAAAACTTCACCGAGACGATGGGAGACCATAGTTAAGGGGAAGCTGGAGATCTCGTCGTCCAGGTAATCCTTCCGGATAGGGTAAACGCGTATGACCTGGTTGGGAAGACCGGCGGTCGGGCGGGTGGGCTCCAGCAATTGACCTACGTTACCGATGGTCGGGTCAATGTATTCAGTATTGGCTCTCGGGACTGGGATGGAATCGCCTGCGGTCAGCTTTTTCACCGGTGCGCATAGCAGCAATAGGAATCCGGCGAAAAAGAGGGTACAGCATTTCCCTGGGTATTTTTTCATTGCACAAATTTTTAAGTACGAGCCCGTGCAGGCAATAAATCGTATAACCATGCATTCTGTATGCATGGTTATACGATCATGAAAACTTATCAATATCCCGGATTCTGCGTCCAGGTGGGATTTAAGACCATCTCATTGAAAGGTATCCCCGCGATATACGCATTCTGGAGGGCGGCAGGATTACCCGATACGGAGGCGGGTATGGAATTTTCCGAGGGGTCACGGGCGGCAATCACCTGTGGCAGCAGTTGCAGCCGGACAATGTCGAACCAGCGGATCCCGAATTCACCGGCGAACTCATACCCTCTTTCGAAGACGACGGAGTCGCGGAAGGCGGTGCCGCCGAGGCCGGGGGTCAGTGGGGGCTCCCCTGCCCTTTGACGCACCAGGTTAATACGGCTGTAGGCGAGAGCCGAAGGATTGCCCCCAGCCATGGCCGATGCTTCGGCATAATCCAGGAGCACCAAAGGATAGCGAATGATATCCAGGGCCTTGCTTGTACTGGGGCTCATGGAAATGATCGTAGAATCCGTCTCATTAACGCCATCCCCATTGAGGCCGGCCCTGAATTTCTTGTAGTAGGGATGGCGGGCATGGGTGGCGGGATCGCTCCAGTTTACCAGCTTATAGGTTTTGTTGGGTTGTATCAGCTTGATGGTCGTATAAAAGGTGGCGTCCGTACGGGTGCAGACAGGCGCATTCTTAAAGAAATTGAGCTCCGGGTAAAAGTCATCCCATCCTGAGTTGCCGTTCAGGGCCACTTCTTCGAGGGGTACGCAGGAATTCCCATAGCTCCGCTGAAGCACGTTGCCGGCGACACTATATTGCAGGGCAAATATGGACTCGGGAGTATTGTTGGTGGAGAACACCTTATCATAAGGCGTGCTGAGGTTAAAAGCATTGGAGTTTATCACCGTATCGGCTTCGGCGGCCGCCTGTGCATAATACTGAGTCTGCTTTAGTGGCCAGCCTGCCATGGTGAGATACACATCGGCCAGCATAGACCTTGCGGCCATGGAGCTAGCCTTGCCGACATACTGGGCAGACCAGCTGGCGGGCAACATCGTCTTGGCAGCCTGCAGATCGGAAATGATAGAGGCATAAATGTCTGCAACGGGGGACCTGGGAAGGCTGACGTCAGGACTGGTAGGTGTCAGGAACAGAGGCAGGGGTCCGAAAGCCCTGACCAGGTAATAATAGCCCATGGCCCTTAAAAAATAACACTGACCCGCCACCTGTGTTTTTTCCAGGGCGCTGGCTGTCGCCCCCTGGATATTGGGAAGCAGGTTATTGGCCTGGTAGATTCCATTCCAGGCATTGTATAGGTCCAGGGCGCCATTCTGGCTGGTGCCGCTGAGCCGGTCGAATTCCCGTAAGGGCCCCTTGTTCAGGCCCGGATCTGTCGTGAGGTCGTCAGACCCGAAAAAAGTGGTCATTTTGTTGGTGAAGCCGAAACAGCCGTCTAAAGCGTATGCATAATAAATAGACGCGAGTCCAGCCTCCAGGTCGGCCTGGGTCTTGTAATAGGTCACCGGTGTAAGAAGGGCCTTTGGATTCTCAGTCAATTTCTGGCATCCTGCCAGTACTGATATCCCGAGGAATAAAAATGGAATTAAATATTTTGGGATCATTTTATTGATATTTTTTTTAATAATCAAATACGGTTATCTGTCGCCCTGATCGATTATAAACTAGCCCTGAGCCCGAACGTATAAGTACGGGGGTTGGGTACGACCCCTGTTTCCATGCCTTGCGCAACTGCCGGATGAGCACCGTAGTTGGCATTCGAGACCTCAGGATCGTATCCCGGGTAATGGGTGATCGTAAATATATTCTGCCCGCTGATGTACAATTCAATGCTGCGGATCTTGGCCCTGTTGACCAGGCTCTGGGGCAGGCGGTAACCAATGGAAAAGTTCTTCAGCTTGATATAGCTGGCGTCGTACACCCAACGGCTGCTGTGGATGGAATTATTGGACGAAGGATCGAAGGTGGGGATATCGGTCTCGTGTGCGGGCGTCCAGACGTTCAGGATATCCGTGGTGGTGGCGTTCCTGGCATCACCCAGACCTCCGAAAGTATAAGGAATAGTGCCGGAATAGATCTTGTTGCCGTGCGTACCCTGGAACATCAGACTGAGATCCCAGTTGCCATAGCTGAAATCATTGATCCAGCCGAAAGCGTATTTCGGCGTACCGTTCCCGATGACCACCTGGTCGGCGCTGTTATATTTGTAATCCCCGTTGACGTCCACGTATTTGGAATCGCCCGGCTTCATGCTATATAATGCAGCCTGGGCAGCCTCATGGCTCTTCCAGGTTCCCTGGTAATTCAACCCGTAAAAATTCCCGAGGGGCTGGCCCACGACAATGATGGCAGCGCCATTCTGCGCAGAGCCGACATTGCCTTCCACGATGCTGTCCAATCCGCCGAGACTAAGCACTTTGTTCTTGTTGAAAGAAATGGTGAAATTGGTGCTCCACCTGAACTTCCCTTCTGCGATGGGAGTGCCGCCCAGGGCGAGATCGATGCCTTTATTTTCCAGGTCGCCGACATTAGCCGAATACGAGCCGCCTCCGTCCCATCTCCTTACCGGCTTGGAATATAGGAGGTTGCTTATCTTCTTATAATAGGCTTCTGCCGTAAAAGTGATCCTGCCATGCAAAAATCCGGCATCGATGCCGATATCGGTCGTCGCATCATTTTCCCATTTAAGGTTCTTGCTGACGGGCTGTCCCAGGGGAGTTTTGGGAGTCCCTGTCGACCCATCGTAAAAATAAGCTACGGGGCCATAAGGGCCTTGTGGGCCTCTCAAGACCTGCGCGATGGTGGAATAAGCCCCCACGGCCTGGTTACCCGCTACACCGTAACCGGCGCGTAACTTCAGGTCGGAGATAAAGGATGAATTTTCCAGGAATTTCTCTTTAGCCATATTCCAACCCAGGGCTACGGAAGGGAAAGTGGCGTATTTCTGGACCAGGTGGGAAGATCCATCGGACCGGACACTGGCAGTGAGCAGGTACTTGTCCTTATAGGAATAATTGACCCTGCCCATATAAGATTGAAGGGCATCCGCAGAATATGTTGCATTTACTGACGACGACGAGCCCAGCGTCAAGCCATAGTATCCGAGAGAATAGGTGGACAGGTGGCTGCCCACTGCGCTGGCATTTGAGCTTTCACCGACCTGCTGCTCGTAAAGGGCGGTCAGGGTGAGCGCATGGTCGCCAAATTTGGCGTGATAGGTAAAATAGTTACTGTTCTGCCAGGAATGGGATTTGCTGGAATTGACCTGGGCAAAGTCCGCATTTGATAAACCCGCTTCGGTTTGGGGACCTTGCACGATCTGCTCGAAGGAGGAACCTGTCTGGTAAGTGTTATTGGTGGTAAAAGTCAGCCCCTTGAGAATACGGTAGGTCAGCACACCCGTACCAGCCACCGTAGTGCTGCTGAAGTCATCCAGGCCATTTGTCAACTGGGCCACCGGATTGAGCTGGTTACTCGCGAAACCCGTTTTTAGTATGAAATTGCCGGCCGTATCCCGGACAGGGGAGGTGGGGTCCCACTGGTAGGACTGGGCGAAGGGATCGGTGATATCCCCCGCATAGCCATTGTTCCTGCTTTGGGGCAACAGGGTGACGATGTTGAACTTCAGGCTCAAACGGTCATTGACCTTAACATCCACATTCGCCCGCAGAGTCGTCTTTTTATAATAGGTATTGATAAGCAGACCCGGTTGTTCCAAATGATCGAAAGAAAAAAGATACTGCACGGCATCGGAACCGCCGGACACGCTCAACTGGTAATTCTGTATCCAGGGCTTTCGGGTGACAGCTTTCTGCCAGTCCGTGACGACGGGTTTTGCTTGAAAAGCGCTCAGCTGCGCGGGCGAAAAACTGGGTGACTGGCCGAGTTCGGCATTATAGGCATTGGTAGCTATGGCAAACTGGTAGGCATTCATCAGCGACAGTGTTTTGGGGATCTCCGCCTTGCTGAACCAGGGGTCGAACTCTATTCTTGCCTTTCCCGCTTTGCCTGACTTGGTAGTAATGATGACCACGCCATTGGATCCTCTTGATCCATAGATGGCGGTCGCGGATGCGTCTTTCAGTATTTCCAGGGACTCGATATCGGCCATGGACAGCGATTCGATGGTGCCCCCGATGAAACCATCGATAACATACAGCGGGTCGTTGCCGCCGGTGATGGAATTGGTACCGCGGATACGGACGCTGAGGCTCTGGCCGGGCTGGCCGCTGTTGGACTGGACGGCAACGCCGGCGACCGTGCCCTGGAGGGCCTGTTCAACACGCACCAGTGGGCGTTTGGCGATCTCGTCGGCCTTTACCGTTACGGTGGAGCCGGTGACATCCCTTTTCCGCTGGGTACCATACCCTACTACTATGATGTCATTCATGGCGCGGGCGTCCTTTTTGAGGCTGACATTAACGCTATTCCTACCGGCTTGCACCTGCGCATCGGCATAGCCTATATAAGAAACGACCAGGACAGGATTGACCTTTCCGCCGGAATTGATCTGGAAATTTCCCTGTGCGTCCGTAGTGACGCTGGTGGCGGTGCCTTTGATGGTGATGGTAGCCCCTGCCAGCGGTATACCTTCTTCATCTATCACCTTACCCTTTATTACCTGATCCTGAGCTTTAGTGCCTATGAGGCCTAAAGCTAATAATAGCAGTAATAGAATTTTTTTCATACACAAGCAATTGTTTTGTTAGTTAATTATTATACAAATAAAGCAGGGGAGCATTAACAAAAAGGCCAATTATCGATTAATTCGAAAATTAATCGGGATTTTCTTTTGCAAGGGCGGTATTCGATTGCTCCGGCCGGGTTGCCCGTGGCAGCATTTGTTTACCGGAAACCGGTTTCCGGAAATATACCTGTTTCCGGTAAACGTCTTATGATGGGGCTTCGCCCAGACGCCTTGGGCGTCTTCGATGCCACCAGGTCGCTAAAGAAGACCCGGTGATGTTCATCATCGGTCCGAAGACGGCCGGAGCCAACCCTACCGTTGCCAGTTTTCCCATGGTCAGAGCGATCCCGGAAGCCAGTCCCCCGTTTTGCATGCCCACCTCCAGCGAAATGGTGCGGCAATCTTTTTCCGCCAGGCCCAGGAGCCTCCCCGACCAATAGCCCAGCGTATAGCCGGCCACATTCTGAAGGAAGGTGGCCGCTATCAGCAGCAGCCCCACTGCCAGGAGACTGTCCCTACCGGCCGCAGTGATCACGACGATAATGAGGGCGATGCCCGTCATCGATACCAGGGGCATTGCCTTATCCAGCCATCGCACCCGGCCCCGTACGAGGAGGTTGAACACCAAACCTGCCAGGACGGGAAGAATAACGATCTGCGTAATATCCCAAACCATCGACCAAAAATGAATGGCCACCAATTGCCCCGCCACCAGCCGCATCAGCAACGGCGTAATAAAAGGGGCCAGCAGGGTGGACACCGTAGTCACAGAGACAGACAGCGCCAGGTTGGCTCTGGCCAGCCAGGACATGACATTCGAGGCCAGCCCGCTCGGGCAGCAGCCCACCAGGACAATGCCGGCCGCGATCTCCCCGGGGAAATGGAAAAGATGAATAATACAAAAGCTGACCAGCGGCATGATCGTATAATGGCAGACCACCCCGATGAAGATCCCTCTCGGCATCCGCAATACATCCCGGAATTCTTTCAGGCTTAGTTCCGTTCCCATTCCGAACATAATGATCTGTAACAAAGGCAGGATCAGCCTGGATAATTTATAGTCCCCCACCTTCACAAAATAACCCGGGTAATAGAG